>Ga0335082_10001206_pt1 | contig 27538 bp, 17 predicted proteins | sample Lox_Sample_41_FD_206718 | JGI IMG/M metagenome (GOLD analysis project Ga0335082, IMG submission 206718) | Soil microbial communities from Loxahatchee National Wildlife Refuge, Florida, United States - Lox_Sample_4.1 | ecosystem: Environmental > Terrestrial > Soil > Wetlands | place: USA... | reverse complement strand
TTCCTTCGATTTCACTGTGAAGCCGGTGAAGAAGCTGTTCGATCATTTCGAGCTGCAGGCCGGCTCCTGGGGCGGCGATCCGTATAACACCGCGCGCCTCGATGTGGACAAGGCGGGCCTCTACCGTCTGACGGCCGACTACCGCAACACCGCCTACTTCAACTTCCTGCCGTCGTTCGCCGATCCGACCGTCTCGAGCGGCATCCTGCTCACGCAGAGCAGCTTCGACACCCACATCCGCACTTCCGACGTGCAACTCGACCTGCTGCCCGGGCGCTGGATCAGCCCGTATCTGGCCTGGTCGCGCGACAGTTGGTTCGGCGGCGGAACAACGATTTTCGTGCAATCGCGCAACAACTACCCGGTGGCCAATTCGGTGAGCGATTCCACCGACAACTTCCGCGGCGGCGTGCAGGTGAGTTTGCCGAAAGTGCATGTCGTGCTGGAGCAGGGCGGCACGACCTTCCGCGACGATCAGGGCGTCACCGGCAACGGGTTGAATACGGGCGACCTGACGTCCCCGTACCTGGGGCAGCAGCTCAACCTGACCAGCCTGGACGAGTTGTACCGCGTACGCGGCGATTCGCTCTACACCAAGGTGCTGATCGCGGCCAATCCGCTGACATGGCTCAATGTATCGGGCCAGTTCCTTTATGCCGATCCGAGCCTGACCACGCACTACAACGCCGCTGCGACAGGCACGCTGTTTCTGCCGGAGACCTTTGCGTTCTATAACTCGGGCACGGACCTGATCACGGCGGACGCGAACATGCCGCACAGCTCGGGTTCGTTCACCGCTGAGGCGCGGCCTCTGAAGAAGCTGCGCATCGTCGAGTACTGGAACACGGACCGGCTGCACAACGCCGCCTCGTCGTTGCTGACCGAGCAGTACATCTCCACAGGTTCGCCATTCCTGGGCTCCGATGCCGCCACCGACCGTCTGGTGCTCAACTACAACGAGCAGCAGATCGAGATCTTCTACGACCTGCTTCCGCATCTGACGGTGCGCGGCGGCGAACGGTACGAATGGGGTGACGCCACGGTGCGGCCGTCCGATCTGTCGGGTCTCGCGATGGAATCTGGCACCCTCAGCCGCAACACAGGCCTTGCGGGCGCCTCGTTCCGTTTCCGCGAGAAGGTGCGGGCGAGCGCCGATTTCGAGGCGTCCTCCGGCGGCGAAGAGTACTTCCGCACCAGCCTGCACAACTATTGGAAGCTGCGCACGCGCGCGCAGTGGGATTTCCTGCCGGCGTGGCGGCTGGCGGGCAATTTCTTCGAGCTCCACAACGAAAATCCCGACCCGCTGGTGAACCTGAACTTCGTCAGCCGGGCCACAACGGCTTCGCTTTCGTGGTTGCCCAACAGCGGGCGTAACGTGAGCGTTCTGCTCGAGTACACGCGCTCGAACGTGAACTCGAACATTCTGTATCTCGATCCCGGTACGCTCGGTACGGCTCTCTCCGCGTATCTGGAAAACGGGAACTCAGCCACGGCGCTGATCGACCTTGCACCCAGGGCGATGCACGGTTTCGCGCCGCGAGTCTCTTTCGGCGGCTCGTTGTTTACTTCAGCGGGGAGCCGTCCGACCGAGTACTATCAGCCGATGGCGCGACTCTCCATTCCACTGGCGAAGGGCGTCCAGTGGAATTCAGAGTGGCGTTGGTACAGCCTCTCTGAGAGCATCTACGCCTTCGAGAATTTCCGGTCGAATCAGGTGCTCGTGAGTCTGCGCTACACGCGGTAGGACCGACGGATAGCGCATGGCCCTCTCCCTCTGGTCGTCGCTTCACCATGGACAGTAACGGGGCTCACTCCGATCGAACGGATACATCCGAACCTTCGCGTATCGATTGCCATCATTGTGTCGCTGTCGTGCATCCAATCAAGTGGAGGTTTGATGGCGCGGCTGCGAGTGTTAATCCTGGGCGGTGGTTTTGGTGGACTATACGCGGCAAAGGCACTGCGAAGAGCGGACGTAGACATAACGCTGGTGGACAAGCGCAATTTCCATCTGTTCCAACCATTGCTCTACCAGGTGGCCACCGGATCGCTTTCCCCGGGTGAGATTGCGTCTCCATTACGCAGCGTTCTGAGCCGGCAGAAAAACACGCGGGTTTTGTTGGGCGATGCCGTCGATCTCGATCCGCAACGCAAAGTGCTGATCCTCGCCGACGGCGAGGTGCCGTACGACGTCCTGGTGGTTGCTACCGGCGCGCGCGACGCGTGGTTCGGGCATGAAGAATGGGCAAGATATGCTGCACCGCTGAAGACCATCGAAGAGGCCACGCGGGTGCGGCACAAGATCCTCTACGCCTTCGAGGCAGCGGAGCGCGAAGCCGATCCGGAAAAGCGGCGCGAGTGGTTGACGTTCATCGTCGTCGGCGCGGGCGCTACCGGTGTGGAGCTTGCCGGCGCGCTCGGCGAGATTGCCAACGACACGCTGAAGCACGATTTCCGCTCGATCGATCCGACCCAGGCGCGTGTGATCCTCCTCGACGGGGCGCCGCGGGTGCTGCCACCGTATCCCGAAGATCTTTCGAACGAGGCTGAGCGATCGCTGATCCGCCTGGGAGTGCGCCCCCGCACGGGCCTGCGCGTAACCGGGATCGATGAGAGCGGCGTCACGGTCCAGCACGCTGACGGGTCCGAGGAACATCTGCGAGCGCGGACAGTGATCTGGGCCGCGGGAGTGCGCGCGTCGGCTTTCGGCGAGGTGCTGGAGAACCGTGCGGGGGCAAAGCTCGAACGCGGCGGCCGCGTGCTGGTGAACCCCGATCTGAGCGTGCCCGGGTATCCGGATCTCTTTGTGATTGGTGATCTGGCATACACCACCGATTCAAACGGGAAACCCCTCCCTGGAGTGGCTCAGGTGGCGATGCAACAGGGCGGCTACGTCGCGCAGCTGATCCGAAAGCGCGTGGACGGCGAAGAAATCGGGGGACCATTCCGGTATTTCGATCGCGGCGACCTGGCGGTCATTGGCCGGGCGGCGGCGGTGGCACGGATTCGCGGCCTGCATTTGTCCGGGTTTTCGGCCTGGCTGATCTGGCTCTTCATCCATCTGATGTATATTGTTGAGTTTTCGAACCGTGTGCTTGTGTTTATCCACTGGGGATTCCTCTATTTAACGTTTAACCGCGGGGCGCGGCTGATCACGAACGAGGGATCGGACGATTCCTGAGGCTCAGTACTGTTGAGCCAGTAGGAAGTGGGGAAAAAGGTCCTGGGGCGAGTCGCGGGTTCGCACTAAGACAATTCGGTATGGGCCGTACCAGGTAAGAATCCGGTCTTTGCGCACGCCGCAACGGCCGATATGAGCATCAGGCAGGGATCCTGGTGCGACCTGGAGACTTCGACAGTATCGATGAACTGCGCAGCACACCTGCCGGTATGGCCAGGGCTGCTCACGCGCGTCGCGTCGCGATATGGTGCCGCGAAGTCTCCGAGTCGCTCCAGCTTTCACGGAGTGATCGGGAATGTCTCGAACGCGCGGCACTGCTGCATCAGTTTCCGAACGTGATATCCGACGAACGGGCGCGGCGGCGCCTTCTCTGTGAACTGAGGATCGCCGAAACGGAGCCGTCGTCCGATGTTGTGTCGCCGGATACAATTGCCTTGCTGCAGTTATTCCATCGCCACAGCGGCCAACCCGATGCACGTATCTCGAAGCTGGCGGCGGTGCTGGAGATGTGCGACGGTTTCGATGAGGCTTTCGAGATCGACGCTCTGGCGCCGGGTTTGTCCGCCGAGGACGTGCTGAACTCGGCGACCGAGGTGTTGTCAGCTTATCTGCAGGTCTCCTGCGGATCTGACCTGGTGGACGTCATCGACCGCCTTCCTGTGTTCCCCAAAGCCGCGCATCGTGCACTGAGTCTTCTGGCGGACGAAGAGGTCAGCATGTCGCGGGTGGAATCGGTGGTAGCGTCGGACCAGGTGCTGGCTGGACACATTGTGCAATGCGCGAATTCCGCGCTGCACGCCGGCCTGCAGCGCGTCTCCACGTTGCGGCACGCATTGGCCTGGATCGGCGCCGAGAACGCGTGCAAAATAGTTGCCGCGGCGTCCCTGCGGCCAATGTTCGCGTCGCGCCATCTGCACAGGTTGTGGAATCACTCACTCGCGGTGGCGGCCCTCGCCGAGAGCCTTGCCACCACGTCGCGGAAGGCCGATCCTGAACAGGCGTTCCTCGCCGGGCTGGTGCACGATGTCGGTCAACTCGCGCTCTTGCGGCTCCCGCTGGCCGCGACCGAGCGCTACATCCGGCTCATGGATCTTGGCTGCCCGCGGGTCCTTGTGGAGCGCGTGCTGTTTGGGCGTACTCATATGTCCATCGGCGCCGACGCATTGCGCAAGTGGAATTTCACGGATGAGATCATCGACAGCGTTGCCAGTCATCACGCACCGGAGCAGTATCCATCGACGCTCTCCGCACTGCTTTATCTGGCCGAAGAGTGGTCGGGCGAAGCGGAAGATCTGCCCAGCGCTTTCCGCCTGAACTTCGCGTCAGGCATCACCGGGATCAAGAGCGAAACCCTGGACACCGTTGAACCCGAGGAATCCCGGCTGGGCATGTTGCGCTTCGCAGCCTGACCGCGGCATCACTCCGTCGGACTGTAAAACTGATCGATTCGGAAAGCCTTCTTACGGCCATTTGTGGCTACATGGCCGCGATACTTCAGCTTCGAGTTGATCAACAGATCGAGAGAGCGACCTAGTGGAAAGTCAAAGGTGAGAATGTCGCCGCTCTGAATCTCCAGGAGCTCGGAAACAGTGAGCTTCGGACCCTGCAACCGCGCGTCCATCAGCATCGAGACTGGCTTGATGAGCCGCAGAATACGCTCGCGCTCTTCCTCTGTAGACTCTGTTTTGCGCACCGACCACTGCTGATCGAACTTCTGACGCAGCATCTTGATGATGATGGAGGGCACGCCGAGATTGATCATTCCGGAGTTATCTCCAATTCTCACCTCCATGCTGATGGCCACTACCGCTTCGTTCGGGGCGAGGATCTGGAGGAGCTGCGGCTCGGTTTCGTGTGCTTCGATGGTGAAGTCAAGATTAGCGACGGCCTGCCACGAGAGTTTCAGATCGTGCAGGATGATGCGGAACAGGCCATCGAGAATGCTCTGCTCGATCTCGGTGATCTCGCGATTGAGCCTGGTGATGAACTTGCCAGAACCGCCCAGCAGCATCTCCAGAATCGGAAAGACAAGCGAGTTGTTGACCTCCATGACAGCGTTGCCCTCGAACGGCCGCATTCCGAGCGAAACCAGACAACTGGGCGACGGCAGGCACTGCGAGAACTCCATGAAGGAGAGCTGCTCTACAGAGACCAGGTTCACCGCGACATACGCGCGCAGGTAGGCCGAGAGACTGGACGCGAGCGAACGCGCGAAGTTCTCGTGCAGGACGTGAATCGCGCGGAGCTGATCCTTGGCGATGCGGTCCGGCCGGCGGAAATCGTAGGGCTGGGCGCGCTTGGCGATGTCGCTTTCCTGCGGCGTCTCGCGCAGGTTGCGAAATACACTGTCGATTTCCTCCTGGGAAAGAACGCGTTCGCCGGCCACGATCATCTATCGGCCGCGCCGAACCGTTTGTTTAATACTGGAATGGTGGAGCGATTTCTGGTTCAGAACTTCGGGTGCCGCGCATCGCAGGCCGATGGCGCCGCGATCGAAACGGCGCTCACCGCACGCGGGCTCGCTCCGGCGGACGATGTCTCCCAAGCCCAGTTGATCGTTTTGAATACATGCACCGTTACCTCGACTGCCGATGAAGATGTACGCCAGACCGTGCGGCGGGTATATCGCGAAAATCCCGACGCTCGTATCCTCGTGACAGGCTGCTACGCGCAGCGCGCGCCCGGGGAGATCGCCGGTATGCCTGGTGTTCACTGGGTGGTAGGAAACTCGCACAAGACGAAAATTGCCGAGATTGTGGACGCGTCGGTTCCATATCACGGCCAGATCCACGTGGGCGACATTTTCGAGCAGCAGGAGTTCATCGCCGCACCGGTGGAAGACGCGGCGGGCGATCGCACGCGGCCCAACCTGAAGGTCCAGGACGGCTGCAACAATCGCTGCTCGTTCTGCGTCATCCCGTTCGTGCGCGGGCGCAGCCGCAGCATGCCGGCCGATCGCGTCGTGGCCGAAGTTGGCGCGCTGGCCACCCGGTATCGCGAAGTAGTGCTGAGCGGGATCAACCTCGGCCGCTGGGGCAGGGAGCCGGGTCACGCGATGCGCCTCGTGGATCTGGTGCGGCGCATTCTGGGCGAGACCGCGGTGGAGCGTCTCCGGCTCAGTTCCGTCGAGCCCATGGATTTCAGCGACGATCTGCTGGGGCTGATGGCAGCCGAGCCGCGCATCGCCAGGCACGTCCACGCGCCGCTGCAATCAGGTTCGGACACGGTACTGCGGCGCATGCATCGCAAATACCGGCCGCGCCACTATGAGGATCGAGTGCGCAAGGCGCGTGCGCTGATGCCGGACGCGGCGATCGGCGCCGATGTGATGGTGGGCTTTCCGGGCGAGACCGACGACGAGTTCGAGCAGAGCCGAGCCTTCATCGCGAGTCTGCCGTTCACCTATCTGCATGTCTTCACCTATTCCGAACGCCCGGGCACACCCGCTGCCGAGCGCGCCGATCAGGTGTCTATGCCCGTGCGCAAGGAACGTAATCGAATGCTGCGCGAACTGGCTGCGGAGAAGAACCTCGCATTCCGCCGCGCCATGGTGGGCCGGACGCTTTCGGTGGTGACGCTGGAGCGAGGCGCTCTCAGCGACAACTTCCTCCGGGTGGACCTGACCACGCCGCGACCGGCGAATCAGTTGATCGGCGTGCGAATTGGCGCGGTCACGCCCGGCGGATTGCGCGAACACGCCGATTTAATGGTTCTCGCCTGAAGTCCGTCTGCCGGCTCGCCACGCCGAAAACCCACAATTCCGCTGAATCGGGCACCGGTTTGACTGCTGCCCGACGCGCGGGTCCCCTGTGTACGACCGCCTGCACGCGATAGATGGTTGACATTCGAGCCATGCCAGGTTACAGCTTGTCTATACAAACGGGCATGCTGCGTGCCCGGCAGTTCCATCCTGAGTGAGGAGACCGACGTCACGGTGAATGAGCCTCTGTCGGCGCGAAGCATCTCACAGAGCCGACGCGAATTCCTTCGGCGGACCACCGGAGCTGCAATGGGGTGTGCGTCGCTGTTCGCGTCTCCGCGCCGAAGTGGCGCGACGAAGCCCGGACGTAAAGCGGTCGTCGTTACCTTTGGCGGAGGCGCGCGCGATGACGAGACGTTCATGCCCGACGGCAGGGAGAACATTCCGAACCTCCTTACGAAATTGATCCCCCGGTCGATGTTCTTCAGTCAGGTTGTGAATCGAGGGATCCTGGGACACTATGTGGCCAACGCCAGTCTGGCAACAGGTGTCTACGAGACGTTCAACAACTTCGCTGCCGTCCCTCCAAGCCAGCCGACAGTATTTGAGTATTACCGGCATGATCTGCGACGGCCCGCAACCGATGCCTGGGTGATTGCTCCGAGCAATGGCTTCAACCTGATCGGCGCAAGCAGTCACCGTTCCTACGGTCCCGACAGTGGCGCCGGTGTCATCCTGCCGAAACGCCTGCTGGCTCTCGCGCCTTCTTCTGAGAGAGGGCTCTACGATCATCTTCTGCGCGACAACTACGAAACTCCGCTTTACTCGCCGGCGCTGCGTGAGAGCAATGACCGGCTGCACTCGATTGCCGATCTCATGCAACTGTCTCTCACTGACTTCGCCGCGCATGCCCGCAACGTCACGAGCCCCGACGAGCTGTCGGTCTATATCGCCAGACAACTGATGCATCACCTTGCGCCGAGTCTGTTGTGGATCACGCTCCACGATATCGATATCGCTCATTCCGGCGCGTTCTCCCTTTACGTCGATGCCATTCGGCGTTGCGACCGGCTGTGCGGCGAAATCCAGGATGCGATTGCATCCGAGCCCGAATATGCAGGACGCACGACGCTGTTCATACTCCCGGATTTTGGGCGCGATTCGGACAATTCACCCGGTGGCAACGGATTTCAGCATCACCGCACTGGAGATGCCACGTCGAGAACGACATGGATGATGGTCATCGGCCCCGGCGTGCGTGAGAACACGGTAGTCGAGCGCCCGGTCGAGTCGGTGGATCTCGTGCCCACGCTTGGTTCCATGTTCGGATTCTCGGCGCGCTTCTCGCAGGGACGTCCTCTCGATGAGGTGCTGCGGGCATGAGGCCCGATCAACTACAGCCTCGCGACTTCCGGAACTGGGCTCCGCGCGCCAGCGAGCAGGCAACGAACCGGATCGCACTCCTGCGGCACCTTCCACTCTCTTACATCAGCCTGCTGTTCCGTGAGTTGATCGAATACGACTGGAAGTTCCCTGCGGAACGCGACGAAATCGACCGCCAGTTCACCTACCTCGAGCGGCAGCCCGCTGAAGAGCTGGTACGCACTCTGCGGCCTTTCGCCGATCTTCAGTTGTCCGACAAGCTCGAGCACGCAGACTGGATCAATGCGCCGGCGAGGTTTTCCGAGGAGTTGTCCGCGCACCTCTGGGCAACGCATCAGATGGATTCCTTCCGGCGTGCCGCCACGGAATATATCGAGCGCTTCAACGCCGCTGTTCCCGAAGCTCCGCCGCCGGTGCGGCGGCTTTGTATCGTGCTGGTCGGACTTGGCGTGAAAGAGACCGCTTACGTTCCGTTTGAAAAGGTGCGCAGAGAAGGCACGTTCTACGCCGATCTTGACGCAGCCGGCGCCTGGCCGGTGGTGCTCTCCGCCATCGAGCGCCGGGCTGCCGCACATCCTGTCCGCTATGGGCACTGGTTGATTGAGGGAACAAGCTCCCAAAGCGCGGGCGGTCTGACTTGCGTAGCCTGGGACGCTCTCGCGCCCGTCCGCAGCGCGCTCCGCAACCGCATTCGCCAGGGTTTCGAGTCGCGCACAGGTCCGGAGGCCCTGCGCACGTTGTTGGCGGAGACGGGGCCTGATGACGTCGGACTGAAGGACGGCGATCCCGTGCTGAATCGCTTTCAACTCGCCCTCTTCACCGAGGGCTCGGGTACCCAGATTTTCAGCACGACGTTCGCCCAGTGGGCGGCACGGGAAGCTCTGCGGCGCGCCCGTCCTCTGACCATGGCGGTGCGTTTTGCGCCGCGGACACGGGATTACTCGATGGAGGAACTCCTTTCGCGCAATGAGAGCACGCTAGCACTCGATCCCGAGGGGGCGCTGCGCGATGCGGACATGGGAGCCTGGTACACGCTGCTGAATCTCCGTCGCTTATCGAACGCCGATCAGGCTTCCTTTCTGGTTTGCTTCGAGGGTCATCGAGGGGCGGTGGCCATCGGCCCCGACTTCAAAGCCGGCGCCGACTCGCGCGGATCCACGAGCCTCGAAAAGCTGCTGGCACAACTGGTCTAGAATCGGGCCGGAGACGAAGCGCTCTTTTTCCCTCGGTTTTCCACTCAACTTCAGCTATGTTGTGAGGCAGGTGTTCCTGACATGCTGAACCTGAAACATCCCGTTCTGCTTTCGTGGTTCCTTCTCGGCGGAGCCGTTGCCATACCGCACGCCCAAACGCAGGCGCCACATCTCGAGCAACAAGGAACGGCAACGCGGCTTGTCGTCGACGGCCGGCCGTTCCTGATTCTCGGCGGGGAATTGCACAACTCCAGTTCGTCGAGCCTCGACTACATGGCTCCGATTTGGAAGTCTATGCTCGATCTTCACCTCAACACCGTCCTCGCGGGCGTTTCCTGGGAGCTGATTGAGCCGGAGGAAGGCCACTACGATTTCCGCCTCGTCGATGGCCTGATCGAAGGAGCGCGGAGGCACAATCTCCGCCTCGTCTTTCTGTGGTTTGGAAGCTGGAAGAACGGCATGTCCAGCTACATCCCGCTTTGGGTGAAGAAGGACTACAAGCGGTTCGAGCGCGTTCATGTCCAGGATGGACGGACGACGGAGGTGCTGTCCACGCTGTGTCCTGAAAACTGGAAGGCGGACGCGCGGGCCTTCGCCGAGCTTATGGGCCATATCCGTCAGGTCGACGCAGGCGATCGCACGGTCCTCATGGTGCAGGTGGAGAACGAAGTCGGTGTGCTGGGTGATTCGCGTGATCGTTCGGAGGTGGCGAATCGGGCATTCGCGCGGCCGGTGCCGCGGGAACTCATAAGTGTACTGACCGCGAACAAGGACAAACTGCAGCCCAACATGCGCTCGCTGTGGGGCAGTGCCGGTGCTCGCGCCTCTGGAACCTGGCAGGAAGTCTTTGGTACAGGACCCGGCGCCGACGAGATCTTCATGGCCTGGAACTACGCGGCCTATGTCGAGAAAGTCGCCGCTGCGGGAAAGGCCGCGTATCCGATTCCGATGTACGTTAATACCTGGCTCAGCAATCCGCAGCTAAAACCGGGCGACTGGCCGAGCGGAGGCCCTGAGCCTCACGTGATGGACGTGTGGCGCGCGGCCGCTCCGCATCTCGATATTCTGTCGCCTGACGTCTACGCGCCCGACTTCGCCGATTGGTGCGCCCGCTACGTCCACGGCGGGAATCCCTTGTTCATTCCGGAAATGAGGCGCGAAGCCGACGGGGCGCGGGATGTGTTCTACGCCCTCGGCCGGCACGACGCTCTTGGCGTTTCGCCTTTCGCTGTGGATTCAATCGAAACGCCGGAAAGCTCGCCACTGGCGGCAAGCTATGCGCTACTCGCGCAACTCGCGCCGCTCATTCTTGCTCACCAGGGGAAAGGCGAAATGACCGGCTTCCTTCTCGACAAAGAACACCCGTCAGTAAAGGCCGAGATGAATGGCTACGAACTGGAAATCCGACTCGACTCGATCTTCGGCAGCCGGACAGAGATCGGCTACGGTCTGATCATTGCAGTTGGTCCCGATGAGTTTGTTGCTGGCGGCAGCGGCTTTCGTGTCTCTTTCTCGCCGCGGACCCCCGGTCCGCATGTGGTCGGAATCGGTGCTGTGGACGAGGGCGCTTTTGTCGATGGCCGGTGGGTGGCAGGGCGCCGACTCAACGGCGATGAAGACGATCAGGGGCAGTTCTGGCGCGTCGAAGGTCCACGTCTGTCCGTCTCGCGTTGCGTGGTCTACCGGTACGAGTGAGGCGCGCCGCACCTGCGTTCTCGGAGTTGACCTGTAACGAACGTGATGTACACTCTTGCATGGAGAGACTCCGTTGCCCACTATTCGGGAAGTCGCGAAGCGTGCGGGAGTCGGAATTTCGACAGTCTCGCGCACTCTTCACAACAATCCGCGCGTGAGTCCCGAAACTGCCGAGCGTGTCCGGCGGGCCATGGAAGAGCTCGGTTACCGCCCGAATACGAACGCGCAGTCGCTTGTTTCCGGGCGGAGCCGCATCTTCGGATTGGTGGTATCCGACATCACCAATCCGTTCTTCCCTGAGCTCGTCCGCGGCTTTCAGGACCTCGCGCTGCATAGCGGCTACGACGTGCTCGTGAGCTCCACGAATTACGACACCTCCCGCATGGCCCTGTCGGTGGGGCGCATGATCGAACGCAACGTGGACGGCGTCGCCATCATGACGTCGGAAATCGACCGCACTCTGACCGATCAGCTTTCCAGCAGGAAAGTTCCGCTGGTCTTCCTCGATGTTGGCAAAGTGAGCGAGGGTATCAGCAATGTGCGAGTGGACTACGGCCATGGCGTTTCCGAGGCTGTGAACCACCTGTTGGGCCTCGGTCACAAACACATCGCCTTCATCAGCGGTCCGTCAAACCTCATCTCCGCGCGTACCCGCCGTGCCACTTTCGTGAACAGCCTTCGTCAGCATGGGATTTCCGAAAGGCTGGTGGAGGAGGGCAATCACAGAATCGACGGTGGCTTGTCGGCGATGGCGAAGCTGCTGAAGCGCCCGGATCCGCCGACAGCAGTGTTGGCCTCCAATGACCTGACCGCAATCGGTGCTCTCAGCGGGATCCGGCGTGCAGGCTTGCACGTGCCGCGGGACATCTCCGTCGTCGGCTTCGATGATATCGACCTGGCTACTTTTACCGAGCCGCCCCTGACCACCGTCCGGCTTGCCCGTCACGACCTGGCCGACCTGGCCTGTAAAGCACTCCTGGCAATGGAGGTGGGGCAACCGGGATACGAGTTGTACCTGACCACCACGCTGGTCATTCGGGAGTCAACGGGCCCCGTAAGAAAGTAATACGTCTTACAAAGCACAGAACTCTTGACTGTCCGCGCTAATGGATATACACTACCGCCAATCGGACGTGGAAACGTTTTCACAGGCAAGGATAACGTTTTCCTCGACTGCGAATTGCACTTTGGGGGTAGCAATGGACGCTGTAACACTGTCGTCGCGGCGAGTTCTGCACCCGGTTCCCTGTTTGAGGGTGCTGTTGCTCGTCCTGTTGTTCGCCAGCCTTGCCCTTGCCCAGCGCGACCTGGGCACCATAACCGGCACAGTCACCGACCCGCAGGGTGCGGCCGTGCCCAACGTAAAAATCACCATCACCGAAGACGCAACCGGACTCAGTTACGAAACCACAACCGGCGGCGCTGGTGACTACACCCGGCCGGCACTCAAACCCGGGACATACACAGTCAGCGCCGAGGCACACGGATTCCGACGCGCTGCCCAACAGAACATCGTTGTCACTGGCGGCGATCGCGTGGGCGTGAATATCACCCTCGCGGTGGGCGATGTTTCGGAGTCGATTCAGGTGACTTCCGAGGCCCCGCTGCTGCAAACGGAGAGCACAACGCTTGGTGCGGACCTGAACACGAAAGATGTCTCTGAATTACCGCTCGGCGGCCAGCGCACCTTCACCTATCTCGCCCGTCTTTCCCCGGGCGTTCTGCAGGCTGAACCAGGTGCGCGTGACGCCGTGGGCGGCGGTTTCTCAGCCAACGGCGTACGTTCAAACGGCCAGAACAACTTCCTGCTCAATGGCGTCGACAACAACGTCAACGTCATCGACTTCCTGAACCAGACCTCCTACGTCGTGGGTCCCTCGGTTGAGGCGATCGGCGAAATGCGCGTGCTGACTAACGGCTACAACGCCGAATACGGGCGCGGTGCCGGCGGTGTGGTCAACGTCAACCTTAAGTCGGGCACCAACCAGATCCACGGCACACTGTGGGAGATTCTGCAGAACAAAGACCTCGATGCGAATCGCTGGGAGAACAACCAGTCCGGTACGCCGCGCGGTCCGTTTGTGCAAAACCAGTTTGGTGCCGCTGCTGGCGGTCCGATCATCAAGAATCGCACGTTCATCTTCGGCGACTATCAGGGAACTCGCATCAGCTCGTCGGGTGGCATCATCCAGAACCTCGGCAATGGCGGCTACTACACCATCCCGACGGCGGCGATGAAGGGCGGCGACTTTTCCTCGCTGTTGCCGGTCCAACTATACGATCCGACGACCACGCACGTCGTTGGCGGACAGACTGTTCGCGATCCGATTCCGGGCAACATCATTCCCGATCACATGATTGATCCCATTGCCAGGAAGATCATGGCGCTCTATCCGGACACCAATCAGCCGATCGTTACCGGAGGATACCCGCGCAACGACCTGTTCGTCTCCACGCCGGGATCGCAGGTCACCGACCAGGGCGACGTCCGCGTCGATCATCGGCTGACCGAGAAAGACAGCGTCTATGGAACTCTGAGCTGGGCAAACACGAACAAAACCAATGTCGCCCCGCTGCCGGGTGCTCTCGATGGCGCCACCTTTGCGGGTGTTCCGGAGCAGGACCTCAGCCGCAACGCGATGTTGAGCTGGACTCGAGTTTGGAGTCCCACCATCATTTCGGAAACTCGCGCAGGCTTCACTCGTCTGGTGACCTCGCGCATTCAAACCGCCAATGCCAGCACGGACGAATACAAGGCGTTCGGCATCGGTGGCTACAATCCGATGACTACCCTGAATGGCGGATTGCCCCAGATCCAGTTCCAGGTGCAGCAGGACGCGCAGTGGTCAGGCCAGACGTACAGCCAGATTGGGGCGAACGACTGGCTTCCCTCGAAGGAGTACAGCAACGTCTGGGACTTCATCGAGAACCTCGCGGTTACTCGCGGCAGCCACGCCATGAAATTCGGAGCGGAAGTCAGGCAGATCAGGTTCCCGTTCTTCCAGGTTCCGTATCCGCACGGTGAGCTGTTCTACACGCAGAACGAGACTGCTAACCCGGCGCTCGGTTTGAACAACACCGACAGCGGCGACCAGATGGCGTCGTTCCTGATCGGGCAGATCGACTGGGGCGAGGCCTCGACGAACAACTTCATTTCCTCACAGAAGTGGGGCTACTCGTTTTATGGCCAGGACGACTACAAGGTAACGCCGAAACTCACGTTGAGCATCGGTCTTCGCTACGAGCTGTTCTCGCCGATCAACGAGGGATTCGGGCGGCAATCGAACTTCGATTTCGCCAACCTGACCCTGGTTATTCCCAAGGGGCCGAATCAGGATGCACCGCTGCCGCCTAACTTCGCCCAGGCGTTCCCCAACGTCACGGTGTCGCGCGGAAAGGTGTCCAGCTATTTGATCCCCTGGGACAAGATGGATTTCGCGCCGCGCATCGGCATCGCGTACAACTGGCGCGATAAGACGGTGATCCGGTTAGGCTACGGCGTCTTTTACGGCGGGGAGGAGAACCAGGGCGGCAATCCCAACCGCGGAGAGTCCGTTCCCTTCAACGAATCGCCGTACTTGAAGCACACCAGCACAAACGTCTGGGATCCCAACACCTACTTCAACGGTTTGGCGAACGGGTTCCCGTCGAACATCTTCACGCTTCCGGCGCCCATCAGCTTCCGCAGTCTGGCGACGGATTTCCGGAATTCGCTGGTGCATAAGTGGAACATCGCCATCCAACGTGAGTTGCCATGGCAGATGGCCCTGGAAGTGGCCTATGTTGGCAATCACCAGTCACACGGACTGCTCCAGCCGGATCAGAATGCCTGTCCGAACCTCGGCTCTGCAACCGGCGTCAATTGCGACGCCATGCGGCCGGTTCCGTATATCGGCGGATTGAGCGGCACTGCATCGTTCGGCTTCGGGAACTATGCCGGCATGACCACCAAGCTGGAGAAACGGTTCTCCGACGGCCTGACCTTCCTCACGTCCTATACCTACGGGCACGCTCTTGCGAATAGTGGCACCACCCTGAGCGGGTCCAACGGTCTGGGCACTCTCGATCCCACGAACTACGCCACCAGCTATGCGAGCGCATCGTGGGACATCCGTCACAACCTGACCACCAGCTTCTCTTATGACATTCCGTTCGGTAAAGGCAAGAAGTTCGGCAACAACCTGAACCGCGCGGCCAACACAATCATTGGCAATTGGCAGATGAACGGGATTCTCACTATGCACACCGGGAATCCGTTCACCATCAGCGGCACCAACTGCCAGGGTCAATGGAGCAAGTGCATGCCCGACCTGGTGCCCGGGAAGAATCCGCAGGACGCGCCCCCCGGCGGCCGTACGCCAAGTGAATGGTTTGACGTGACGGCGGTCACGGTTGCGGCGCCTCTTACCGGCGGCAACCTCGGTTTGCAGAGCAACACTGCGCCTCCGGTCAGAACCCTTGACTTCTCCGTGTTCAAGGATTTCGTGATCACGGAACGGTGGAGGGTGCAGTTCCGCGCCGAGAGCTTCAACCTAACCAACACGCCGCAGTTCAGCACGCCCGACAACAATTTGTCGGACGGCGCGAGCTTTGGCAAGATCACCAGCACGTTGAATGGCAGCGAGCGCCACGTTCAGTTCTCGCTGCGCCTCCAGTTCTAGGTCTCGTTCTTCCTGAGCGGCAGTGCGTATGACCAGCCCCCGTCCCAGCGGCGGGGGCTTCTTCTTTCATGGCGTTCCGCAATAAAATACGATTCGTGTGGTTGCCTGCCGTTGTCCTGCTTGCCGTCACATTGACGGCATCGACGTCCCCGGCGTCCTTTGAAGATGAGTTCCGGAAGGGACTGCTCGCGCTCCAGAACAACCAGTTGACTGAGGCGAGGGAGTGTCTTTTGCGAGCATCCCGTCTGGAGCCCGGGAACGCGCGCGTCTGGGTTGCGCTTGCGCAGGCCTATCTGCGCAATAAAGACAAGGGCCACGCAACGGAAGCGGCACTGCACGCCGAGACCATTGCGGCTAATGATCCGGTGATCCAGCATGCGCTGGCGATCTTCTTTTCCGAGACTGGCGATCTGCGCAAAGCCGCCGATCTCGAACGCCGTTATGCCGGCAGCAAGTCCGCCGATTCCTATGCGGCGGCGCGGGCAGCCACCTTTTCCCTGCAGGCCGGCGAACCGCAGCAGGCCATCACGTGGGCCCGGGCCGCTCTTGGCAAGGGGGAGAGCGCCGAAATGCATCACCTGCTGGGCATCGCGGAAGAAGCGGCCGGCCAACCCGACGTGGCGCTGACGGATCTGCGAAAGGCAGTCGATCTGGCGCCCTATGATGAAGACCTCACCTTTGACCTCGGCCAGGCGCTGCTGCGACGCCGCGATTTCGCTGCCGCCCTCACTTTTCTCTCGCAGGCGCGCGAGCGCTTCTCGAAAAGCGCCCAAATCGAGGTTGCGTACGGCATCGCGGCGTACGGACATCGTCAGTTCCGCGATGCAATCACGGCGTTCCTGCACGCCACCGAACTCGATCCCTCGCTCGCCGAATCATATATATGTATTGGGCGAATCGTGGAGAATGTCGACGACTTGATGCCTCAGGTCCTTTCGCGATTCTCGGCCTGGGTCGCCGCCGAGCCCGGCAACTATCTTCCCTGGTTCCTGCACGCCAAAGCCCTGGACTCCTCCTCGCGTGACTTTGCCACCAGCGAGACGGAATTGCGGCGGTCGATCAGCCTGAACCCGAATTTCTGGGAGTCCCGTCTGGAACTCGGTATCGTTCTGGTCGAACTCGGGCGCTGGCAAGAGGCGTTGCCGGAACTCAATCGTGCAATCGCTCTGGATCCTTCGAAAGCGAAACCACATTTCCAGCTCGCCCGAGTCTACCGGCATCTCGGCAGGACCGAGGACGCGCGGCAGGAACTGGCGGAGTTTCAGAAGCTGAGCGTCTCCGAAACGGGGTCTTTGTTGCCGTGAGGCGCCGCGACTTTCTGGCTGCTTGTGCCGCCACTGGGTTTCTTTCCTCCCGCGTTCACGCAGCCTCGCCGCTTCCGGTGCAATTTCGCCAGGCGCCGCCGTGGTCGAATCTCCTGTCCTACGTCAAGCCCGGGCTCGATGAGTTTCCCGGCGAGAAGACGGCGATGGAAATCGAAGATCGTCTGCTGGATGCCTTGCACCGCGGAGAGCTCCCCTTCGCGAATGGCTGTCAGTGCATCTCACCGGCTCCCCGCGAGTACCGCGATATCGCTGCCGACGTTGCCGAGGCCGTGTTTGACGCCACCCCCGGCGATCCAGCGGTCGGCTGGCGGCACTGGAAGGAACTGCTCGGGAAAGTGCGCCGCGCCCGCTTCTATGCCATGCCCGGAGGGTTCATCCGCTATGAAATCGCCAGCGAACGGCCTGACCGGATCGAGCACCGCATCGGTCAGTGGAAGCAGACCTGGGCGAATGGGCTCGTGACGCTCTTCGAGCCCGTGGAAGAGATTGTCACCCATGCGGTGAAACCGTGGTTTCGCGACGTGACGGGCTCTGTCTTCGCAGGCGTCGATTCTTTCCACCAGCAGCTCACACGCGGGACGCCATATTGGCGAGCATGCCTCGATCCGTCCTGTGGAATTGATCTTTATGGCGAAAATGGCATCGCGGTCGGCGACATCGACAACGACGGGCTCGATGAGATATACGTGTGCCAGCCGGGCGGCCTTCCCAATCGTCTGTATCGCCATGACGGCGCCGGGCATTTTCGCGACATCAGCCACGAAGCCGGCCTCGACATTCTGGACAACACCAACAGCGCGCTTTTCGCCGACCTGCGCAATTCGGGTTGTCAGGATGTAATCGTCGTGCGCGATTCCGAGCCGATGCTGTTTCTGAACGATGGCAAAGGCCGCTTTACCTACATGCCCGGAGCTTTCCATTTTGCCTCGGCGCCGCAGGGGTCCTTCACCAGCATCGCTGCGGCCGACTACGACCGCGATGGCCGCTTGGACATCTATTTATGTTGCTACTTCTATTTCCAGAGCGAAGCGCAGTACCGGTATCCCGTTCCGTATCACGACGCCCGGAACGGCCCGCCGAACTTTTTGTTCCGCAACCGTTTTGACCGCAGCCCCGGCTACTTCGAAGACGTCACCGAGGCCAGCGGCATGAACCACAACAACAACCGCTTCAGCTTTTCGGCATCCTGGTGCGACTATAACCACGATGGCTGGCCCGATCTGTACGTCGTGAACGACTTCGGCAGGAAGAATCTCTATAGGAACACCGAAGGACACTTCCGGGACGTTGCAGGAGAGGCCGGTGCCGACGATATCGGCCCTGGCATGAGCGGCGCATGGCTGGACTACGACGGCGATGGCTGGCCCGATCTGTTGGTTTCCAACATGTGGACACCCTGCGGACAGCGTGTCACCGGCGACCCTGCGTTCCCGCCCGTGGCCAAAGATCCCTCGCTTCGTGAGCCTTACCGCCATCACGTCAAGGGGAATTCCCTCTATCGGAACAACGGTGACGGGACTTTCACGTATACCGGCGCCTCGCAGGGCGTGGAGATGGGGCACTGGTCCTGGTCGTGCGATGGCTCCGACATCGACAACGACGGCACGCCCGAAATCTGCATCGCCTGCGGAATGCTGACAAATAACAGCACCACCGATCTGATGAGCTATTTCTACCGGCAGGTAGTCGCCAGATCGCCCGTGAAATTCGAGCCCGCGCCTGCCTACGAGAACGGGTGGAACGCCATCAATCAGTTGATCCGCGAGGAGTATAGCTGGTCGGGCCGGGAACCTAATGTGGTGTATGCGCGCCGCGGAGGCCGTTTTTATGACTTTTCCGGCGTGAGCGGCGTCGACCGGGCGGAGGATAGCCGTGCATTTTCGTTTACTGATATCGACGGGGACGGCAATCTCGACCTGATTGTCAAAAGCCGGCTCGCGCCGCAGGTGCGGGTTTTTCAGAATATTTGCGGACGGCAGCATGCTTCTCTGGTAATTGCTCTTCGGGGGACACGCTCCAACCGCGATGCCATCGGCGCCCGGGTGGAGATCGATGGTCAGGTAAAGTGGCTCGCCGCGGGCTCCGGATACGTCTCGCAGCACAGCAAACGCGTCCATTTCGGCCTCGGGAACAGACCGCGCGCCGAGAAGGTTACGATTGAGTGGCCTTCGGGGGAAGTGCAAAGACTACCGCCACTGGCGGCTGGTTATTTGTATACGATTACCGAAGGAGCTGACGACTATCAATCAATGCCGCTGGCTAATAGCGCCGATTGGCCGGAAAATGGCCCGGTTGCCGGCGACAATCAGGCGCGGCCGCTGACCGCGTGGTTGCGTGAGCCGATTCCGCTTCCTGAGACGCGCTGCGGTCCCGCTCTCCTGGTGTTGCATGCCGGAGAGCCGCTTCCGCGTCTGTCAGTTGAGGTACAGCAAGTGGACCTGCGCAAGGCAGATGCGGAGTTGACCGCCGGCTATGCGATCGTGCGGCGTTACCTTTTCGACTATCGGACCGATCTGACAACCCCGTTCTGGATGCTGCTTGACAGCGGTGGCCGGGTTCGAAAGGTCTACGCGGAGGCGCCCGATTCGGCGGCTGCCGCTGCCGACGTGCGTGCCGCCGACGGACCAGCGCCCGATCCGCGCGGTCTGCCCTTTTCCGGCTTCTACATCGGCCGGCCGGTGCGCGATTACTACAAGCTCGGAGGCGCGCTTCTGCAGGCCGGCTACCCCGAACAGGCTCTCCCCTATCTTGAAGAGATGCGGCGGCGCACGCCCGACAATGCCAAAATGTGGCTTGCCGTGGGGCGCATCCATTTACAGGCGAAACGCCTGCCGGAAGCGCGTGAGGCATTGCAGCAGGCATTGAAGCTCGATCCTCGTCTTCCAGAGGCATGGAACGAACTCGGGGGGGTCGAAACGGCGGACGGCAACCTGCGAGAAGCCCTGCGCTGTTACCAGAAGGCGCTGGATCTGGGGCCGGATCTGACCTGGGCGCTGGAAAACGCCGCGCAGACTCAGGACAAGCTCGGCAACTTTGAGGAGGCCGACCGGCTCTACCGGCGCACGCTCTCAATCGATCCGAGGAATGGCGACGCTGCCAACGGGCTCGGCTTGTTGTTGGCGAAACAAGGCCGCAGTGACGAAGCCAGGAAGCTGTTCGAACAGGCGATCGCCATCCGGCGCGACGATTCCTCTGCCATCAACAACCTGGGTGTTCTATATCTGAATCTCGGCCAGGTCAACGATGCGATCGCCGCGTTTCAGTACGGAATCAGCGTGGCGCCGGACGAGGATATACTTTACCTGAATTTGGCGAGAATCCGCGTCCGCATGGGTGAGCACGAAAAGGCACGCGAACTGATGCACGCACTGCTGACTCGCAAACCCGGCGACGCCGTTGCCGAAAAGGCGCTAAAAGAATTGGAGGTGCCATGATTCTCTTGATGTGTCTTCTGGCTGCTGCTTCCAGCAGCGATGTAGACCGCCTGACTCGGGAAGTGGCTGCGTCCGGCCAGGCGGTGGAGGTCGCGATTCCACCATCCGCACTGGTGGCGCTGCAACGCGAGATCGCGCCGGGCGCTCCCCCGCTGCTGTCGTTTCGTTACTACGAAGGCCAGCAGCGGCATCGTTTCAACAACACGGAGCTTATGCTCGATGACGCGGGGCATTGAAATTCTTCTGCTGGCTCTCGCGCTGCCGTTGTGCGGCGCAGACGGCCAGGCGACCGTTCGCGGAATCGCCGCCTTTCAGCACGGCCGTTATGCCGAAGCAGGACGCGAGCTGCAATCCGCATTGCAGGAGAATCCGGCGGACGAGCACGCACGCACATTCCTCGCCCTCACTCGCGCTGCCACCGGACATTGCGCGGAGGCGATCCCCGGCCTGACCGAAGAGTTCGAGCGGTCAACGAATGCCGATCTCAGCCGCATTGCAGGCCTCGCGCTCGCGCAGTGTCTGGTAACGCAGAATCAGCTCACCCGCGCCACCGTGGTGGTCGGAGAGCTCGCTGAAAAATATCCAGCCGACGCCGACGTTCTTTATCAGGCCGCCCGCGTTCACATGAAGGCCTTCAACGATGCCACTTTCCAGATGTTCCAGAAGACGCCATCGTCGTGGCGGGTGAATCAGTTGTCCGGCGAGATTTTTGAAACCCAGGAGAAGTTCGCCGCGGCCGCGGCCGAGTACCGCAAGGCCATTGAGAAGAACCCGCAGGCGCTCAATCTGCATTTTCGGCTGGGCCGCGCCATTCTGCTGGAGTCGCACGATCCTGAAGCCCTGGTTCGCGCCAGGAAGGAATTTGAAGCCGAACTGGCGCTGAATGCTGAAGACGCCGCCGCGGAGTATCAACTGGGCCAGATCCTGAACGCGCAGAATCGCAGCGATGAAGCCCTGCCGCACTACGAGAAGGCGCTCGCCCTTAGCCCCGATTTCGCGGAGGCGGCGCTCGCCGTTGCCCGCTTCCGCGTGCAGGCAAAGAAATACTCGGAGGCGATCCCTCTGCTTGAGCACGTTATTGCGTCCCAGCCCGCCAATGAAGCCGCGCACTACTCCCTGATGCTCGCGTACCGCAATTCCGGTCAGATGGAAAAGGCGCGGCAGCAGCAGTTGGAACTCGAAAAACTGCAGCATCCGCCTGAGGGCGAGTTCACAGATTTCCTCAAGCGGCTGGGTGAAGGAACAGACCACAAGTGAAACTGCTCGCGGGCGCGGTAATCGTGGTCTTTGCGCTGGCGCTGTCTCCTTCTCCGTCCGGTGGGCACGAATTCCGCGACATTGCAAAAGAAGCCGGACTTACCGCCTCCTTCCCGAACGGAGGCGACAAGACCAAGCAGTACATCATCGAGACCACCGGCAGCGGCATTGCGTTCATCGATTACGATAACGACGGCTATCCGGACATCTTCGTGGTTTCGGGCGCCGGCGGCACCAACCGCATGTATCACAACGACCGCAATGGCCACTTCACCGATGTGACCGCGGCGCTCGGGTTGACCTCTTCCGGCTGGGGCGAAGGCGTCTGTGCCGGCGACTTTGACAACGACGGCTTCACCGACCTGTTCGTCACCTACTGGGGACAGAACCGTCTATATCGCAACGTCGGCGGCAAGCGGTTCGAGGACGTCACCTCCCAGGCCCACCTCACCCAGGACCGCACTCGCTACAATACCGGCTGCGCGTTTCTCGACTACGACGGAGACGGACATCTCGACCTCTTTGTCGCCAACTACCTGAAGTTCGACTTCGCCACAACTCCAAAGGCGGGCGCCAACCCGTACTGCTTCTACCGCGGAATGGCCGTCAACTGCGGGCCGCGCGGGCTTCCGTTTGAACCGAATCTGCTTTATCACAACAAGGGCGACGGCACTTTCGAGGATGTCTCGGAGCCGTCCGGGATCGCCAGGACGACCGGCCACTATTCGCTTGCCGTGCTCGCTCAGGACGTGGACGACGATGGGCGCCCGGATATCTATATCGTCGGCGATCAGACCCCGGCCTCTCTCTTCATGAATCAGGGCGACGGCACCTTTTCCGAAGAGGCTGTGCTCCGTGGAGTGGCATTCGACGAGAATGGCCGCGAGCTGTCCGGCATGGGGCTCGCGTCAGCCGACTATGACGGCGATGGTTTCCTGAGCATCTTCCGGTCCGATTTCTCCGACGAGCGCAAGCTCCTCTACCGGAATGCCGGCCACGGTCAGTTCGACGATGTCACCATGGCGGCGGGTCTCGCGGGGAACACGCGTTTCGTAAGCTGGGGCTGCGCCTTCTTTGATTTCGACAATGATACCTGGAAGGACCTGGTGGTTGTGAACGGCCATGTGTACCCCGAGGTCGACCAGCTCCATATCGACATTCACAACCGCGACCGGGCGATCCTGTACCACAATACCGGTCGGGGCACGTTCGACGACATCTCGGAACAGGCCGGGCCCGCGGTCATGGCGCCGCACTCGTCGCGGGGTTTGGCAGTCGGCGATATCGACAACGACGGCACGCTTGAAGTTCTCGTGAACAACCAGAATGAACCGCCCTCGCTCTGGAAGCAGACGCGCCGCGCTCCCGGCCACTGGCTGACGCTGAAACTGGTGGGAACAAAGTCAAACCGCAGCGCGATTGGCGCACGCGTCATCGTGACCTCGGGCGGCCGCAAACAGATCGACGAGGTCCACAGCGGCGGCAGCTATCTTTCCCAGAACGACCTGCGCCTGCACTTCGGGCTCGGCAGTGAGCGGCGCGCGGGCCGGATCGAGGTCCGGTGGCCGTCGGGGCAGCACACCATGCTGACCGATGTCGACGCGGACCAGATCCTGACCATCCGCGAGCCTTAGGGGATCCTACACTGTTTCCGCCGCCGCCGGGTGCACGGCAATCTCAATGCTCTGAGGCTTCAGCCATGGAAGCCGCGCCTCCACGCGGATCGTCCCGCTGCCCTCCCTGGATTTGATCCAGACAGCGCCCACACCGCCGCTCAACACGAAGGGATTGTCGCCAATCATCTCGCCGGGGCCGGTGATCGTCAGTTGCACTGCGCCGCTCGACATGCGCCGGATGTTGCCAAATTCGTCCAGCAGGCGAAAGGCCACGCGTGTTGCGTCGCAGCCGTCACCGGTCAGTTCGTGGTCGTCGGGTTCAATGGCCAGCGCCCGGTCGATGCCCGCGCCGGACATCGTCACCGCCTTCACCAGCTTGCCCGCGATGTAGCCTTCGATCTTCAGATCGCCCCATTCGGGCTCATCCGTGATGTTCACAAGGAATGGCGGATGGGACAGGTGAGCGTAGTTGACGCGGTCGGGATCGGCCTCCGATTGAAGCCTGCCGTTGACATAGATCTTCAAGTGATCGCAGTTGGAGCACACCGGCACGGTACCCAGACCACCCGCGGTGGAGCGGTCGCCCTGCGACCAGAAGAACCCCGGCTCAAGAACAATCTCCTCATCGGGATCGCATTGCGACTTGTAGAAGCCGCCCGCTGCTTTGGGAATCCGGAAAATATCGGTTACACCGTGGTAGCAGATTCGGTCGCCGGAGCCGAAATTGCCGTGCGTGTTGTAGTCGAAGGCGCACCAGCCGGTGCCACCGGCGTAACGGTTGTCGGAGGCAAGCTGGTTGTGCACCCGCGCGTGCCTCAGGGTGTGCTCGGCCACGCGCTCCACCTGGTCGAAGCTCTTGGTGGAAAACATGTGGCCGTTGAACTCGGTGTTCAGGTACAGAGGATGATTCGGGGGCCGGAGAGGGAACCCGAAATCGTTCATCGTAAACACATCTTCCAGAAGTTCCGAATTGTAGAGATAACGTATTCCACCGGTCTGCCGGGTCTCGTCGAGCGAGTGCGCCGCCGCATTTGTACGCGTGTAGAAATCGTGATTATCCTGCGACTCGTTGATGCGCACGCCCCACAGGACGATGCTGGGATGATTCCAGTCGCGCCGGATCATGTCCCCAACATTGCGCACCGCAAGATCCTGCCAGGCCTGGTCGCCGATGTGCTGCCATCCGGGGATCTCTTCGAGCACCAGCAGGCCAATCTCGTCGCACCGGTCCAGGAAAGCGGGAGATTGAGGATAGTGCGAGGTACGCATGAAATTGCACCTGAGGTCATGCCGGAGGATGTCGGCGTCCTTTCGCTGCACGCGCGCGGGCATTGCGCCGCCCACAAACGGGAAAGTCTGGTGCCGGTTCAGGCCGCGCAGCTTTACGCGCTTGCCGTTCAGCATGAAGCCGTCGGGGGTAAACTGCGCGTCGCGGAAACCGGTGCGCACTACGTACTCATCATTGGAACCGTCCCGGGCGGTCAGCTTTGTGTGGACTTCGTACAGTTTAGGGTTCCGCAAATCCCAGAGTTCCACGCCGCCGACGTGCTCGATGGAAATGTCGGTGGAGCCCGGCGCAGCTTCACCCCTGGCGACAACCCGATCCTTGTCGCACAGTTCGGCGCTCAGTTTTGTGCCCTGGGCCGGTCCGTTCAGCATGCAGCGAATCTGCAACCCGCGGTCGGAATCGAGCACGCGAATCGGCCGGACAAAGACGTTCTCGATAAACGTTCCCGGCACCACGCGCAGGCGCACTTCGCGATAGATGCCGCCGAAGGTGAGATAGTCGATGCGCCCCCCGAAAGGAGGGATATCGGCGCGCTCGGTGGAATCGAGCAAGACCGCCAGTACATTGTCCGCATCCCACTTGAGATGCTCGGTGAGTTCCAGCGAAAACGGCGTGTAGCCGCCCTTGTGTTCGTCGAAGACGTGGCCGTTGACGGCTACCGTCGCGGCGGTCATGGCCCCATCGAAATCCACGAAGACACGCTTCCCGCGCCACGCTGCCACAGGTTTGAAATGGCGCCGATATACGGAGACGAATTCATAGATGCGGTCGTCGAAGCTGTGCCAGGGCAGGCGCACGTTGGTATGGGGCAGCGTGACTCTCTCCGCCCGCGTATCGTCGAAAGCGGGATCGAGAGCTTCCTTACCTGCGCGCGGCAGAAACCTCCAGTTGCGATTCAGGCCGTGGCATCGGGCGGCGGGGTTCGGGGCCGCCGTACTCATCGCTCCCGCGAGAGCCGCGGCGCTTCCAACGAGGAACGCCCTGCGGTTGAATTCGAGGCTGCTCATAGTGGCATTACCATATCACAGGAAATGGCCGTTTGGAATACGCCAAAAGGCAGAGCTGCCAACATGATGCGGGGGACTCCGGTGGCCGTTGCAGTGGCTTCGAAAAGGATGTAATCTGCTGGCACAGGAAGAGTTTCGGCTTGCTTCGCAGGACCATTCTCGGGATGATTGTGTCCGCGCTCGAGGGGCGGTTCGCGGCTGCAGCCGCTTCTCCAGAGCCTCGTCCGTCACGCCGGAAAGTTGTTCTCGTGACTATCGGCGGCGTGCGGCGTAAGGAGACCTTTTCCGAGGCGGGTCTCCACAACATCCCGCGCCTTGCTGGCGAGATGGTAGGGCAGTCGATCTTCTATCCACGGATCTGGAATGAAGGCGTCACCTCCCACTTCAACACCATCACCAGCATCCTGACCGGCGTTTGGCAGCACGTCGACGACTGGGGACGGGATCGTCCCGCCGATCCCACGCTACTCCAATACCTGCAATCGCAGTGGAGTGTGGGTCCGTCTCAGACCTGGGTGGTCACCAGCAACAAGGCTCTTACCGCCAATGTCGGTGTCGGAGCCAACGTCATCCTTTCCAAACAGTTGCTTGTCGAATCGGTGGAGCGAATCATCATGGGCACCAGCCGCCACCATCAGCTTCAACGCGACATGCTGCTGGAGGAACTGACCGCCGTCATGCAGGACGACTACGAGCGGATTGGCTGGAGCGTGCCTTCGTCATCCGCGGTGATGGACCCCGCCGTAAAAAACATGTTCCTGACCGCCCTCGCTGCGTTCATCAATGGGCCCGATAGTCCCACCAGCGGCGACGAACTGACCTGGTTCGTCGCAACCGAGGTCCTGAAGCGTGTATCGCCTGCAATTCTTGTGGTGAACCTCTCCGATGTGGAAGTTGCGCACTCCGGAACCTATTCGCTGCATCTCGCGGGAATCCGCCGCACGGACGCCCTGATTTACCGGTTGTGGAATGTGTTGCAGAGCCTGCCGGAATATCGCGACAACGTCACCATGGTGATTGTGCCTGAATTCGGGCGCGATCCGGACGGCTCCTCGACCAACGGGTTTTTCAACCACCGTACGGACACCAGCACGAACCGGATGGTCTGGGCGATGATTCTTGGAGCGGCAGTGCGCAAGCCCGCCGTCGTGGAGCGGGAAGTGCGCCAGATCGATCTGGCTCCTTCCCTGGGCGCCCTTCTGGGAGTCGAGTGTACGCGCGCTGCCGGCCGCGTCCTGACCGAATTTGCGGGTTGACATGGCATACCAGATCCAACCCGCGCTGCTGGCCAGACTCCCCCGGACGTTTCTGCCGGCTTTGAACGAGCAACTGCGCAACTGGGACCTGCTGTTCCCCGTCGAAAAGCGCACACTGATCGCTCAAATGGACTGGCTCGGCCGTCTGCCCGAGCCCGCGTTTCGAGCGATCTTCGAGCCGATCGTCGCACTGGAAAGGCAGATGAACCTTCCGCCCTGGAATGAAACCACCGAGCGCCTGTCGGTGGGCGACACCAGCGTCCTGGTGCGTTCTCCCAACTATCCGCAATGGCGGGCGGCAGTGGAGTCTGCGTTCGAGAAGATCGACGCCGGAGTGCAGTCAGCCAGGAGTCTGCAGCGGCACAACAAGCTTTTGGTCTGCGTGATGCCCCCTGGACTAGCCGCGCCGGCTGGTCCGCTATGGCCCGGTTTGGAAGCGCATGGCAGGTGGATTAGCCTGACGGCGCCCTTTTCCGATGCGCTGCCCGTGCTGTTCAGCTCCGTCGCTGAACGCGAGATGACGCCCGCAATCGAGCCGGTGG
>Ga0335082_10001203_pt1 | contig 27560 bp, 23 predicted proteins | sample Lox_Sample_41_FD_206718 | JGI IMG/M metagenome (GOLD analysis project Ga0335082, IMG submission 206718) | Soil microbial communities from Loxahatchee National Wildlife Refuge, Florida, United States - Lox_Sample_4.1 | ecosystem: Environmental > Terrestrial > Soil > Wetlands | place: USA... | reverse complement strand
CTGCAACACCTTGGTGATCGCCGCCGTGAGCGTGGTCTTGCCGTGGTCGATGTGACCAATCGTCCCGACGTTCACATGCGGCTTTGTGCGTTCAAATCTTTCCTTTGCCATTTCTCCCTCAGCTCTTAGCTATCAGCTCTTAGCTATCAGCTATCAGCTCTCAGCTGCTAGCTCAAACCTTGTCTCTTCAACCCTGCGGCTCAGACGCCCGCAAAGCGCGGTCACTTCCCTACTGTCTTGCCCTGCACGCGGGCGATGATTTCTTCCGCCACCGCGCGCGGGGCTTCCTCATAACGCGCGAAATGCATCGAGTACTCTGCCCGGCCCTGGGTGGACGAACGCATATGGGTGGCATACCCGAACATCTCGGATAACGGCACGATCGCCTTGATCACCTGCGAACCGGCGCGGTGCTCCATACCCTCGATGCGGCCGCGCCGCGAACTCAGGTCGCCCATGATCGTTCCTGCAAAATCCTCCGGCGTGACTACCTCAACCGCCATGACCGGCTCAAGAATGACCGGACTGGCCTTGCGCGCGGCCTCCTTGAATGCCATTGAACCGGCGATTTTGAAGGCCATTTCGTTGGAATCGACCTCGTGATAGCTGCCGTCGTAAAGCGTAGCTTTCACGTCCACCATCGGATAACCTGCGAGAACGCCGCCTTCCATCGCCTCCTGCATGCCCTGGTCAATCGGCTTGATGTATTCCTTGGGAACGGTCCCGCCGACAATCTCGTTGATAAACTCGTAGCCCTTGCCCGGTTCGTTCGGCTCGAGGCGGATCTTGGCATGGCCATACTGACCGCGGCCGCCGGTCTGGCGGATGTACTTGCCTTCGGCTTCCGAGTGCTTGCGGATGGTTTCGCGATAAGCCACCTGCGGCTTGCCGACATTGGCTTCCACCTTGTACTCGCGCATCATGCGGTCGACGATGATTTCCAGGTGCAGCTCACCCATGCCGCTGATGATGGTCTGCCCGCTGTCGGGATCGGTGTGGACTTTAAAAGTGGGGTCTTCCTGCGCCAGCTTGGCCAGCGCCATTCCCATCTTCTCCTGATCGGCCTTGGTCTTGGGCTCAACCGCGACCGAAATCACCGGCACCGCAAATTCGATGGATTCGAGAACGATGGGGTGCTTCTCGTCGCAAATGGTGTCGCCGGTCGAAACATTCTTGAGACCGACCACGGCGCAGATATCGCCGGCGAGAATCTCCTGGATGTCCTCGCGCTTGTTGGCGTGCATCTTGAGCAGTCTTCCGATGCGCTCATGCCGCTGGGTGCGGGCGTTCATCACTGAGTCGCCCGACTTCAGTTGTCCCGAGTAGACCCGGATAAAGGTAAGCTGGCCGACGAACGGATCGGCCATGATCTTGAATGCCAGCGCGGAGAAAGGCTGTTTGTCGTCCGCCTTGCGGGTAATCACGGCGCCGGAATCGGGGTCCTTGCCGGTCACTTCCTTGGTATCGAGGGGGGAGGGCAGATAGTCCACCACCGCATCGAGCAGTGGCTGGACACCTTTGTTCTTGAAAGCAGTTCCCAAAACCACCGGGAAAAGCTTCAGCGCAATGGTTGACTTGCGCAGCGAAGACCGCAGTTCCTCAGACGTTATGTTTTCGCCTTCGAGAAACTTGTGCAGCATGTCGTCGTCATTTTCCGCAATCGTTTCGACCAGTTGCGTGCGGAAGGCCTCGGCCTTCTTCTTCAGCTCGGCAGGCACTTCTTCGGTGATGTACTCGGCGCCGAGGGTCTCGTCTCTCCAGACGATGGCCTTCATGTCGATCAGATCGATAACGCCCTTGAACTTGTCTTCCTGGCCGATGGGGATTTGAATGGCAACGGGGCGGGCGCTGAGTCGTTTGCGGATGGTATCGATGGCGTGCTCAAAATCGGCTCCCATCTTGTCGATCTTATTGATGAAGCAAATGCGCGGGACACCGTACTTGTCAGCCTGACGCCACACCTTTTCCGACTGCGGCTGCACCCCGTGAACGGCGTCAAATACGGCGACCGCACCATCGAGGACGCGCAGGGACCGTTCGACTTCAGCGGTGAAATCAACGTGACCGGGAGTATCAATGATGTTAATGCGGAGGTCGCGCCAAGTGCAGGTCGTAGCGGCCGAGGTAATCGTGATGCCGCGCTCCTGCTCCTGCTCCATCCAGTCCATGGTGGCCGTGCCCTCGTGGACCTCGCCAATGCGGTGCGTGCGGCCGGTATAGAAAAGGATGCGTTCGGTCGTAGTGGTCTTGCCGGCATCGATGTGGGCCATGATGCCGATGTTCCTGCACCGTTCTAATGGGACTGTTCTAGGCACGACTTAATCTTCTCTTTCCAGGGCTCCAAAAAAACTCGTAGCTCGTAGCTAGTAGCTGGTTTACCACCGATAATGCGCAAAAGCCTTATTCGCTTCCGCCATGCGGTGAACGTCTTCCTTCTTCTTGATGGCGGCGCCGCGGTTGTTGGCGGCGTCCAGCAACTCGGCACTCAACTTGTCGATCATTCCTTTCTCGCCGCGCCCGCGGGAGTAGGTAATCAGCCAGCGGATGGCGAGCGAGGTGCGGCGGTCGGCATTCACTTCCACCGGAACCTGGTAGTTCGCGCCGCCCACGCGGCGGGTCTTGACTTCCAGCAGGGGCTTGCAGTTCTCGACTGCCTTCTTGAACAACTTCAGGGCCTCATCGCCGCCCTTCTCCTGGAGTCGCGTCATGGACGAGTACACGATTTTCTCGGCGGTGCTCTTCTTGCCGCCCCACATCATGGAATTGACGAACTTCGTCACCAGGTCCGAACCGTACACCGGATCGGCTTCGGTTCCCCGTTTCGCGATATGTCCTTTTCGAGGCATGTAGCTGTCAGCTCCTAGCTGCTTGCTTAAACCAGTACTACTCTTCGAGATCCTTCGCTTCGCTCAGGATGACCGCTGCGGACTGCCACTTCGCTTACGTCCGCAAAGCGCGGTCACTTCTGGCGCTTCGCTCCGTACTTCGACCGGCTCTGCTTCCGGCCTGCAACCCCAACCGCATCCAGCGTGCCGCGAATCACGTGATAGCGCACTCCGGGCAGGTCTTTCACACGGCCGCCACGGATCAGCACGATCGAGTGTTCCTGCAGGTTGTGTCCGACGCCGGGAATGTAGGTTGTTACCTCAATTCCATTGGTCAACCGCACGCGCGCCACCTTGCGAAGCGCCGAGTTCGGCTTCTTCGGGGTTTGCGTGTAAACGCGGGTGCAAACTCCGCGCTTCTGCGGACATCCCTGCAACGCCGGACTGGCCGTCTTGTACCGCGGCCGCTTGCGGCCGGCACGCACCAACTGATTAAAGGTCGGCACTCTTGGCTGCTCCTTGGCTGCGCCACCTTTGCACTCCCGACACACCCGGGTGCCTTTGGAGCACAGCTTATTTCTTCCCCTGCTTCAGGGTCTGACTGACGAAAGCCAGCCATGCTTTCCGCCAGGATTTCCTGCGGAAGATTGTTTACGCTTCAGACTTGCGCTTCCGACGGTGGCGCCACGCACCGAAAACTCGGGAGGCACTCCGTTTCGTCAGCTCTGCCCTGCATAGCCTTCCCACGGGAGGAAGCACGCGCAGGGCGTTTTTCAGCGAGGGCATCTCCAAAACCGCCGGAGACGTGTATCTTTAGGGCTCAACTGCTCTTCTTCGGCTTTCGCGTTGACACAGAGCGAAAACCACAGCCTACAGGTAAGCCAGGATGACTCGCGGAACCTTATGAATATAACAATTTCTGGGAAATGTCGTCAACCACCTTGTAATCATGCAGCTTGAAGATCCGTTCTTGTGAGTTTTTCCCCGCAGATGAACGCGGATAACCGCAGATCCTGGCATCGAACAAGAGGAGCCTTGCTATTTTCGGCAGGCTCCTAAGGCCATGGATTTCCAACCCTCGTGCAGAAGTGCATCTCCCAGCTCAACCACCCAACCGCAGGTTGCCGAAAAGATGCATCACCTCTACACTGAGGATTTCCTAAAACACTACGATCTCGCTCGCATACGGGCGGGGAGGATGCATGGGTAGTTCCGGGCGTGTGAACTTTAGAATCATCAAGGCTTGCCTCGCCGCCGGCTGGCTCGCCGCATTGGTGGGCTGCAGCGGCAGCAGCCCGGTGCGAACGACCAATTTCCCCGTCCCGAACAGCATCAGCTTGCAGCCCACGCCGAGCGTCTCCATGGAACTGGGGACTAATCAGGCCTTCACTGCGGTGCCGCTCGATGTCAGCAACAATGCAATCTCCGAGCCTTTCACCTATCAATCGAGTAACACGGCGGTGGTGACCATCGCCTCCAACGGCTTGGCATGCGCCGGCAGCTGGGATTCGCTGACCAACCCGCAGATCTGTACCCCTGGCTCCGTCGGGGTAGCTCAGATCACCGCCACTGCCCAGGGTGTAACCAGCCCTGCCAGCACGGTTTACGTTCACCAAAAAATCGATAAAGTCACGGTGAATGGGTTCACCCCACCCAATGTTCCTCCGCCAAACAACATCTGCCAATCAGTCGGGCTGGTGGCCTACTATGAGGCCCGTGCCTACAACCGCGGCAATGACATTACTCCCACCGTGGGCCAGTTTACGTTTCAGGCGATCAACGGCACCGTGGCCGACCTGAGCAATACCGCTCCTCTACTTGCCAACGTGGTGGACGGAGTGTCCTTGAATCAGGTGCAGGCAACCGCCAAAATTCCTGGGGTTACCCCAATTGTCGCCAGAATCGGTACGGCCGCCAGCCTCCCGGCGAACTTCAACACTTGCCGAGTGGAATCCATTTCACTGGAAGTCACGGGTAGTACATCCAACTCCAAAACGATTACCCCGACAGTCAAGGACCAGTTGGGAACTGAAATCACGGGCGTGCCTTTGACCTGGAGTTCGTCCCACTCGGGATCCGTGAGCGTCAGTTCATCTGGCGTAGCCACGCTGAACACAGGAGGCGGCGCGGCCACGGTCATCGCGTCTTGCACTCCGCCGACTTGCAATGTGGGCTTCGCATCCAGCTTGCCCATTTACCCGGAAAATGTGGAGACGCTTGTGCCCAGCAACGGCACGCCGCCGGATCGAACTGTCTTTGTCACCAGCACGGGCTGCGGCTCGATCGACAACTGCTTCTCCGTGGTAGTGCCGGTCACTGTTCCGGGAAATACATACGGTACGATTACGACTCTTCCGGCTACGCCAGACTCTCTCATTTTTGAGCCAAAGGGCACGAAAGCGTTCCTTGGGACCGATTCCAGCCTGCTTGGAAGTCGTGGTCTGGCGGTAGTAGAAAGCACTGCCGGCGCTGTCAGCCATTTCCCCTCCGCGCCGGGGAAGGTGCTGGCCATATCCCCGGATGGAAACACCGCCATTATTTCTGACACGGTGGACAGCCCCAACCAGGTATTCATCTTCGAGACGGCGAGAAACACGGTTACCCCCTGGCGCATTACTGGCGCCACCGCCGCGGACTTTTCTCCCGACAGCCTCAAAACCTACATCGTGGCGGGGAGTACGCTGTATGTTTATTCCAAGCTGGATGCGCTCAAGAGCATCGCGCTGACTGCACCGGCCAATGACGTCACTTTCCTTGCTCAAGGTGGGTTTGCCTATGTCGGCGGCGGCGATGCTTCGGGTGTGAGCGTCTTCCGCACCTGCGACAACGGATTGGCCGACACAGTTTCCACCGCGGCAGTTCCAACCTTCATCAAGACGCTTCCCGGACAGGCAGCACTTCTGCCCCTGGATCCCACCGACGCGTTTCACGTCATCGGCCTGGCTCCTCCGGCCATTGAGATCATCAGTGTTCACCCGCCTTCAAACACCAACTGGACGGGCTGCACGCCAGCAGTTGTTGACGACAACCCGTTGCCGATGTCTTTTGACCTGGGACACGGAGCTTTCACCGCCAAGCAGTTCATCGTCTCGCAGGATGGAGCGACCGCCTACATTCTCACGCCCAACTCGACCAGCGTGCTGGTGTTCAATATCACGGCGCAGACCTCCTCTGCGATTGCGCTCGCAGGAAATGCCGCACCTTTGAGTATGTCGCTTTCTTCGGACGGATCACGACTTTTTGTAGGAGCCACTGACGGCTCCCTGCACGTCCTGGACACCGCCACAGGGGGCGATATCACGCAGGTTCCCTTCCCGCAGGGCCTTTGTCAAGACTCCGCTGGACAGCCGTTTGCAGGGTTAACTTGCAATCCGGACCTGGTGGCGGTGAAACCGTAAGACAAGCGGTCGCCGTCCGGAGTGGTGGTTGGCAGGGTGCTACTGACTCGCGACTTTCTTTTCCAGTTCTTTGCCTACGCTGTCCAAAACCCCGTTGATAAACTGCACGGACTCTGGACTGGAGAACTTGCGGGCAATCTCGAGAGCCTCGTTGATGACAACGGCGCGAGGGGTCTCAGGGAAGCCAATGAGTTCGGCTACCGCTCCTCGAAGCAGGTTGCGATCGACGGCGGCCATGCGGTCCATGCGCCAATGTTCGGCATGGTGCTCGATGAGGGCGTCGATCGCAGAACTGCGATCAGTGGCAACCCGAAAGAGGTCTTCGGCGAAGCCGCGCACTTCGCCCGATACTGTGTTGTGCTCGGTCCAAAATGAGCGGCGCACATCTTCCGGCGTCTGTTTGCCCATATCGGCCTGAAACAGCATCTGTAGCACAAGTTCGCGGGATTTACGGCGGGTGCCCATTTTGGTCGTTGGTCGTTCGTCGTGGGTCTTGGCCTTCGACGTTGCGACCGCAGGTTCAGTTTACAAGTTTTCGCGTTAGGATTTGGATCATCCTGATCGGCGGCGGGTTTTGGCCTTCGTTTTGGTTTTGCCAACGACCAACGACGAACGGCCAACGACAGCTTTCTTCAAGTTTGCCATTTCCACCGCAGCGAGCGCGGCTTCGAAACCCTTGTTACCCATCTTCAAACCGGCGCGGTCGATAGCCTGCTGCAGCGTCTCGCAAGTCAGCACGCCGAAAGCATGAGGAATGCCGGTTTCCTGGGCAGATTGGCCGATGCCGCGCGCGACCTCGTTGACGATGACGTCGTAGTGGGCGGTGTCGCCGCGCAGCAGGCACCCGAGACAAATGATGGCGTCGTATTTCTTCGTCTCCGCAAGCGCGCGGGCAGCAGAGGGAATTTCGAAAGAGCCAGGGACGCGGACGATGGTGATAGCCTTCTCCGCCGCCCCGCAGCGGGTCAGCCCGTCGTAGGCGCTGCGCAGCAGTCTTTCGGTGATGAACTCATTGAATCGGGACGCCACGATGCCGAAGCGCAGGCCGGTGGCGTCCAACTTACCGGTGACTGCCTGCTTGCGAATCCTCTCGTCGAGAGATTTTCCCGCTTGATCTTTCATCCGTGGAAATCCGTGCAAATCCGTGGCCGCTTTGAGCCCTGGCCGCCTTACTTGATCAGGTAGTACGCCTCCTGACGCGGGCGAAAGAACTTGTAGCCCTGGCCGGTCAGATAGGCGTCGTCTTCCATCATGACAAACACCTTCTGGTTGTCCCACTCGGGAACCGCGGTCAGGGTGTTCAATTCAATCGAGGTATAGCAGCCGGGACGCAGCGGCTTGCCCTGCGACGCAACCATTTCTTCCCGCTTCGCGGAGCGGTAATCGATGGGCGACCCCAACCCGTGCCCTTGATTCCCGATGGGGTGACTGTAGATTTTGGCCTCGATGTTCTGCTTCTGCATTTCAGCCATGGCGGCAATGTAGACCTCGCCACCAGTCATGCCGGGGCGTGCCAGCCCGGTCACCGCATCCTGCAAGCGGTTGGTATTCTTCATCGCCGCCTTGAGTCCCGCCGGCGCGTCTTTCTCTCCGGCGCGCAGCACGTACCCCATCTTCTGCCAGTCGGTGCTCATGCCCATGTAAGTGATACCGAAATCGATGTGCAGCACATCGCCGGGCTGAATAACGATGCTTTCCGGCGCCACGGCGAGAAATCCCCGCGACGTATTGTTCGTCATGTCCTTGCGCTGCACGCGGATGTCGGGTTGAAACCAGGTGCCCAAATCATTGGCGCCCAGTTGGTCGTAGAGCCAGGTGCGAATGTCGCCGACCTTCGTCTTCCCCGGATGAATGACCTCGTTCGACAGGGCGCGATGAGTGAGAATCTCGGTCACCCGCACCATGGTCGTGTAGGTATCGAACTCTTCCGGGATGCGGGTGTCGAGATAGTCCTCAATCAGGTCCTTGGCGGGGACAAAATGATCCGCAGAGCCGGGCCCCATGCTCTCGGCCAGAAAGTTGTACGAGTCGTGAGTCAGACTACGCTCCACGCCGCGGTTGGCCCCAATGCTAAGGCCGATCTTTGCCGGCTTGTACTGGTCGTAGAGCGCACGCAGGGTTTCGGCGGCAGGCCTGGGGTCATCGGGAGATTCGAAGAAGCGTTTTAGGGATTCCTCCGAATAGCCGGTGACGGCCACCTTGCGCAGGCCGGAGTCCCCGGTGTCGATGAACACGAAGATGTCGCGATTCCCCGTGTACACCCGCGGCGGCGCGACGTATTCAGTAAGCGGGTCGTTGTGGAACTCTTCATTGACTACGATCCACATGTTCAGGCCGTGCTTCCGCATCAGGGGAAGAATCATGGCGTGCCGCTTTTCCAGCCAGCCTTCGCGGACCGCGATCTGCTGTGACCAGGGCAGGAGTTTGGGAAGTGGATCACTCTTGGCCTGGGCGACGAAAGGAAAGATACAAGCGACCAGAAAGACGATTTGGCAGCACAAAGTACGACTGTGAGATTGGGTCATGGTTCGAGTTGATCCGTGAGAATTCGTGGCTAAGATTCTACTTTCCCTTAAACTGCGCCGGGCGCTTCTCCAGAAACGCCTTGGTGCCCTCGTTCTTGTCTTCGGTGGCACACGCCACACTGAACAAGAGCGCCTCAAGATAGAGCCCTTCGGGTAGCGTCATCTCCATACCCTTGTTGACGGCCTCCATGGCGTACTGCACCGCCAGCGGCGCGTTGGCAATAATCTTTTGGGCGATCGCTTCGGCGCGCGGGATAAGCTCGGCAGGGGAGGTCACTTCGTTGACCAAACCGATGCGGTGGGCCTCCTGCGCAGTGATCATTTCGCCGGCAAGTACCAGTTGCATGGCAATGCCTTTGCCAACCAGGCGCGGCAGGCGTTGCGTGCCCCCGTAGCCCGGGATGATTCCCAGCTTCACTTCGGGCTGGCCGAGCTTGGCATTCTCGTTGGCCAGACGCATGGTGCAGGCCATGGCAATCTCGCATCCGCCGCCGAGCGCGAAGCCGTTGATGCAGGCGATCACCGGCTTGCCCAGGCTCTCGATGAGATCGAGCACAGACTGGCCACGATGGGTATATTCTTTCCCGCTGACCGCGTCGTGTCTGGCCAGTTCGCCGATGTCGGCGCCGGCAATGAACGCCTTCTCTCCTGACCCCGTCATAATCACCACTCGGATACTCGCGTCTTCCTTAGCATCGGTGAAGGCGATACGCAACTCTTCCATGGTGGCCATATTCAACGCGTTGAGAACTTTGGGACGGTTGACGGTGATATAAGCGATCGAGTTTTTCTTTTCGAGAAGGATATTTTCAAAGGTCATAAAAGTACTTTTTGGGCCGCTGATTCACGCGGATAAACGCGGATAGTCTTTTTCAAAGATCCGCGTTGATCAGCGTAAATCCGCGGCGAAAGCCTCACAGTTTGTTCGGCTTCGGATTGGCCGGGTCCGAGTAATCGTAAAAACCCTTGCCAGTCTTGCGCCCGTACCATCCCGCCATAACTAAACGCTTCAGCAACGGCGGCGATGCAAAGCGCCGCTCGCGGAACTCGTCGTACATCACATGCGTGATGTAGTAAGTCGTATCCAGGCCGACGAAGTCGAGCAACGTGAACGGACCCATGGGATAACCGCAGCCGAGCTTCATGGAAGTATCGATGTCTTCGATCGATCCAACGCCCTCTTCGTAGGCTCGGACAGCGTCGAGCAGGTACGGCACCAGCAAGCGATTCACAATAAAGCCGGTCTTGTCGCTAGTGCGAACCGGCACCTTGCCCAGCTTCTTGCCGAATTCGTAGGCGGTCTCGAACACGTCGTCGGCTGTGGCGATGGTGCGCACTACTTCCACCAGCTTCATCAGCGGGACCGGGTTGAAGAAGTGCAATCCGATGAAGCGATGAGGACGCTTCGTGGCTGCCATAAGTTCGGTAATCGAAATTGATGAAGTGTTCGAGGCGAAGATGGCGTCGGGCTGGACCACGTCGTCGAGGGCGGCATACATCTTCTTCTTTTCTGCGATATTTTCGATCACCGCCTCGACTACAATGTCGCAGTCAGCGAGATCTTTCATGTTGGTCGTGCCCTTAAGGCGGGCTCGAATCGCCTGGGGAGTTTCTTTGATCGTGCCTTTCTCCGCGAACTTGGCCAGCGACTTCTCGATGCCGGCAAATCCCTTGTCGAGAAACTTCTGATCGACCTCGAGGACCGTCACGTCAAAGCCGGCCGTCGCGCAGACCTGCGCAATGCCCGAACCCATCAAACCACAACCAAGAACGCCAACTTTCCTAATCTCCATTTGAATCCCTTCTTTTCGCCGCAGATGAACGCGGATCAACGCAGATGGATACCTAGTGCAAGCTCTCAACGATCATCGCAATTCCCTGTCCGCCGCCGATGCAGGCGGTCGCCAGACCGTACTTCTTCTTGCGCCGCTTCAGTTCGTACAGCACTGTGATCACCAGCCGCGTGCCACTGGCTCCCAGCGGATGGCCCAGCGCGATCGCTCCGCCATTCACATTGACTTTTTCACGATCGAGCCCAAGTTCTTTTTCGACGGACAAATACTGCGCCGCGAAGGCCTCATTGACTTCAATCAGATCGATGTAATCCAGCGTCAGTCCGGCTTTCTGCAAGGCAAGCCTAGTCGCGGGCACAGGTCCACGTCCCATGAGCTTTGGCTCCACTCCCGCAATTCCCCAGCTCACAATGCGGCCTAAAGGTTTGATGTTTCGCTTCGACGCCTCATCAAGCGACATCACGACAACCGCTGCTCCACCATCGACGATCCCGCTGGCGTTCCCTGCCGTGACCGTGCCGTTCTTGCCGAACGCCGGCTTCAGTTTCGCCAGACCTTCCATTGTGGTCTGAGCTCGGCGGTGATCGTCTTCGGTGAACATCTCCCCGGTGGGCTCGCCCTTGCGGTCTTTCAGCGGCACGGGAGTGAGTTCCTCCTGCAGACGTCCGGCTTTGTAGGCCGCATCTGCCATCTGCTGCGAGCGGAGCGCGAATTCGTCCTGCGCCTGACGGCCAATTCCCTGCTGCTCCGCATACAGCTCCGCAGTATTGGCCATGGCCACGCCGCAGTAGCTGTCGTGCAGGGCCACCATCAGCGAATCTTCCAGTTTTCCGCCGGGCGACAAGGTAAAACCGTCGCGTCCGCGAATCACAAATGGCGCCTGGGACATCGCTTCCATCCCACCAGCGAGCGCGACGTTGGCCTCGCCCAGCTGGATCATCTGAGCCGCATTGACGACGGCTTGCATGCCCGATCCGCACAGCCGGTTGACGGTGAGCGCAGGAGTCTCGATGGGAATGCCGGCCCGCAGGCCAACGTGGCGGGCGCCGTAGAGAGCGTCACCGGAGGTCTGCTGGGCATTACCGAAGATGACGTGGTCGAATTCCCTGGGATCTACGCCAGCCCTGGCAATCGCTTCCTTGCCGGCTATCGCGCCCAACTCTTGAGCGCTAAAGTCTTTCAGCTTGCCACAGTAGCGTCCAAAGGGCGTACGCGCCCCGCTAACAATGGCGATGTCTCCGGGTTTCAACATGGCGTCCTGCGATCAGAATGTTTCAGATGGCTAAACCGAACTGCGTAGTGTACCAGCCGGGAAGGAAGTTGCGCTATGGAGAGGCGGCTACGTGACGGGTCAGCCCGAGTTACTCCTCTTCGCGTGCTTTGCGGACCCTTTGCGCCCTTTGCGGTCAATCGTTTTCTTGCCGCAAAGATCACAAAGAATTGCCGCTAACGGCGCAGAGTATGAACCAAAGATGGGCAAGACGGGCGTGATGGGCAGAGTTTCTGGACAACCATTACTACGCAACCGCGGCGGCTGCAGTCGACGCGGCCTGAGAGACGACCTTCCCCGCCCCCTGGGTTACTGCGGCGTGAAGGGCCTGCTCCGCGCGATTCACGACTTCGGTGACGATATCGACAGGATCGTACTCGGCGCGCACCACGGCTTCGGCAAGTCCGGCATTGAATCGTATCGGCTCCTGTTTCTCCGGGAACTTGATCTGGCCCACCAAGCGCTGCAGTTTTTCGGCGGCCATGATTCCCTCTTTGTCCGAGGTCTCCCCCAGCACGATGGCGATGGTGGTCAGTTCATAGCGGAAGGCCAGGTCGTTCTGCCGGATGTTGGTGGCAAACACTTGTCCGATCTGCTGCATGACCGCTTCGATCGCCGCCTCGCCGTGCTCTTTCAGCATTGCCGGTCTGTCGCCGAACTGCATGAGCAATACGGAAAGCGGAGTGCTCTGCTGGATGCTTCGTCGTGTCTCCGCCATCACCAGGTCCAGATAGGAGGCGCGCTTGAGCAAGCCGGAGCGCTCGTCGGTGACCGACAGGCTCTTCACCAGACGTCGCAAGCCGGCATTGTTGAGGGCTGTCACCACCTGCTCGCCCAGCGTCTTGAGCACAACCACGTCATTCGCGTTCCAGGCCATCGGTGCCGCTTGGGCCAGAACCAGCACGCCCAACTGTTCCGTGCCTTCGGCAAGGGGCATCACCAGCAACGACGCCATTCCCAGCTGATTGAGAGTCTGGGAAACCGACTGCAGCTCGGGGCTCGCATGGACGTTGGGGATGGTCAGCGTGCCGCCGTTGGGGATGGCCAGATCATGCACTGCGCATACAATCTTCTCCTGCGTGGCACTATCGGCAGCCTTCCCATTGCCGGAATACTCCTTCATGCTGCTAGGCCGCTGTCCAGGCTTTCTCATGGCGACGATGCAGCGGCTCGTCTTCCACTGGGCCCCAATTTCATTTGCCGCCGTGGACAAGACGGCATCCGCATTGCTCTGGCGGTAAAGCTTGCGGGTGATTTCCGCGACCCGGGTCAAGCTGCTCACGTCCGCCTGGGCTGAAGCCGCACTGGCCGGAATCGGAGCGGGTGCGCTCCCGGTGCCGCCCTGCGAACCGGCTTCCGCGCCGGCGTAGTGGGGAACCAAGCCAGCGCTCAGATAGAGCTGCTGCAACGCCTGGTTGCGTTCTTCTTCATGCGGAAAAAGTTGTTGGATGCGCTGCAAACGCTCCAGGGCTTTGGTCCGCATGCCGTACTGCACGAGGATCTCGGCCTGCAGCATGAGATCCTGCAAGGCCGCCGCGCCGAGGAGTTTCTCGTCGTTGCGGGCCATGGCAGTCGTCGTGTCGACCATGCTGGAGAAGCGGGAAGCGATGACTTTGTAGCGGTTCTCGTCAATCTTGCCGTGGAGCATCTCCAGGCGCTTGTGGTGTCCGGGCTCGTAAGCGTCAACTTCGGCCGCGCGGTCCAGCGCTTCCGCCGCTTTGTCGTAGCTCCCCATGCTGCAGTGCAGATCGAACAGTTTCAACAAGGTCTGGCAGTAGTCGGTCTCGCGGTTGGAGGAGTTGAACTGCTCGCTCATGTACTCCAACATTTCCGCCGAAGCCCGGTGAGACGCCGTGAGGTCCTGCATCATGCCGAGGAAGGCCCGACGGTCTCCCTTGCGGCGCTGGTACTGCTCCAGCTTGCGGGCCAGGGCCACGGCTTCGGCGTCCTGCTCGGCATCCAGAAACATGCCGATCAGGTTGGTTACGTCCTGCGTGCGCGAGGGATTCTCTTCAAATAAGCGCCACAGAACGGGCTCGGCATCGCTAAGCCGATTGGCAGCCAGCAGGGCCTTGGCATAGGTAGAGCGGATGTCATCCGGGGCCGACTCCTTGTTGGCCTGTGCCTCCAGGACGAAGATCGCGGCTCCCACCTGGCCCTGGTTTAGCAGACCTTCGCTGTAAGCGAGGGCGATCTGCGGATCTTCCGGATCTTCGCCGTAAGCGCGCTCCACCCATTGGCTGCCATTCTCGCCGGATGCCTGTTTGGTAGTGGCAATCTTGAAGAAGGCCGATGCCGCCTGCTTGCCATCGCCCAGCTCGGAAGAGAGTTCGCCCAGGCGCAGCAGGTTTCGCTCGCTCGAGTCCAGGCGAAGAATGCGCTGCAACACGCCTAGGGAATCCTGCTTCCGGCCCTGTTTAGTCAGCTCCTGCAGGGCATTTTCATAGGTTTCGACAGCCAGCTTGCGATTGGTGTTCTCCAGCAACTCCCCGAAGCGGACCTTCTGCTCCCAGGTCGGGTTCGCGAAGCGGGCCAGTTTCTTGTAGGTGAGGCTGGCACGGGTGGCGTCACCCGCCTGGATCTGCCGCTCGAACATATCTCCCAGCAACTTCACGGCCTGGGGAATCTGTTGCAAAGAAAGGCTCAGGTCGGCGGCCATTTGGCAGATCGTATCGTTGGCCGGGTCGGCGGCGAGAACCTGCAGGTACTCGTCGAGGGCATCGTTGGTCTTGCCCTTTTGCAGCAGTTTCTCCGCACGCTCCACGCGCTTATTGATTTCAGCCCGGTCCATTCGCTTGACGTTGTCTGCCATGAGAGACGCGCGTGAGCGGAGTAACTCACTGAAATTCTAGGAGGTAGCTCGGGACAGCAGCAACGAAGTAAGCCCCAGTCGGATTACGAGGGTAACTGCGCAAATGTGCTTTGGGATCGCACGGCTTTCTGGTATACGTGCCGAGGTGCCGGACGCCATTCAAACCGAACAGGAGCACGGACTTAGGCATCAGCTCACCGCCGGTCAGATGGCCATGGTGGCGGTTGGAGGATCGATCGGAACAGGCTTACTGCTCGGTTCCGCGGCGGCCATGCAGATCGCCGGCCCCGGCGTCATCCTCAGCTTCGCGCTGGCCGCTTTCATCAATTGGACCGTAGCCATGGCGTTAGGCGAACTGTCCTGTGTGCATCCTGCGGCCGGCTCGTTTGGCGTCTACGGCGACATTTATTTGAACGAATGGGCCGGTTTTCTGGCGCGCGCCGGGTATTGGGCGGCCATCGCAATCTCCATCGGGGCCGAGATGGTGGCTTCGGCGACCTACTTGGCGTATTGGTTTCCCAAGGTGCCGGCATTGGTTTGGGTCGTCCTCTTCGCGGCGTTGCTGCTCGGCATTAATCTGCGCAGCGTGGGCGACTATGGCCGCTTCGAGTACTGGTTCGCGATGATCAAAGTCGTAACCATCGCAGGTTTCATTGTGGTCGGTGCGGGATTACTGTTCATGGGTCGCGTCCCGCCGCAATACACCTCGCAAGGCGGCTTCCTGCCTAATGGCGCTTTGGCGCCGCTGCTTGCCATGGGATTTGCCATGTACACCTTCGGGGGTGTGGAGATGGTGGCGATCACCACGGGAGAGTCGCGTTCCCAGGGGGAGATTCCCCGGGCGGTAATGCTGACTTTCGTCTTGCTCACCTGTGTTTATCTGGGCGCGATTGCGGTGCTGGCCGGCGTCATGCCCTGGAATGGCGCCGGCGTGACCGAAAGCCCGTTTGTGACGGTATTTCGCCTGGCGAAGTTTCCGGCCGCGACTCACGTGATGAACTTTGTCGTGCTCACCGCAGCCTTGTCCGGGTCCAATGCCGCACTCTATGTGGCTTCGCGCATGCTGTTCTCCCTTGGCCGCACGGGCTGGGCGCCGGAGGCTTTTGGCCGGTTAAACAAGTCGGGGGCGCCGCGACTGGCATTGCTGGGTTCCTCCTTCGGGATCGTCGTGGCTTTGGTCCTGGAAAAGTGGGCTCCCGCCGATGCTTTCGTTTCGATCCTGGGGGCAGCGCTAACCGGATTGCTGCTTTCCTGGCTGGTGTCGCTGGCCGCACACATACGGTTTCGCCAAAAGCTTGCGCCCAGCGCCCTGGCCGCACTGCCGATGCGTTCCCCCATTGGCTGGTGGGGGTCGGCGGTAGGCTTCGTACTGATTGTCGTGGCCTTCGTGGAAACCGGTTGGAAGTCGCACCTGACAGCGATCAGCGGGGTGGCCTACCTGGTGGTGCTCACCATCGCTTACTATTTCTTGAAGACCCAATGGAAGCCGCGCCATGCAGCGGACTCCAGGTCAACGCAGTGATCCGTTCGGAGTTCACGAGCATTACAATGAAACACATGGTTGATGACCTGCTCCGCTATCGCCCCGAGTTCCCTATCCTTGACCGGACGACGTACCTGATCAGCAATTCGCTCGGCGCCATGCCCCGCGCTGTGTACGACGCCATGAAGGGCTACGCCGATATGTGGGCAACCCGCGGCGTGCGCGCCTGGGAGGAGCGCTGGTGGATGCTGGCAGTCGAGGTGGGGGATGAAATCGGCGCGCTGATGAATGCGCCGAAGAATACAGTCTCGGTGCATCAAAACGTGACGACCTGCCAGGCGATTGTGGCCTCGTGTTTCGAGTTCAACGGCAAGCGCAACAAGATCGTTTACGACGACTTGAATTTCCCCTCCGTGACCTACTTCTGGGAGGCCCAGCGCAACCGCGGCGCGCGTGTGCACATGGTGAAAACCGACGACGGGGTCACCGTGCCCTTGGAGCGCCTGCTGGATGCGATCGATGAAACTACGCTGCTGGTACCGATTTCGCACGTCATCTTCCGCAGCGCGTTCATCCAGGATGCCAAGGCGATCATCGAGAAAGCGCATAAAGTCGGGGCCTACGTCGTGCTGGATACGTTTCAGTCGCTGGGAACCGTTCCCGTGGAGGTGCAGGCACTCAACACCGACTTTGCCTGCGGTGGAGTTTTGAAGTGGCTGTGCGGCGGGCCGGGAGTTGGGTACTTGTATGTGCGCGAGGATCTGGGGCGCAAGCTGGAACCGAAATTCACCGGATGGTTCGCCCACGAAAACTCGTTTCTCTTCGAGCCTGGACCGATCCGCTACGCCGATCCTCCCTTCCGCTTCATGAATGGCACCACGCACATTCCGGCACTGGAAGCCGCGCGGCCGGGATTGAAGATCGTCACGGAAGTAGGAGTTGATAGGATCCGCGAAAAATCGATACGCCAAACATCGCGGCTGATCGATTTGGCCGACCAGCACGGCTGGCGGGTGAATACGCCACGGGATGCCAAGAGACGCGGTGGAACGGTTTCGATTGACATGCCGGATGCGCCGGAAGTTTGCCGGGAATTGCTCAAGCGGGAAATTCTGGTGGATTACCGTCCCCGGGCGGGCGTGCGCATGTCCCCGCACTTCTACAACACCGATGACGAAGTGGAGCGGGGGATCGCCGCCGTGGAGGAGATTCTGAGAGAGCGGGCGATGGTGGCGAGGTAAGCAGTTAACAACTGCTGAGGCGAGACACCCGCTACGATTACCAACGTAAGTCTCTTACCTACCTTTGCGCCTACCGCAACTTCCGGCTTTCCATTACACTCGGCCCGACGCGTTCTGCACGGGAGGGATGTCTCAAAATCATGGCGCTTCCAGTCACCTTCGCCCTGATCTCGAGTTCGTCTACGCCCTGGCTCTGGCCGATGGTGGGCGCTGCCGCCGGGGTGTACCTCTTCTACCACGGCTTCCAACTGCTGCAGCGCAAGCGCCTGATCGAAAACACGCCGACTTCAAAGATTCGCAGCGCAGCCATGGGACTGGTAGAACTCAGCGGCCTGGCAAACGGGCCGTACACGATGACTGCGCCTATCACGGGTGTTCCCTGCTATCTGTATCGGACCATGGTTTGGCAATGGAAGCGCCAGGGCAAGGGGAATACATGGGTAAAGGTCGTGGATGAAGGCCTGCATCTCCCTTTCTTTCTGGACGATGGTACGGCACGCGTGCTGGTCAACCCCCAGGGAGCGGAGCTAGAGATTCACCGCGACTTCCAGGATGAGATCGGAACCGCCTTCTTCTCCACCGGGCTGGAGGCGCCCACAAACGTCGGCAACTTTCTACTGATGCACGGTGTATCGAACGACAAGAAGGTCAAGATCGAGGAGTACTGCATTAAGCCCAAGAACGCGTTGTTCATCCTGGGCACGCTGGCGGAGAATCCGGGCGTAAGCGTCAGCGCGACTCCGGTGCGAACCATTCACGGTGAACACACGGCCTCGTTGAATCTCGGAAGTGTTTCGTTGAGTTCGATGTTTTCGCAAGGGGACACTGTGAGTTTTGGCTACTCCCATGTCAGCTTCCCATCGGGTGAGGCTGCAACGCATCAGCCGCATCTCGATCCTGCGCAGCAATCCAGGATTGCGGAAGTTCTGACGAAAGCAGGGATCACGAACCCAGCCGCATGGGCAGCCGCCGGACTCGAACGTGGCAGGCCGGCTAGTCAGGCAGTGGCAGGCGCCGCGGCGAGCCCGGCACCGGCGGTTGACGACATGGGACAGTACGATCAGCATCCCCGCACGGTGATGATGAAGGGCTCACACAATCCGGCCTTTATGATTTCCTGGCGCAGCCAGCGCGATATCCTGGGCTCGCTGCAGTGGCAATCGGCGCTCATGATCTGGGGCGGGCCGGCACTCGCGCTGTTGTGCATTTACATTCTGGCAGGGGAGTTTGGGTGGTTGTGATTTGAAGATTTGTCATTCCGAGCAGCCGAGCGACGAGGAATTCTGCTTTGAAGATAACAGCAGGTCCCTCGACTGCGATCGGGTTTCGCAAGCGAACCCCGATACTTCGCTCGAGATGACAATAAAGTAGGGCACCGGATAAACAATGAACAATGTTCTTACTCTCGCATTTCTGTTCGTGCTGATCGGAGTGTCGGTCTATGTCGTAATGATCTTCAACGGGCTGATTTCCCTGAAGAATGACGTCAGCAAAGCGTGGGCGAACATCGACATCCTGCTCAAGCAGCGCCACGATGAACTGCCCAACCTGGTTGAAGTCTGCAAAGGTTACATGAATTACGAGCGCGACACCCTGGAAAAGATCACCCAGGCGCGCAGCCAGTACCAGCAGGCGGTGTCAGTCGGTCAGAAGGCGCAGGCCGACCAGAGCATGACTTTCGCCTTGCGAGGCCTCTTCGCCGTGGCTGAAAATTATCCGCAGCTCAAGGCCAACGAGAACTTTCTGAAACTGCAGAACCGCATCACCGAACTGGAGAGCGAGATCGCCGACCGCCGCGAGTTTTACAACGATTCCGTCAACAGCTTTAACGTCCGTATTCAACAGATACCGGACACCATGATTGCCGCTTTCATGAACCTGAAGCCGCAGTCCATGTTTAGAGTAGAAGAGAGCGACCGGGTTCCGGTGAAGGTGGGATTTGGGGCGGGGGGATAATTCACGGATGAAGCGGTTAGCCAATCCCTAACCTTGGCGCTTCTGAATTTGATGGTCACCGGCTGTCTGTATGCCACAGACCTGCAACAATTCGGGAAAACACCTTTCGCAGCCGTAGGGATGATGCTCTTGTTCGTGTTGGTCCTGACTCCCGTCACTCTTATCATCGTACTCAACGACTTGATGCACCATGAAAGACGACTCCAGGCATCGGCTACCGTTATTCTTACCCTCCCAATTTTTGTTGTGTTGTACCTTAGACGTTGGTGAAGGGCTTCCGGCAGTTCTGCTAATATTGGTTTTCCACGAGCGACCGTAGGGGTCCGTACACGGTCATCAGCCTTCTCACCTCGGTAACCGACGCGAACGGAACTTCTCCATTAAAATGTCCCGGTGAGCGACGCCACTCGCATCGGCATCCTGGGCGATTACGATCCCAAGTCTCCGACCCTGCCCTCGATTGAGAAAGCGCTGCAACACTCCGCAGCGAAACTGGGGAGTGAGGTTGAGGCCGTATGGCTCGCTACTCCTTCCCTTCTTGAACCAAACTCCACCAAGGTATTAGAGAGTTTTGACGGCATCTGGGCGGCACCTGGGAGCCCCTACAAAAGCTTCGACGGCATGTTGAAGGGGATCGAGTTTGCCCGCCGCCGGGATTGGCCTTTTCTCGGGACTTGCGGTGGATTTCAATACGCGCTGATCGAATGTGCCCGCAATGTGCTTGGCATCAAGGATGCCGACTCCGCCGAGAATAACTCCGGCTCCAAGAACATCATCATTTATCCAGTCGCCTGCGCCGTGCCGGGGCAGAAGAAAGGGGCGCCGAAGCTCTCTGGGGCGGTTCCTGAGATTCGGTTGCGGCCAGGATCGTATCTGCAGTCTTTTTACGGAGAGGAAACCGTCACCGAGGAATTCTTCTGCAATTTCGAAGTCAATCCCGACTACGAGTGGGCCGCGATGGAAGCCGGCTTCCCCGTGGTCGCGCGCGGGCCGAAGGGAGAGATTCGGGCGATCGAGTCTCCCTCCCACAAGTTCTATATCGCGACGCTCTATCAGCCGCAGCTCTCGTCCAAGCCCAAGCACCCGCACCCGCTCGTGGTCGCCTTCCTGCAAGCCGCTGCGGATTGGGGAAGAAAGAAACTGGAAGACAGCGTCCTGGAATAGCTGCTATTTCGGAATCAGCTCAAACGCAGGATAATTCTCCCCCAGATCGCGGAAGGCTTCGGTCGGCGAGCCAGCGGGGACGGCGAAGTAGGTTTGCACCTCTGTGCGGAACCGGTCAAGATAGGCCTTCAAAGCTTCTAATTTCTCCTCGCCGGAGAGCGGCCGCAGGGTGAATCGCAGCCGCCTGCTTCCCTTTTTGAGCGTGATCTCCCCCGCTGCTTCGGCGTTACGAACCCATTGCGTCCGGCCACGCGGAGCCACGAGAAACCTCTTGTCGTTCATCTCCAGCAGATCAATCGGCGTCGAATAGATCTTGCCACTCTTGCGGCCTCGGACCTGCAACAGGTAGTTGTAGGAAAACCCCAGGCCAAGCCCCACCAGGAATCCAAAGATCCGGTTGAACAAGCGCTCCAGGGCAACAGGTGGACGAAAGGCTGGAAGTTGGGAACTCATTCCTTCTAGTGTAATGGTTTCGGACGCGCACCAGACAGGCCCAGACTCGCGCCCAGGCCTGTTCTTCAGGTGACCCATCCCCTCTCACTCTGCTCGAGCATGCGGATGTAGTCGACCACCGATTCGCTCCAGCCGTCGATGTGGGTCCACTTGCGGTAGCCGACCCCATTCCTGTAGCTGGCGACGTTGATGACGTAGCCGCGGCCACGTGGGCCAGGTACGCTGTCATGCGCCTGCTCGTCGGTGATCACGACCAGGCGGTCGTACTTCTCCTGGCGGTTCAACTTCTCGACCGCCATGCCGAACAGCGTGCTGTTGTGGCGCTGGCTAGTGTCGATGGCGTCGCGCAAGGCGAAGCCGCGACGGGCCGGCACCTGCACCAGATCGTCGGAGAAGCTGTAGAACGCTACCTGCTGGCCGATCTCACGCAGCAGCACTGCCAGCCCGTAGGCTGCGTCGGTGCGCTGCATCTCCGAACGGCGAGAGAGAGCCGCAGTCATCGAGCCGGAGACGTCCACCAGCACGACCGTCTTGCCCGGCAGCTTCTCCTGGCCGGCGACACACTTCAGCATCGCCTGCTCCAGCGCCTCCTCCCACTGCGGCGCATAACGGGCCGCAGCCAGAAAGCGGAACGGAAGCACACGTACGGCACTCATGGAGCGCAGGGCAGAGAGCACCAATTCGTCCTCCACTCCTGCGTCACGCATGTTACGCAGGTTGCGAAGAAGCGCCAGCGCTCCCAGCTTGCCTTCCGCGAGCAAGCGCTGCCAGGCCTGGCGCTTGTCGGCGCCCGAGGAGAGCGCAACCTCCCAAGTGTCAGGGGTATCGAGGCGTCCCCAGATCAGCTTCTTCCAAACACCGGCCTGGGCCGCATCGCGCGGCTTGGCATGGCAGAGGAAGAGCACGTCGCGGAGCTTCACCGGACCACCGCGATCGTACTTGGCCAGCTGATACTCGTCGAACTTCAGGAACGCAGCTGCCAGCCCCTTCTTCACCTGGCCGGAGAGCGGCGCGCGCCCGTCTTTCCAGTAAATGGCGACGAACTCAGTGAGTTCGTCGGCACGCTGGATGACGCGAGCGAGCGTCTCCGACACCGCAGCTCGGTGGGTCTTGTGGCGGGCCATCTCGCGGACCAGAAGCAGCGGCGCGTGGCGCAGCTTCATCTGCTCGCGCGCTTCGATGGCGAGTGCGGCAACCTTCTCCATGGCGACTTTGGGCACCAGCTCGGCGATGCGGCCGGCGATTTCCACGCCGTCCTCGTAGAACTGGCTCTCCCAGAGCAGACACGCCAGCACCGAACGCCGCAGTTGCAGCTCGGCCGAGATGTGGCGAGCAGGCGCGCCCTCGTGGGTGCGTGGACCGAGGTTGAGTTTCAGCATGTTCAAACGAGCCATGGTGGCCTCCTTGCAGTAGTCAGGAATCAGGAATCAGTAGTCAGCAGTCAGTAACCCTCGTCTTCACCACCGGCGTAGCGTGGTGGGATGCATTACTCCATTGTCGAGACGGTGTCTTCACTGTCATCCGCATCGGGAGCAAAGCCGATCCCACGATCGAAACCGATCAGCCTTCGCGTCGGCTCGACGTTAATGATCAGCGCGATCTTCTCCAGTTCCCAGCGTGCCGGCACCGAGCGGTCCGCATAGTCGGTACAGTCTGCCACCTTGAAAGGCACCTTGCGAAGAGCAGAGAAGCTGTAATCGCAGTAGATCGCTTCTTCGCTCTCGCGGAAACCTCTCTGGATGTGCGCATAGCGACAGGTCCTGCAGATCGGCTCTCCGCTGGACGGGAGTGCGCCTCGAATTTTGATGGTCGTCGTCATCTTCTTTTTTGCCGGCCCACTGGTTCGTATTCCATCGAATGGGTGCGGCGCGGCGCCAACCCGCGCTTAAAACAGGTCAGGGTACAAACGGACACGGATGGTACAGCTGGAGGATTTGCACCTCCTCGCCTTGCGGCTTTGCGAAGTATCCGTGGCCTACGCCACTGACCGTAACAAGTTAAGCTGGGGGAACGAGCGACAGCGGTATAGTCGATTCGCAGTCGAAGGAACCGCGGTCTACGCCACCCAGCGGACTATTGTTTTGTTGAATTTGCGGGAAAGAGCGCCCGGATCAGTTGGCGCGATCGGAGGACGCCCTAAAGCAACTGCCGCCGACTCGCGGCCACAGTCGCCCGCTTTGCGATTTGGTTGTGTGTTCTGCCAATTGGGGCATCCTTTCTGTAGGGATGTTTCGAAGATGCCATGATTTCAGTTTCTGCGCAAGCGGAAAATTGTGAAAAGTTGTGATGAAATTTCGCATGGAATGCGATCGCATGATGACTTGCAGGTTGGACAACTTCTCGTTGCCTTACTAAACTCTAGAAGCTTGCACGGCCTTCATATTGTCATGCCCCGCGAAGCGAGGGATCGGCAGTTGGGACTCAGCGGCAAGCAAGAATCGACTCCTATATGCGACTCGTCACTTTTGAAGATCCGGCGCGGCGTTTGCGAGTCGGCGCCGTAACCGCCGACAATCAGATTGTCGATCTGCACTACGCCTGCGCCCAGTATCTGCGCGATGTCGAGAATGAGAGCGCCTTCTACCGCCTGGCAGATGCTCTTGTGCCTCCCGACATGCTGGCGCTTTTTCGCGGCGGCGACACCAGCCTGGAAGCGGCCCACAAGGCCTTCGATTACGTCGCTCAGTTGGGAGCCAGCGTGACTGGCCCGAACGGCGAGTGCATTACCTACGCGGCGAATGAAGTGCGGCTCAAGGCCCCGATTGTTCCCAGGAAGTTTTTCCACACTGCAGGCAACTTCCGCGAGCACCACGAGGAAGCGACTAAGGCCGGCTTCTCGCATCCTGTGATGCCTTGGATTGTCTTCTTCCAGAACGTGGACGCGATCATCGGCCACGAAGAAGCGGTGATTTATCCCGAACATCTCACCCAGGAACTGGACTACGAACTGGAGCTGGCGGTGGTGCTGAAGAAGGGCGGCAAACACTTCCCCCCGGAAGAAGCAGCGAATCACATCGGCGGTTATGTGATCTTCAATGACATCACCGCGCGGGATATTCAGCGGCAGGAGATGAAGTCGGGCGTGTTCAGCTTCTGCAAGGGTATCGATACGTTCTGCCCGCTGGGACCGTGGATCGTTACGGCTGATGAAATCTCCGATCCGCACAATCTGGCGATGGAGCTGCGCGTGAACGGCGAGCCGCGGCAGCGCTCGCACTCCAGCAAAATGTCGGTCAAGATTCCGGAGATTCTGTCGCACTACTCTCCCATGGGCTACAGCGCGGGTGATGTCGTCTCCACGGGCACGGTGTCGGGCGTGGCGGCATTCAGTGGAGATCCAAAGGCCTGGTATCTGAAGCCGGGCGACGTGATGGAGTGCGAGATCGAGAAAATCGGCGTGCTGCGCAACCGTGTTATCTCGTGGGAAGAGGCCTACGGAGAGAAACCCAAGGCGATGGCGACGCAGGAGACAACAAAGTAGGGACGTTCTCTTCGACTTGTCATCCTGGGCTCCTCGAAGGACCTATGCATTTGCTTCCCAATCCAAGATCGTCGTGGCTGAACGCCTCTCAGCATGACAAAGTAAATTAGAAACATGACTGCCAACTCCAAAATCTGGGTCAGCGAACTCAATGCAAGGCCAGAGGTGCGGGCTGCCTTCTCCAAGAATACCGTCCACTTCTACGACACGACACTGCGCGATGGTGAGCAAACCGTTGGTGTGGTGCTCTCGCCGCAGCAGAAACTAGAAATCGCACGCCAGCTGGACGATCTTGGCGTCAGCCGGATCGAGGCGGGCTTCCCGCGCGTCTCTCCCGAGGATGCCGAGGCGATCCGCCTTATGCAGGCGGCGAAAATCAAGGCCGAACTGTGGGGCTTCTCGCGGGCGGTGAAAGCGGATGTCGAGGAGCTTGTGAAGTTGGGATTGCAGGCTTCGGTCATCGAATCGCCGACCAGCGACATCAAGCTGAAGGCGTATGGAATTTCGAAAGAAGAATTGCTGCGCCGCGTGACCGAAGCGGTTGGTATCGCCAAACAGAACGCGATCACGGTGGCGTTTTTCGCCGTGGACGGGACGCGGAGTGATCTTGAGTTCTTGAAAAAAGTCTATCTCGCCGCGCTCGAAGCAGGCGCAAAGGAAATCGTCGTCGTCGACACGATCGGTGCCTGTGGGCCGGAGGCGGCGGAGTTTCTGGTGTCGCAGGTCTGTGGCTGGGTCGGCGCGTCAGTTCCGGTGCATTGGCACGGACACAACGATTTCGGCATGGCGACGGCTTGCGCGGTGGCGGCGGTGCGTGGCGGAGCTTCGTGGATCCAGGGCACGATCAACGGCATGGGCGAGCGTGCGGGAAATGCCGATATCTGCGAAATCGCGCTGGCGCTGAAATGCCTGTATGGCGTCCCCGTGGCGTTGAATCTAGAGAAAGCACGTGAGGCTTCGCAAGCGGTCAGCGCTGCCGCAGGATACACCCTGGACGCCTGGAAACCTTTAGTGGGTGAAAACCTGTTCATGCGCGAGAGCGGCGCCGTAGCCAGTCAGTTTCATATCCCGGAAGCCATTGAGCCGTATTCGTCCGAACTGGTGAATGCCAAGCGCAGCATCGTGCTGGGGAAGAAGAGCGGACTGGACAGCATCGATCTCAAAGCTAAGGAACTGGGGTTGGCGATTACGGCAGAACAACGGGCCCCGATCCTGGCCGAGGTAAAGAAGCGAGCAATCGTTCGCCGCGGTTTGATCGGAGACGACGAGTTTAGTGCGATCGTTGAAACAATCTGTGCGAATCCGTGAAAATCCGCGGCTACTTCTTAAAGTGCGGCAATACCGCTTCGCCGAATAATTTCGCCTGCCCGGTGCGATCGTCGCCCCAGATTTCCAGCATGATGTGAGTGCAACCGGCAGCGCGATACTCTTCGATGCGCGCAATACACTCATCTGGTGTTCCGGCAATCGCACAGACTTTTCTGAGGATGTCGTCGGTGACCGCCCTGGCAGCGGCTTTGCGCCCGCCTTTCTCCATCGCGTCAGCGACTGGCTGAAGCTCCTCGAAAGTCAGATTCGCGCACTTGAGCAATTCATCCGCTGAGCCCTTGATGTTCTGCACCTTATTGGCAAGATACATCGCCGCCTGCTCGCGTGCGCCTTCCTTGCCCTTGCTGGAATCGCGGCCAATGCTGCCGACGATCACTGAGCCGAGCACTAGATTGTTGGGATCTCTCCCGGCTTTGGCGGCGCCCTCCGCCATGTTTTTACGCGAATGGCGGACAAACTCCGGCGTGGTGATACTGGCCGTAAGCAACCCGTCGCTGATCGAACCGGCCATCTTCTGGGTTACCGGCCCAGTGCCGGCAACGTAGATCGGGGGAATACCTCGTGGCGTGTGGGCGTCGGACTTCAGCGGCGGAACGCTGGCGGCAAAGACTTTTCCCTGGTACTCGAAAGCGTCTCCCTGCAGAACTCCGCGTACGACATCAATGCTCTCGCGCATCACCGTTGCGGGCCCGACTTTTTCGCCTTCCCCCTCGCCGATCTCCTTCATGAAGATCTTGGAAGCGCCGAGGCCGAGCAAAAAACGGTCGCCCGCGAGATCCTGCATGACCCGAGCTTCCATGGCGATCTGCACCGGATGGCGTGTGTAGGGAGAGATAATTCCCCAGCCCAGATGGATGCGGCGGGTCTGCGCGGCAATGACGGCGAGCGCGGCGGTCGACGACCGTGCCTCGAACGAATGCTTGCGCCACCAGGGATACGCCTCGGCAATCCAGAAGGTGTCGAAGCCCGCGTCTTCGCAGGCTTTGGCCATGGCGACGGTCTCGCGCACTGGCTCCATGCTGAGTTGCAGAACTCCGATGTTGAATGGGATGGTCATGTGTTGGCTTCTAGCTTCTAGCTACTACTCCAGATCTTTCCAGGAATGCTCCAAACCCTTGATCAACTGCCACAGGGCTTTGTTCAGGGGAGTGGGAACCCCGGTCTTTTCTCCCCACTGCACGATTGCGCCGTTCATGAAATCAACCTCAGTCTGGCGCTTGGCCAGCACATCCTGCAACATGCTGGCGCGGTGTTTGCCGGGAGCGTTCGCTCCCTTTTGTACCAGGGCACGGGGATCTCCGTGCAGCGCGATCCCGAGCTGTTTGGCGACGGCCTCACCTTCGGCGATCAGGTCGCTGAAGAGTTGCCCCGTGGGAGCAAATCGCGTAGCTGCACCGTGGTGAAGCAGAGTCAAAGCACCAACTGGATTGGTCGCCGCGTTAAAAATGAGCTTGGTCCACTGTGCCCCGCGCGCGTCTTTGAGAGCGATGGTGTTCATCCCACCGCGGGTCATGTAGCCGGCTAACTCTTCCACCTTGGCCATTGGCGTGTTCCTCGGCTCGAAGGGGCCAATCCAGGTATCGCCCTTGATGTCGAACCCAATGTGTCCCGGTGCGATCGGATGGCCTGCCGGAAAGGTAGTGCCGCGAATTACAAAGTTGACGTGCTCGGCGATGATCTCTTCGTTGCCCACGCCGTTCTGCACCGAGCACACCGCGCTGTTCGCATCGAAGATGTGCGCCACTTGCGCAATTGCTGACTTAGTGTGAATGGCCTTGGTGGCGACGATCCCATAGTCGCAACGCGGAAGCTCTTTGGGATCACTGGTGG
>Ga0335082_10001202_pt1 | contig 27568 bp, 24 predicted proteins | sample Lox_Sample_41_FD_206718 | JGI IMG/M metagenome (GOLD analysis project Ga0335082, IMG submission 206718) | Soil microbial communities from Loxahatchee National Wildlife Refuge, Florida, United States - Lox_Sample_4.1 | ecosystem: Environmental > Terrestrial > Soil > Wetlands | place: USA... | reverse complement strand
AGTCCGACAACCGGAAGTCCTGTTCCAGCCATGACAGGAATGCGGATTCAAAAATCCCGCGTTGCCCGTAGAACGTGTTACCGGCTAGCCACACCAGTTCCGACTTGCGGAATCGCAGGCCTCGCACATGGTCCATCTGACGACGCAATTCTTCAGTGCCAAACATCTCTGCCAGCCGCACCGAAGTCGTCCGGTTGTAGAGAGAAAACGACACCCGCGTCTTCGGATAATGCTTCCAGATGAACTGGAGCATCAGCAGCTTGTAGAAGTCGGTATCCAGCAGTGACCGAATGACTGGATCGAGCTGCCAGTTGTGGTTATGCGCGCGCTCTGCAAAATTGACGATCATGCGGAAAGAGCCCGAGCCACCAGGCCGCTACAATGGCTTGCCCCGGCTCGACTCTAGCGATTCTATCGGATTGGCCGTCGGTTGACGCGCAAGGAACGGTTCGTCGCAACGGCGGTGTATCCTTGGGAAATTAACGGGCACACATGGCCATTCATATGACAAGCATACTGCGGAGCTTACTCCGGACGGTCATCCTGTACTTGTTGGCTTCAGCTGCGTTGTCACAGACGACGAATCCGGCTGCTTCAAGTCAGCAAACTCCAGGGGGCACGGGATCGTCGGGCCATTTGCGGATCGCCCTGACCTTCGACGACCTCCCGGCCCATGGATCTGTGCCTCCAGGAACAACCCGGACCGAAGTGATCTCCAAAATCGCCGCCGCCCTCAAGCAGGCGAAAGTGCCTCCTACCTACGGTTTCGTCAACGGCAACTGGCTGGATCAGCACTCTGACGATGTTTCCGCCTTGCAGGCCTGGCGGGATGCCGGGAATCCACTTGGCAACCATACCTGGTCGCACATGAACCTGAATCAGCATTCGCTGGAGGAATTCGAAGCCGACACTACGAAGAATGAGCCACTGCTTGCAAAATGGAAAGACAACGACTGGCACTGGTTCCGCTTCCCCTTCCTGGCCGAAGGCGACACCGCGGAGAAGCGCGCCGGAGTCCGCGCGTTCCTCCTGCAGCGCGGCTACAAAATCGCCGGCGTAACCATGAGCTTCGCCGACTACATGTGGACTGAGACCTACGCCCGCTGCCGAGCCAAAGGCGACTCTCAGGCAGTCGCGCAGCTCGAAAGCAGCTTTCTGAAATCGGCCGAGGACAACATTGGCCACTATCGCGCCATGTCACATTCGCTATTGGGACGCGACATTCCCTACGTGCTCCTGATGCACGTAGGCGTTCTCGACGCGGAAATGCTTCCCCGCGCTCTTGACCTCTATCGTTCCAAAGGATTCGAATTCATCACGCTCGAAGAAGCCGAGCGGGACCCGTTTTACACGCAGGATACCGACCTGCATCTGGCGCCCGCTCCCGACATGCTGGAGGGAGCTTTGGCCGAGCGCCATCTATCCGTGCCCGCAGCCCCAGCGATCGCCGTTCACTTCGATAGCCTATGCCGGTAGGCAGCGGTCACTGAAGTGACAATTGAGTTCGGACGCCTTTCGGTTCCCCCTATGGCGCATTGTCACCGCTTCTCCGCCACCCATTTCCCCACGCGTTCCTGCAGTAATTCCAAGGGCAACGCCCCGTCGCGAAGAACGGCATCGTGGAATTCCCGAACATCGAATTTCGGGCCTAATTCTTTCTCCGCCTGGCGGCGCAGTTCCATGATCTTCAACTGTCCCATCTTGTAGGCGAGCGCCTGTCCCGGCCAGCTGATGTAGCGATCGACTTCGGCCAGAGCCTGTGTCGGAGCATGCGCGCGAAAATATTCCTGGGCTTGCTCGCGCGTCCAGCCCATGGCGTGAATGCCGGTATCGATCACCAGCCGCGCCGCGCGGAAGCGCTCGCTGGCGAGTTGTCCGAACTTGTTGTACGGATCGCGGTACACACCAAGTTGCACTCCCAGCGACTCGGCATACAGGGCCCAGCCTTCGCCGTAAGCACTGTTGCCGTAAAACTTGCGAAATTCCGGCAGGCCTGCCTGCGACCGCGCCAGCGAATTCTGGAAAATGTGTCCCGGTACTGCCTCGTGCAGCACCAGCGATTCTTTGTCGTATTTGACCTGCTTTTCCGGCTGGTACGCTCGCAGGTTGAACCAGCCCGGCGCGCTGCCGTCCGGCGCCGGAGGCTGCGCATTCGAGGCCTGCGATTGCTCGCGGTCCTCCGGAATTGCGCGGATACCGTACAGCAGCATTGGAATGTGTTTGAACTGGCCGGGCAGCTCTGGCTCGATGATCTTCGCGGCATTCCGGCAATAGGCGAGCATCTCATCTTTCGAGTGGAAGCGCTGCTCCGGATCGTCGGCCAGCTTCACCTCCAGTTCGCTCACGGAACCCTGGAAACCAGTTTGCCGCGCGATCGCCAGCATCTCTTTTTCGATACGATCGACTTCCGCCAGCCCGATCTTGTGAATCTCCTCGGGGGTTGCATTGGTTGTGGTCAGGCGGCGGATCAGGATGGCATAGTCATCTTTCCCATTTTTGATGCTCGAAATTCCGACTGTCGGCCGCGCGTGCGTCGCATAGGTCGTCTGCATGTACGCGAGCAGCTTGCGCCATGCCGGACGAAAGTCATTCTCATAGGCGTCTGTTCCCTGCTTGCGTAGCCGGGCACGATCCGCCTCGGGAATACTGCCCGGCATCTTCTTCAGGAACTCCAGCAACGCGGATTGCGAAGCGTCCTGCCCGACCTGCACCTTCAGCTGATCGATGACCAGATCGACCACGATCTTCGGCTGCGTGATGCCCGCCGCGATCGCTTCATTCATGATTTCGATGTTCTGATCGACATAAGCGGGGATGGCATGCAGCCGCACAATGATGTTCTCGCAATCTTTGACCGTGAACGCCGGCATGCGGTCGATCGTCGTATAGACGCGGTTGTGAGACCCATACATCTGTCCAACGCGCAGCAAGTGCGTCTCGAGGTCCATTGCGTCGAGCGTCGTGCGCAAGTCATAGCGAAGCAGTTCGACGCTGAGGCGGTCCTGGTCCGACATGTCATCGAGCGAAAACTTCCCCAGCCGATCAAATCGCGCCTGCAGGTGCACCCGATGCGCTTCGCGCCCGGCTTTCGACAGATCCGTCCAGCGATCGTCATACTCATGCCGTCCGACATTGGTGGCGAACTCGGGCTCGTCACGCAGCCGCTCCTCGAAATAGTCGGAGAAGAACTTCGCCAGTTCAGGCGAAGGTTTTGCTTGTCCCACAGCGGGCAGGACCCAGGCTGCTACCAAGAGAACAACGACAAAACTCTTAGCCACGCGGGACACAGGGGAGCACGGAAAAAAACAAAGTGAAGCAGATCGATGCGGCCTCAGGGCTTTGGACATAGGCAAAGAATTCTATACCCCGTGCTCCCCCGTGCGCTCTGTGGTTCAAGGTTTGGTTTTGGTTTTGATTTTGATTTCACCCCTGCAATCTGCAATTTCCCAGTGCAATCGGGATCCCTCGCAAAAAACCGCTCGGGATTTCGGCAGCAGGCTCCCGGCCTCGCCTTGGCTCGGCCTCACGCCTGCTAAGCGCCTCAACTTCTGCAATCTGACTTCTGCCTTCTGACTTCTTCTCCTGCTTCGTGATATTTTCAATATTCAGCCAATGATCCGCTCTTACAGAGGCGTTACCCCGCAAGTCCCAACTACTGCCTACGTCGACGAATCCGCTCAGCTGATCGGTGATGTCATCCTCGGCGAGCACTCGAGCATCTGGATGAACGCCGTTCTGCGCGGTGATGTGCACGAAATTCGCGTCGGCCACTACTCGAATATCCAGGATTGCAGTGTGCTCCACGGCATGCTGCAGCAATACGGCGTCTACGTCGGCGACTATGTCACGGTGGGCCACAATGTCGTCCTGCACGGATGCAGGATCGAAGACCGCTGCCTGATCGGGATGGGCTCGATCATCCTGAACGGCGCGGTCATCGGCAGTGGCTCCATCATCGCCGCCGGCACGCTGATCCCGGAGAAGACCATCGTCGAACCGAATTCACTCTGGATGGGCAGCCCCGGCAAGTTCCGCCGCACGCTGGAAAAAGATGACGCGGCGACGATTCTTCGCTACGCCGAGAATTATCTGGGATATAAGAAGTCGTATTTAATGGAAAGGAAGTAGTCAGGAGTCAGTAGCCAGGAGTCAGCGATGCAGTCCGGCTGTTGCTTTTTGCTGACTACCGATTCTTGACTACTGACTCCTGATGATCAAATCTCCCCGCGGAACCCGCGACCTGCTCCCGCCGGATACGGCGCTGTGGAATTTTGTCGAAGCGGCCGTTCGCGAAGTGTTCGGCGCGTACAATTTCCACGAGATTCGGACGCCCATTTTCGAGGCGACAGAGCTGTTTGCGCGTGGCGTCGGAGAAGAGACCGACATCGTCGCGAAAGAGATGTTCACGTGGGAGGATCGCGGCCGCGCTGAGAGCGACAAAGGTCAGTCGTTGACTCTTCGCCCAGAAAACACCGCGGGCGTCGTTCGCGCCTACATCGAGCACAAGCTCTGGGATCGCGGACTGAACAAGCTTTTCTATATCGGCCCGCAATTCCGCCGCGAGCGGCCGCAGAAAGGACGCTATCGCCAGTTCTACCAGATCGGCGCTGAGGTTATCGGTCCGGCAACCTCCGGCAGCGAGTCGCCTGCGCGCGACGCCGAGATTCTCGAACTGCTCGCCACGCTGCTCGACCGCATTGGCATCACCGGATGGGCGCTCGAACTGAATTCCGTCGGCTGCCCCGCCGATCGCGTTAAGTTCAACGAAGCCCTGCGCAAGGCACTTGAACCGGTTGTCGGCAAGATGTGCGACGACTGCAAACGCCGCGCCGTCACCAACCCGCTGCGCGTCTTCGACTGCAAAGCCCCCGAAGACCAGCCCATCATCGACAAACTGCCGCGCATCTCGCAGTTCCTCGACGAATCCTGCCGCAAGCACTTCGAAGAAGTGAAAGAGATTCTGAGATCGGTGGGTGTCGAGTTCCGGGAAAACGACCGCCTCGTCCGCGGCCTGGATTACTACACGCGCACCGCGTTCGAGTTCACGCATGGAGCGCTGGGCGCGCAGAACGCGATCCTTGGCGGAGGTCGGTACGACGGCCTGTCCGAAGCGCTCGGCGGACCTCCGGCGCCAGGCATTGGCTTTGCGATTGGAGAGGACCGCCTCGTTCTCTCGCTCAGCAAAGCAGTAGAAGACGTGCTTCGCAAGCCCGATGTCTATATTGCCCCGCTGGGTACCGGCATGAATCGCGAGGCCGCCCGCCTCGCCCGCGAATTGCGACGCAGCAACGAAGTCCTCGTCGTCGAACTCGGTGACGAATCCTTCCGCCTGAAGAAATCGTTCGAAGCTGCAGACAAAGTCGGGGCCCGCTACATCTTGATCGTCGGCGAAAACGAAGTGAAGGCTGGCGCATTCGCACTCAAACACCTCGCCTCGGGCAAGCAGGAAACTGTACCGCGCGCGGAACTGCCAAGGCGGATAGCGCAACCGAGCTCTTAGTCTCCTGTCCCGAGCTACATGCAGCCACAGCGAGTACAATCGTCCTCGTTGGAGCCCAACATGCGAACTCTCACTGTGCTGTGCGCCTTTGTCGCCCTTCTCAGTTTCGCCGTTGCCCAAACCCCACAGTCCAAACCAGTCTCGCCCTTCGAGCAGGAACTGATCGCCAACCAGAACCAGTTCATGCAGGCGCTCGAACAGAAAAACGCAGGATATGTCAAAGAGTCTGTGGCCGACGATTTCCATGGCATCGGCTCGAACGGAGACTTCTACGACAAGGAAGAACTTGTCGGCAGCGCCCAAGAAGGCATGCCGAAAGGTCTGCGCGTATACGATATCGTCGTCGTCCGCCTCAACGAGGAAAGCGCGGTCGTCAGCTACAACCTGATCGTCCCGGGAAGCCGATTGCGCTATCGCCACATGAGCGACACCTGGGCCAAGGACGGCGGGAAATGGAAGCTGAAGTTCCAGCAGATCACAGCCAACCTGTGGAGCGCGACAGATTTTGACTGAGGTCTTCGGTAGCCCGTAGTCGGAAGTCGGCAACATTTTGCTGAACAGACTACCGACTACTGACTATCAGCGACTGTTGTGTTGACTTGTCTTCCGTCCACCATCTACCATTCGCGCCGGGGCGTGACATTCCTCACGCGTACATTTCAACACGAGGTGTTCCATGAATCGTGCCTTCGCCGCTCTCCTCGTTACCGTCCTCCTCACCACAGCAGCCTTCGCGCAGATGGCGCCGCCGAAGCCCGGCCCGGAACTCAAGAAACTCGACTATTTTGTAGGTAATTGGGCCTCCACGGGAGACATGAAAGCTGGCCCCATGGGTCCAGGAGGCTCCATGACAATGCAAACAGACGCCAAGTGGATGGATGGCGGTTTCTTTGTTGTGATGAACAACAGTTACCAGAGTGCATCGATGGGGAATGGAACTGGCATCTCGTTTCTCGGATACGACCCGCAGGAGAAGGTCTACACGTATTACGAGTTCGACAGCACTGGAGAAACGGTTCATGCCAACGGCACGGTCGATGGCGATACCTGGACCTGGCTCAGCGATATGAAGATGGGGCCGCAGACGATGAAGACCCGGTACATCGAGAAGATCTTGTCGCCGACTTCTTATACCTTCAAATTCGAAATGTCGGCCGACGGAACGACCTGGAACACGATCATGGACGGCAAAGCTACGAAGAAGTAATCGTAAGACCGTTGTTGGTGTTGCGGTTTCAGACCGCTGAACTACGATTGAGCTTCGCGCGAGCGAAGCTCAATCCCTGTTGCCTCACGCTGTAGTGTTGAGTGCAGTTCCTTCGTGAACCTTGGTGTCCTTCGTGGTGAGCAAGCTCTCGACCACAAAGAGCACGAAGGATCACGAAGGAGAACCAAGAATCAATGAACCGGCCAGAACGCCTTTTTCAACTCGCCTTATTCCTCATCATTATTTGCGCTCTCACCCTTAACGCCTATGCCGCCGACCAGGTCAAGGTTGAAACCGGGACCCTTGTCGGCGCCATGAATACCGACGGCACCGTCCGCATGTTCAAGAACGTTCCTTTTGCGGCTCCTCCGGTTGGCAACCTGCGCTGGAAAGCTCCACAACCCGCGGAAAGGTGGACGGGCGTGCGCGCCGCCGACAAATTCGGCCCGGCTTGCCTGCAAACCAACGTTTTCGGCGACATCTATTTTCGCGACGCGCAACCGAGCGAAGACTGCCTCAACCTCGACATCTGGATTCCTGCCAAGCCCTCGACTCCCGGCAAGATCCCCGTCATCCTGTGGTACTACGGCGGCGGCTTCGTGGCCGGGAGCGCCTCTGAGCCTCGCTATGATGGCGAGGCTCTGGCGAAGAAAGGCGTGATTGTCGTCAACTCGAACTACCGGCTCGGCGTGTTCGGGTTCTACTCCCATCCCGAACTCAGCAAGGAATCCGGCCACAACTCCTCTGGCAACTACGCCCTGCAGGACCAACTCGCTGCCCTGCAGTGGGTCGTAAAGAACATCGCTGCCTTCGGAGGCGATCCCAAAAACATCACGATCGCCGGCGAGTCCGCCGGATCGTTCTCCGTCTGCGCCCAGATGGCCACATCCCTCTCACGAGGCCTTTTCCAGAAAGCGCTCGGCGAAAGTGGAGCGTTCTTCCCCTCGCACAAAGACCCCGATGGGTGGCTGAAGCCTTTGGCCGAAACCGAGCAGTTTGGCGTGAAGTTTGCCGAATCGCTGGGCGCGAAGTCGCTCGCGGAAATGCGCGCGAAACCCGCCGAGGAACTCCTGCAAGCCGCCGCCAAGCTGAACCGCGGATTCGTCTTCGGCCCCAACGTCGACGGCTACTTCTTCACCGTCGATCCCGGCATCACTTTTGCTGAAGGCAAGCAGGCACGCGTGTCTTTACTCGCCGGATGGAATGCCGACGAAGGCAAGATCAATGTCCTCTTCAACCCGCAGAAGCCTACCGCGAAAAGTTTTGAACAGCAGGCGAAAGAGCGGTTCGGCGATCAGGCGGCAGAATTCCTGAAGCTCTACCCGGCCGCGACGGACCAGGAGGCGCTCACCTCCGCCTACGCTTTGGCCGGTGACGACTTCATCGCGTACTCGACATGGAAATGGCTCAACCTGCAGGTGGAGGCCGGAGTCCCCATATATACCTACCGCTTCGAGCAGGTCCCGGCCACCAAGCCCGGCGCCATGCTCGGCCCGGTTCCCGCCAGTGAACTCGGCTCCCGCCACGCCGGCGAGATCGAATACGTGTTTCAAACCCTGAAATCGGTCGATGTCCCCTGGACCGATGGCGATTTCAAGGTCTCCGACGCGATGTCCTCGTATTGGGCGAACTTCGCCGCCAACGGCGATCCCAACGGCAAAGGCTTGCCCGAGTGGCCGCAATACAAGAAAGACAATGGGTTTCAGGTCATGCGTCTGAGCGCCGCTAATATGAAGGCCGCGGCAGAACCGAATCGCGACCGTTATCTGTTCCTCGACGCGCAGGTGACGAAGAACAAGCAGCCTGGCTCTGCAACGCGCTGAAAGCTCCGATCGCGGTGCTAGCAGAAGGCGCGACTGCCGGAATACAGGAACAACCGTGGAAGAGCGGCCCTTTCAGGGCCGCGTTTCCACGTCAAATGAGCACGGCTTTAGCCCCGGCTATCGTTCGCCAACCTGGGGTATTGTCCGTCGCAAAGGAGTCAGGCCCTCACGCTGACTTCTGACTCCCGACTACTGACTACTGACTCCTGCATTTATAATCTCCAATTCAGCTCTCAACTCCAGATAGACAAGGCAACAACGTGCTCGACTTTCTCGGCGACTTAAGGCGAACTCACATGTGCGGAGCGCTCCGCCCTTGCGACGCAGGCAACAAAGCCGTCCTCATGGGATGGATGAACCGCCGCCGCGACCTCGGTAGCATCATCTTCGTCGATCTCCGCGACCGCACCGGGATCACCCAGGTCGTCTTCAACCGCGAGCTCAATGCCGCCATCCACGACAAGGCCGAAAATCTGCGCAACGAGTACGTCATCGCCGTCATCGGCAAGATCAAGCTGCGCGACGCCGATACCATTAATCCCAACATCCCTACGGGCCAAGTGGAGTTGGTCGCCGAAGAGCTGCGCATCCTGAATGTCTCGAAACAGCTTCCCTTCCTGCCTAGCGACACTGTGCTGCCCAACGAAGAGATGCGCCTGAAGTACCGTTATCTCGACCTGCGCCGCGACGCCATGCAGTTCAACATCGAGTTGCGGCACAAAGTTTCGCTGGCGATTCGCGATTTCCTCGCTTCGCAGGGTTTCTACGAAATCGAAACGCCATTCATGACGCGCTCTACGCCGGAAGGCGCGAGAGACTACCTCGTCCCCAGCCGCGTGAGTCCCGGAACTTTTTATGCGCTACCGCAGTCGCCACAGCTGTTCAAGCAGATCCTGATGATCTCGGGTTTCGACCGCTACTTCCAGATCGTGCGCTGCTTCCGCGATGAAGACCTGCGCGCCGACCGCCAGCCGGAATTCACTCAGGTTGACCTTGAGATGTCTTACCCGCAGCCGGAGCGGGTCTGGGAAGTGGTCGAGGGCTTTCTGGCTGCTGCATTCAAGGCTGCGGGAGTCGAGATCAAGACCAACTTCCCGCGCATGGACTACGACGACGCTATCCGCCAGTACGGCATCGACAAGCCCGACCTGCGGCTGCCCGCCTTCACCGAAGTCCGCGACTGCTTCACCGCGGACGATCTCGCGCAGTTGGCGATCAACAAAGACCTGCCGGTGATTGCCCTCCGCACGCCGAAGGTCGGCGAACTCTCGCGCAAAGAGCGCGACGACATTAAGCCGCTCTTCATTTCCAAGGGCGGCGCCCGCGTGTTTGAGGACTTCAAGCGGATCGAGAGCAAGTTCCCCGATGCCGCAGGGAAGATCCGCGACAGGATTCGTCAGACCACCGGCGCCTGCGAAACTGGCGACCTGATCGTTCTCGTCGTCGGCTCGGCACAATCCGGGAAAGACGATCATCCGGCGGGCAAGCGCAAAGTCACGCCCGCCGAACTTGCGATCTACGCTTCAGCCGGATTGCTGCGCGTCGCGCTGGCGCAGAAGTACGCCGATCGCCACGGCATCTTTAAGAAGACGGGCGATCCTGCGAAAGACTATCGCTTCCTCTGGGTGACGAACTTCCCCATGTTCGAGTACGACGAGAACGACAAGCGATGGGTCGCGGCGCACCACCCCTTCACCTCGCCGCACGACGAAGACATGGACAAGCTCGAAACCGATCCGGCCATGGTGCGCGCGCTGGCCTACGACGTCGTGCTCAATGGCACCGAGCTCGGCTCAGGCTCCATCCGTATTCACCGCCAGGACATCCAGAGCAAGATCTTCCACGCGCTGGGCATGACCAAAGAAGAAGCCGCTACCCGTTTCGGATTCTTCCTGGAAGCGCTCGAATACGGCACGCCTCCGCACGGTGGGATCGCGCTGGGGCTGGATCGGATCGTGATGATCCTGGCCGGCGCCGACAGCCTCCGCGAAGTCATCCCCTTCCCCAAAACCGCCGCCGCCAAGGACCTGATGTGCGAAGCCCCCACGCCGGTGAGCGAAGGGCAGCTGAGGGAATTGGGGATTGGGGTGGTGGTGAAGAAGTGAGCCAGTAACTTAGAGCTACAAGGCCGCTGAACCAGCGTAGAATCTTGATGGGGATGGCAAACCCATGTTTTCCGCTTGGAGTCTGGGCCGCAAGATTGCTGTCGTAGCCGGAACCGTTCTCGCTTTGTGTGCGGTTCTGCTTGCCTGGGCTTGGTACGATTTCACCCATAATTTCAAACTCGTCTTCTCAACGCCGACCGAGCAGGAAGTTGCGCCCTTTAAATCAGCTATCGCCGCTGCTGTGGTCGTCAAACAACCTGGGACTCCTTCGTTGTGGACAAGCTCTAGACCTTATAGCGAGATGGATTTCCGAACCGACGCCAAGCTATTTGACACTTGGAGATTGGCTGTCACGCTTGGGAACGCCACGCTCAAGAGCACGGCAAGTGGAAACTGGTTGCGTACCAGTTCTACCGCTGACTATGTTTCCAGCGAGGATAAACTCGATCCGTGGGGCCATTCATTTTGTTTACTTCGTCGTGGCGATCAGCTACTCGTAATCAGCGCCGGCCCGTCGGCGCCGTCTTCCCCAACCTGCAAAGATACTCGCGTATCGGAACAGGAACTATCGCGCCTGCCGCGGAAGAAGTTACTCCAGAGTCCGGGCGGCCATCTTTTGCTGGCTCTCGACAAGAGCGTAGTGACTTCTCAGCCTTGAATTCTGGTGGGCGTCCCTACTCCTCAATTTCTTGAAAAGGGGGCTTGCACATGGTGACCCCATTTTGCCCGAGTCTCGGAGGCACTTTGAATCATCAGTTATGAGTGCGACTCGCCTCGTTGTGAAGTGTACAGGCTTTCACAGGCGGGCGGAGATAGGAGCGCATCGTGCCTATTCCTCTGATATGGGGTATCACTGTAGCCTTCGGACTACTCGCGTGGGGCGTTTTCGCCGCGCAGTACATTTGGCCGGCGATAAGCAAGCGCGAACGCGCAGAAGGACTCAAGCCGATCCTCGTGCTGCACGGGTTCCGGTATATCGGGCTCGCGGTCTTGATTCCCGGCGTCGTCTCTCCGCAGTTATCCGCCACCGCGTTCGCTCGCGGACTCGCCTACGGTGATCTCGCCGCGGCGACTCTGGCCCTCATCGCCCTCGCTTCTCTCAGGACCACACTGGCCGGACCCCTGGTCTGGATCTTCAATATTTTTGGGACGGCTGACCTGCTGACTGCGTTTTACCAGGGTGGTCGAATCTCGCTTCCAGAGACACCGGGGTTGCTGGGCGCGGCTTATTTCATCCCAGTGTTTGGGGTCCCTCTCCTCCTGATCACCCACATACTCGTATTCAGGATGCTTATTCGGAGAGAGGCCGCCGCGCCCGCGCGCATTGTGGGCCGTGCAGCTTGATTCATGGAGAACTCGGGTTGTGGGTGGCGCAGCGGTTCGCCGCTGCGATGTCAGGCAGTCAAGCTCGACAGCTCTATCCGCTGAGGGCCTGCATCCAGCGCCGCCCAGACCATAGAGGACTGAGCCCAACTACTCAGTTCCACCCTTCATTCCATCCAGCCTGTGCACGCCTGAGCGATGCAGTGCGTACACAATCGCCCAGCCGATCATGCCCACGAGATAGGCGCACGCGAACATCAGCATCAGTGACGGGACAAAGGTGAAGTGTTCGGCGTGGAGCGGTCCAACATGGACACTCGACGCGGGATAAACAGAGTTGCGGATGGCGGTCGCTTTCTCAATCGCTATGAGGATAGCGACGAGAATGAGCGCCATCAGCACGGGTGTGGCCTTGGAGAAACGAAAGTCGGAACGCATGGCACGTCTCCTCCATGGAAGAACTCCCCAGGAACGAATGCCGGTCAGGCAGCGAATGTGCTCTTCCATAGCGCCGGCGATGAGTCCAAAGAGCTCGCGGCCATAGAAAGCCATCCGCGACGAGGCGCCGAGCACGGCGACGCTGCGCTCCGCTTCGGCAAAAACGGCCTGCATCTCGTCGCCAAATTCTCTGCGATGGTCTTCGGGATACAGATACAGCACACTACGATAGAGTGCGAGCATGGTCAGCGCTCCCTCGGCGCGACGCGCAGGCTGGCCACCCGCGTGAGTTGCTTCAGGCGGCGGACTTCGGTCTGCAGATGGCGCCGCCCGTTGGCCGTCAGACGGTATGCCTGGCGCCCACGCGACGTGTCCTCGTCTTCGAAGCGTTCGATCCAGTCATCGTTGAGCAGCCTCCGCAAGGCACCATAGAGCGTGCCCGTAGAAAGGGTCACGCGTCCGTCGCTCATGGCCGTAACGTCCTTCAGGATGGAATAGCCATGGCGTGGCGCTTCAGCCAGACTCACCAGGATCAACAACACCGGTTCGCTAAGCGGAAGTGGTTCCATATTCTCTCTGACGACATGTCGTCTAACGACATATTGAAACAGAAACAACTCGATGTCAAGCGGAGAATGCAAGGGGCGGTCGCTCCTCCAAATTGATGTAGACTCTTGCTCGACAGCGTTGCCCTTCTCAGTTTGGGAATGGTCCATGAGGGTGCCCTGACGTGACTCGGCCTTCTACTGTGTTTCTGGTCGCTCTGCTGGCGTGGTTTCTGCACACAACGTCGCTGCTGGTTGCGCAGGACATCCCTCGCCTCGATCGTTCTGAGGCGTCAACTCAGCTGGTTGTCGGCGGGCGGCCTTTTCTGATCCTGGGCGGCGAACTCGGCAACTCTTCGGCGGGCACGGCCGCGCAGGCGGATGAAATCCTGCCGCGCATGGCGCGGCTGCACATCAATACGGTCCTGGTCCCGGTCGCCTGGGAACAGGTTGAACCCACGGAAGGACAGTTCGATTTCTCCATCCTCGATCACTGGATCGAACAGGCCCGCGGGCAGCATCTCCATCTCGTCCTGCTCTGGTTCGGCAGTTGGAAGAACGCAGTCTCCAGCTATGCGCCGGAGTGGGTGAAGACAAATCCCAAGCGTTTTGCACGCGCCATCGCGCCTGGCGGCCATCCGCTCGAGATTCTTTCCACACTCTCAAAAGAGAACCTCGACACAGATTCCAGAGCATTCCAAGCTCTGATGCGACACGTAAAGGAATTTGACGCAAAACAGCAGACGGTCCTCATGGTGCAGGTCGAAAACGAGGTCGGCATACTCGGCAGTGGACGAGATCTCTCACCAGAAGCAGATCGTCTTTTCAATGGGGCCGTTCCCGACGCGCTCATGCAGCACTTGCGCGCGCATAGAGACCGTCTCTCTCCCGAACTCAGCCGCTGCTGGAATGAGAAGGGACGCACTTGGCGTGAAGCTTTTCGTGACCAGGCACCTGAAGGCTTCATGGCATGGAATTACGCACGCTACATCGGAGAAGTGGCAGCAGCGGGAAAGAAAGAATATTCACTGCCCATGTTCGTCAACGCGCAGTTGCCGGCTCCTCGGGAGCTCGCCGGCGAGTATCCGAGCGGCGGACCGCATCCGTATCTCCTGGAGATCTATCGCGCCGCGGCCCCGGCCGTGGATTTCTTCGCCCCGGACATCTACTGGCCCAATTTCGAATACTGGATCGACCGCTACAACGAGCACGGGAATCCGGTCTTCGTCCCCGAGGCGCGCCTGGAACCGAGTCCGTTCAATGCGTTCTACGCTTACGGAGAAGCGCGGGCCTTTGGCTTCTCGCCCTTTGCGGTCGACAGCATCCCCGCCCCCGCGGATAATACAGCCGAGAGAGGTTCGCTCGCAGACAGCTACTCGGTGCTTGAGCAGTTGGCGGAGATCCTCCCCCCAGCGCAGCGAGAAGGCCGAACTCGAGGGCTCGCGCTTCATGTAAGTAGCCCTCGCCCCACGCAGACTGTCGCCCTCGGAGGCTATCTGTTCACCGCGACGTTGGCGCGCTCCTGGCCTGAGAGGAAGATTCTGCAGGACGACGGCGCGATGATCGTCGTGCAGACGGGTGAGGATGAGTTTCTGGTCGGGGGCGCGGCGCTCACGATCACCGTCACCAAAGACATCGATGCCGGTGAGGGCATTGCCGGTATCGTCAGCATCGAGGAAGGATCCCGCACCGGCGGAAAGTGGATCACCGAACGGCGCCTCAATGGAGATCAGAGCAACCAGGGACGGAACATCTCACTGCCCGCACACGGGTTCAATCTGCTGCGCGTAAAGCTGTACACGATCGCAGCGCGCTGACGGACCGGAGCAACTCTCCACTTCCGCATTCGGTTGCATCCGTTCGAGCGCATCGATAACACCTCAAGGTTTGAAGGAGCGCGACTTATGAAGGTTGGGTTCATCGGCCTGGGAAATATGGGAGCAGGAATTGCCGCGAATCTTCTGAAAGCCGGCCACGATGTCACGGTCTACAACCGCACGGCCGGCAAGGCGGAGCCGCTGGTGCAGCAGGGCGCGCACCTTGGGGCCCGCGTAGCCGACGCATGTCGCGGCGAGGCCGTCATGACCATGCTGGCCGACGATCCTGCGCTTGAAAGTGTTGCGTACGGCGATGCCGGCATACTGAGCCATCTCTCCCAGGGCGCGATTCACGTTTCCATCAGCACGATCGGCATTGCCCTCTCGCAGAGACTCACAGCCGCTCACGCCGAGCGCGGCCAGCGGTTTGTCTCGGCCCCGGTGTTCGGCCGCCCCGACGCGGCGGCGGCAGGAAGGCTTTTTATCGCCGCGGCCGGACCGAACGACGCGCTCGACGCCTGCGCTCCGCTCTTTGAAGCCTTCGGGCAGAAGACGTTCCGCTTCGGGTCCAATCCTGCGGACGCGAATCTCGTGAAGCTGAGCGGCAACTTCCTGATCTCTTCCGTGATCGAATCGCTCGCAGAAGCCATGGCGCTGGTCGCGAAGGCCGGGATGGACCAGCACCAATATCTCGACTTCCTCACCTCAACGCTGTTCGCTGCTCCCGTGTACCGGACCTATGGCGCCATCATCGCCGACAAGAAGTTCGAACCGGCCGGATTTGCGGCGCCTTTGGGATTCAAGGACAACCGTCTCGTCATCGCAGCCGCCGAGAGCCTGCGCGTGCCCATGCCGCTCGCCACTCTCATCTATAACCGCTTTCTCACTCTGTTGGCGCAGGGTGGCGAATCCCTGGATTGGTCAGCTATTTCTCAACTCACCGCAAGAGATGCCGGAGAGCACAAAAGATCCGCATGAGAGAAGCTGGCTGCTGCGGCGACGGGACGATTTCCGGCGGCTGGTTAGTGAAATAGCTCTCCCAATTCCTTCGGAGTGTCGACGAGCACGTCGGGTGATGTGTCATCCAGCGTGTGCGGCGCGAATCCGTATTTCACCCCGCAGGTCCATAGGCTCGCATTTCGCCCCGTCTGCACGTCAATCGACGAGTCGCCGATCATGATCGCTTCCTGCGGCTTTACACCCACTTCGTCGAGAATCGTCTGCACTCCCAGCGGATCAGGCTTCTTGGTGGGAAAACTGTTGCCGCCGTAAATCCGCACGAAGTAGCCCCCGAGACCGAGCGCCTGCACGATATCGCGCGACGGGTTCACCGGCTTGTTGGACAGCACCGCCATCAAGCGCTGCGTTCCATTGGACGGCAACGACAGGCGAGCGAGTACCTCGGGGATCCCCGCGTAGACCACCGTGTGATCGAGTTTATGCAGGCGGTAGTAACCGAGGAAATATTCGAGTGCAGCCTTGAACTCCGGCTCACTCGCCGACTCCCCTAACGCGCGCCGGACCAGCACGGGCGCGCCATCGCCCACATAACTGGCGATAAGGTCCCCAGGCAGTTCGGGCCGCGCACAGTGGCGGAGCATGGCGTTCACGGAGTGTATCAAGTCCAGCCGGGAATCAATGAGCGTCCCATCCAGGTCGAACACCAGCATGCGAATCTGGTGAGGATCAAAATGCCGCAGAAAACGAATCATGGACTTTTCAGGATAACTGAGTCAGACCGCCGGTGACAGGTCGCGGATCACAGGTCCTGCGTGACATTTGTCGGATCAGAAGTGGCCCGTCAGTATCTCCTGTACCCTCACGCCGGTGACCGAAGGCCTGTCACCTGTGTCCGGATTCTGGCTCCGTTTTCTACCCCCAACTTCCCTTCGCCGTTTACAATAAAGCCCGGCCCAACCGGGTGAGGTGGACAGCGGGAATGGCTCCGACCAAAGTCGAATCCAAACTGACCGATGCTGACCTGAAAAAGAAATCCAAAGCCTACCAGGGCCTCACTCCGCAGCAACTCATCGACGCCTACCGCATCATGTACACGTCGCGGCGCATCGATGACCGCGAAATCCTCCTGAAGCGGCAGCAAAAAGTCTTCTTCCAGATCTCAGGAGCAGGCCATGAGGCCGTCGGCGTAGCCGCCGTGTTCGCTCTCAAGGCCAGGCACGATTGGTTCTTCCCGTACTACCGGGACCGCGCTCTTTGCCTTGCCCTGGGCGCGACGCCCTATGAGATGTTGCTCGGATCCGTCGGCGCCGCGGAAGACCCGTCCTCCGGCGGCCGCCAGATGCCCTCGCACTGGGCCTACCGCCACCTGAACATCGTCACCCAGTCTTCCGCGACGGGCACTCAAATTCTGCATGCCGTCGGATGCGCTGAGGCCGGACGCTACTTCGCCAAGCATCCCTCCGCCGCCCGCAAAGCCGAGGGAGACTACCGCCAGTTCAAGGACGTCGCGTTTCAGGGTGACGAAATCACTTATGTGTCCCTGGGTGACGGCACTACCAGCGAGGGCGAATTCTGGGAAGCCCTGAACACCGCTTCGAACCGGCGGTTGCCGGTGCTGTTTTGCGTGGAAGACAACGAGTACGCGATCTCAGTTCCAGTTGAGGTGCAGACTGCGGGAGGCAATATTTCGCGTCTCGTCTCGGCGTTTCCCAATTTCCATTTTGAGGAGATCGACGGCACTGACCCGATCGTCGCCTATGCCGCTTTCACGCGGGCGGTCGAACATCTGCGTGGAGGGCATGGTCCCGCGTTTGTGCACGCGCACGTGATCCGGCCGTATTCGCACTCGCTCTCGGATGACGAACGCCTGTACCGGCCCGATACTGAACGCCAGCGTGACGCCGCCCGGGACCCCATCTCGCGCCTCCAGATGTTCCTGCTGCGTGAGGGCATCCTCGACGAAAAGGGCATCAACAAGATCGAGAGGGAGGTTGACGAGGAGGTTCAGGGCGCGGCAGACCGAGCCCTGGCAGCGCCCATCCCGCAGCCGGAGACCATCTACCATTTCGTCTACTCACCCGATCTCGACCCCACATCTTCCGCATTCGACACGCATCCGGCTTTTGCCGCACCGGAAGGCGCGGGCGACGGCAAGCGGGCCGCCTCGCAGCCCAAGACCATGGCCGATCTTATCAATGCCACGCTGCGCGATGAAATGCGCCGCGACGAGCGGATCGTCATTTTCGGCGAGGATGTGGCCGACGCCAGCCGCGAAGAGTACGTCAAGCAAAAGCTGGTGAAAGGTAAAGGCGGCGTCTTCAAGCTGACCTCGGGCCTGCAGATGGAATTTGGTTCCGACCGGGTCTTTAACTCGCCGCTGGCGGAAGCGAATATCGTGGGCCGCGCCACAGGCATGGCTGTTCGCGGCCTGAAACCGGTGGTCGAGATCCAGTTCTTCGATTACATCTGGCCGGCAATGATGCAGCTTCGCGACGAACTGCCACTGATCCGCTGGCGCTCCAACAACGCTTTCTCGGCTGCGGCCGTGGTTCGCGTTGCCATTGGCGGCTATCTTACCGGCGGCGCGATCTACCACTCGCAATGCGGCGAGAGCATGTTCACGCACACGCCCGGATGGCGGGTGGTTTTTCCGTCGAACTCCCTCGATGCCGCCGGACTGCTTCGCACTGCCATTCGCTGCGACGACCCGGTCCTCTTCCTCGAACACAAGCGTCTCTACCGTGAAACTTACGGCCGTGCGCCGTACCCCGGGCCCGACTACATGGTTCCGTTCGGGAAAGCTCGCATCGTGCAGCCGGGAAGCGATGTCACGGTGATCACCTATGGTGCGGTGGTTCCGCGTGCGCTGCAGGCTGCGCAAAAGCTCGAGCGCGAGCACCATGTCAGCGTGGAATTGATCGACCTGCGCACGTTAGCTCCGTTCGACTGGGACACGATTGTGGCGTCGGTTCGAAAAACGAACCGCGTGCTGGTTGCTTATGAAGATTCGCTCAGCTGGGGATACGGCGCGGAGATCGCCGCTCGCATCGCCGACCAGCTTTTCCACCACCTGGACGCGCCCGTCAAGCGCATCGCAGCGACAGATACATTCGTTGCCTACCAGCCGATCCTGGAAAACGCAATCCTGCCCCAGGTCAGTGATCTGTTCCGCGCCATGAAAGACCTGGCAGAGTTCTAGGGCGCCAACCAAGCGGCATCCAGGAATCTTTGCGCACTCCGCGGCTTTTCTCTGCGTACTTTGGGGTTAAAGGCTTTTGCTTTTCACTTGTGACTTGTGACTTTTCGCTTTTCGCTCTGTGATTGTCACCTGAGCGCAGCAGGAACGAGCGAAGCGAAGTTCCTGCGGAGTCGAAGGGCCCCTACTCTCCAGATACTCATTTTCGGATAAACTTCACACCGCGACCGACTAGGCCTTCCCCTTGCCCCCTCCAGCTGACGATTTCCCGAAATTGAACCCGAACGGCCCACCGCCAAAGCACATCAACGCAAAGGCAATCGCCGCCAGCGCCAGCGGAAATTCGTAACCTCCCGGAGCCGTGAATCCGTTCTTGAAGTGGACCTTCCAGATCACGATACCCATCTCGATCAGAAACGCGAGCGAGATGCAGCGTGTGAGTATTCCCAGCACGATCCCGATTCCGCCGAAGAATTCGATTCCCGTCGAGAGATAAGCCATCCACCCAGGTATGCCGAGCGAAACGACCATGGCATGATGGTTCTGGAATCCCCCAAACACCTTCTTGTACCCATGCGCGATCATGATCGCGCCCAGCACGACGCGCAACACTAGAAGAGCAAATGGCTGTAAACGATTCAGTCTATTCAATGGTGCCTCCAGAGCTGGCGTTGAGTTTTGAGGAGAGTAAGGTAACAGATATCCGCCAGATGGGTTAGCTAGAAGCTGCTTTCCTACCACTCCGAATAGGCGCGCCCATCGCTTCCGATGAGATTCGATCCGCTATGCACGCCAATGATGCCGGTATCCGTCTGCGATGGTGACATGATTGTGTCCGTCTCTTCTTCAACGGCCCAGGTATCGTTGCGGCCTGTAATGTCGTCGGGAACGGCGTCGAGGTAGCCCGCGGTCCTCAGGTCATCGAGCGATTTGGGCGCCTTCTGCTTATCCAGCGTGTACTGGTAGATAACCTGGTTGAGTGTATTCAGATCCTTGCGGAGATTCTCTTCCCGCGCGGCATTCACGCTGGCACTGTAGTTGGGCAAAGCAACGGCCAATAGGATGAGGATGACACTGATCACGACCATCATCTCGATCAGAGTAAACCCGCGGCTTCCTCGCCGGCTCTGCATGTCCTATTTCACCCAACTCGAGTATGCTGTGCCATCGGTAGAGATCTCATTCGACCCGCTGTGCACCCACGCGATGCCGGGCTGGTTCGGGTCCCAGGCCTTATCCTGATCCTCCGGCTCCGTCACCCAGGTGTCAGGACGGCCTGTAATGTCATTGGGCAGAAATTTGAGGTAGCCGGCCTGGACCAGGTCGTCCAGCGATTGCGGCGCGCGCCGTTTGTTCTGGGAGTACTCCTGAATCACGCCGTTGAGCGTCTTCAAGTCCGCGTGCAGCGTGGCTTCTCTCGAGCGCCTGATGGCGGTGTTGTACATGGGTACGGCAATCGCCAGCAGCACCAGGATCAGGCTGATGACCACCACCATCTCGATGAGCGTGAATCCGCGCAAGCGCAACTTGGCTTCCAGCTTCATTTACCAGTCTTTGTATTTCGTGTCGTCGAGGGCGGTATCTTGCGACTTGCTGTAGACGTCGAACACATTTTGTCCGCCCCACGATTCCGAGGTTGGATCGTCTTGCATCGAGCGCATTCCCCACTCCGCCTGGCCGGTCATGGGGTCAACGGGGATCTTCCGCAGGAATTTCAACTTCTTGCCTCCGACGTCGACACCGTTGACCAGGGTATCGAGATCCGGAGGATACCCTTCACTGCCAACCTTGATCTGGAACGCTCCGCGGTCGGCCGCGTCCTTGTAGCGGTCGACGGCGTCGCGCAACATCCACAGGTCATAGCGCAACTCGCGCTCACGCTCGCGCTTGACGGTCATCCGCACCAACGGAACGGCCATGCCGGTCAGAATGATCAGGATGGTTGTGGCCGCGATCAATTCGATCAGCGTGAAGCCACGGGAGCATCCGTGTGGAGTTGCCGTGTGATGGGGCGATTGAGTCATTGAATCATCGGATCGTTAATTTCAGGTCTTGAGACAATGAATCAATGCGTCAATGACGCAAAGATTCAATGACTTCATCCCCTCACTGCACGGCGATTGCTGCCTGTGCTCCGCTCACCGGAATGGCCTGCATGGCGGGATCGCGCGCTCCGCCTCGCGTAATCGTGAGCACCGATTGTCCTGGTGCTTTCGCGATGAATGTCAGGGTGACCACCGCTCCCTGTCCCGAAACCCCTCCCGCTCCGGGCGGACGCGTCGCGGTTACCTGCAGCGTGCCGGTCGAAGGATCGTCGCGATGTACGAGAGCCACCGCCTGGCCGTCCTGCGACAGGAACCCGCCGTTCGAGACGTTGACCACAGAAAGCTGGGCGGAATCGTAGTTGAGTTGCAGGGGCACCGAATACACGTTCTGCCCCCCGGAGAGCATCACATTGACCGTGAAGGTCGTCCCCTTCGCTTGCGTCAGAGCCGGCGGATCGAACAAGAACGATCCTGCGCCGCTTTGCCCTTCTGCCGGCTGCGAAGGCGTGGCCGCAGGCTGTGGCGTCGTCGGCTGAGGCACGGGCTGCTGGGGAGCCGGTTGCGGCGTCTGCGTGGGAGACTGCGGATTCGTTGCGGGCGTAACCGCCCTGCTGCCGGTGCGCCGCAATTCAAGCGCATTTGCCGTGCCCACATCCAGCATCTCAACGCTGGATGCCGGCGTCTCCGGACCGCGGATGATGTGCGGCACCACGGCGAACACAATCTCGTTTTCGCGATGCTCTGTGTTGGTCTGCGAGAACAGGTATTTCAGGATCGGCACATTGGCAAGACCCGGAATGCCGGTCAACGCTCTCGTCTGTTGATCCTCAAGGATGCCGCCCAGCAGGTTGACCTCTCCATCCTTGAGCCTGATTTCATGCTCGATCTTGCGTTGGCCGATGATCGGCTGGCTGATGCCGCCGATGTTGGACTGTCCGGTAACCGCCGAAATGTCGAGCGACAACTTGAGGGTCACTTCCCTTCCGGCATGCACGCGAGGCGTGATATCGATGTTCACGCCTACGTCGAGATACTGAAACTGCGTATTGACCAGCGGATTGATGCCGACGCCGCCAATGCCGGGTTGGAACGACCCCGTCGCCACCGGCACCCGGTCGCCAATTTTCAAAGATGCTTTCTGGCCATCCAACGCCCGGATCTGAGGATTCTGTATCAGCTTCGTGTTGGTGTCGCTGAGCAGAGCGGTCGCCGTACCCGGCGGAATGGTCACCTGGAAATCGGTCGCGTCGAGGTTGGCCAGGCGGTTCAAATTGATGGTGTTCGCTGAGCCCGTTCCGGTGGTGGTGCCGGTCCCGGTGCCCGTGCCGGTCCCTGTACCCGTAGTAGTGCTGATGTTGTTCTGCAGCGCCACGGTCGCGCTCGTCGGCGGATTGATGCCAAGGTTGCGCATCTTGTCGCGGCTCACCTGCATGACGGCCACTTCGACCAGTACTTCCGGCTTCGCTTTGTCGAGGTCGTCCACCAGCTTCTGGGCCAGCGCCAACTGGTCCGGGGTGCCGCGCACGACAATCGCACCTTGCGAGGGAAGCTGCTGAATGCGGCTTACCTCCAGGATGGTCCGCATCGCGTTCACCACATCCTGCAATTCGGTTGGCTGGGATAGATTCGAAAGATAGAAAGTTTTGATGACGTTTTGTTCCAGCTCTTTCCGTTTTGCAGGATTGTCTTGCGCGACAAAAATCGTATTCGGTGTCACCGGCCGCCAGAACGTCTTCGTTTCGAAGGAAACGACTTCGAGGGCGTCTTCGAGAGTCACGCCGTTCAGCTCGATCCGCACCTGGCGCGAGGTGTACTCCGGGTCGAACAATACGTTAATCCCGGCCAGCTTCCCGATCGTCTCGTACACGGCTTTCGTATCCGCCGTCATCTTCAGGGTAATTGGTACATTGGAGATCGGCGATAGTTCGACCGGTCCCTGCGCCGATTCCAAACGCCGTCGTAACGCGGTCGGCCCGGCGGCTGCACCTTGGGATGGCGGATTGCTGGCGTCCCGGATCATCTGTTGAGTGCGCCGCAATTCCTGCTGGGCAATGAAGGAAGAAGGATCGATTTCGATGGCCTTTTGAAACTCTGCCAGAGCCTCCTCCAGCTTGCCTCCGTCGCGCAGTATCTGACCACGATGGACGTGGGACGCAGCAGACAGGAATTTCGTGCGCTCGTAAGAGGCCCGGTACTTCAGATCCTTCGGCTTGAGCGCGTAGGCTTGCTTGTAGTAGTCGTAAGCCTGCTCGTAGTTCTGTCGCGCTTCCGCGTCAGCGCCCTTCTCGTACAGGGACTTCGCCTGGTCAGCGCGGACGGGAATGACACAGCAAAGAAGCACCACGAACAGAGCCGGGGTCAGGCGTTTCATCAAACGATCCTCGGACAAACTCTCTCTCGCTGGCGGCTGCATCCACCCATCTCGATTCAGCGCCCGAAGCAACGCGCCGGGGCTCCAGACGGCCGTTACGCGCGAAAATCTCTTGAAAATCGGATTATAGCATCGCACAGATATCGCCCCGAAGTCATTGGTGCCGAGATGTTTACACTCAATAGTACACGTACCGCAGGGTCCCAGACCCCAGGTCTCACGTCTCAGGGAAGTCCGCCTTGCATTACTCGGTCGTCAAGGGGGAATGATTGCATGCGCAGAGATTCTCCGCCCCCAGACACGCGACACCTGACAGCTGAGACCCGACACCTGCCTTCATGCTACCTTCGACTCACCGCCATGCCCAAACAGTCAACCCATCAAACCCGGCCAAACGCGGAGAAATCCCCGCGCCGCCAGCCTACCGCTTCGGGAGAAAGAGATGCCGCTATTAACAGGAACGCCGGACATAACTATTTCTTGCTGGAAAGATTCGAGGCTGGCGTTGTCCTGACCGGCACGGAAGTGAAGTCTGTTCGCGCCGGAAAAGCCAACCTGAAAGACTCCTATGGCCTCGTCCAAAATGGTGAGCTCTGGCTCCTCAACTGCCATATCAGCCCCTATGAACACGGCAGCTACTCCAACCACGCGGCGGAGCGCACTCGCAAGCTGCTGGTTCACCGGGAGGAGATCCGGAAATTGATCGGCAAAACACAGCAAAAGGGACTGACGCTCATCCCCACCCGCATGTATTTCAAGAACGGCAGGGTGAAAGTGGAAGTTGCGGTTGCTCGCGGGAAGCAACAGTGGGATAAGCGCGAGACCGAGCGCCGGCGCACCGCCGACCGCGAAGCGCGGCAGGCCATTGCTCAATCCCGGAAGCACAGATAATCCTCTTTCTGAGGGCACTTCGATTCCTTCTTGTGCAGAAGATTGCACTATGAGTTAAGCCCGAATACCCGCCGAACAAAAATGGGCAGGCTGCCGGATTTCGCGTGCTTTTTCCGCAAAACAAATGTAAATACTACAGGTGCTAGTTGAGCTTGCGTGGGGTGCAACTCAACTCACCTTCCCAATGATCAAGCAAGTGTTCCGATGCTTCCGGAAATCCGTGAAAGTGACGTGTCTCGCTCTGGCCGTTTTCTCGCTTTTTGTTTGTTCCGCGGCGCAAGACAAGGACAAAGACGAGAAAGACGAACCGGCGTCCGAACCCGGACTGAGCGGCAACCTGGTCAAGGTCGAAGCTTCCGTGCACTGCGACAAGCCCGAGCCGGTCCACTCGATCGAGGTTCCCGATCGGTCCGGCCACGCGCTGATGCTGGCCCGCCGCAAATGTACATGGACGCAGCCCCTGGTGATTCTCGATGCAAAAACGAAAGACGGCGTGGCCGTGACCTTCACCGAAAAAATGGAAGGCACGCTCCACATGCACGGGTTCGAGGTCGACACCCTGGACAACGGAGAAAAGCTCACCATGCGCACCATGGGCCAGGTGCTCGCGGAAAAAGGCCCGGCGAACACGAGAGGCCGCTGGAGTTTCATGCGCGGAACCGGCAAGTTCAAAGGCATTAAGGGTGGTGGAACCTACGAAGGCAAGTTGGAAAGCGACGACAGTTGGACGTTGCATCTGGAAGGCGCATACGTGCCGGAGGAGATGGCCGGCGGAAAGAAGCAACAGCAATAAGGAGAGGATCCGTGACGAGAAAACTAACCGCACTCATGGCGCTGCTCGCGCCCTTTTGCCTGGCGATCTCATCCTCAGCTCAACAGTCTTCCGTAGTCACTCATGGACCTGTCGTGGTCCAGGAATACAAACACGATACGGGACCGCTGTTGCGCGAAATTGCGCCGCTGCTTCCCGAGTTCAGCACGCCGACCGAGCGCGAAATCGAGAACTTCGCCAATCCGAACCAGAACTGGCGGACTCTCTCGGTACCCGACGCCGTCTTGCAGACCAAGGAGAATTCACCGCAAGCCAGTTCTCCCCCCACGAACCTGGAATTTGACGGACTCGGACACGGCGATCTCTTCTTCTGCAACTGCGAGCCTCCCGACAACGATGGCGCGCCCGGCATCAACCAGTATGTGCAGTACATCAACGTCTCATATGCCGTTTACGACAAAGCGGGTAACCGCACCCTTGGACCTCTTTCGGGCAACTCGTTCTGGTCGGGATTTGGCGGGTCCTGTGAAGCCGACAACAGCGGCGATCCGATCGTTCGTTTTGACGCCTCGGCACAGCGCTGGGTCGTAAGTCAGTTCGCCATCAACAGCACATCTCCCGATTTCGAGTGCGTCGCAGTTTCTCAAACGGCTGACGCCACCGGCGCTTACAATCGTTACGCATTCTCATTCAACGCATTCCCGGACTATCCCAAGATGGGAGTCTGGCCGGATGCCTACTACTTCACCTTCAACAACTTCAACATTGCAGGCACAGCCTATCTCGGCGCCAATGCCTGCGCCATGGAACGCTCGAAGATGCTGGTCGGCCAGACGGCCAAGATGGTCTGTTTCCAGCAGAATCCAAATCAATTCGGTGAACTGCCCTCCGACCTGGACGGCCCCAATCCTCCTCCCGCGGGCACTCCGAATTTCGTCATGGAGCTCGATCCTTCCGGAAATCCGAATCTCGCCCTGTTCAAGTTCCATGTGGACTTCGGCACACCTGCGAACTCCACGTTTACAGGCCCTACTCTGATTCCCGTCGCGCCCTTCACCCCACTGTGCAATGGCTTTTCTCGCGGGCGATGCGTACCGCAACCCGGCGGCACCTCAGACCTGCTCGAATCCCTTGGCGACCGCCTCATGTACCGGCTCGTCTACCGCAACTTCGGCGATCACACGACCCTGCTGACCACTCACTCCATCGCTGCCGGCTCCAGCGGCGGTATCCGCTGGTATGAGTTACGCAATCCCGAGACGAGCCCGACGATTTTTCAATCGGGGACTTTCGCTCCCGACAGCAAGTGGCGCTGGATGCCCGCCATCGCGATGGACAAGAATCAGAACATTGCGGTCGGATACACGCTGTCCGGGTCAGGAACTGGACAATTTCCATCCCTGGTTTACGCAGGAAGAATTCCGGGAGACCCAGCCGGCACTCTGGAATCGGAAGTCGTCATGAAGGCGGGACTTGGTTCGCAGACCGGCGGAGGCCATCGCTGGGGCGATTACAGCTCGCTGACCGTCGACCCTGCCGATGACTGCACCTTCTGGTTCACCGAGGAATACCAGAAGGTCAATGGCGGGTTCGACTGGAGCACGGCGATCGGCAACTTTGTTTTCCCCGGATGCACTGGTTCCGGCACCCCGGCGGTTTCACTCTCCCCGGCAACTCTGAACTTCAAGAAAGAGCCGATCGGTCAGACGACCGCGCCACTCACGGTCACATTAACGAATATTGGCTCTGCCACGCTGAACATCTCGAATGTCGTCGCGACCGGTGACTATGCGATCTTTGCCAACACTTGCGGAAGCACTGTCTCGTCAGGTGGAAATTGCGCGGTCAGCGTGACCTTCACACCTACCAAGAAAGGCGCCCGCAACGGCACACTTTCCTTCACGGACAACGCCCCAGGATCTCCGCAAACAGTCCCACTCAAGGGAACTGGCCAATCCATCACGGTATCCCCGGCATCCTTAAACTTCGGATCAGTTGCTGTGGGAAACACAAGTCCGCCACAGACGGTTACTGTGTCCAACGTCAGCACCGCACCGGTGAGCCTGACAGGCATCGCTTTCGCCGGCACTGCGGCGGGTGATTACCTGATTACGGCGAACACCTGCGGAGCCACGCTTTCCGGTGGTTCGAATTGCTCAGTCAGTGTTGCTTTCAAACCCACAAACACCAAGAAGCGAGCCGCAAAGCTGAACATTAAGAACAACGGCGGACCCACCGCTTCCACAACGCTCACGGGAACCGGCACTTAGAAACCGCAGTTCCCATTGATTTCAATCTGATAGGGCGGGATCCTCATCCCGCCCCCTCCCCCGTTCCCAGGGAATTGGCACGCGGATTGCACTTTCGGAACTCGCCCCTTCGGTCGCAAAGGCACTATGCAAAGTTTTGCCATTCGGTCACTTGCCGGAGCCCTGTGTCTCGCAGGAGCTGCGTGCGTGATTTCTTCGCGCGCGGCAGCGCAACCGGCCGCGCAGGTATTCAAAGAGCTGAAGCGTGACGTTTCACTGCCCCTTTCCGAGCTCGGCAGGCTGACGCCGCAACAGCCCAACAAGTT
>Ga0335082_10001201_pt1 | contig 27584 bp, 24 predicted proteins | sample Lox_Sample_41_FD_206718 | JGI IMG/M metagenome (GOLD analysis project Ga0335082, IMG submission 206718) | Soil microbial communities from Loxahatchee National Wildlife Refuge, Florida, United States - Lox_Sample_4.1 | ecosystem: Environmental > Terrestrial > Soil > Wetlands | place: USA... | reverse complement strand
TAACAAGTCAAGGACTCTATGAGTTTGATCGCCGAATCATTGAGGTAAGAAATGTTGAACTCAAAAAAGAGGAAGTTCAAGCTCGAGTATTAGAATTCATAACGTCGGAAGCAAGTCCTCATTTGCGTTTATTGGCATATATATACGCAAAGACTCGTTCCACTCTTGAACTTTTTTGCCGACTGAACTCTAAAAAATTATCAACTGATCAAATGGAAGTACTGTCCGATCTTCATCAGAAGGGACTAATCAAGACACTCTTTTTTGAAGATGCTTGGACCATCACAGAACAAGGACGTCAGTTCCTGGAATCTGAGTCAAAGACAAAAGCTCTCTCACTGGATCAATACATTCAGCGAGTCAAGGAGATGAGTTTGGCGGACATTTTCGATACAAAAAAATTTATCTCTTAACCGTTATGAATAACGGATTGTGCGGGCTATGTCTGCAACTGACCGGCCACCCGATGGCACAGGCGGACACCTGGCGCATGATGCGGCGGCGGGCCGTGGCCACCGGCGTCACGACACCAATCGGCAACCACACCTTCCGTGCGCCCGACATCACCACGTATCTCGCGAATGGCGGGGCTTTGGAGCACGCCCAGGTGATGGCGGGCCACGAAAACCCGCGCACGACCAAGCTCTATGACCGCACGAAGGATCGCCTGACGCAGGATAAAGTGGAACGGATACGGCTATAGATTGCCCTGGAGCGGGGGCACCTCAGTCCAAATCTTGCTGCCTTTTTTGCGCTCCCAAACCGTTCTGTCCTTTTGGATACGATCATTGCCGTCTTCGTCTGCGGTTGCTGCGATGTCGATGCTTCCCAGGTCCTTCTTGTCTAGATGTTTTTGCCAAATCTCGTCGAGCTGAATCTGATTCATGTTTGAGCTCCGTTAATCATTTTGTTCACTACCCCCGACGGCCGGGGACGTGGAATGTCCGCTGCGGGCATCAGCACATGTCACTCCTGTTAGGATGGCTAAGACCAAGAATCTTGGCCATCCAAGGCATTAGAACGCGAATTTCGTCTGAGTCTGTTCCTGGACCGGCCGGAGCTTTGCGTAGGCCAGTAATTCGCCCACAGAGCCGCCCTTTTCCCGCCAACCGTAGAAGGTATCTTCGCCCAGAAGGACGTAATGCCACTCACAGCCGCTCCGATGCTCGGCCGCCAGGCTGTTGATCCGGTCGCACCAGGTGACGGCAGCCTTTCGCTTACGGAGGACGTTGGGGCTGGTCAGTTGGCCTTGGGCCTTGGTCTCGACCAGATAGATGAACTCGCCTGCCCGGACGAAGAAATCTGGCGAATAGAATGCGGGAAGACCATCTTCCTTGATGTATCGGAGACGGGCGAAAGTGTGCTTCTGCTCATTGATCTTGCAGAAGGCATCGACGCTCGCGTCCCGCTCGCAGGTCTCCATGAAGGCTTGTTCCAGGCCGCCATTCCGCGAGGGGTAGGGCAGCCGGAGATAGATCGCCTTCTCAACAGCTAGGGAAGAGCTTTGACGCATAGCGAGCTTCGGAATCTCCGAGAGCCGCCGATGCGTTACCTCGGCATCCGCCACGACCACGGTCTCTTCGGCTTCCAGGATCGATCGCGCCCATACCTTGATGATGTGCTCAGTGACGGGATCGATCAACAGCACGCGCCAGCTTTCATCCGCCAGAGGATCGAGGGGCGTTCTAAACAGGTGATTGCGGATGAAGGTATCGATACCTTCGGCCAGTTCAGCCCTATTGATCTGGATGTAAGGAAACTTGGTGGCGTTGGCGAACGCCTTGGAGCTGGCAGTTGTATCCGTGAGCGTGATCGCTTCCGTGATCCGGCGCGTGATCCGGGCCAGATAGTCATTATAGCCGGTCGCCGTCATAACCCCGCCCTGCACCCGGTAGTCCCCGAAGCGGGTCCGATCCTGGACATCTTCCGAGTGGAACTTCTCGCCCTGACCGATCTGCTTCTTGAGCTGATCGAGGGAGAACGCACCGAAGGCTTCCAGGTTCGAGGGATCGATCTGGGTCTCTTCAAGCTCCTCAATCTCTTCCCGTAGGATGAAGGGGATCGCGAAGTCATATGCCTCGAAGCCAGGCCGCAGCCCGACCGATACCAGATCACCCGTGGACGACGTGTTTTTTTCATCCTCATCGTCCGCCTCGGCCGCCAAGCCTTCCTTGATCAGTTCAGCGTAGAAGCTTTGGAAAGCGGGATGCTCAACGATCGACAGGATGTCGATCATGTTGCCCGGCGTTTGGCCACCGCGGATAAGTTGGCGATTCTCGCGCTTGATGTCGTCGTATTCGTTGCCCCGCCACATGAGGCGCAGGCCGCGGCCGATCGTCTGTTCAAGCAGAATTCCCGCGGCCGAGGCACGGAGCGGTACGATGACGCAGATGTTGTTTACGTCGAAACCTTCGCGCAGCATGAGCACGCTGACGATGACCCGAGGGGCCTTGTGGCGATCCACATCAAACAGCCGCTCGCGCAGTACCTTCCACTCTTCCGCCTTCAGTTCACCCTTGCGATTGGAATCGACGCGAAGCACGTCGTCATCCGCCAGCCCTTCGAGGCGCATGAATTCATCAACGAGTGGCGTGACCGTTGTATCTTCGCACACCACCAGCATCTTCGGGTGCTTGTCTGGATCGATGGTTGCGAATTCAGATTCCAGTTTGCGGAGCTTCGTTAGGCCAGCCCGTAGCATGATCCGCTGTCCTTCGGAGAGCATTGGATTGCCGTTCTCGTCACGATCCGCCTTGTAGTCTAACTCTTCATGGCTCAGCGCTCCAATCTCGGAGCGTTTGTCGAGGACAAGAGACTTCACCAGCCCGGCGCGCATAGCGGTCTTGAGATCGAAATCGACCACGATATGCGGGAAGTAGGACTTCCGGGCGTTCTTGCCCGTGCCAACCTCATTGTAGGGGGTCGCGGAGAAATCTACCTGGACGAAGCGGCTCCCTTTCGGTTCGGCGATCAGGTTGAGGCTCTTCTGCCATTCAACCTCTGTCACCTCCCCTTCCCGCTTGAAGTCGTGGATGTGGTGCGCCTCGTCGTTGAACACGATCAGCGAGGGAAGGTCCTTGAGGTAATCAAGGATGCCGCCCCGCTCAAACCGCCGGTTCAGCACATTCAGGTCATTGCCCTGGCTGGTGCCTGGCGTTAGCGGCAGGATACTTTGCACGATCGCCTTTGGATCGGCGGAAGCGCCTGGTGTTTCGATATTGCCGTCATCCTCCGGCTCGCCCTCTTCCGACAACACATGCCAGTTGGAAATGGCGATGATGCCGCCTGCCGTGACTTTCCGGCCGATATCTTCCTTGGGGCACACCGCCCCCTGGACAAACCGGAAGACTTCATCCCGGTAGGCGTCAGGGATGAACAGTTCCTGGAACACAGCCAGGTCGGAAATCGAGAAGTCGCGTTTGCCCGCGCGTTCCTTCCCCATGAAGGCATCGAGGAGCCGATCATAGACGATAAGGCCAGGGGCGACGACGAGGAAGTTTTTCGTATAGCGCCGGCTATCGGGCGCGCGGTTGGCGTTGAGGATTTGCCAAACCATGAGGGCTTGCAGGACCCACGTTTTCCCAGTGCCGGTTGCCATCTTGAGGCAGTATTTCGGATAGGCGTTTTTGGGCGCACGGATGATTTCGGAATCCCGCGCGCTGCCCAGCATCACGATCGGCGCCGCGGCCTGGTAGAGGTCCTGCAACGTCGAGATGCCAAGTACTTCATGGGCATAGATGACGTTCAGAAGGGCTTGGCGTTGCCCTGGGTGGAAATTGAAGGGGCGTGTCTCCCGGAAATCGGCTTGGAACCACCATTTCAGCAGCTCGGCGGTCATTTCCGAGACCTGATCGAGGATCGGTGCGCTTCCTTCATCGAGGCCAGCACAGACCTCGTTGACCTTGGCCGTCAGCCCTTGGGCGAGGGAAAGATCGTTAATGCTAGGCATCACGGTACCTCCGTAATCGCTTCGGCCTCAAAGCCGAACACATCGACGACGCGGACACAAATGCGTCGAGGACCGTCTTTCTTCGGCAACCTGGTGAGCCGAGCCGTGGTGACGACACGATAGGGATCGCCGTCGTTCTCTGTGTTCCCCCGGTAGTCTTGCCAGACCGAACGGAACACTTCCCCGTCGTAGTCAGGATCGACGCTCCAATATTCGATCAGGGTAAGCGGATCGGCGTTGATGACCTTCTGCAGCTTGTCACGGTTTGCCTCATCGAGGTTGAGCGCCTCGGGTGACAGCAGCACATAATTGGCGATCGAGACGGAGAGCACCTCGCTCTTGTCCTCGTGTTTCCGGTCGATCTCCCCGAGCTTCAGGTATTGCAACGACGAACAACGGACCTCATCCGCCTTGAGCTTGTGCCCTTTCTTTTTTAGGCGATCGAGGAGATCTGGCGGGATCACCAGTACTTCCAGCCGATCGCCTTGGCCGAGGGCCTCTATATCGTGTCCGATCGTTGGCGAGAAGTTCCATCCCAACACCACAACTTTGTCCCATCCTCCCATCAGGTTGTCGCGGATTTCGATTGCGCGGCGTAGGGTGGTAAGGCCCGTCATCTTGTTTGGGCTGTCGGCCAAGACCAATGTCTTGCTGCCCTGTAAGCGCCCCATGTTCTTGTTCGGATTTTCCTCGGCTGGCAGTGGCAGCGCGCCATAGAGGCCCAGCACGATTTCAGCGAGGTCGCCGATCCTAAACCGGCTTCCCATGGTCGAGCGCATTTGCTCGATTTGGTAGTCGCCGATGTGCTGGTAGAGGAATGGCTTTGCGTTCTGGTCGATTAGGCGTTTTCGGGTGATCATGCATGCTGGTTTGCCAAAATCGGTTGCAATCCACGACCTGCCGAGGCGCTCAGCAACCGCGGCCGTCGTGCCAGAACCGATATAAAAATCAGCAACAATTGAGCCTTCATTGGAGGCGGCTTTTATGATCCTTTCCAGAAGTCGCTCTGGCTTTTGGGTATCATAACTTTGGCGCTCTGCAGCTTGGGAATTTATCCGCGGAATGTCATTCCATAGATCAGACAGCGGAGTCCCTGGGCTTTCGTCCAGATATCTTTTCGACCGCGCTACACCTGTTTTAGTATAGTAAAGCTTGTTCTCATCATGGAGTTTTTTCATGGTCGATGGCGGGCAGCGCCAAATTTTATGGTGCCCATTCCATTCGTACGGAAATTGTCCACCGGAAAGCCCGGCAGCGGTTAGGTCAGTATCTTCAAAGCGCCGACCGTCGGCGTCGCGCTTTTGAAAGTGACTGGCGAGATACTCCGGTGTATAAGGTTCATATTGTTTATTCCAAATTACATCAGATCCCTTTGAATACACAAATATTGTATTATGTGTCGTGCCCATTAGCTCGGCGTCGCTATGACCAGACGCACTCTTCCAGATCACTTCATTACGAAAGTTGTCTTTTCCAAAAATCTCATCTAGTACTACTCTGACATAGTGTCCGACGTGCCAGTCGAGGTGCACCCATATAGACCCGCGTTCAGACAACATCTCTTTCATCAAATAAAATCGTGGCACTATCGATTCGATATAGGACTTGGTTCCTTCCTTCCACGTATCAGAATAGGCGTATTGTTCTATAACAGTCGGCTTTTGTTGGATCATAGCCGATCTTAACTGCACTACGGTGGTATAGTTCGCTCGGCTATCATAAGGCGGATCTATATAAATTAGATCCACCTTACCGCGAGCGCAATGATGATTACCGTCTCCGGAGAGAAGAGCGGCCATCGCCAAGAGGTTATCTCCGTAAATCAGTCTATTCAGCGTAGACTCGACGCCGGTGGAGTTAGCCTTTGCACCTACGCTAAGTAAGTCCTGCCAGTTGCTGTCTTTAGACGGAATAACCAGCTCGCGCGTTTGCAGCCCAAGGCGATAATTGCTCTCGGCGCGCTCCATCACGCGCTCGGCTTCGCGCTTGCCCTCCGCGACGATCCCCGGAAGCTGTTCTAGCAAACTCTTCATGCGGCACTCCGTTGCCCTGTACGACACGCCCGAGCAATCGGAGCGGCGCGGTTGGGTAAAAACTCTTGCTCATAACCTACACAGATTAAATCGAATTGTCTTGGGGTGGCGCGTCCAGAGTTAGGCCGAGTACAAGTATTTTCACTCCGACCATTCCCTAACTTCACGCCTTGAACCATTGACGCGCCCGCGCCATGACGGTCGTCATAGCATCGTTGAATTCCGTTTGTTCCCCATAGACCATTGCCCCGACAAAACCGGCGTAACGTGCGCGGTAAATGGGGGCTGTGCGGAACGCATCGAAGGCCAGAACTGCGGCTTATGTTCCTGAAACCATGTCGCATATTGCTTCTGGCCGGCTACTCCCGACGGCCTGGGAATGGAATGAGCATCGCGCTCGAGCCCGCTGTGCTCTCGTTCGTCGCTTGAATCCGTTCCTTCAGCCTTGGCAGCGTCACGAGGTCGCCGCCGCTTGAACTCATGAAGCCGCGCGGCAGGCTGCACAGCGATTCCACATCGGCGGCTGGGAGACGAAAATCATCGAGCAGCTGCTCACGTGTTCGGATACCCTCGTCGATTAAGAGACGCACGGAACGGCCGAGCAGCCGTGGCGCTTCGACGCGGATCGTGTCGTCAAAAGGTTCGGCTTTGCGCCAGCCTCGCGAACTGTAGTGCTTCCACAAGCGCTGCTCGTATTCATCGTTGATCATGCCGAGAGTGCGACACCGTTTGATCATCGCACCGAGCGAGACCTTCCACCTCTCCTTGAGCGGCAGAAAGCCGTTGAGCGTCGGTGACCAGACCTCCGCGGCAAAACTCTCACCGGGCAAAAGGAAGGCACCGGCAAACAGGAAGGCTTGCCTTTCGATCTCTTTGAAGGCAGCAGCGTCGGCCAGCGTTTTTTCCTTGATCCCGCCGTGTAGAACCAGGTGACCAAGCTCATGAGCGGCATCAAGTCGCGAGCGGGCGCAGGTATCCTTGTCCGCTGCGATCAGCACATAAGGCCGGTGATCAGCCTCAGACCAATGAGACAAGCCGTCCATGGTGACGCTGCCAACTTCTTCCTTCACCACACAGATTCCGGCGTTTTCCATGACCAACAGCAAATCCGCGATCGGGCCGGTACCGAGGTTCCACAGGAGACGGCATTCGGCAGCCATGCGCTCGATATCGGCTTCACCGATCTCGCGGTAGTCAACGGCATCTAGCCGTGGAACGTTGATCGGCGGCAGATCGAGCCATTCCTGAAGGCCGAGAGCGATTTCTTCGGCCCAATGAAGGCGTCCGCAGGTTCGCCGCCGCAATGCCTGCGTCGTGCTTGCCATTGAACGGAAGAACATCGGATTGTCGCCATAGCCTGCCTTGGGCCGAAGGAAGAAGGTGATCGGCAGATTGAGCGCGCGCGCCAAAATCTCCAGCGCCTCCGGTTCTGGCGACTGGTTTCCGGCTTCCCAACGGGAAATGCTGGAGCTGGTGCGGTTGATCAGATCGGCGAGCGCGACCTGGGTGAGGCCACGAGAATCCCTAGCTTCCACCAGCCGTTCCGATTGGAACCCTGGTGTTCCGTTACGCATATTTCCCTCCTGGCCCGTTGACGGGCTTCTCCAATGTTATCCTGCGTCAGGCCGCTTTTTGAGGCGCGGCACAGCCACATCCTTGATCTCGACGGCCGCTTCAACCGGCTTCCGCACGGCAGCATCAGCGTCATGATACAGCGCCAGCAAATCGGTCAGAGCGATAAGACGCACCCAATTCGTCAGATCTGCGTTCGGAATACCCAGCCCGACATAAGCCGGCACCGTCTGTTCACCTCGACGCGGATGAGCGGTGATGACAAGCATCCCGCACAGCCGATCGCTGGTCGGTGCCGCCGTCGGACGGAGAAGATCGGGCTGAAATGGGGTGAGCCAGGAATTCACAACGGCCCACTGCTGCCGGAACGCGGTCGCGCGTGGCGGGCCACAATGGCGTTGGATGTTGCTGCGGATCAGATAGACTCCGCCGCCTTCGATCAGGCTGTACCGTCCCCCGGCAGGCTTCGTGTGTGGCGCCAGAACCGTCAGGCCATTGTCACGAGCGGCCTGCCTAATACCCGCTTCGCAGCGAGCGTGGCGTAACTGTCCGAGCATATTGGCCCGTTCAGGTTCCTCGGCGTGGCGTGACGCGAGCGTCCATGCTTCGCCAAAGCCGGCGTCAGCGTATTCCAATGCCTGCCGGAAAAACCCGGCTGGGTAAGTGCCCAGGATACGGGCAATCGGGTCGGACATGCGCGGCCTATGTTGTTTGCGTTAACTGGAATATGACACAAAAATTTTGCGTTATCAAGTCTGCTGTGATCTGGTCTATCCGTTATCAGCCCTAGGCGGTCTCATCAGTTTGCCACAGCGGCAGATCGCTCCAGTTTTTTGGAAATCCCATGTGCCGCGGGGAAATGCCAGGAGCGGCCGGAAGGGTCACAACCAGCTCCGACAAGCGGTTGGCCCAGGTGGTGGTCGGGTTGATGAAGCGCAGGAGATACCGGAGAACGGCGGCGACTGCGTAGTAGCGCTTTTGAAGGTGCAGGTCGGCCGCCATGTGATCGAGCAACACCACTTCCCCTTTCCGTGGCAGTGGCGGCTGATCCACGAGCGGACGGTTCCACAACCGGCTATGATGGGCGCAGAGGTTGCGGGCAAAGTTAATGCTGCGGACCCAGCCCGTCAGCAGTTCCGGCCGGGGCAGACCGTATTTCGCGGCAAGCGTTGTCTGATCCTGATGGCGCATCCCTGCCAGGAAGTGCGACAGCATCCCGAAATCCCATAGCTCGACAGCCATCCAGATCGGAAGCGGCGTCGAATAGGTCAGGCGGAAATGCTCGACAAATTCCTCACGTGACTTCGCCGTGGTTTCGTCCAGCCGATCGAGCCATACCTGATGACCAGTCACGGTTTTCCCGCGCAGCGGCGTCTTGGTGAATTTGCCGTGGAGGAAAGCCGGGTCACGATGCGCAACCGGCGAGTGCTGGCCGAGGAGCAGCGCGATATCCGTTCTCAGCGCAACTTCGACGCGCTCGATCGCGTCGAGCGTCAGTAGCCGAAGCTTTTTGTCGAACACATACAGATCGACAACCTGGCCAAACTCGGACCCAGGGCGGAAATCGTCCTGGACGGCCCGTACATTGCCGGGATTGGTGAGCGTTGAGGTCCGGAGTGGATACCAATAGCCGCTGAGGCGGTAATAGCCGATCCGCTCAAGAGCGGCCGTCGCGCGGGCATCATCCGTAATCGTGAGGCCCCGCCCCTTGAGCAGGGCGATTTGTGCGGGAACAGGGAGGTAGGGTTTGGAAAACGGCTTCATCAGCCAGCTATAAAACAAAAGAAGGCCGACCCGTACACTTGCGTGCAGAGGAGCCGGCCGTGTTGCCTCATTGTATAGGCCGCCACCCTCAAAAAGTCAATCTGACAGCCCATCTTGTGCCAAGCAGCCAAATTGCCAGCAATGCGGCAGTTTGGCTGTTTTCCCGTGTTCCATGGTCTCTGTCGTGCTATGGTGAAGCTGTGAGCCGTAGTGCTTTCGCACCACGGCTCACCCGCGACGTGCCCCTGGAAACCTCTCCGGTTCTCTGGCTGCCACCAGGTCCCGGCTGTTGTCCGATGTAGCAGGGTTGAGCGCCGAGGCAGTTCCCTCGGCGTCTCACGCACGTCATCCACCTCAGAAGGCTGTTGTACCTCCCTTGGGGATTGGTTTGCTGCCGGCGACGTAGGTCGCCGGCTTCTGCATCCGATCGGACAAAATCTTGTCCAAGATGGTGAGCTCCTCAAGCCGCCTGACGAGCCCATCCAAAAAAACGGCCGGCCGCGTTTTGCCACCAGGCTCTGTCCAGCGATCGCGACGGATCAGCCCCTTCCCTTCCAGCTTCTTCAGCACCCGCTGCACGCTCCGGACGCTCACATTGAGCCGCCCGGCAATCAGCTTGGTCCGAAGGTATGGGGGCTCATCGCCCCGCCACCAGAACGACGTGACGTTGAGCAGCACCAGAAGATCGAGGCCCTCAAGCCCGAGCTCCTGCTGCTTCATCAACAGGACATCCGGGACCTGCTGGAAACCAGCAAGCCCAGCCACGCCCCATTTGGCGGCGCCGTGCATCCCAGGTGCGGTGTTGATTGCGTCCATGGCGGCCAAAAAAACACAGATCTAGCCGATAAACAATCATATACTGACAGAAGCGACATGTAGGTCGTATTTTGTTAGGGCGCCCGTTCGGGCCAGGCTCTACGCGCTGCGCTTCCCGAGCCGCATAGGGGCGTCTCGGCCCTCCGGGTGACGATCCTTCGCGCAAGTGAGTCATGCCGCCGCAGGCGCGGCGTAAGGGGGGGAGCCGAGAGGCTTGGCCTCTTCTCACCCCCAAACAGGCTTCCGCCAGAAAACGAAGACGAAATTTCCCTATAGGGCGGGCAATTTCGTTGCGTTTTCAGGTCTCCCGAGAAGCCTGTTTTCCCCCTCCATCTCCACCGCTCACGCGGCCCCGGGAAGCAGCGCGCTGCTTCCATTCCAACCAAGGAGACGGGGACCATGACCAATACCGCAACCAACCGAGCGGATGTTTACAGCCGGATCACTGACAAGATCATTGCCGACCTCGAACAGGGAGTCCGCCCATGGCTTCGGCCGTGGAACGCCGACCACGCCGCCGGCAAGATCACTCGCCCGCTTCGGCATAACGGCATTCCCTACAAGGGAATCAACGTCGTCATGCTGTGGTCCGCCGCGACCGTGAAGGGTTACGCCTGTCCGCTGTGGCTGACCTTCAAGCAGGCCCTTGAGCTCGGCGGCAACGTCAAGAAGGGCGAGACTGGCGAGCTTGTCGTCTATGCCAATAGCATCACCCGCACCGAGACCGACCAGAAGGGCGAGGAGATCGAGCGCGAAATTCCCTATCTGAAGGGCTACACCGTGTTCAATGCCGAGCAGTGTGAGAACCTGCCGGCCCACTACTATGCGAAGGCCGAGCCCCCTGCCCTCAACCCGCTGCAGCGGATCGAGGCCGCGGACAGGTTCTTTGCCGCGACCGGCGCCGAGATTAGGACCGGCGGAACCCGCGCCTTCTACGCCGAAGGCGCCGACTATGTGCAGATGCCGCCCTTCGAGACCTTCCGCGACGCCGAGAGCCACGCCGCCACCCTTGCCCATGAGCTGACCCACTGGACCAAGCACGACAAGCGCCTTGCCCGCGACATGGGACGGGTGAAATGGGGAGATGAAGGCTACGCCCGCGAGGAACTGGTCGCCGAGCTGGGCAGCGCCTTCCTATGCGCCGACCTCGGTATCACCCCCGAAGTACGCGAGGATCACGCCGCCTATATCGGCTCATGGCTCAAGGTGCTGAAGGACGACAAGCGCCTGATCTTCTCGGCCGCCAGCCAGGCACAGCGTGCGACTGATTATCTGCACAGTCTCCAGCCCCACCAGGCCGAGACAAAGGAGGAGCGGGCCGCCGCAGAGGCATCCCCCGGCTTCATGAAGTAGGTTCTTTCTTAATTCAATAAAGCATGAATTCATGAATTCATGCGAATGGCTTTTCTGGCGCCATCCCTCATCTCGCTCTTCATTCGACGTCGTGCGGCAAGCGCGTGCCGATGCTTTGCGGGGCGCCCTTCGCCCTGACAAGGACTGACCCGCCACGGCGCGGAAACCGTGAGACAAAAGCGGCCAGCGCTTTCGTGGGCTGGCGCTGGAGCCGCACGGAGGCAGCATTTTAGCCCAAGCATGGCGAGGAGCCACCTTTTGAGACAGGCGACTGCCGCGGTGCTCGCTTCGCCCACAAACAAAAAACATAAATTCATTAAATACGAAATTAATTAATTCATGAATTAAAAGCAAAAATATCCGTTAAAACAACACACTGACAATGTACATTGCTAAAATCATGAATTCATGTAATAAGAAAATCCCCAATTCATGAAGGCAATTCGATGTTCGGTGTCATCACTCTGGCAACATCTAAGGGCGGCGCTGGCAAATCGACCCTCGCCAGGTCGCTCGCAGCTCACTGGCAGGCGCTTGGTCACAAGCCGGCGCTTGTCGATGCCGATCCGCAGCGCTCGCTTGCCAATCGCTACGATCCAAACGGACCCCTAGCGGCGCTCCCTGTCATCGCCGAGCCAGAGGAGCGTGTCGCCGATGCCATTGACGAGCTGCGTTCCCGCCATGCGCCCGTGATCGTTGATACCGCCGGGTTTCGGAACCGCACGACAATCGCTGCCCTGGTTGAGACTGATCTGGCCATCATCCCACTCAAGCCGGCGGTTGAGGATGTGGACGCGGCGATAGCGACCTACGACCTGATCCAGGAAATCAACCAGACCGAGGAACGCGCGGGCAGGCCGATCAAGGCAGTCATGATCATGACCATGACCATGCGCGGCACCGTTATTGCCCGACATGTCCGCACGCAACTTGTCTCCGCCGGGTATCCTCTGCTGGTGGCTGAGATGCCGAACCGCGTCGCTTATCCTGAAGCTGGTATTGACGGGCTGAGCCCGACGATCGTCGATCCCGATGGCGCTGCAGCCCGCGATATCGCGACGCTTGCTCTTGAAATCATGAAATTAGAAAATCATGAATTAATGATCGCAAAAGAGAGCATCATATGACGAGCAAGAAACTAGGGGCTTTGCTACGCTCCGTTCCGCCGGCGACCGCAATCGAGCAACCCAAACCAGCCGAAGCGCCGGTCACGACGCCGATGTCCGCCGCAGTAGAGCCGGCCCCTCGCAAGGCTTCGCGTCCAGCTTCGGTCGTGGAGCCAGAGGTGCCGTTACAGGTCCTCATTCCGGCCAATATCCGCAAGCAATTGGCGCTCAAGGCGGCCGAGGATGGGCAGAGCCTGCGCGCACTCATACTGATTGCCATCCGTAGCCTCGGAATCCCCGTCACCGACGCTGATATCAAAGGCAAACGCGGCCGGCGCGCATCATAAATTCATGAATTTATGAATTGTTTGACCAGGAACGGGCGCATTCTTGAAGCTTCCGGCTTCGATCTTTCGCCGCTCTTCACCCACATGGCGGAGTTTCAGGCAGCAGAGGAGAGCGGCACGGCACGGTTCGCGACCATATGCGCCCGCTCCACCGAAGCGCCACGATCGTTCGGTTGCAGATACTGGAGGCCGCAGCTGACCTTGGCGTCAGCAATCTCAGCAATCCAAGTGGCCACGTCTTGAATCCTGAGACAGACAGAGGGCAGGGGGCCTGCCCTCACTCTCCGGAAGATTGAAGGCGTTGAGGTGAAGGGCCGCGAAATACTACCAATTGCGAGCGGCCCCCTACAATCCTGCCAGACCGAGAGAGAGAGGGAAAAACTACTGATTGCGAGCAGCTGACACGTTCGGAAGAGCAATAAGCCTAAAATCATCACTCTTACGAGCGTAAAAGTCCCTGGCTGGATGCTTACGCCCGTCCGCCGGTGCGCAATCATGGTCTTCACTCGCAAAAGGTAGCTTTTGAAATACTGGACTGATGATTCAAATCACTTTTTGCCGGTTAAAATACCTCTTAGTCTCGCAAGAGGTAGTTTTTTACCCTGTTTTCAATTTTAGATCGACAAATAAGTTATTGTTTTTATTGTTTAAGTTTCATTGCTAGACAAGTAAATTGGGGCGAATCGTGTCAGGTAGTTTTTCGATCCGGCAAGCCGTGGGTGGCATGGAGATAATGCTGGGCCAAGGGGAGGGGGCAGATTAGTCGGCGCCAAATCCTGAAAATAATTTTTTAGGCCCGGACAGCAAGGGGTTAGTCTTCCATTTTCCAGTTTCGGCAGAACCCTACAAATGTCTCGGCAATCTTCGGGTGGTTCAGAAGAATACCCTTGCGCCCGCAAAAATCACGAAAACGGTCGGCCACATGATCAATGTCTGGCCGGGGGTAGGGCAGGGCGCTTCTGGCGGCATCCGCCCAACTGGAATAGGCGATTCCGCCTTCCCGCGGAAAAATGGTGGCTTCCGGCGCCAGCACTGGAAGAAGATCGACAACCTTCTCTTCCTTGCGCGTCCGGCGGATGCCGCGGCCTACCCGGCTAGCTTCAAGCTCGCGTTGGACCTTGACCCGCTCGGTCGTAGGAGCGAGCGCCCATTGCATGGTGACGCCGGCCACAGAACGCCCCGATTTGTAGGGGGTGCATGAGACGACAAACCCGGAAAGGTGGTTGACCTCGGCTATAGCTGGCGACAGGGCTTTACGGTTGAAGGCGTCCCATTTCATGAGCTTGCCATGCGGCACGCCTAAACGCTCCCGCAGATCCTCGATCGTGAAATTCTCGGTGTTGCGTGTAAGTCCGATGCGCAAACTAACGAGTTCGTAGAGCCGTAAGGCATAACGGCTCTCGAAGGCGAGGAGCGCCTTCCTTGAGAGAACGGCCCAATGAACAGAATTCTCCAGGATTTTCCGTAGCGAATCCGAGAGCTTGAAACGGACAACCGCCTGGGCATTGTCGATCTCGGTGCGTTTGACCGATTGGATCAGCCGGTCCAGCCAGATCTCCGGTTGTCCGCCCTCGCCATCAGGCACGCGCAGCCGTAGCCGAACGTCCATCAATTCCTCAACGGTGGCGATGAAATCGTTCAGCGTCAGGTGCATGGTCTGGTTCAGCGTGGCCACGGCCACCTTGTGTTCGACATCGTCCGCGGCCTTTGCCCCTGCCTCCTTGATTAGCAAGTGCAAGAGCTTGGCCGCCCGCAGGGAGAGCCCCTTATTGCGGGTGTCCAATTTCATATCCAGAATCTCACCCGGGCCGACCAGGTCATTTTGCCTGCCAGCCCTATCCGTTATAGCCTGGATTGTCGGGACTCGTGCCATAAAAGCTACCTTTTCAGCTACCACGTAGTTTTTCAAGTGGTTTTAATGATCAGCAAGGTAATTTTGGTTGGTATAGGGTAACTGACCCAACTCGTAAGAGGTTGTTTTTGCCTCGTATTCGGTAGGTCTAAAATCGCAATTTGTAGCTTTTCACTCGCACAAGGTAGCCGTTTTTTTATAAGATGTCGGCCCTAACTGCATCTTATGAAGCCTGAACCTTTAGAACTTAAAGAACAAAAGGGAACCAAAGGTTCCAATTTTAAAAGAGGTTTTGAGGGAGGAAGGTTGACCAGCTGAAAGCCTCACCGCACCCAACAAAAACTGCCGGACTTTTGTTGTGATGGTGGAGAAGTCCCTAAGAGCTCCTCAGCAACCGTCAAAGTGGCTTCGGCTCATCCCTCTTGCTTGACAGGCAGAGCGGTAATCCATGATGCCGGTACCGCTCCCTCCCGCTGCTTCGGCCATTCTTCGTAAGGCCATTCGAGCTGATAGACATTGTCATCGAGGTTGAGCACAAACCCGCGTACCCCGGTTGAACAGGGGCCAAGCCGCTGAAACTCCCCGGGCAGCACTAAGTAATCAGGCCCTTTGTCATTCCATTCAGTCACTGTGTACGACTTACCATCAGTGCCCGGCCGAACTACCCGCTCCGGCACCCGATAACGCCACTTGCCGATCCAGGTGTTGGCCACGTAATCGGCGGTATCGCTCTTTTCGAGCTTCATGATGATCTTCGTACCGGTCAACGAAGCGAGTTGATCCGGCGCCTGTGGGCCATAGACCTCTCTGGCCTGACCCAGGGATTGCAGGGCGACAGCCAAGCACACTCCCTTCGCGGCATGAGTAGCCGGCACGTCGAAAAGATTAGGGATTTTGCCGATTTGCGTGAACTCGTCCATGATGAAATAAATTCGACGATGGGCGCTGTCCGGAAAATTGGCGCCGCCAGTAATCGCCACCATGTGGCGAATTGCTGCCGTGATCCATAGCCGTGAAGTTTCCGGGAAGCGCGGCATGCGCTGCAAGATGAGGGTACGTCCTTTTGTCGAGCCATCGTCGAGCCATTCCGTCAATGATATCCGGAAATCCGGGTGCAGATCGCCCCAGGCGGCGGCGAGCGGCCGCACCAGCCGAATGAGCGGTGAGAGCAGGGAATTGACGTAGCTTTGGGCGTTCTTGGTGAATTGTTCGCCGGTCTCATCCAGTGACAGCAGCGATGCGGCCGCTGGATAGGCCATTTCCGCCAAGTCCCGCATCCTCACCGGCGGCAGTTGCAGCACGTCACAGAATTCACGCCATCCCCAGTTGGTGCCGAACTGCTGTTGCAGGGCAATCAGGAAGGCGGTGAGGATCACCTGCGCGCCTTGCGCCCATTGCGGATCGCGGCCTTCCGGCACCAGACTGGCCGCGAATTCGAACGTGGCCAGCTCGCCCTGAATGTCGCGGCCGATGTCCCAGCCCCATGACCGAGCGTCCTGCGGCGCAAGTAGGATGACATCGTCGCTGGGCCAGGTTTCGGTCATATCACCCTTGCTGTCGTGGACGATCAGCTTCGCGCCTTGAACCCAAAGCTGCCGAAGCAGGGAGCGGAGGACCACAGTCTTGCCGGATCGTTGCGAACCAACGATCAGCAGGCTGCGGATTTCGCGTTCGCGGGCGATCGGCACATCAGGTGCGATCTCGATGCCGATGCCTGTACGCTTGATCGCCTTCGCCGAAGCGGCGCGCGCGCTTTGCACGGCGCGCCGGCCGTCGATCAGTTGTGGCCCCTCGACCCAGCGGGCAAGACGAGTGCGAGGCGTGCGCAGTACGGCCAGCCCCCCGAGGGGGAGCGCGAAGGCCAAACCGCCCAAGACACCGATCGCCAGCCGGCCATAGATTGCCTCGCCCCAGTGGTTCTGCCGAAGCCAAGTTGTGTAATCCGCCCCACGCACCGCGAGCGGCAGGTGCGCTGGGAGTGGAAGTTTAAGGCTCAGATCGTAGGCGAGATTGCGAAGGGTTCCGCCAGCGATCGACGCAAACCAGACCACGCGCTGTTCGACGGTGGCGCTTTCCAATCCTCGCGGTGGATCAGTTGTCAGGTTCACCAAGATGGTCAACGGCGTCACCACGGCAAAGGCGGCGATGCAATTGAACAGGCCGGTGTTCCGCCACCGCCGCCGGAATTGAAGGGGCGAGATGCTCATGGATCACCCGATCGCGCTGTGTTGGAAAAGCCAATGATTGCCGAGGGCGAAAATCATTGCCCACATTAGGCCGGCGGTGGTGAGGGCGTTCACGCCGGCATGTCTGCGGAGCACCATCAGCACGGTGATCCGCGGACCGATCGCCAGACCATTGCCGGTGAAGAGAGCAGGCCGGCGGCCAGTGGGACGGATGGTCCTGATCATGTGGTTCTCGACGCGAACCGATGGTAGAACGGATTTGAAGCCCGCAAGGGCGGCCAACACGGTCTTGGCATCCTCTTCAACGAGGTTGTCCAGGGCACCGGTTTGAACGGCCAACAGCAGTTCGGCACGAGGCAAGGACAGGAGGCGAGCCCGCTCTCCGGCTGACCAGGCCCGCCAGGCTTCTTCATGCGATTCGGCGTTCACGTGGATTTCGCCATTTTTGGCAGGACCGCGCCGAGCGGCCGGATGAGGTCATCGGCGAGCCAGCGTTCAAACAAGGCCAGCGACCGGACCGAGGGCCCCTCGGGAAGTCCGAGTTCGACAAGCTGCTGGGCGGTCATTTGCGCCACCTCAGGGAGAGGGCCGCAATTTTGTAGGTAGCCCCAGGCTGGCGCCGCCATGCGCCGGATGCGGATGGTATCGATCGGCACTCCCTCGCCCCTGGCCTGGTCAAGGCGACGGCCTAGGTTCTTGTCGCCTTCGATGAAGTCGGCGATGGCTTCGTTCAAAATCGCAACTCGCCGGGCGGCGGGGTAGAGGCGGCCGAGTTCGTATAAGTTTGATAGCCCTGCGGCGAGGGCGTCGCGGTTCATTGTCAGTACGATGGCGAAGGTCAAATCCTTGCCATCGCCGAAGGCAGTGGCGCCGTTCGTGGTCGACCAGGCTTGGAATGCGCCGGTGATATTCGCACCGAGGCAGGCGATTGCCAGTGGCGCTTGGCGCCACACAGCCGTTGCTTCGTCGAGTGGTGCGAACACGGCGTCTGGATTGCGGTAGATTTCCGCAGGCTCCACTGCCCCGGCTGAGATATAGGTGGCAGCCGGGTAGAGAAAGGCGAGGCGCTTCGACACCTCGACCTCACAAAGGGTCGGGCTGGCACCGGCTTTCAGGGCGGACAGGTAGATGCCTTCGGCGACGAGGTCCTTGCCGACCCCGCCCTTGTCATTGCCAATGATGATCGTGGTCATAATGCTACCCATTCCGCATTCTGGCGACGTTGAAACTGACGACAGCAGCATCCGAAAGTGGGGTATTTGGCTTACGACAGCGCCAGATGAACTCTTCCCAACTGGTCGGGTCGCGCACCTCGATTTGGTGGAACATGGTAAACCCACCGTTCGCCCAGAGCCAATAGGTGCCCTCGGTCTGCATGTAGACTTCGGCCATCCTCCGTGGCACGAGGATCACGCCCTGCTCGACTAGGCGTCGACGGACGGTCTTCAGCCATTGCGTGTTAGTTTCGAAGTCCAACGCAATACCGCCGAGGCCTTGATAAAGCTTCGTATGCCAACCATCGGGCTCGCAGCCTTCACCCTCGCGACTGATCAGCGAGCTGTTGAAGCCGGTGCCGAAGGCTGACGGGAGGAAATGCACGACCGCGAATGTTTGCGGGGTTTGGGGAAGCTTTGCGTCTTCCATCTCGTCAAGCACAACCGCGATTTCGTCGGCAAATGGCGCGTCCTCGAAATCGATGGCATCTCGTTTTACGCGCTCAAATAGCGAGGTATCGGGCCGTTGATCGGCGCGGATCAGGTCGAGGAAGTCGTACCAGAAGTTCTTCCTGCCAAGCGTGTCCCAATCGGCGTTGCAGTCCTTGCCAATCTCGGCGACGATACGGTCCGCCAACTCCTTATAGGCAAGTCTGTATTTTGGGCGGCGGTGATCAGGGTTGAGACCAAGCCGTTCGCACAGCTCCTGGTACTCGGGCGTGTCCCAGCTGTAGGGCGATAGATTAAGCACTGCATCGAGGTCAGGAGCGATCCCGTAAGCCAGGTCAAGACGGCTGAACTCGCCGGCTTTGACGGTAAGATCGATAACAAGCAGAAAGGCTGAGTGCCGATACGGGTAAACCGTCACACCATAGCGAAGAGTCTTACCCTCGTTTTCGAAGACGGCGACCAATCCATATGCAGGCGTGTCCAGATGGTAATGACGAAGGGGATTGTCGTGCTGTTCCGGGGGCATGATGCGCTCAACTTCCTCCTGGCCAAGACTGAACGAGACGCCGTGTTCCGGCAGTGAAGGTTCACGAGAGGATATCCTCTCCCTGCGAAGGGATTTGGTCTGTAACTCGCGTTCAAAAATTTCTTTGGCGACGGCCGATTTGTTGCTGCCAAGTATGTTTGTGGCGTAGTTAAAAAAAGCGTCTGCAAAGGTCGGCGTGACCATGACCTCTATTTTTGCCGTTTGACGTTCGTGTTCAGGCTTCGGTGGTCTTCCCATGGCGTGTGTCTATCCCGTGAGTGAATGACGCTACCCACCACAGATCGCCAGCTTGTATCCATACGGATAAAAAGGATTTTTTTAGTTGTAATTTTTATCCGGATAATTTCGGCAGCGCGTGGGCGGTCTATCGCTTTGGCGGCGGCCGTTGTGCGGTTCGGCTCGATGGTTCGAACAGTCCTCCCGAAAAATCTGGGCGTTTGGCGTCTTGTTCAGCCGCTTGTTGTCGGGTGGCTTCTTGTCGCGCGAAGAAGTCGGCCGCTGCGGAGGGCAAGACAGTCTGGCCGCCTAACGGACTTGGTCCTGGGCGGTCCGGCGTATTGCCGGCGGATGTGGCCGCTTGAGTGTTCTTCTGCCGTCGGCGTGACCGCGCCCGACTGACGGCGGCCCGGAAATGCGATTCTGACATTGGCTGGGCTAAGCCATCCAGGAGACCCGCTTTGGAAAGTGCGTCGGCCAGGCGGCGGAGTGGCACGCCCCGATCAAGAATGGCCTCGATTTGGTCTAACGCTGCCACGACGCGGCGCTGGAAGGGGATAAAGTCGGCGTCGGCGGTCAGCGCCGTGGCTAGGCGGTTGATCTCATCGGCGAGGGAGCGGGTATCGGACATAGGAAAAGAGTAACAGAAGCGTGCGTATACCGCAGCATATCCGTCTGCAATTAGTTCCATATTGCTGCACTTGGCTATTTTACTTGCGTTTGACGGCGGTATGTAGACAGAGCATAAAGTAAAATAAAAATGGCAAGCCATGCGCGGTAGCACCGCGCGGAGCTTGGCAAGGGGGCCTCGGCCCCCGTTGCATCCCCAAAGGAAGGAACCGACATGGCGAGCGGCAGCGAAACTCGGCAACGTGAGCACCTTTTACGAGTTCGGCTGACAGCGGAGGAGCAAGCTACCGTGGCGGCGGCCGCGGAACGCGCCGGCCTGACGGTCGGCAGCTATGTCCGCCAGACCCTGTTGGCGGCGCCGGCACTGCGGGCGGTGCGTCGGCCAGTCGCCGAGCGTACGGCATTGGCGCAGGTGCTGGCGGCGATCGGCCGGGTGGGCAGCAACATCAACCAGCTCGCCCACGCAGTGAATGCCGGCTGGCTGCAGGTGGCCACGCCCGGGACGTTGGAGCATGCCCAGGCAGATATCAGTGACATCCGTGCCGCGTTGATGCGAGCCCTCGGCCGGGAGCCCTGACATGGTGATTAAGGGCCGATCGCGTGCTGGAGCTTCTGAGCTGGCAGCCCATCTGCAACGCCTCGATACCAACGAGCGGATGGAGGTGTTGGAGGCGCGCGGGACTGCAGCAGTTGAGCTGGAGGCGGCGCTGCGGGAGATGGAGGCGGTAGGCTCCGGAACGCGCTGCAAACGCACGCTCTATCATGCTTCCATCAACACCCGGGCCGACGAGCGCATGACGGCCGCGCAATGGCAGGCAGCGATTGACGCCCTTGGCGAACGCCTTGGCCTCAAAGATCAGCCACGTGTTGTTGTCATGCACGAGAAGGAGGGGCGCGAGCACGTGCATATTGTGTGGTCGCGGATCGACGCCGAGCGCATGTGTGCGATTTCCGACAGCCATAATTACCGCAAGCATGAGGAGGTGGCGCGTGATCTTGAGCGGCAGTTCGGGCATGCGCGTGTGCAGGGGGCGCATGCCGAGCGGGATGGCATCACCAGGCCGGAGCGGACGCCGGCAACGGCGGATCTGCAACAGGCCGCGCGATCAGGGCTCGCGCTTGATCAGGCGCGTGAGGACATCACAGCTGCCTGGTCGCAGTCGGACAGCGGGGAGGGGGTCCGCGCCGCTCTCGCCGAGCGCGGCTACATGCTGGCCCGAGGTGACCGGCGCGACCATGTGGTGGTCGACCCCACAGGGGAGGCGCATAGCGTGGCGCGGCGCATTCGCGGCGTCACGGCGCGGGACGTACGGGCGCGGCTCGCCGATGTGCGGGACTTGCCGAGCATCGAGGAGGCCAGGCAGAGCCAGGCCGAGCGCGCAGCGATGGAGACCCGCACTGCGGCCCAGGTCGATGTCGACGCTGTGCTCAATCAGCTTCTGCGGACGCAATCTTTTGCCGCCGACACGCAGCTCGATCGCCATTTGCGCGAGCTGGGGGTGCGCGACTTGGCGGCCGCTGCCGCCGTCGTCATGGCCGACGAGCGAGTGTTGCCGCTTTTCGATCAAGGCGAGCGCATCGGTTTCACGACCAGGGAGGTGCGGGCCACCGAAGAGGCCGTGTTGGCGCGGGCGCAGCGGATGTCGGCGGCGCCGACGCGTCGGATCGGCGAGGAGGTGCTGGCCGCTGTGGCGCGCGAGCAGACCTTGGACGCCGAACAGACGGCCGCGCTGCGGCACGCAGCGGCGCCGGTGGCGCTGACGGTCATCGAGGGGCGGGCCGGCAGCGGTAAAAGCCATACCATGACGGCGGTCAGGAAGGCCGTTGAGCGGTCGGGCTATCGGGTGGTTGGGCTGGCGCCGACAAATTCCGTGGCACAGGACCTACGGGACAGCGGGTTCGCTGAGGCGAACACGGTGCATTCCGTCCTTTGGCATGTCGAGCATGCCGCCGATCGCCCGCCGGCGCAGGCCGATCGGCGGACACTGTTCATCATCGACGAGGCAGCGATGCTGGACACGAAGACGCTCGACAAGATCACGGCACATGCCGAGCGGCATGGCGCCAAAATGGTGCTGGTCGGCGATGATCGGCAGCTCGGCAGTATCGAGCGGGGCGGGGTGTTCACCGATGTGGTCGGTGCCATTGGCTCAGCGAAGATTACCACGGTACGGCGCCAGCATGAGAGCTGGGCGCGGCAGGCTTCCCGAGCCTTTTCGGAAGGGCGGTTCGACGAGGGGCTGCGGGCCTATGCCGAGCGCGGCTATGTCCGCTGGTCGGCCGATCTAGACGGCAGCCGTGACGCGCTGGTTGCCCAATGGCGGAGCGATACTGAGGCCCGCCAGGGTAAGCGCTTTGTCTTCGCTTATACGAACGATGAGGTGCGGCGGCTTAATGACGCTTTGCAAGCGGTTGAGGTCGAACGGGGGCGAGTCAAGAACCTGGTCGAACTGGAGACAGAGCAGGGGACACTTCGGATTGGGGAGGGGGATAGGGTGGCGTTTCGAGGCACCAACAAGCGCAGTGGCATCCATAATGGAGCGCTGGGCTCGGTCGAGAAAATCGACGGGCCGATCCTGTATGTGCGGTCCGATCGTGGTCGGATGATCGCGGTCGACACGCGGGAGTTCACCGATATCGACCTCGGTTATGCCGGCACCATCTATCGCGGCCAGGGCAAAACCCTAGACCAGACCTATCTCCTGCACACCAAACACTGGCGGGATGCCGGTAGCTATGTGGCGATGACCAGGGCGCGTGGCGAAACCAGAGTCTATGTCGCGAGCGACCAAGCACGCGATCTCGACGACCTCGCCCGGCAGCTTGGACGACAACAGAATCGCGGATCATCTTTGCGATTTGCTTTGGCACCTGTGGCCGAATTTATGCAGTCAGCCGCCTATGCAGCGGCAGCAGGCAAGATCAAGATTGAGCGGGTCGGTGGTAACGAGAGGCAACGGTCGAAAGGACGCGGGGCTGAGCAGGAAAACGAATAGTCTGATCGCGCGGCATTTGTGGCTGGAGGGGTCTAAAAATTTCCTTGTGTTTGAGAACCACTCTTTCACCGTCAGGCTGGCGATATCGCAACAACCGGCGAGGATGCGGGAGACCAAATGCCGACTCCGAAGAGAACCGTGACCCTGGCCAAGACTTCCGCCTCCCCTGTGCGCTTGACATCAACATGCCGATTATAGAACGGTCTGCTTGAATTTTGCAATTTTCTACGGCTCGGCGTGTTTGAGGAAACAAGTTCAGCCAAGCCGGGCCGCTAAACCGGCCGTTAGAGTAAAACAGGAACATTTTTCGGCGTGTTTCCAACGCCAACCGGTGAGCCGCCCGGCCCTCCCGTCCAGACACAGGCTCACACCCGAGTAAGGGAGCTGAAGAGCACCGCAAATTTGCTCGACCGGTAGGACGGTTGCTTTCTTTTCTCTAGCTATTATGGCAAAAATGGTAATGTTAGCTGAAGTGTGTCTCGCATTACGGAATAGGTCTTTGGTAAATGTCCCTGAAAGATGAACTCGAAGCTGCTCGAAAAGATATTAAGACGGATAGCTACCCTGTATCGATCAGGGAGTTCGTAAGTCTTTACAAAGACGGTGAGCTAGAAATTCATCCTGAGTTTCAAAGGTTTCTTCGTTGGACACCAGAACAGAAAACCAGACTCATCGAATCCATCCTGTTGGGGATTCCAGTTCCATCGATCTTTGTTTTTCAACGGGACGATGGCGTCCTTGATGTCGTAGATGGCCTTCAAAGAATATCTACCATTCTCCACTTCATGGGGGAGCTTAAGGATGAAGACGGAAACGTCTTACCATACTTGCCTATGCAAAAGGCTGCATACCTCCCATCTCTCGAGGGCAAGCTATGGAAATCTGACGATAAGGGTAGCGAAATCGGCGATGATATTCAAAAGTTCTTTAGGCAGGAGAAACTAGATGTTAAAATTCTTCTCCGAGAAAGCGACGATCAAACTAAATACGAACTATTCCAGAGGATAAACACGGGCGGAACACCGCTTTCTGATCAAGAAGTGCGAAACTGCATTTTGATCATGATTAACCGTGATGCATATTTTTGGATGGAGAAGCTTTCACAAGACGAGTATTTCAAAAATTGCTGCCCCATCCCTGATCGCCTCGTGCTAGAGCGCTATGACCTCGAGCTTGTCTTAAGATTTTCTATTCTCCGTGACATTGCATTGGAGAGAATTGCTGAGGTGTCGGACCTTAGTCAGTTCCTCACTTCAGAGATGCGCTCGCACCTTATCCCTGGAGTTATAGATCTTCCAGCCACCACGGATGTGTTCACGAGAACATTTCGTGTACTTGAGGCCGCATGCGGCGAAAATTCACTCAGAAAGTATGATCAAACCAAAGGTCGATTTGGAGGTCCCTTCTTAATATCTGCCTTTGAACTTGTGGCTTTTGGCGTAGCAGCGAACATCGATTTCGTGGAGGGGAAAGGACCGAAATGGCTTGAAGAAAAGATCAAATCTATCTGGTCAGATCCAAGAGCTGACGGCATCTACGGTCAAGGAGTATCTACGGCTCGACGTTTGCCGAGAACTCTTTCATTAGGACGAGCATTTTTCGCCGAGGGTTAGCTGTGCTAGCAGAGTTTTGTTGCGATCTTATTTCGGATGACTGGCTCTGGCGAGAGAAAGACCTTCGTACGGTAGATGCTCTTCTACTGAAATGGAAAGAACCACTCGCGGTCAAGTCGGGGATATTAATCACTTATTCTCATTGGGAAGGACATTTCAAATTTTGCGCCTCTAAACTGCTTGATTTTATCTCTGAAGGCGTGAAGAGAAAACTCTTCAAATGGACGGACATCCGCGCGGATGTCCGGCAAAGAATTTTGTTCTGTAGCTATAGGAAGTCGAATCTTGCCGGGCAGTCTCAAGAGACATTTATCTCCTATCTGAACGCGCTTAACGATGAACGTTATCAAAAAGCGCTGAACGCTAGGGACGAGGTGATCATGGTAGATGATAATCTGAACACATCGCGCGCAGAAGCAATTTGCCGAAATCTTGGGGTCGACCACAGTTGGTGCGCTTTAAAAAAAATCGTAATTGATGAACGTATCCTTGAGCACAGAAATGCGATTGCTCACGGATCAAAGCGGCTCCGCACCGGGGATGAGATGGACTTCTCGAACCCAGACTTAGTTGATGCACTTAACGAAACCCGCGGCTTAATTCGGGAGGCCAAAAATAGGTTTGGGAACGCGATCACAACAAGGGAATTCCTGAGCGGATAAAGTCTGTGGATCTCGTCAAATCTTGCGGCTATGGCGAACGGCGACTTCGTGCACAAAGCGGCCGTTGCTACAGCCTGCTGTGTCGCACAACTCGTGAATTACGTTCTAACAGGTGGAAGCCAGGCGCAGGACGCCTCGCACCACTTGCCACATCATCGCCGCAAGTGGTCGACGAACATCCCCCAATAAAGTTCGGCACCGCCTTCAAATGTGAGCTTACCGGACGATCGTCGGATTCCCATGCCAAGCGGCCGCAGGTGGATGCCTTCGGCGTCCGACTCAATGCTTAAGTTTTCATTGAATCCTCCAACGCCAATGCTTTCATTGGCTGAGAACGCGATACCGTTACCCATCACGCCGTGCCCCATGAAGATTCTCGAATAATGTCCGGTATCGAACGATCTCCCGGAACCGCTGGATGCAGTGACCGCCGCCCCTGCGTCCCGGCCATTCTTGTGTATGATAACGTCCTTTATCATACACAAGATTTGTGGTACAGAAAGAAGAACAAACCGGGAGCCAGACGCATGCCAATCCATGCCGACGATGTTGAGACCCTCCACCGCTACGCCGAGGGCGTGATGAGCCGTGTCGCTCACCATGCCGGCAACGTCGGGGCCATCGCGCTCACCTTGCTCGGCGGCATCATCTGGCGGGCCGCTCCCGGTTCGATCGAGATCAAGCAGTACGGAGGCCAGCTCGCGAACATGTTGTGGTGGGAGAGCGCATCCACCGGAACGCGATACGCTTTCGCCTACAACCACCAGACCCAGGAGATCGAAATAAGGGATCGGACCACCCAGGGTGCCGTGCTCCATCGCTTTTCTAACGCGACGCCGGTTACGGCAGTCGAGCAGATCTTTTCGATGCTATGACAGACCAGTTCCCGGTCATCATCAAACCTGCCCGAGCCGTCGCGCTCACCGAACTCACGGCCGGCCATCTGTTGCCGACCGTGATCGGCAACGCCGGAGAGCAAGCTGCATGGCGCTACATCGACTTTTTCACGTCCAACATCCGCAACCCGAACACGCGACGCGCCTATGCGCGTGCGTGCGCTCACTTCTTCGCCTGGTGCGAGGAGCGCGGCCTGACCCTAGCGACCATCCGGCCGTTCGACGTGGCGAGCTACGTCGAGGCCCGGCAGCAGACCCATTCGGCTCCCGACGTTAAGCAGCAACTCGCGGCGATCCGTATGCTGTTTGATTGGCTGATTACCGGCCAGGTGGTGCCGGTGAACCCCGCCGCGGCCGTGCGCGGCCCGAAGCATGTAGTGAAGATCGGCAAGACGCCCGTGCTTGAAGGCAACGAGTGGCGCAAGTTGCTCGACGCCATCCCGACTGAGACCGTGCGTGATCTTCGGGACCGGGCGTTGATCGCCACCCTCACCTATTCCTTCGCGCGCATCGGGGCGGCGCTGCAGATGAAGGTGGCGGACCTCCGGCCGCGCGGGGCCGGCTGGACGATCCGGCTGCATGAGAAAGGCGGCAAACATCACGTCATGCCCTGTCATCACGCGCTCGCCGAGGCGCTGCATGCCTATATCGCGGCGGCCGGCCTCGCCGATGACAGCAAGGGCTGGCTGTTTCGGACCAGCCCCGGGCACACGGCCACGCTGTTGACCGACCAGCCGATGGCGCAGGCGGACGCCTGGCGCATGATGCGGCGGCGTGCTGTGGCCGCCGGCATTATGGCACCGATTGGCAACCACACCTTCCGTGCAACCGGTATTACCGCCTATCTCGCGAATGGCGGGGCTTTGGAGCACGCCCAGGAGATGGCCGGGCACGAGAGCCCGCGCACCACGAAGCTCTATGATCGCACCAAGGAGCGGCTGACGCAGGACGAGGTAGAGAGAATACGGCTTTGAAAATTCACCATAAAATGTCGTCAGTGTCGTATGATCACTGATTACCACGCCAAGCAGGAGATTTTTGATGGTAAATTCGTCAGACAACTCGAAGTATCTAACCCAAGATGATTATGAAATCATCGTCCTAACTTCCATTGTCGAATTAACCAATGATAATGATAGCGACGGATTCCAATTCTCTGTTTCCCAGATCGCAAAGAATCTCAGAAAGGGAAATTCAGTGAATAGGACCATGTTCGCAATAAAGTCATTAATTGATCAAGAACTTATTGGTGACAACCCTCACAACGTTTTCAGCTCAGGCACTGCAACCTGTGAAATCGAGGAAAACGAATTTGCAGGAATCATTGACGAGGATGAGCATCGATTCTACGTAACAAGTCAAGGACTCTATGAGTTTGATCG
>Ga0335082_10001200_pt1 | contig 27597 bp, 19 predicted proteins | sample Lox_Sample_41_FD_206718 | JGI IMG/M metagenome (GOLD analysis project Ga0335082, IMG submission 206718) | Soil microbial communities from Loxahatchee National Wildlife Refuge, Florida, United States - Lox_Sample_4.1 | ecosystem: Environmental > Terrestrial > Soil > Wetlands | place: USA... | reverse complement strand
CAGGCTCGTCGGATTCACACGGCCGAATCGGGTTCGTTATCCTACGGACTGGTCGTTCACCTCCCGTTACTCCGGACCCCATCTCGCGATGACGCCCTTTCGTTCGGTTACAGGCCGCAGAGCGCATGCCTGAAGAGGACTTCCACCTCTCGGACCCTGCACGCTCACAGGCGTACCCAAGGCCGCCTGCGCGGCCTCCCCCCATCCCCTCCAAAGGCGGGATGCATTGTGGCGGCGGGGTTGGGGGAGCCGCCGCAGGACGGCTTGGCGCCTCTCGTTGCCGCGGCTTCAGCCGCCAGGCCAGCGTCAGGTTCATGGCCAGGATCGGCCGTCTCGCTTCTGCAGACGGCACACTTGCGTTGCGCAGGTAGACCTGCGACAGGCGCGCATGCCGCGTGAGCGCCGCATCATTGTGGTCGCGTACTCCTTGCTCTTCTGGGGCGCGGGGGTGTGGGTGCCGTACTTCCCGCTCTACCTGTCGCACCTCGGCTACGGCGGCGGGCAGATCGGTATCCTCATCGGTCTCCAGCCGGCGTTGCGCTGGGGCAGCGCCCTGGGGTGGGCGTACGCCGCGGATCGCTGGCGTATCCGCCATCGGTTGCTGGTCTTGACCGCATTCGGCGGTGCGCTGTTCTACGTCCCGTTGTTGTTCGTGCGGGACTTCGCCGCGTTGTTGCTGGTGCTCAGTGCGATCGCGCTGCTGCACGGGGCGCTGATTCCGATGTTGGATGCGACGGTGATGGATCACCTGCCGCGGCTCGGGAACGATTACGGGCGGTTGCGCTTGTGGGGTTCGGTGGCATTCATTGCCGGCTCGTTGGTGAGCGCTCCGCTGATCGAGATGTTCTCGCCGGCGATCGTGCCGGCGTTGTTGTTCCTGCCGTGTCTTGGTTTGGCGCCGGCCTTCCGGCGGCTGCCGCGCGAGCAGCTCGGACATGCGGAGCGCTTTCATGCGCCGTGGCAGTTGTTGACGCCGCCGCTCGCGGCCTTTCTGCTGACCGCATTCTTGCTGCAGCTGAGCTGTGGGGCCTGGGCCGGGTTCTATGCGGTGCACACGGCCGGGCTCGGCTTCTCCGACGCGGTGCCCGGCATCACGTGGGGGTTGGCGGTGACCGCCGAGGTGGCGCTGCTGTTCTGGGGCCGGCGCATCGTCGCCTCGATTGCCCCGGCGCCGCTCATCGTCGTCGCGGTGGTGGTGACGGTGGCGCGGTGGGGGCTCACGGCATGGGCGCGCAGCGAGGTGGCGGTGGTGGCGTTGCAGCTCGGGCACGCCTTCACCTTCTCGGCGTTCCATCTGGCGGCGTTGCTACTGCTGGTGCGGCTGGTGCCGGCGCAGGCGAGCACCGGTGGTCAGGCGTTGTACGGGCTCGTGGGCTTCGGCCTCGGTGGGAGCTTGGGGTTGGCGAGCGCCGGGGTGCTGATCGATCGGCTGGGCACGAGCGGTGTGTTTGCGTGCGAGGCGGTGATTGCGCTGCTGGCGCTGCCGCCGGCGCTGCGGCTCAGTCGCTTGGTGCGGCGGTGAGAGCGGGGCTGCTGGCATTCGCTCGGTCTAGCTCACTCGAGCAGACACCTCTACTGCGCTGAGGCACCTGTGTGCTATCGTTGCGACCCCAAGAACGGAGCCATGGCGATGACCGATCCGGTACTCCTCAAACGCATCACGGCAGATCCGGAGATCTTCGGCGGGAAGCCGATCATCCGCGGGATGCGGGTTTCCGTGGAGCTGATCTTGAGCCTGCTCGCGCAAGGCGAAGAGCCGGAGCAGATCCTCGCGGACTATCCCGATCTAGAGCCGGACGACATCCGCGCGTGTGTGGCGTACGCCCACGCCGTCATCGCCAACGACTCGCTCGATGCCGTCCGTGTCGCACACAAGTGAAGTTCCTCGTTGACCGTTGTGCCGGCCGGCGCTTGGCGGACTGGCTGCGTTCCGAAGGTCACGATGTCGTCGAGACACGGCAGCGTGGCCACGATCCCGGGGATCTCGTTGTGCTGAAGTGGGCAGCGGCAGAAGGACGCGTCCTGATCACGATCGATACAGACTTTGGCGCTCTCATCTTCAAGGAGGGCGAGGCGCACTGTGGGGTGGTGCGGCTACCCGACGTGCCTCCCGCGCAGCGAATCGGCATCACGGACGACCTACTCGCCCGCCACACCCCCGATCTGGAACGCGGGGCGATTGTCACGGTCCGAGGCGGCCGCATCCGTGTGTCTCAAACGGCCTGATGTGTTGCCTAGGTCAGCGCTTGGTCCGTTGACAACGGCGGCGCTGTTCATGTACCCGGCAGTGGGTGAGTGCATGTGGTGCGGTGTGGTCACACTTCGTGGTTTGCCCGTGGCTATATCGATTCGCTGATGCGAGCAAGCCTTTCGAGCCAGCGTCGACTCGTCGGCGGGTCGCCGATAGCGCGTACGGCCAACGCTCGCGGCATAGCGCGCGTGGATGAACGGAGCAGGCCAGACGAAGGAATTGCCATCAGAGGACGAATCGGCGCCGGGCGTCAGCACCTGCTGCGTGCTATGCCGCGAAGCGGCCGCGTGGGTTGGCACGCCCAATCGTACGGATACTATTCCCTACTCAGCTGTTCGGCTTATCCGTGATGCCTCGGAGCAAAGCAATTCGGGTTTCCTCGTCTACTCCAGGGAGAAGAACGATGTGTGATCAAGGAGGACTCAGCCGTGGCACGTATTCTCGTGATTGACGACGTTGTGGCCCAGGCTTTCCTCCGGACCTTTCTGCAGCGAGAGGGGCATGAGGTGCTCGCGGCACAGACCGGCTCGGAAGGGCTGAGGCTCTTTCGGACGAACGCAGTGGACCTGATCTTGACCACGGTCTCCAACATCTACGGCCTGGAGGCCCTGGCACAACTCCGGACCGAATTCCCGCAGGCCAAGCTCATTGGAATGCTGCCGCCTGGAGGGACAGAAGAAGACTTTCGTCCCGTCGTGCAGAGCCTGCGTGCGCAACGGACGCTGACCAAGCCGTTCAAGCGTAAGGAACTGCTCGAGACGGTGACCGCGCTGCTTGGCGCCAACCAATGACCGACGTCAGGCCGCCGGCGGTGACGGAACACGGACGTGGAGATGGATGCGGCTCTGCGCCGAACCGGCCGATCCAGCGGACGCGCGATAAAGCCGCGCCGCTGATCGCTGGCGTTAGGCCTCTTGGAGTGAAGCCATCTACGGAGGGGGCAATGAAGACCTTGATCATGGCGATGTTGCCCCTGTTGAGCCATGACTCCATCTGCGGTGCCGCGTGTAGCAACTGAACGCTGAGGCAGAGCGGAACGGTTGCGTTCGCATCGGACAGCAGGGTAATGGCAGCGACAGTAGCGACCAGGGTGAAGGTGTGGATCCCAAGCTCGCCGCACTGATCGGCTTCGGTGTCGTACCCCTCGTGTGCGTGACGCTCGAGAGGCTGTGGCCTTCGATCCCCATGCCGTCCCTGATTCGTCGGGGAACCGCTTCCGATGCCCTGTGGTATGTCGTGGAGGCGTTCGTTGCGCGCGCGGTGGCGCCCTGGGCGATCTACTGTGCGTTGCTTCCCGTGATGTTCGTTTATGGAATGACCGCCGAACGGTTCTACAGCGGATTCGGGCCCGCCGCCGGGATCCCGTTCTGGTGGCAGGTCCCGGTGGTATTCGTTCTCGCGGACTTCCTTTCCTACTGGCAGCATCGTCTCTTCCACCGGTCGCCGCTGTGGCCGATCCATGCGGTGCACCACTCGTCGACGCAGCTCGACTGGCTGAGCTCGGGGCGCTTCCATCCCCTCAACGAGATTGGTGCGCAGCTCATCTACGTCGCGCCGATCCTCGCCTGCGGCTTTCACCCATACACGTTCCTCGTTCTCGCTCCCTTCACGACGTGGTACGTCGTCCTGCTGCACGCCAACCTCGACTGGACGTTCGGCCCTCTCCGCTACCTCGTTGCGAGTCCGGCTTTCCACCGCTGGCACCACACCATGGCGGAGGAGGGTCGCGACAAGAACTTTTCGGGTGTGCTCGCCGTCTGGGACGTCGTGTTCCGGACGTTTCATATGCCGCCCGGTCGCGTCGCGACGGTCTTCGGTTCGAGCGACCCGGTGCCGGACGGGTTTTTGCGGCAGCTCGCCCATCCGCTGGTGTCGGTCCTCCACGACCGAGCCGCGCGGGGCGACGATCGCGCCGCCGTCGATGTCGTCTAGCCCGACGACGAGCGCCGAGAATGCGCTTGACAGTCCACGCCGCATGGATAAGAGCCGGGGCATCGCCACAGAGCAGCGGGGACACGCATGAAGCCATACCTGTTCGGGTTGCAGTCGTACTACCTGATGTGGCTGGTGGCGGCCGTGGTGGGGATCGCGGCCGGCATGCGCCTCACGCACCGTGAAGGGTTCCCACGCTGGCGCGCCTTCGCGGCGTTGTGCGCCTTCGCGTTCACGATCTTCCTCGGCTCAAAGCTCCTCTTCGTCGTCGAGCATCTGCTCTACCCGCTCGACGATCCGCTGCCGGCGGCGCAGGACAGCCTCGGCATGCTGGCGTGGCATGGCTTCCGGATTCCCGGCGGCATCCTGCTCCTGGCACCGGCCTTTCCGCTGATCTGCCGGGTCTGCAAGCTGCCGACGTTGCGCTTCGCCGATGCTGTCATTCCGGCGGCCGGCCTGGCGCTGCTCTTCATCCGTACCGGCTGTTTTCTCAACGGCTGCTGCTTCGGCGGCATCACCAGCTCACCGCTGTCGATCGTCTTCCCCTCCGGGGCGCGCGTCTGGCAGTGGCAGCTGTCGCAGGGCCTGATCCCGTCGACGGCGCCGTACACCCTGCCCGTGCATCCGTTGCAGCTGTACTTCGCCGGGGTTGGCCTGGCGCTCTACGGTCTCGGCCGGCACTGGCAAGAGACCAAGCGCTTCGACGGTGAAGTGTGGGCGAAGTTCTACATCGTGTTCTTCGCCGCCACGTTCGTGCTCGAGTTTCTGCGCGCTACGCCGCTACACCTGAACCTCGTGTTGACCGCACTCGTGGTGCTGCTCACCACGCTGCTGGCCCGGCGCGCGCAGCGAGCGCTACCCGCGGCGCTCGGCGTGTCGTCGTAGTCGAGACCGCGACTCACATATCGTTATTGTGCCGCGCGGCACAGATTCAGAAAAACTCGCTCATTCAATTTTTCGTGTTGACTGTGATTTGCGCTTCGGGTTAAGAGGCGGGCAGTTCACTCCGAAACGTGTGGCCAGTTCCTTTACCTAAGGGGGGAAGGGTTATGGCGTCTTCTACGGTCGTGAGGTTCTCCGCTCGATGGGGTCGGGTTGTCGCTGGCGCGGGATTGGTGGCGCTAGCCTTGGCGTTCGCGAGCCTGCCGGTACTCAACGGCACGCGTGCCGGCGCCACCGGCAACACCATCTCCATCAATGGCTCGGACAAGCTGGCGCAGGGGCTGCAAGACGTCTACCGCCTGCAGCTCAGCGATCCGGCGCCGTCGCCCAACGGCCTGCAGGTGACACTCACCAGCAACACCGCGGTATGCGTCCTGGCGGCCACGGACAACAGCGTAGGCGACGGCTCACCATTGGTGATCCTGATCCCTGCCGGACAGCGCTCGGCGAGCTTCGTGGCGCAGACGGTCGACAATGCCACGGGCACCTGCACGGTGAGCGTGAGCACGACCAACCCTACCGGGTGGAGCACGCCGTCACTCGACGTCACCCTCGTGCAAGGCAAGCTACGCATCCGGGATCTGGCACACCACATCGGGCCGTTTGCGAAGGACGACGGGTTCTTCGTCGAAGCCGGCGTTCCAACCGCGACCGGCAACGGCATCCGGCGCGTCCAAGCACGGAGCAAGAAGGCGGCGAGCGCCCTCACTGTGCAGGTCTGCAGTGACCGGATCGACATCGGTCAGATCGCCAACGTCTACGGCGATGTCAACCCGAGCGGCTGTCAGACCAACCCGATCATCGCGCCCTTCTCTCGCACGGTACCAGGCGACTTCAAGTTCGATCCGATCGCGCAGAACGACACCACCGACGTCCACGTCACGGCCACGGCCACCGGGTTTTCAAGCGACTCGCAAATCGTCGATGTCCGCGCGCTGACGGTTACCATCCGCGGCGCGTCCGAGGTCGGCGCCGGCCTGCAGGACGACTACTCGTTCACCCTCAGCGACACGCCGGCGAGCAACTTCAGCGTCACCGTGTCGTCCCTCGACACCACCCAGTGCGTCGTGGGCGCCACGGAGCAGAGCCTCGGCAAGGACAGCTTCCAGGAGGTCGTCGAAGCCGGCGATCTGCGCGGCGACTTCGTGGTTCAGGGCGTCGCGGTGCCGGCCGACGAGGATGCCGTGTGCACGGTGCGAGTCGATGCCGGCACCTTCGGCGTCGACACGCTCGACGTGCACGTCAAGAAGCCCGGCCTGCGCCTGCGCGGGCTGGCATCGACGCAAGGACAATACGGCCCCACCGACCCGTTCATCGCCGAGCTCGGCGTGCCGGATCCGCTCGGTCGCGACCTGCGTCTGGTGCAGGCGCTGCGGCGCGGCTCCGATCCGAGCGTGTGCAGCACCAACTGTGGCGGCACGCAGCTGGCGGTCACTGCCAGTAGCACGCGCCCGGACATCGGCACGATCGTGAACTTCGCCGGGCAGGACGTCGGCGGCGACGGCCAGGAGACGGCGTACGTGCCGCTGACCTACACGACGACCGTCCCGGGCGACCTCGCCTTCGATCCGATCCTCGGCAGCGATACCCGCACCCATGTCGAGGTCACGGCCAGCGGTTTCGACACCACCGACGCCGGCAAGCGCGACGTGCTGGTGAAGGCGGCGTCGCTGCAGATCACCGGGTCCGAGGACCTGGGCGCCGCACTGCAAGACGACTACACGATCAAGCTGCTCGATGCCGCCGGCCATCCGGACACCGTGGTGACGATCTACTCGCTGACGACGTCGTACTGCAAGGTGGCGTACAGCGCCTTCGCCGTGGGCCAAAGCTCGATCAACGTAACGGTCGACGCGGCGCACGCCTCGGCCCCCTTCGTGATCGAGGCCGAAGAGATGCAGGCGGATACCACGTGTCACATCTACGCCGATGCCACCGGCTACGCGCCGATCGACTTCTACGTCAACGTCGTCGAGGGCGGCATCCAGATCCGCCAGCTCAACCATCAGATGCCGACGACGGCGGGCAACGACCCGTTCTTCGTCGAGGTCGGGCTGCCGAATGACGACGGCACCCAGCTCGATCACCCGCAGCGGGTGCGCACCGGCAGCACCGTGCTCGCGACGGTGTGCAGCAGCAAGCCGGCGGTGGGCACGATCGTGAACTACCAGAACGTCGACGTGGGCAACGACGGCTGCGAGTCCGACGCGATTCCCGGATCGTACTCGAACAACGTGCCGGGCAACCTCAAGTTCGATCCGCTGAGCACGGGCACGACGCTGGTGGAAGCGTCGGCGCCCGGCTTCGCGACCATGGATCGCACCGGACGCGTGCCGGTGCGGGTGGGCAGCGACGCGGTGATCCTGTCGACGCCCAACGACGTGGGCGCAGGCCTACAGGCCGGCGCCGGCGTTCGCCTCAGCAAGCCCGCCGGCTCGAGCGGTGTCACGGTCACCATCGTGAGCCTGACACCGACCAAGTGCGTTGTGGCTCCCGATGCAGCGACGGTGGGGACACCGAGCGTTATACTGACGATCGCTTCCGGCGACAGCGACGCCAACTTCGTGGTCGCTGGCCTCGAGGGGATCGATCAAGATACCTGCACGCTGCAAGCGACGGCCACCGGTTACTTCGACGATCAGGCGGACATCGGTATCAAGCACTGCGGCTTCGAGATCGACGGGCTCGATCCAACGCAAGGCACGGCATCGGGCTCACATAGCTTCTTGGTGTTGGCAGGTGTGCCGTCGCGCCCCGGCCACCTCGAGGCGGAGCAGGCGGTGCGCATCGGTGGCGTCCCGATGCCGGTCAACGTGTGCAGCTCTAACACCGCGGTCGGCGGCATCGGCACCGCCGCCACCGCCTGTCAGAGCGGCACCTTCCAACCTGGGCAATCCCGGCTGACGTTCACCTTCGTCGTCAACCCGAACAACCCAACCGGCGGCAACACCATTGTCACCGCCGACGGTGGTTGTTCCCCCGACCAGCAACCCGTGAAGGTGGCGCCGACGGTCGTCCGTGTACCGCTCAATCCGCCAGCTCTCGGCAAGGACCTGCAGGGCACGTACTTCATCACCGTGAACAACAACAACGGTGTGGCGGCGACGGTGCACAGCCAAACGCCGCTCATCTGCGTGGTCTCCAGTGACCCAACGATTGCCGGCACCAGCGCCGACATCGGCGTGACCATCGCGGCAGGGTCGTCGCGTGGCTCCTTCGTTGTGCAGGCGCTCAACGTCGGCGAGTGCGACCTCACTGTGTCGGGAACCGGCATTCCCTCGATCAGCATCGCCATCCCGGTGTACTATGCGCGCCTGCGCATCTCCGGCTTGTCGCCGACGATGAGCTTCCTGGCGCACAACGACTCGTTCTTCGTCGAGATCGGCCCGTCCGATCCCAACATCCCCGACGTGCAGACGAATAGCGACAACCGTCAGGGGATCCTGACGGCACTGCCGCGGCGGGCGGGCTTGTCTCCGGTCGAAGTGGATGTCTGCAGCCTCGATTCGACCGCCGCAGTGATCCGCGACGCGTCGGGTGGTGGCGTGCCGGCCTCACCACCGCCGGTGCAGTGTCAGGTCACTTCGATCGTCGCGCTGTCCAGCCAGACCCCGACGTTGCTGTTTGATCCGTTGGCAGCCAAGCCAGTCGACGTCCACGCCTATGCGCCGAACACCGACATCGACGACACGTTGTTCCATGTCGATCTGCGACCGGGGGCCTTGTCCCTGGTGGCGCCGGACACCATCGGCGTGAACCTGCAAGACCAGGTCACCGTTGCCTTCCGGCCGGCGCCGCCCGACAACACCACGGCCACCGTCACGGTCAGCGGACCGTGCGGGGTGTGGGACACCAACCAGCCGCCGCGCAACCAGGCGCCGGTGCAGCAGCGCACCCTGCCCGTGCCGTCGGGCCGATCGCGGGTGGACTTCTGGATCCAGTCCTTCGCGGCCGGGACCTGTTCGATCAGCGTCTACAGCAACGTGTCGAGCTTCGGCAGCGACACGGCGGACATCACGATGAGCGACCCGGCAGTGCAGATTCGCAATCTGCCCTCGAAGGTTTCCACGGCGTCGTCGCCGCCCACCTTCTCCGTCGACCTCGGTGTCGCGACCGCCAGCAACAGCAAGCTGCGCCTGTTCCAGCAGGTGCGGCCGGAGAACGATACGTATCCGCTACCGGTCCACGACGACATCAACAACTCCCACGGGATCCCACTACAGGTCTGCAGCAGCGTCCCGACGGTCGGCAAGATCATCGTCGCGAACACGCCCTACACCTGCGCCGCAGGGGTAGTGCAGCAGCTGACGACCACGCTGTCGATCTTCAGCTTCCAGCCGCTGGCCCCACCGACGACCAACGTGTACGTCGCCGAGACCGGCGTCCCGTTGCAGCCGACGGCGGCGGCAACGGTTCCGGTCACCGTGGTCACCGACACCATCGGTCTGGTCGACACCCATCCGCTCGGGAACGGGTTGCAAGACGACTATCAGGTCGTACTCAGCCGCGCCGCCTCGAGCACCGGGACGGTGACCCTCACCAGCCTCTATCCGGCGATCTGTACCGTCGCCAGCAGCCAAGCCGGCCCGTTCGGCGCAACGGCCCAGGTCACCATCGCCAAGGGGCGGGCACGCACGGGATTCGCGGTGCAAGGGCTGATGACCGGTGATTGCGTCATTCACGCGACCATCAACCTGAGCGGCTACACCTCCGTCGACGGGACCATCCCGATCGTCCAACCGGCGCTGCGAATCATCCGGCTCGACAGCTCCCAGGCCGTCGGTGCCGCCGATGACGCGTTCAACGTCGAAATCGGTGCGCCGCTCCAGAACGTCATCCTGGACAGCAACCCGCAGCTGGCCGACGTGCAGAACGTCCGGCTCGGCGCGATCCAAATCACGGTGACCGTCTGCAGCAGCGACGCGGCCGCCGGCGTCATCGTTCCGGAGAACCCGGCGACGCATTGCTACGACTTCACCATTGCCCAAGGAACCAGCAAGACCGCCGACAACGCCGTGAAGTTCCACCCCGTGGGTACCGACCCCAACACCACCGTCACCGCCACCTCCGCAGGGGTCATCGGCGCGGCCGTCGACGTGGTGGTGAAGAATCTGGTGAGCACGATCAACGACGATCCGCTCGGTGCCGGGCTCGAGGACCAGTACTGGCTGTCGTTGAGTCGCTCGTCGAACGTCGACATCGCCTTCACGATCACGACCAACTCACCCGGGGTCTGCAAGCTGGCCGCCGGTCCGACGGGCGCCGGCCAGAACAGCATCCCGATCACCATTCCGAAGAACCACAAGCGGGTGGGTTTCTACGTGTTGGCGCAGGAAGTGCCGCCCGGAACCTGCGAGCTCGTCGCCACGACGACCGCATCAGGGGTCACCGGTGCCTATCAGCTGATTCCCGTCGTACAACCGGGGCTGCACATCGCCGGCTTGGCCTCATCGCGGACCAGCCAGTCGCCCAACGATCCGTTCTCGGTACAGAGCGGGGTCCTGAACTCGCATTACAACATGGCCAACACGCAGAAGGCGCGCCGTGACGGGCCGGGCATTCCGCTTTCGGTCTGCAGCAGCAACGCCGCCGTGGGCATCATCGCCGGGGAGAACCCGACGACGCACTGTCTGCCCATCTACATCGTAGCGGGCACCGACGAAACGGCGGCCAACGCGCTGCAGTTCGATGCGATCGCGGCGGGCACCACCAGCGTTTCCGCTACGTCGCCGAACTTCATCCAGGACAATCAGGACGTCAGCGTCTCCGACGTGATTGCCAACTTCACCGACGATCCGGTGGGCGCCGGCCTGGAGGCGCAACGCGCCCTGTACATGAATCATACGTTGGCGAGCAGCACCGCCTTCACCGTGACCAGCAACACCCCCAACACCTGCACGGTCGCCGTGGGCCCAACCGACGCCGGACAGAACTCGATCCCACTGACCATCCCAGCGAACCACTCGCGGGTGAACTTCTACGTCCTCGGGATCGCATCGGGTGATTGTCATCTGGTGGGTACGACCGCTGTCTCGGGTATCGGCACGGCCGATGCGCACATCTCCATCCAGGTCCCCCTCCTCCACATCAGCGGACTACCCTCCTCGCGTTCGACTCAGTCGTCGGACGTATCCTTCAAGGTCCAGACCGGTACTCCGAGCTCGCGCATGACCCTGGCCGACGTACAGGTGGTGCGCGTCGGGGCGGGGCAGCTGGCGGTCACCGTGTGTAGCAGCGATGCGGGCATCGGCATCATCGTCGGTGAGAACACCACGACGCATTGCAAGGGTCCGGTGTACATCGCCGAGGGCGCATCGGAAACAGCGCAAGATGCGTTGAAGTTCCATGTTACCGGTGGCAGTGGCACGACGACCATCACGGCCTCGGCGTCGAACTTCTTCCCGGACAATCACGACGTCACCGTGTCGGCCGTGGTGAGCAACATCGACGACGATCCAGTCGGCGCCGGGTTGCAAGACCAGCACGTGCTCTCCGTGAGCTCGACGCTGGCAGCCGACGCCAACTTCACGATCACGAGCAACACCCCCGACCTCTGCAAGGTGGCCGTCAATGCGACGGACACCGGCACCACGCCGATCACCGTCACGCTGCCGAAGGGACGAACCCGTGCCTACTTCTACGTCCACGGCATGGAGCACAACATCGGCGATTGCCAACTCGGCCTCACCACCGATGCCTCGGGGGTGGACACCGGCACCGCTCACATTCCCATCGTGCAAGCCGGCGTGCGCATCACCGACCTCGCCTCCTCGTACAAGACCGCCTCGGCCGACGCGGCGTTCCATGTCCAGGTCGGCGTCCCCAACCGCACCCTCTCGACCTTGTCCGACACGCAGCTGGCGCGCTGCGGCGGGCCGGGTATCGACCTCTACGTCTGCAACTACATTCCGCCTCTCCCCAGCCCGGAGATCGGCATGGTGATCGGCGAAGCCTCGAACGGCTGCAAGCCGGTGCATCTCGACCAGTGCAAGAGCCAGACGAACGACAACGACCTGAAGTTCCATCCCGGCACCCTCGGCGGCACCACCACGGTCACCGCAACGGGCACCGACCTGATCTCGACCGACGCCGCCAGCAAGGACGTCAGCATCAGCCAGGCAACGATCACCCTCTCCGGTGGCAACGTCGATGCCGTCGGCGCCGGATTGGAGGACACGTTCACGGTCAACATCAATCCGAGCGCCGGCACCGCGGGTGTGCCGATCACCCTCACCAGCCTCACCCCGTCGCTCTGCATCGTGTCGCCCAACGAAGCCACCGCCGGCACAACCAGCCCCTACTCGTTCACGATTGCCAGCCGCCACAGCTTCGCGCACTTCGCTATCCAGGCGCTCGAGAACGTCTCGGGAGACTGTCACATCCAGGCGACTTCGACGAACACGACCTACAGTGGAGACGACATCGTCGTCCAAGTCCGCCAGCCGGCGCTGCGCATCCGCAACCTCGATCCGACCACGACGATCGCCTCGGGTGACGATCCATTCTACATCGACACCGGTGTGGCGAAGGACAACCTGTCCGACCTGCGTTTGATCCAAGTGGTGCGGCCGGGTGGCCCGGGGCTGACGGTGACTGCCTGCAGCTCCAATCCGGTCACGGTCGCCGGCACGATCCTCGGTGGCAGCGGGACGCAGCCGAGCTGTCTGTCCGTTCCCATCGCGGTGGGCAGCTCGGCCACGGCCGACAACGCCCTGAAGTTCCACCCCGGACCCTATCAGGGCAACACCACCGTCTACGCCAGCGCCACGAACTTCATCGCCACCGATGCCGGTAGCGTCGACGTCGTCGTTGCCGGCGTCGCCTTATCGATCGTCGACACCGGTCAGCATCAGGTCGGTGCCGGCTTGATGGACTCGTTCACCGTGAAGTCGAGCACGAGCGTTGGTTCCGATACCGTCGTGACCATCACCAGTTTGACGCCCGGCGTCTGCCTGGTGGCACCGAACGAGACGTCAGCGGCCGGCACGCAGAAGCCGGTAACGATCACCGCCAACCATAGCTCCCAGACGTTCACCATCCACGGGCTCGAGAGTGTCAGCGGACAATGCAAGCTGCGCGCGCAAGCCAGCACGTTCACCGACGGCTACGGCAGCTTCGACATCGTCCAGGCCGCCCTCAGCATCAGCGCCCTCGGTGGTACGAAATCGGCGACGTCGACCGATGACCCCTTCTACGTCAACACCGGCATTCCGAAGGCCGACCTCTCCACCTTGCAAGGAGTGACGCAGAAGGTCCGTTATGGGTCCGCCGGGCTCGTGGTCACCGCCTGCGCATATGATCCCAACATCGGGTTGATCCTCACGACCTCGGGAGCAGCGCAATGCGGATCGGCAACCATCCCGGCCGGCTCCGACAATACAACCTCGACGGGTCTCAAGTTCAGAGTCGCCGGCAACGGCACCACCACCGTCGACGCCTCCGCACCCAACCTGATCACCACTGATGCGGGATCGGTGGACGTCACCGTGAGTGGTTTCTCGATGTCCATGATCAACAACGGGGGCAGCACCATCGGCGCGGGGTTGCAGCAGGGAACCTTCATTATCCGGCGGGTGGGTAGCACAGCGGTAGCGAAGACCGTCACGGTGTCGAGCGTTTCGACCGGCGTTTGCCAAGTCTCGCCGTCCGACAGCATCGCCGGCGCTAACTCGATCAGCGTGACCATTCCAGTGGGAACGACGGACTCGCCGGCCTTCTGGGTTCAGGGTGTGAACGGTGTGGCCTCGTTGTGCCAACTGCGTGTCAGCGATCCGTACTACACGGGCCCGGCGTCTGATCTGTATCTCACCACCGTGCTTCCGGGTCTGCGGCTGCGGGGAGTGGGAGCCAGCATCCCGAACAACTACCCGAACGTGACCTTCTACGTCGACATCGGTATTCCGACGAGCGGCAACGCGGACATCACGCCGCAGCCGGTGAAGGCGGGTGGCAGCTTCAGCGTCACCGTCACGAACAGCAACGGCGCCGCGGCGGCGTTGCTGTACAACTCGACGTCGTACCCGACGCAGGTCACGGGGGTGACGATTCCGGGCGGATCATCGAGCAACTCCGCAACGCTGCAGTTCGACCCGATCGCCAACGGCTCGACAACCGTCCGCGTGCAACCGCTGCTCTTCCTCACCGTGCCAATCACCACGGATACGCAGACGGTGACGATCACCGATCCACCGACGTGTTGAGTCAGCCGGGGCTGGCCGGGTGAAGGGGGAACTCCCTCTTCACCCGGCCAGCACCATCGCAATCCATTTACCCACGAGGCGGGTTTCCTCGGCTCGTGGTATGGCGAGCGACGGGTTGCAAACGGGGTGGGTGGCGCGTCAACGTCGCGGGGTCGAAGCAGCCCGCCCGTAGAAGCTCGAGATCCGCGCGCGCCCGCTGCCGGAGCGGATCGAGATTGAGGCCCGCACTGCCAGGGGGAAATCGGTCGATCTTGTCCAACGCTCGCGCCAGCATCTGCGCCGCACCTTGCCACAACCGCTGCGTCACCTTGTGATAGGCAACGGCGATCTGGATGAGCCCCACGAACAGATCCCAAAGCTCGTCAGGTACGTCGTCGAGCGCGTCTTCGAGCACTTCGTGCGCCTCGAAGTAGCGGCCGGCGTTGAAGGCCCGCGCCGCATCGACGAGCGACTGCCTAATCCCCGCTCCTATCGCCACCGCGGTGCGCCCGGTAACCGTGGAGTCGTCCGCACCGCGAGCGGTAGCAGCGGCGCTAGGCTCCCGACTCGGTGAATCCGACCACCTCGACTTCGGTTTTGAAGCGTCCGTCGCTGCGGCGGGGCAGCGGCGGCGACGGCTGATACTGGAACGGGACGCTGCCGCCGGCCGGAATCTCGTTCGGGACAGTATAGAAGTCGACCCTCCCCGGGCTGTCGTCGCCCGGATGGCGCTCGTTCTTCCACAACCAGACTTGTCGGATCAGCAGGCGCACGTCGCGAACCGTCCGGCCCGATCGATTCAGGAGTATGCCGGAAACGGTGCCATCCTGGGTTTTGAGTCGGTCGATGCCGATACTGCTGGTAACCTCGGCCCCGGGTACCAGCGTTTCCGACACCGCCCTGGCAAGCCGGCTCGACAGTACGCCGCTGAACACTAGGAAGGCGGCCCATCGTCTCGCTCGTATTGTCATGACGTTCCTCCCCGTGAATGGCGATGCAGAGCGCCTCCCGGGACATTTTCCCCCGCAGTGCGCCTTTTGCAACACCGCTACCGCGCGGAAGACAACGTAATCTTCCGGCGTATTCCAGCGTCTCACCTGGCACGCGACCTGCTGAGATGCGTCGGCATGCAGCGAGACATCAAGAGAGCTACACGGAGCTGTCTATGAAGCGAGAAAGTCGCCGCGTGACGTTGCTCGAGTTGATTTGGGTTGTACAGGACACCTGTCGCTCCGATGCGGAGGTGGTTGCGGTCATCACGCACATGGTCAACACCGGGCGAGTCGTCTTGCGGGGCACTTTCGCGAAGCGGCGCATCGTCCACGCGTAGGCTGCGCGGGGTGGCACTGCGTCAGGAGCGCGAACGCATCGGTTCCGGGTTCCTAGCGTTTGACGCTGTGGAGGATGCGTTTCGGCTTCGCCGGCTTCAAGCGCAGCCGGTCGACTTGCTGCTCGAGGAGCGCATCGGCGCGCGCCAGCAAGTCGTGATTCTCGGTGTGCTTCTCGATCATGTACCCGAGATCACCCAGATCATGAATCAGCAGCTTGACCGCCCGTTCCCGCTCGGCTTCGCCCTTCAACGCATGCAAGAGGTCGAGCACCACGTCCTCGATCTCGGAACCTTCGATCTCGAGGGCGATCTCGAAGGCGCGTTCGAGTGTCACCCCACGTTCCGCTTCCGCCTGAAAACGCGTCAGGAGCCGGCGCAGATGCTGCACCCGTGCCGGGGTCAAGGCGGTGGCGGCCCGCAGGCGTCGCTGCGACTCGCTTTCCAGTAGCCCGGCCACCAGCGCCAGCGCGCCGAAGTGCCGCGACTCGTGCTGCGCCATGTCGAACCAGAAGGCGCGCAGCTCTTCGCAGTCACCGAACTGGCTCTCGAAGCTGCAGTACAGGTGCATGGTTCGCCGCTCGAGGTCCATGGCAGCGTCAATCAAACGGCGCAGCCCTCGCGTCGAGTGGCCGCGTTCGCCAGTGCGCGCCTTCACGGGTGACGCTCCCACCACGTGATGGACCGGCCTGCTCGCCGCGTCGCGGCGACGCGCACACCTTCGCGCGAGAAACGAACCGGCTGCACGCCCTCTTCCTATCGAAGCAGCCGGCGGGGAGTCAATCGGCTGCGGTGCTCAGCGGCCGGAGCCGTAGCCGCCGCGGCCTCCGGAGCGTTGCGGGCGGGGCGTCTGCGGGCGGGCTTCGTTCACAACGATGGCGCGATTCTCCATGCTGTGTCCGTTAAACATCTCGATGGCCTTCTCCGCCTCCTCAGGCGAGCTCATCTCGACGAACCCGAAGCCGCGTGACTGGCCGGATACCTTATCGCGGATGATGTTCACCGACGCAACTGTACCCGCTTGTTGAAACAGAGACTGGAGTTCCTCTTCCCGGACCTTAAAGGGGAGGTTGCCTACGTACAACTTGGTCGCCATTGCCTACCTCCTTCCAGTCGACCGTCCCCCACATACCGTAAGGTCCTCGCTTGTATAGGCGCAACCCGCGGGTCCTGTGAAAGCTCGGCCGGAACATACTGCCGGACCTGCCTCCAAGTCAACGAAAATCTGCGCGGTGAACAGGCGTAATTGGGGCATTACAGCGCCCGAATCGGTAGGACGATCGTCTGCAAGCCGGCGAACTGCAGGCGACGCTGCAGGGTCAGTGCCGCCTGGTTGTGCAGGAGGCGGGTCAAAAAGGTCTCCTCCGCAAAAACCAGCTTGCCCGAGAAGAACACGGCGCGGGGGAACTCCTTCGCCACCTGCTTGCACAGATCGACGAGCAGATCGATGGTTTCGGTTCCCAGGACGTACCGCGACTCGGCGCGCAAGCCCTGGCCGTTGACGAAGGCGACGTACTGTTTGAGAAACGACTCGGTGGAGAGCTTGAGGTTCTCCACCTCGTCGATTCCCTTGAAACGGCTGGAGTCGATCACCCCAACCGACACGAAGATGAACTGCTTGAAGTGATCGCCGAACAAGCGTGGGATGGAGAGGAACGAATGGATCCCCAAACCGTTGTAGCCCGTCACCAGCAGCACCGCCGTCGGGGCGTTGCGGTCGCACGTCGATATGCCGGACGGCAACGGTCCCGCCGGCACCGCGGTGAGGATGCTATCCAAGCGCTGAAACCCCTCGGCCACCTCGTCATAATGCCGGCGGATCCAGAGACAGGTGACGATCAGCGCGGTCGTGATGACCGCCGTCACCCATCCGCCCTCGAGGAACTTGAGCGATAAGGTGATCACCAAGATCGCGCTGGTGAGCAAGAGTCCCAACCCGTTGATCGCCAGGCGTTGGCGCCACCGCCCCTCCTCTGCACGCACCTGCCACCAGTGCACACACATGCCCAGCTGCGACAACGTAAAGGTCAAGAACACGTTGATGCTGTACAGCACCACGAGCAAGCGTACGTCTCCCTCGGTGTAGAAGAGAATGCCCAAGGCCGCGGCACCCATCAGCAAGGTGCCGTTCTTCGTCACCAGCCGGTCGCTGAGTTGGTAGAACCGGTGCGGCACCCAGGAATCCACCGCCATGCTGGCGAGCACACGCGGCCCGTCGAGGAAGCCGGTCTGGGCCGCGACGAAGAGGAGCGCTCCCTCGGAGATCAACGTGCCGAGAAGGAAGATGCTGCCGACCTGCACGCCGCCGATCTCCCACCCAGTGGTCAGCCGCTCGATGAGCACCGCGTTCAACGTCCGGCCCGGGCGACCGTGGACGTCGATCAACAGGTAGCACAGTAAGATGCCGCCGGCAGTGAACGCCAGCGAGGTCGCCATGTACAGCATCGTCTTCTTGCCGGTCTGCACCCGCGGCTCGCGCAGGATCGGCAAGCCGTTGCTGACGGCCTCGATGCCCGTGTACGTGCCGGCGCCCATGCTGTAGGCGTGCAGCAGCAAACCCAGCATCACCCACAACCCTTGTTCGCGCAGCCCGCTTGCCGTCTCCACGACGGTGTGCGCCGCAAGCGGCGCGATCGTCGGCACGCTCACCCACACCCCATAGAGAATGATGATGACGTGGGTGACGAGGAAGGCGAGAAAGATCGGCACCAGGAAGGTGACCGACTCCTTCACGCCGCGCAGGTTCAGCAAGATCAACAGACCAATCCCGATGCCCTCGGTCATCAGCTTCATGTGCTGCGCCTGCAACGGCAGGAAGCTGAAGATCGCATCCGCTCCACTGGCGATGGAGATCGCGACCGTCAGGACGTAGTCGACTACCAGTGCCGATCCGGAGACCAGCCCCGCACGCGGCCCCAGTAATCGACTGGCGACCAGGTAGCCGCCACCACCGGTCGGGAACAATTCGATGATCTGCGCATAGCTGGCCGAGATGACGAACACGGTGAGCGCCGTCGCCAGCACCAGAAACGGCGCCAGGAAACGATCAGCCCCCAACGCCAGGAAAGCCTCTTCAGGTCCGTAACACGCCGAGCTCAAGCCGTCGGCGCCCAACCCCACCCAGGCGAGAAACGCCACCAACGAGACCTGATGAAAGACGTGCGGATCTAAGGGGTCCTTGGGCTCGCCAATGAGAACACGGACGAAGCGCCGGAGTCGGTCAAACATGGGATCAGGTGCGATCAGAGCGCTGGCACGCCACTTGGCATGAACGCCCTCCCGCTACCATAGTGCCCTTCGAATCACAACGGAGCCTCCTTCTTCCTGCAAGTGGCGACCGCCATCTTGCAGATTCCCAGGTTCGCCACGCGAGATCCCGCAAGATGCAAGCCACCATTCTCCAATCTTTCGGAATGCATGATTGTCGACGCGTGGACTGCAGTTTGCGTATGGCGTGCGCAGGAGGCAGCTCAAATGCTCGACCTGCTGTTCGTCGTCGTCACGCTAGCGTTCTTTGCCATCGCTGTGGCCTACATCGGCGCTTGTGACCGATTGTAGAAACGGAGGGGATATGGATCTGGAATACGCCGTCGGCGCAGTGATCGCGGTCCTGCTCACCGGCTATCTGCTCTACGCACTCATCCGGCCGGAACACTTCTGAGGAGTCGATGATGACCGTCACCGGCTGGACCTTGATCATCGTGTATTCGCTCCTCATCGTGGCATTGACCAAACCGCTGGGCAGCTACATGTTCCGGGTCTTCGAAGGCTCCCGGCAGCCGCTGCCACGCCTGTTGGGTCCATGCGAACGCCTCCTCTATCGTCTCAGCGGCGTCGACGCGTCAACCGAGCAGACCTGGCGGGAGTATACGCTGGCGGTACTGGTCTTCAGCGCCATCGGCGTGTTGGTCACGTATGCGTTCCAACGCCTCCAGCACGTCTTGCCGCTCAACCCGCAAGGGTTCGGCCCCGTCTCAACCGATCTCGCCTTCAACACCGCCGCGAGCTTTACGACCAACACCAATTGGCAAGCGTACAGCGGCGAGTCGACGATGAGCTACCTGACGCAAATGGCCGGCCTCGCTTGGCACAACTTCGTCTCGGCCGGTGCCGGCATCGGCATCGCGCTGGCGTTGGCGCGCGGCCTGACGCGGCACGTCGACCCCGGCACACCCAAGACCATTGGGAACTTCTGGGTCGACCTGATTCGCTCCATCGTCTACGTCCTGCTCCCCATCTGCATTCCCGTCGGCCTGCTGCTGGTGGCGCTGGGACTGATTCAGAACTTCTCACCGTACCTCGAGGTGACGACCGTCGAAGGCGTCAAGCAAGTGATTGCCATGGGACCCGTCGCCTCGCAGGAGGTCATCAAGGAGCTCGGAACCAACGGCGGCGGCTTCTTCAACGCCAACAGCGCCCATCCATTCGAGAACCCGAGCGCCCTCACCAACCTCATCGAGATGCTGCTCATCTTCGTCATCCCGGCAGGGTTGACCTATACCTTCGGCCGCATGGCGCGGGACCAGCGCCAGGGTTGGGCCTTGTTCGGCGCCATGGCCATCCTCTTTCTGGTCGGCGTTACCGTCACCTATCATTTCGAAGCGCAAGGCAACCCGGTGGCACGCACCCTCGCCGTCGACCAATCCGCCGGCAACATGGAAGGCAAGGAGGTACGCTTCGGCATCGCCAACACCGCCTTGTTCGCTACCGTCACCACCGACGCCTCGTGCGGCGCCGTGAACGGGATGCATGACAGCTTCACGCCGCTCGGCGGCCTCGTCCCGCTGGTCAACATCCAGCTCGGTGAGGTCATCTTCGGCGGTGTCGGCGCCGGCCTCTACGGCATGCTGGTCTTCGCCCTGCTTGCAGTATTCATCGCCGGCCTCATGGTGGGCCGCACGCCCGAGTATCTCGGCAAGAAGATCGAATCCCGCGAGGTCAAGCTCGCCATGCTGTACATCCTCATCTTCCCCCTCATCATCCTGGGCTTCACCGGCTGGGCCGCCGTGGTCGACGCCGGCACGTCGAGTCTCAACAACAACGGGCCACACGGCTTGAGCGAGATGCTCTACGCCTTTACCAGTGCCGCCGGCAACAACGGCTCGGCGTTCGCCGGGCTCAACGCCAACACGCCGTGGTGGAACACGACCATGGGCTTCGCCATGCTGGCGGGCCGCTTCCTGATGATCGTCCCCGCCCTGGCCATCGCCGGTTCGCTGGTCGGCAAGAAGGTCGTCCCGCCGTCGCTGGGGACGTTCCCGACCAACGGCACGCTCTTCGTCGCACTGCTCGTCGGCGTCATCGTCATCGTCGGCGCCTTGACGTTCTTCCCGGCATTGTCCCTCGGGCCGATCGTCGAGCACTTTCTCGCCCTGCACGACAAACTTCTCTGACGAAAGGGCCACATCGATGGCGCACAAAACCACCAAAGAACTGTCCCTCTTCGACCGCGACATCATCGGTCCCGCGGCGATCGAGAGCCTGCGCAAGCTGGCGCCGCAACACGTCGCCAAGAACCCGGTGATGTTCGTCGTCGAGGTCGGCAGCGTGCTGACGACGTTGCTGTGGCTGCGCGACTGCTTCTCGCCGCACCCAACCGCGCCGCTGTGGTTCACCGCCGCGGTCACCCTCTGGCTGTGGTTCACCGTGGTGTTCGCCAACTTTGCCGAGGCCGTCGCCGAGGGGCGCGGCAAGGCGCAGGCGGCGACGCTGCGCAAGATGCGCAAAGAAACGACGGCGCGCCGAGTGGTCAACGGGCGTGAGGAACACGTAGCGGCGTCGAGCCTGCGCAAAGGCGACGTCGTCGTCGTGGAGGCCGGCGAGCTGATCCCGGGCGACGGCGATGTCATCGAAGGCATCGCCTCCGTCGACGAATCCGCCATCACCGGCGAGTCGGCCCCGGTAATCCGCGAAAGCGGCGGCGACCGCTCCGCCGTCACCGGCGGTACGAAGGTGCTCTCCGACCGTATCGTCGTGCGCATCACCACGGACCCGGGTGAGTCGTTCCTCGATCGGATGATCGCCCTGGTCGAAGGCGCCACCCGACAGAAGACCCCTAACGAGATCGCACTCCACATTCTGCTCGTCGGGCTGACCATCATCTTCCTGATCGCCTGCGTCAGCCTGGTTCCGATCGCCCTCTACTCGGGCATCCGCTTGTCCGCCACCGTCATCGTCGCACTGCTGGTGTGTCTGATTCCGACGACCATCGGCGGGTTGCTGTCGGCGATCGGCATCGCCGGCATGGACCGCCTGCTGCGCAAGAACGTCCTGGCGATGAGCGGCCGCGCCGTCGAGGCGGCGGGTGACGTCGACACGCTATTGTTGGACAAGACCGGAACCATCACACTGGGCAACCGGATGGCCACCGAACTGATTCCGGTGGGCGGGGCGCACGTCGACGAGCTCGCCGACGCCGCACAACTCGCCAGCCTCGCCGACGAGACGCCCGAAGGCCGGTCGATCGTGGTGCTGGTGAAGGAACAGTACGGCCTGCGCGGCCGCGACGTCCAACAGATCGGCGCCCACTTCATCCCGTTCAGCGCGCACACCCGCATGAGCGGCTGCGACCTCGATGGCCGCGTCATCCGCAAGGGTGCGGTCGACGCCGTCAACGCCCACGTCTCGGCGCTCAACGGTCACGTCCCGGTCGGCCTCGATGCCATCGTGCACCGCATCTCCGACACCGGCGGCACACCGTTGGCGGTCTCCGACGGCAACCGAGTTCTCGGCATCATTCATCTGAAGGACGTCGTCAAAGGCGGCATCCACGAACGCTTCGAGCGCTTCCGCGCCATGGGCATTCGCACCGTGATGATCACCGGCGACAACCCGCGCACGGCCGCCGCCATTGCGCGCGAGGCGGGCGTCGACGACTTCCTCGCCGAAGCGACGCCCGAAGCCAAGATGCGGCTCATCAAGGCAGAGCAGGCCAAGGGGAAGCTGGTGGCAATGACCGGCGACGGCACCAACGACGCCCCGGCGTTGGCGCAAGCCGACGTCGGCGTGGCGATGAACACCGGCACGCAGGCCGCCAAGGAAGCCGGCAACATGGTGGACCTCGACTCCAATCCAACCAAGCTGCTCGAGGTCGTCGAGGTCGGCAAGCAGCTCTTGATGACCCGCGGCTGCCTGACCACGTTCTCGATCGCCAACGACGTGGCCAAGTACTTCGCCATCCTCCCCGCCCTCTTCCTCGCCGTCTTTCCGGAAATGGCGCCCCTCAACGTCATGCGACTGGCGTCGCCGCTGAGCGCCATCCTCTCGGCCGTGATCTTCAACGCCATCATCATCATCCTGCTCATCCCGCTGGCGTTGCGCGGCGTGCAGTACCGGCCGCTCGGCGCCGCGGCACTGCTCCGGCGCTCGCTGCTCATCTACGGCGTCGGTGGCGTCATCGCGCCGTTCATCGGCATCAAGCTCATCGATCTGGTGCTCGCCGCCGTCGGGCTCGTCTGAAGGAGATCTGCACATGACACGCCTCACGCTGATCGCCCTGCGCGTCACCGCCGTCACACTGCTGCTCACCGGCATCATCTATCCGGTGTTCATGACGGGGGTCGCCCAACTGTTGTTCCCGACCACCGCCAACGGCAGCTTGCTGCGCGACGAGAGCGGGCGCATCATCGGCTCCGAGTTGCTCGCGCAAGGCTTCACCAAACCGGCTTACTTCCAGCCCCGGCCCTCGGCCGCCGGCACCGACGGCTACGACCCGACGGCGTCGTCGGGCTCGAACCTCGGCCCGACATCGCAGAAGCTTCACGATCGCATCGTCACCGACATCGCCCGACTGCGAGAGGAAAATCCCGACGCCTCGGGCCCCGTGCCGGTCGAGCTGGTGACGACGTCGGCCAGCGGCCTCGATCCGGACCTGTCGTTGGCCGCCGCCCGCTGGCAGCTACCCCGGATCGCGCGCGCCCGTGGCGTGTCCGCCGATCGCATCGACGCCGTCGTGAAGGCGGAAACGGAGGGCCGGCTGTTGGGCGTCCTCGGCGAACCGCATGTCAACGTCCTGCGCCTCAACCTCGCTCTCGACCGCCGGCTCGGCCGGCCGAACTGACTGATGCCGCACGGAGTGGACAGCGCATGACCGTCGAGGGACGCCCGCGTCCCGAAGACTTCCTGGAGCTGGTCGAACGGGCTGCCAAGGGCCGCCTCAAGGTCTACATCGGCTACGCCGCCGGCGTCGGCAAGACCTTCCGCATGCTCGAGGAGGCGCACGCACTGCGCAAGCGCGGCGTCGACGTCGTGCTCGCCTTCATCGAAACCCACGGCCGCCAGGAAACCGCCGCTCTCATCGATGGACTTGAGTACGTGGCGCGGCAACAGATCCCCTACCGCGGCCTGGCGGTGGAAGAAATGGATCTCGACGCCGTCATCGCTCGCCATCCGCAAATCGCCGTGGTCGACGAGATCGCCCACACCAACGCGCCCGGCTGCCGCAACCGCAAGCGCTACCAGGACGTGCTCGAGCTGCTCGACCGCGGCATCAACGTCATCTGCGCCTTCAACGTCCAACACCTCGAAAGCCTGAAGGACATCGTCGAACGCGCCACCGGCGTCGTCATCCGCGAGACCGTCCCCGACAGCTTCCTCAAGCGCGCCGATCAGGTGGTGAACTTGGATCTCGCCGCGGAGGATCTGGTCGAGCGTCTGCGCGCCGGCAAGATCTACGATCAGGAGAAGGTGGCGTGGGCGCTGGCGCACTTCTTCAAGGACGAAAATCTCTCGACGCTACGCGAGCTGGCGTTGCGGGAAGTGGCCGAGAGCCTCGACCGCTCCAGCTCCAAGCCCGTGCGCGCCGTCGGCGAGTCGCTGGCGGATGCCGCAGCGGATCGGTTGATGGTCTGCATCTCGTCGTTCTCTCCCCGGGCGGCGACGCTCCTGCGCCGCGGCTCCCGCATCGCCGGTCGGCTGAACACCGACTGGTTCGTCGTCTACGTCGAGACGCCCGAGGAAAGTCCGACGCGCATCAGCGCCGAGGCACAACGCCATCTCCTGGCGAACATCGAAACGGCGCGCGAGCTCGGCGCCGAGGTCGTCCGCTTGCAAGCTCGAGAAGCCGTCGCGGCGATCCTCGACTTCGCGCGCTCGCATCGCGTCCGGCACATCATCGTCGGACGCTCGTTCCAGCCCTGGTGGCGTCGCCTATGGCGCGGTTCGTTCGTCGATCGCATGGTCAAGGAAGCGGCGGGGTTCGACCTGCTGATCGTTTCGTTCGACGAGGAGTCACGGCCATGAGTCTGCGCAACAAGCTGCTGCTGGCGCAGGCCCCGCTGGCCCTGGCGCTGGCGTTCATCGGCGCCGCCGCTGTCATCACCATCGCCTCGCTGGGCACCCTCTCGCAAGCCATCCTGCAGGAGAACTATCGCAGCGTGCTCGCCGCACAACGGATGAAGGAATCCATCGAGCGCCTCGACAGTGCGGCGATGTTCGTGCTCGTCGGCGAACGCGATCGCGGCACGAAGCAAGTCACGGCCTATCGGCAACGCTTCGAGACCGAATTGCGCGTGGAGGAAGGGAACATCACCGAGCCTGGAGAGACCGAGGCCGCCCAGCACCTGCGCCAGCAGTGGCAACGCTATCAACAGAACCTCGACGCGTTCATGCAGCTGACCGATCCGGCGGCCGCCAAGGCCTTCTACTTTGATGAGCTCCAACCCGGTTTCGCACGGGCGAAGGACTCGGCGGATGAAATCCTGGCGCTGAATCAGGACGCCATGGTGCAGAAGAGCGATCGCGCCCAGCGCAGCAGCAGCCGAATGAACGCCGTGATGATCGTGGCGTCGCTGCTGGCGCTGATTGTCGGCAGCGTCTTGGCGACGATCCTCACCAATCGCCTGCTGCGACCGCTGGCGATCCTCACCGACACGGTCGACCGCATCGGGGCGGGCGATTTCGACGCCCGCGTGCTGCTCACCGGCGGCGATGAGTTGTCGCGCATCGGCGAACGCGTCAACGCCATGGCCGACCGCCTCGGCCAGTACCGTCGCAGCTCGCTGGGCGAGCTGCTGCTGGCGCAGCAAGCCGCGCAGGCGGCGATCGACAGCTTGCCCGACCCTGTCGTCGTCTTCGACGTCACGGGCAACGTGCTCAACTGCAACGCTGCCGCCGAGACGCTGCTCAACCTACGGCTGGAGCAAGGGGCAACCAACCTCCTGGATACGATGCCGCTCGCGGCACGCGCGGTCATCGACCTGGCGCGCAATCACGTCATCGGCGGCAAAGGCGCCTATGTGCCGAAGGGCTCCGAAGAAGCCATCCGCATCGCCGCCTCGGGCGGCGACCGGTTCTTCCTGGTTGGTGCCACGCCGGTGTATGGAGAGCAGCATGGCATCACCGGTGCCACGGTCGTCCTCCAAGACGTCACGCGGCTGCGCCGATTCGACGAGCTCACTCACGACCTGGTCGCCACCGTGGCGCACGAATTCCGCACCCCCCTGACCTCCTTGCGCATGGCCATCCACCTCTGCCTCGAGCACGTCGCCGGGCCGCTCACCGACAAGCAAGGCGATCTGTTGTACGCGGCGCGCGAGGATTGTGAACGTCTCCAAGGCATCGTCGACGAGTTGCTCGATGCCGCGAAGATCCAGGCCGGGGAGCTGCAGCTGCGGCGCCGTCCTGTCCCTCCCGAAACGCTGGTCACCACGGCAGTCGACGCGCACCGCGGGCTCGCCGAGCAACACGAGGTCCACCTGCAAGCCACCGTCTGGCCCGGGCTCGACCCGGTGCTCGCCGACGTCGAGCGCGTCCAGCTGGTGTTCGCCAACCTCCTCACCAACGCCATCCGGGTCTCGCCGCACGGTGCGCCCGTCGAGGTCCGGGCACAGTCGACGGACGGCACCGTGCGCTTCGAGGTCACCGACCGCGGGCCGGGTATCGCCGCCGAGCACCAGCGACGCGTCTTCGACAAGTTCTTCCACGTCCCCAACAGCACGACCTCCGGCGGCGCCGGTCTGGGCTTGTCCATCGCCAAGGAAGTCGTCGAAGCACACGGCGGTACGATCGGCGTCGACAGCAGCCCCGGCGCCGGCAGCACCTTCTGGTTCACGCTGCCGCGGGCCGCGACGGCACAGCAAAAGGGAGCCAGAGGAGCCACAGGATGACCACGACAGCCCGAGCCCGCATTCTCGTCGTCGACGACGAGCGCAACATCCGCACCAGCCTGCGCATCGCCCTGGAAGCCGCCGGCTACGAAGTGGCCCTGGCCAGCGATGGCGAGGAAGGGTTGGCGCGGTGCGGTGAGCAATCGTACGCCATCGCCCTGGTGGACCTGCAGATGCCCAAGATGGGAGGACTCGAGCTGCTCCGGCACCTCGCCGCCGTGAGCCCACAGACCGCGGTCGTGGTGCTCACGGCCTACGGCACGGTGTCGCGCGCCGTCGAAGCCATGAAGCTCGGCGCGGTGGACTTCCTCGAGAAGCCCTTCGACCCGCAAACCATTCGCGCACTGGTCGAGGAAATCATCCTGCGCCAGCAGCTGCAGGCCAAGGGCTCCGTGGACGATCTCCTGCACCTGGCGGAGCTGGCGCGCGGGCGTAAGGCGCTGGTCGAAGCCCGCGCCTATCTCAAGGCCGCGGTGCTGCGTGACGCGACGCGACCGGAGCCGTACTTCGAGCTCGGCGCGCTGTGCGAGGCAGACGGTGCACCGCGGCAGGCGGCGCACTACTACTTCATGGCCTTGGATGTCTTCCACACGTTCGAGCCGGCGCGTGCCGCCCTCGAACGGCTCGGGCATCTGCCGCCCGAACCGAAGGCGTAGACCTCACTGCTCGTATTTCTTGCGCTTGCGCCACAACGTCGAGGCGTCGATGCCCAGGATGCGCGCCGCTTCCTCTTGCGTCGCGCTGCGCGTGAGGACGCGCAGGATGTGCTCGCGCTCGATCGCCTCCAACGTGTAGTCGCCGCCGAGTTGCGGCGCGGCGCTGGCGGGGCCGACGATGCGCTCGGGCAACGCCGCCGGTTCG
>Ga0335082_10001199_pt1 | contig 27613 bp, 22 predicted proteins | sample Lox_Sample_41_FD_206718 | JGI IMG/M metagenome (GOLD analysis project Ga0335082, IMG submission 206718) | Soil microbial communities from Loxahatchee National Wildlife Refuge, Florida, United States - Lox_Sample_4.1 | ecosystem: Environmental > Terrestrial > Soil > Wetlands | place: USA... | reverse complement strand
CCCACAGCCCAGGAATCGGCGCGCGGCGGATGTGGATCGGCGAGTAGTACTGAATGCCGAGAAAATCGAAACGGAATGGCAGCTGGTCGTAGTCGCCGTCGGCGACGGCGGGACGCAAGAAGCGCAGCAACGGCGTCGCATCCCACGGATATCCCAACCCGCCCAACGGATCGGCGAAGATGCGATGGAACAGCGCATCGTAGGCGTCCTGGGCGCGCTGCCGCCAGCGGTCGACGGGATCGAACGGATGCATCGGCATGGTCGCCAGCGTTGTGCCGATGCGCGCCGCCGCCGGCAGCTCCTGCCGCAAGCGCCGCGCCGCCGCAGCAATGGACAGGTTCATGTGATGCACCGACCGCAACGTCTTGCGCAGGTGGAACCCCCAGCGCTCGTGCACGCCGATGAGCAGGTGCCCGGCCACCGAGTTGGGCTCGTTGAACACCATCCAGTGCTTCACCCGATCGCCGAAGGCGCGTGCGCAGACACCGGCGTAGTCGGCGAACAGATCGACGATGGCACGGTTGGCGAACCCGCCCTTGCGATACAGCTCAAGCGGTAGGTCCCAATGGAAGAGCGTCAGCCACGGCTGCAGGCCGTGCTCGAGACAGCAATCGATGACGCGATTGTAGAAGTCGATGCCGGCTTGGTTCGGCGGCCCCGCGCCGTCACCGAGGAGGCGCGGCCAGCTCAACGACAACCGGTTGGCGTTGAAGCCGAGCGACGCGATCAGCGCGATGTCTTCCGCGTAGCGATGGTAGAAATCGATGGCGTCGTCGCTCACCGGACCGCCTTCCATACGGCCGCGGTGCGCCACCTCGTCCCATACCGACGACGCCTTGTCGGCGGCGTTCCACGCGCCCTCGACTTGGAACGCCGCCGACGCCACACCCCACGTGAATTGTTCGCCGAAGTCCGCTGCCTTCATGCACCACCCCGAATCCCGTCCAGGTTCCGATCCCAATGCCCGCGTGGCCGACGGGTCACGCCGCTCTTCGGGTGACGGACCACGCCACAATCGGCGCGCGCACTTCCGGACGGCGCAGCTTCCAGATCAACCCATCGTAGAAGTAGTGCAGCGCCGACGTCGTCGAATAGTACGCGGCGAAGAGCGGGAGCGTCGACACCTGGCGCGCCACCACGAAGAGCGCGAGCAGGGCCGCCGACACCGCAACCAACGGCACCGCCCTGCCGAACATCCGCGCGCTCGGCGCCGTCTCGCCGCGCGCCAGCCGGCGCTGCGAGAACAGGTAGACGAACATCACATACTCGATCGAATGCGAGACGCCGAAGACCAGATACCCCACCACCGGACCATGCAACGCGAAGACGCCGAACAGGCACAGGCTCGACGCGCCGAACAGCAGCCGCGGCGCACGCGCGAGGCGCGGGCTCGCCTGCTGTTCGGCGCGGGCCCATGCCAGAAGCATCGCCACACCGACCGTACCGGCAACGACCAGCAATGCCCAACCGATCGCCGGATGCCGCTGCGCGGCCACGACGTGGATCCCGCCCAGCGCCCGCTGCGCCCGGCCGTAGAACGTGTCCTGCCGAAACAGGATCACGAACACCGCGGTGCACGCGGCCAGCGCCCACAGCGCGCGCAGGTCACGCCGACCGTGCGCGCGCGCCTCGAGGCCACCGCCGGCCTTGAGCGCATAGGCACGCGCGATGCCGTGACGCTGCAGCAGCGTGTGCCAGACGTTCCACGCGGCGAACGTACCGATCAGCAGGCCGAGGGCGGGAGTCCACCACAGCCGCGCCGGCAGCACGACGGCGAGGACGATGAGCGGTGCCAGCCACAGCGCGCGCCGGTGCAGCGCGCGCTGCTGCGCGTCGCCGAAGAACAGGAAGTAGACGAAGTGTCGATGCACGAAGTTCACGCTGAGCGCGACGACCACCGCCAGCTTCAACGCCGGCACGAACGCCGGCGCCGCGACGTTCCCGACAACCGGCGTGGTGAGCAGCCACGCGTAGAACGGCACCCACCCGAAGGCCATCGCCAGATCGATCGGCGCGCTTGCCAGCCATGCGGACGCCCGCGGGCTGGCCTCGGCGGCGGATGCCATGCCGTGGTCGTAGCACGCGGCGGCACCAACGGCGAAGGCCGGATGTTGCGGCGCCTTCGATCGCACGTTTGCGCCATGCACCTCCGATGGTAGGCTGAGAGGCCGATGCTCGATCACATCTCCATCCCGGTCGTGGCCGTCGACCACGCCGCATCCTTCTACGACAGCGTCCTGGCGACCATCGGGCTGCAGCGCCGCAAGGAGCGACCGGGTGCGATAGGCTATGGACCGGCGACCAGAGCGGCGCCGGTGTTTTGGATCCTCGAACGGTCAAGCCAGGGGGGCGCGCGCCCGGGTCTTGGCCTTCACGTCAGCTTTGAGGCTCCGAACCGTGCCAGCGTCGATGCATTCCATGAGACCGCGCTGGCTTGCGGCGGGCATGACGCGGGAAGGCCAGGCGTGCGACCGCACTACACCGCGCCGTTCTATGGCGCCTTCGTCATCGACCTCGACGGCTTCAAGATCGAAGCGGTGTGCCGTGTCTGGGAGTAGTGCTGAACGCGCGGCGGCGACCGCAGATCGGATCGAGCACGCACTCCGTGCCGCGGTGGCGGTTGCGGCGCGCCTGGGGCTGACGTCGCTCGCGCCGGTGGTGCTCAAGGACTCGCACCATACGAGCATTCACCTGGCGCCGGCTCGCATCGTGGCGCGAGTCATTGCCACCGACGTATCGGCCGATGCGTATCGACGTCTCGATCGCGAGCTTGGCGTGGCGGCGCATCTCGCCAGAGCCGGTGCGCCGATCGTCCCTCCCTGCACGGAGGTACCACCCGGCCCCTACTTTCACGAGAAGCTGGGGCTGACGCTGTGGCAATTCGTCGCGCATCATCCGGCACGAGATCGCGATGCGCTCGCCGCGACGGGTGCGTTGCACCGGGCTCACGCCGCCTTGGCAAGCTACGCGGGAGCGCTGCCGCCGTTTGCGGGCGAAGCGGATGCCTGCCGCGCCGCGTTGGAAGACGAATCGGCGCTACCGGCTCTGGCGCCTGCCGACCGCGCCTTCCTCCTCGCCGCGCACGACCGACTGCGTCGTCGGCTGGCCGCGCCGGCCGTTGCACCGGTTGCGCTGCATGGCGATCCGCATCTCGGCAACGTGCTGATGACGGCCCACGGACCGCTGTGGACCGACTGGGAATCGGCGTGCCGCGGCCCGTTGGAATGGGATCTGTCCAGCCTGCCCGATGCCGCGCTGGCGGCGTTTCCGGTCGTCGACCGGGGCCTGCTAGCGACGTTGCGCGACTTGCGAAGCGTGTGCGTCGCGGTCTGGTGTTGGAACCAGCCCGAGCGTGCGGCCGAGAAGCGCGAAGCGGCGCAGTTCCATCTGCGGCGCTTGCGCCAAGCCGCCGTGGCGAATTCAACCAACCGTCAGCAAACCGTCACGCAGCGGTAACTGGTCGTAGGATACTCTGCCTCTCGCACAGCCAAGAAGGCAGCAGCGGGAGCCGGGCGGCTCTCGTGATCGGGCCTTCACACCAGAGGAGGGGCTTCCCCGGCCCCTCCTCATCCCACCTCTTCGGCGGTGGCGCGATCAACGCCTACCCGATGAAAATGAGAAACCGGAAACAGGGAACCGCAAACCGGCCACTCGCCCAGGCGTCGCAGGTCCATTGTCGGGTTTCTCATCTCCGGTTTCCTGTCTCCGGTTTCTCATTCTTCGACCCGCGGAGAAGATCGACACTCTCCCGAGGGAAGGGGGAAGAAGTGTCGCTCCCCTCTCCGCGTCGGAGAGGGGCCGGGGGAGAGGTTCACGCGATTCACCAAAGACGCGCGATGCGAACTTGAATGGGCACCCAAGGCCAACCCGCGCACGGCGCCAAACCGAGGCGCGGCAATTGACGGCATCGCGCGCACGCCGCAGTATGCCCGCACGCCACCGCAGGAGGGCAACAATGAGGAGACGTCTCGCGTCAGTGTGCATCGGTGTGGTGATCATGCTGGGGAGCCAGCGCAGCAGCGGCGCCGGTGAGGTGAGGCCGACAGCCGCGGCGCATCCGACGCCGCCGCCGATGTCGCAGGAGGCGATGCATGCCTTCCTCGCGCGCCCGCTGGTGGCGCGCTTCGCCACGGTGCGCAAGAACGGCACGCCGCAGGTGGTGCCGATGTGGTTCCTCTGGGACAACGGCACGCTGTACATGAGCACCCGCACGTGGGCCGCCAAGGTGAAGCACCTGCGCAAGAACCCGCACGTCGCGGTGGTCATCGATGAGATGGTGGCGCCGATGCAGAACCGCGTCGTCGGCATCGACGGCACCGCTACCATCGTCACCGACGGCGTGCGGGAAATGAGCACGCGCATCTACCAAAAATACATGGGTGCCGAGGCCGCCAAGAGCCAGCAAGCGCAGCAGAGCATCACCACGCCACGCGTGCTCATCAAGATTACCCCGACGAAGATTTGGTCGATGGATACGACCAAGAAGTAACCGACGGCATCCCCGCATGACGCGTCACCGCCCGCAAGCGTTGCGTTGCGCCGAGCGCGCAAACGGTGCACAGGCAGTCGGTGGAGATGGCGGAATGAGCAAGCAACCGATCGTGGTATTCACCGACGGCGCGGCGAAGGGTAATCCCGGACCCGGCGGCTGGGGTGTGGTCATCGCCACGCCGGACGGGCACGTCACCGAGCTCGGCGGCGGCAGCGCCCATACGACGAACAACCAGATGGAGCTCACCGGGCCCATCGAGGCGCTGCGCCACCTGCAGCAGCAACCGGGCGCACTGGCGATCTACACCGATTCGACCTACGTCATCCGCGGCATCCGCGAGTGGATCTGGGCGTGGCGCCGGCGCGGGTGGAAGACCTCCGAAGGCACCGACGTGTTGAATCGCGAGCTGTGGGAGCGACTGGCGAGCCTGGTCGCGGCGCGCGGCAAGGATCAGATCGAGTGGCACTACGTGCGCGGGCACACCGGCGTCCCGGGCAACGAGCGCGTCGACGAGATCGCCAACGCCTTTGCGCTGAAGCATCATCCGCAGCTCTACGACGGCCCGCTCCTTCGCTACCCGTTACCGATCTTCGACCTGCCCGACGACACCACCGTGCCCAGCCGCGCCGCCGGTGCGCCGTCGAGCAAGACCAAGGCGGCGGCGTACTCGTACCTCAGCGTCGTCGACGGCAAGCCGATGCGTCACGCCACGTGGGCGGAGTGCGAGCGCCGGGTGAAGGGACGGTCCGGCGCGAAGTTCAAGAAGGCGATGAGCGCCGCCGACGAGTCCACGATCCTGCGCGCCTGGGGGTATGCGCCCGGCGATCTCTAATCCGTGCTTCGTGCATCCGACACGTCCGTAACGATTTAGGACGCCGATTGTCACTTGAGCGCGGCGCCCGGTCGGAATACACGACCGGATCTCGGCGTGCATCGCAGGTACATTGCTTGCGGCGGGGGCGGCCCTGTGCCGACGTTTGCCACCATAGCCCCATCCGGACGGGTAGCCTTCATGGCCAAGGTCTGGCAAGGTGAGAACATCTACTAAGGGTGTTGCCAATGCAGTATTCTCGACCGACGCTACTGCTCGTTTCCGCTCTGGCGCTGTTGATTGCGCCGGCACGTCCCGGCCGCGCTTTGGACGACCCACCTGCGCAGAGGTTACACCTGTTCCGACCGTTGCGGTGGCCCAAACCGCGTCGCCTGGGGAGCCCCGAAGACCCGGTCACTGAAGCGGACCAGGATACCTTTGCAGGCGCATCCGCCCTCTCTCCTGGCTCAAACCTCATCTACCATGGTGGGCCGATCATGCAGACGTACACTGCCTACACCATCTATTGGGTGCCGGCGGGCTATACCATCTCAGCCACCTACCGGCAGCTCATCAACCGATGGTTCACGGATATCGGTGGAAGCGATCTGTACGGTATTCTCACGCAATACTCTCAGGATGATCCGCCACTCTATCCGTTCGCACCCATTCAGAACGTCTCCACCCTCGGCGGATCGTGGCTAGATACGGTCAACGCGTATCCGCATCGGGGCACAGGTGCGGATCCCATCACGGACGCAGATATCGAAGCTGAAGTGCAACGAGCGATTGTCCAGAACGGGTGGCCGCATGGTGGGTCGAACCTCAGCTTCTTCGTCTTCACAGCTCGGGGCATCGAGAGTTGTGGCGATGCCCTCGACTGCACCATCGGCACCGCACACCCGGCGTACTGCGCCTACCATTCGGGATTCGTCTGGTCCGGTAACTTGGTCGCCTACGCCAACATGCCATACGGCGGCACCTGGAGGTCGGGTTTTGCATACAGCTGCGGCGACGCGGTTCCGTCGCCCAATAACGACGCGGATGCCGACCTCGAGATTTCGACTACCTCGCATGAGCAATTCGAGACGGTCAGCGATCCGTTGGGTGATGCCTGGTATGACAGCAACGGTGAAGAGATGGCCGACAAGTGTGCGTACCGATACGGCGGTGTGGCGGCCGATGGTCACAACGTGATCGTCAATGGCCATCCTTATTTCGTGCAACAAGAGTGGAGCAACGCCGCGGGTGGCTGCGTGCTCGGTTCCTCTGCCGTTACGCCAACGCCCACCCAGACGCCGACGAGAACCCGAACACCGACCAACACCACACGAGCCACCAGCACTCAGACACCGCTACCGACCAGAACCCCGACACGTCCGCCGGCGGGCACCAGCACGCCGACGAAGACGCCCACTCGCGCCCTGACCGCGACGGCGATTGTCACCAGCACGCGGACACGCACACCCACCGCGACGCCGACGAGCACGGCGCGGCTCACCGCCCCGACGCCGACGCCGACCGGCTTGCGGGGGCGGTGACCGTGGCATCGGCCGGCTGGCGGATGTCGCCGCGCTACGCCGTGACGACGCGCTGGTAGATCTTCGGCAGCTCGCGTGGCAGCGCGGCGATGTCCTCGATGACCATGTAGCGCGAGCCGTCGCACATCTCGCGCAGGTAGTCGTGGCCCGCTTTGTCGACGGTGATGCAGAAGGGCGTGATGCCGGCGGCCTCGACCTCGCGCAGCGCCACCGTGGTGTCGCGCAAGCCGTAGACGTTGCTGCGCCGATCCTGGCCGTAGTCGAAGTCCTGCGGGAAGCCGTCGCTGAGCAGGATGATGTGTCGCGAGCGCGAGGTGACGCTGGCCATCTTCTCGGTGGCGTGGCGCAGCGCCGTGCCCATGCGGGTGCTGCGCTTGGGCTCGAGCGCGCCGATGCGTCCGCGCACCGCGTGTGACAGCGACTCGTTGAACGACTTGACCAAGTAGAACTCGACGTTGCTACGTCCGTGCCCGGAGAAGCCGTAGATCGCGTAGGCGTCGCCGATTTCGTCGAGTGCTTCCGCCATGATGACCAAGGCTTCCTTGGTGACGTCGATGATGCGGCGCGCCGATGCGCCCGGCCGGCTGCGAGGCGCTGTGAACGCGGCCGGGTCTTCGTCGACGGCCGGCGGGACCGGCTTCTGCAGCGGCTCGTCGGTCGAGGCGCTCATGTCGATGAGGAACAGGGTGGCGACGTCGCGCTCCTCGCGCGTGCGCGCCACGTAGAGCTTCGGCGACGGTGGCCGGCGCGCCCGCCGGTCGACGCGTGCGCTGACCACGGCGTTCAGGTCGAAGTCCTCGCCGTCCTCCAGGCCGCGCACGATGCGGTACATTTCCGGCCGGATGCGTTGGAACTGGCGGCGTACTTCGGGAATCAGCTGAGCATAGTCGAGCAAGGTCCGATTGAAGAACTCACCGGAATCGCCTTCCACCGGCACCTCGCGCAGCCGGCACCAGCGCTGGCGATAGTCGCCGATGTGATAGTCCCATTCGTCGTAGTAGAACGACGCGCCTTCGCCGCGATGCTCGAGCCACCGCCGCGGCGGCGGGCGATCCGAGGGCGTGGCTTCCTTCAGCAGCCGTTGCAACTCTTCGATCTGATCGGCGGGCATCTTGCCGAGCAGGTCCGTGATGTAGAGGCCCAGGCCTTCGAGGTCGTCGTTGTATCCCTGCTTGAGACGCAGATCGACACCGGCCTCGATGAGCCGCTGCAAGGCCTCCGCCGACAACGGGGTGGTGAGACCCTCTACGTCCTCGACGTCGTCCTGCAGCTGCAACTGCAGTTCGTCGGGGATCGCGTCGGGAGGCGGTGCCACCGGCGGCATCTGGGTCTCGCCGGCGTCCCCGGCCAGGTTCGGCGATTCGTCGTCGAGGTACGGGTCGTACATCATCTCGCCGGCGATCGTCTCGAAGAAGTCCCCAGGTCGAGCGTGCGGGCGCGTGTCGCCGGGCTCCACCAATTGCGCGGTGAGCCTCTGCGCCACCGCCAGCGAATCGGTGGCGGTCGCCGTGCGGGTGGCCAGTGGTGCGACGCACGGCGCCACGAGCGTGGCCATGGCGCGCAACCATGGCGGGAGGCCGGCACTGTCGCGACCAGACAACAGCCAGGCGAAGAGCAGATCCAACAACTCGGACTGCGACGGCATGCGCTGCGCATCCGGTCGCGTCAGCAACAACGCGGCAAGCGCGCGCTGCTCGTGCGCCAAACCGGGATACGCGCGGGCCAGCGCCGCGGCAACGCGAAACCCTTCGGCCACCAGGAAGAGCTCCTCGAGCAGATCCGGATGCTGCGGGGCACGGAGATACGCCAGCAAGCCGTCAGAGGCGTCCGCGGGCAGCGTGACGTCATAGGTGCCGAACTCGCGCCGCCCGGCCAGTTGCGCGGCGAGGAAGCGGTAGATCCGCACGTTGTCCTCGTGGGTGGCGAAGCGATCGACCTTGAGCGGCAGCGCCACTTCGTCTTCGAGCGGGAACTCTTCCAACGGCGAGCGCAGCGCGAAGGTGTCAGCGGCGCGAATCGATACGGAGCGACCACTGAGCATCTGCACGTACTTGCGCAGCAGCCCCTGGACATCGGACAGCACGGCCGCCGTGGATGCGGCGTGCAGGACCTTGAGACTGGTGCGGGACTCGAGCGCGAAGTAGGCGATGCCGGCGTCGGCGTTCTCCGCGGCGATCTCGAGGCCACGTCGCACCCAATCTTGAACGGCGGCGTGCGGGGCGTCTTCGTACGCCGCGGGCAACGATCGTAGCACCGCTACGGTGCCGCGTGGAAAGGCCGCGGCGACGGCGAGCGCGAGATCGAGGGCATCCTGTCGATGCGAACGCGGCAGGTCGTGCACCAACGCGCCGGCCACCGGCACGATCTCCGCCACGGGACCCGCGAGCGCGGCACCAGCCCGCTGAAATACCTCCAGCAACTTGAGTCGCAAGGGTCCGTGCAGGCGCCGCAGCGCCGCGGGTAGCTGCGTGTAGAACACCGCCGCTGGCGCCGGGTTGACAGCGGCAATGGCGCTGGCCGTGGCAAAGAACGCGGCGCGCTCGGCGGGCTTCAACGTCCCCAGACCGGTGGGCAAGCCCGTGAAGAACTGACTCTCCTTGAGGGCCGGCTGCACGGCAATCCCAAAGTCCGCCCAGGGACGCAGTTCGCCTGCCTCAAGCACGGTCAGGACGTGCGCCGCCGCGCCGAGGTACGCTTGGGCGAGGAATTCGCCACGCCATCCCGAGACGCCGTGCAACCGTGTGGCCTGACTCCCCCACTCTGCCAATGTCTGGGACGACAGTCGGTCGACGAACGGGGCGGTGCCTTCGAAGAACATGCCGCCGAGCTTTCGCGACACCGCCGCCACCTGCCGCCCGATGGCGCACCACTGTGAGAGGCCGCTGACACCGACGGCGGCCACGGCCTTCGGCGCAATGGTGAAGTACGCCAGGGCGCCGTCGCGCAGCGAGGGTTGGCCGCTCAGCAGTTCCTGACCGAGCACGAGCCAAGCCTCGAACTCGCGCGGCCCGAGCGCCTGCCAGACAGCGGCGGCGTGCCGATAGAACTGTTGTGCCACCGCGGCGGAGGTCGCCGCGAGGCGGTCGCCGGCAGCCAACACGTGCTCGTGGATCTCAGGACCGAGGTGCTCGGCCGCCTCGCGGGCGCGGCGACCGGCACGGTCGGCGAAGAGGTGGGATTCAAACCACAGGGAACGCAGGGTGCTCACGCGAAGATCGCGCTCACCAGCGCCTCGATGGCCCGCTGCGATTCGACGTCGTCAGTCAGCGAGGTGCTGACGGCGACGCGGCAGGCGCGTCGCGCCGTGACGCCGCGCTGGATGAGCTGGCCGGCGTAGATGAGCAATCGCGTGCTGACACCTTCTTCGAGGCCGCTGGCCTTCAGGTGGCGTACTTTCTCGCCGAGCTTCGCCAATGCCAGTGCAGTATCCATGTCGACCCCGCTCTCGTGGGCAATGATCTGTGCTTCCTTGTCACGCGGCGGGTAGTCGAAATCGATAGTTACGAAGCGTTGACGGGTCGAATGTTTCAAATCCTTGAGCACACTCTGATAGCCCGGGTTGTAGGATATGACGAGCAAGAAGTCCGGGTGCGCCTCGATGATCTCACCCTTCTTGTCGATCGGCAGAATGCGCCGGTGATCCGTGAGTGGATGGATGAGCACGATGGTGTCCTTGCGCGCTTCGACGATCTCGTCGAGGTACGCGATGCAGCCCGACTTCACCGCTTGCGTCAGCGGTCCGTCGATCCAGATCGTCTCGTCGCCTTTGATGAGGTAGCGACCGACCAGGTCGCTGCCAGTCAGGTCCTCATGGCACGCAACGGTAATCAGGTTCCCAGGCGGAAGCTCCTGACCCGGGGCGCCGTTGTTCGTCGCACCACGCAGCGTGTAGGCCATGTGCTCGACGAAGCGGGTCTTGCCACAGCCGGTCGGACCTTTGAGGAGGATGGGGAGTCGGCACGCGTACGCGGCGCTGAAGATCTCACCCTCGTCGCCAACCGGAAGGTAGTAAGGTATGTCGGTCACACGGTGTCTCCGCTGCGGTTCTCTCGGGGAAGGTAGCCCCGTGGGTCACGCTGCTGAAAAACCACTGGTGAGTCAAGGTGACCGCTATCGTTGCTGGTGGGCCATAATGGCCCAGTACCTATGATCAGGCGAAGCCGAGGTTAGATGGCTGCGCCGGAAGGGGTACGCAGTATCCGGTGCCGCTGGGATCCTCTTGCTGCGATCCGGTGCTGCGATGCGTTGTGGTTCGGCGCGCCCCCGCGGCCGCGTCGAACCACAGCGTACTGCGCTTGAGTGGTGGGTGAGCTTTTAGCGAATCAGTCCAGCTCTCCTGTTCCGGCGCGCCGCGTTCACGCCTGCCCTTCCGGGCCGACGTTCAGATTGACCAACGCGAAGAACAGTTCGTCGAGCGACTGATAACGAAACCAAATTGGTACTTGCGGGTAGAGATCACCCGGATCCACACTCCACCCCGATTGCTCGTCTCCGTAGACGGGGAACACTTCGAGTCCGATCTTCAACAGGCGGGCATTCACTGCGACTTCCGATTGAGCTTGTGTGTGGGTCATCATCTCAAGTCCCCTTTCCGTCGCATCTGCTGAAATACGGCAGCAGAAAGCATGCCATGGAAGCGTCCGGGAACGAGAAGGAGCGCCGCCTGAGAATCCGGTGTTGTGAATCTGGCTGTTTCGCGAGCTTGTGGAGTCCAGTGGCACGTATGCCAGGAAGTTCAGCACGACCTCGATCCAAAACGAGCCAGGCGGGAGCCTACTGCGTCTGCACGCCAGGTATGATACAGGCAAGAGCCAAAGGTACTGAGAGGGACCGCTCGCTCAATGCAAATCGAGATTCAGGCGCAACACAGCGAGGTGCATCCGCGCTGGCGATCGATCATCCAACGACGGGCTGCCAAGCTCGGCGATTTGTGTGATCGCCTCATCCGGCTGCACGTTACGCTGGTGCACAGTACGCACCACCTGCGCGGCAACGAAGAAGTACGCTTGCTCGCCGCCGTGCCCAACGACACCCTGCGGGTGCAAAAGGCGAAGGCCAATATGGGTGACGCAATTCACGCCGCCTTCGGCGCCCTCGAACGTGAGTTGCAAGGCCGGATGGATCGGCAACGGGAACGCAAGCGGTTGGCACGCGCCGCTCACCGACCGCCGACGTCGCGGCCGGCGGGGCCATCGCGCAGCTGATTCGCAAAGATACGCGCTCCGTTTGGGCGCTCATGCCACTGCTTCCCGGCAAGCTCCCGGTCAACGTCCTGCAGCAATTGTTGCGTCTGCACGGCGCGCCTGACCGTCGCGTGATCCTCGGCCCGCGTTTTGGCGAGGATGCCGCGGTGATCGATCTAGGCACCCAGTATCTGATCCTCAAGAGCGACCCGGTCACGTTCACCGCTGACGAGATCGGCTGGTATGCGGTGCACGTGAACGCCAACGACGTGGCGGTCATGGGCGCCCGCCCGGCATGGTTCCAGGCCACGATTGTCGTACCGCCGGGAACGCCAGTCGCAGCCGTGCGACAGATATTTCGGGACATCGATCGCAGTGCACGCGGCTTGGGCATCGCGGTGACGGGCGGACACACCGAGGTTTCGCCAGCCGTACGCCAGCCAATCGTGGCCGGCGACATGCAAGGCGTGGTGCGCCGCGACGCCTTGGTCACCTCAGCCGGCGCGCGACCGGGTGATGCCGTCGTCCTGACCAAATCCGCCGGCATTGAGGGCACGTCGATTCTGGCCCGCACCTACCCCGCGGCGGCACGCCAGGTCCTCGGCGCCGCAGCGCAGCAGCAAGCGGCCCGTTTTCATCACCGGCCCGGCATCTCCGTCGTACCCGAAGCGTTGCTCGCTGGACGCGCCGGCGCCACCGCGATGCACGATCCCACCGAAGGCGGCGTCGCCGCCGGGCTCTTCGAGCTGGCAACGGCGTCGCGACAGCGGCTGTGTATCGACCTGGACACCATTCCGATCCACCCGCACACTCAACGTCTCTGCTCCCACTTCGGCCTCCGTCCGCTCGGGCTGATCGGATCGGGTGCCCTGCTGTTGACCATCGCCGCGCGCCGGCTCCCCGCGCTGCTTCGCAGCTTCCGCCGTCACCGCATCCCGGCGACGCCGATCGGCACCGTCGAAGCCGGGCGCGGTGTCACCGCACGCTGCAAGGGCAAACGCACTCGCTTCGAGTGGTCGCAGCGTGACGAGCTGACGCGCATCGATGCACCCGTATAATCAGTGGACACCACCCTATCTTGTCGCGCCGCGCCATGTTATCGATCCTGCCCTGACCCCTGAGGTGAGGCATGGCGCAGAGCACGACCTGCGAGCATTGCGGACGAGTGATCGCACGCGACAAGGCCGAGGTGCTCATCATCGAGGACTGGACGCACTACTTCTGCTCGGAGCCCTGCAAGATCCAGTGGGGTGAGCAGGCCGAGATCGAAGAGGAATAGGGGGAAGAGTAATGAGACGTCCGGCCGTCAGCCTGGCCGCCATGGCCGGTCGCCGCCAGGCAACCTTGGAGGCGGCGCAGGACATCGAACGGCGCGGCTTCGCGGGCATCTATTGTCCCAGCTTCGGCGACGGCGTCGGCCTGTGCGAAGCGCTGGCCCTGTGCACCAAGGAGATCCCGTTGGGCACTGCCATCGCCAACATCTACACCCGTCATCCATCCGACTACGCGCAAACCGTCACGCTCATCCACGAGCTCAGTCGCGGACGCTTCCGTTTCGGTATCGGCGTCAGTCACGCGCCGGTGAACTCGCGGTTGGGGGTGAAGACCGGCACACCGACGCAAGATCTCCGCGGCTTCATCGAGCAGCTCCGCCAGGGGGCTCAACGTTGGGGAGAACTGCCTCCACTCATCTTGGCGACCCTGCGCCGGAAGATGGTGCAGCTCGCGGCCGAGATCGCGGCGGGTGCGGTGTGGGCCAACGCGGCGCGCTCGCACATGGCGACATCGATCGGCTACCTCGGCGACGCCGCACACCGCCCCGAGTTCTTCATCGGCAACATGATTCCGACGTGCATCTCCGACGATCGGGTCGCGGCCGCCGCCGTCATGCGCAAGACGCTGAGCGGGTACGTGCTGCTGCCCAACTACCAGAACTACTGGATAGAGGCCGGGTACGCCGACGAGATGCACGCCATCCAGCGCGCCATTGCGGCGCGCGCGCCTGACAAGATCCCCACTCTGATGAGCGACAAGTGGCTGTCGGATTGCACGCTCTTCGGGTCGGTCACCGCAGTGCGCGAGGGCGTCGAGGCCTGGTACGCCGCCGGCGTGACTACACCGATCCTGGTGCCGTCCTCCGCGAGCGGCGGGCAGCTGAGGGCCCTGCAGGAGCTGTTCGCCGCCTTCGCGTGACCTTCAATCACCCACCGTCGCCATGCGCCCTGCCCTGCATATCGACCCACCGCTTGCGGCGATCCCGGCTGCACTTCGCGCCGCCGGCGTCGATGCCTTTCAAACCACCTTGCGCAATCCGCAACGCTTCGGAAAGGACGGCGTCCCCGACGCCGACGATCAGGCCGCGTTCCGCGCCGCCGCATCCGGTCTGTGGGGCATCGTGCACGCAACCTTGCTCACCAACCTGGCGAGCCCAGACGGCCGCATCCGCAACGCCTCGGCGTCGAGCTTGGTCGGCGACCTGCAACTCGCCGCCCAACTCGGCTTGGTGGGAGTGTGCTTTCATGTCGGCTACGCCAAGGGGCATCCCGACGTCGACACGGCCCTCGACGCCGCGGCCCGCAAGCTCGGCCAGGTCGTCGCCGCGATGCCCAGCGGCGCCTGCGCGGTGATCGAGAACAGTTGCGAAGGCACCGAGCTGGGCAAGGAGATCGCCGAGATCGGCAAGCTCGTTCGTGCGATCGATGCCCCGCGCGAGCGCCTCGCTGTGCTCATCGACACCTGCCACTTGCACGCCGCCGGTTTTGACCTCGCCACACCGGATGCCGGCGACCGGTTGGCCGATGCCCTCGAAGCCGACGGCCTCCTCGACCGCCTCGTCGCCTTCCATCTCAACGACTCGCAAGGCCCGTGCGGCTGCAAGCGCGACCGCCACGCCGTACCCGGTGAAGGGACGATTCGCGACGGCCTGCTGTCCGTCGTGCATCACCAAGCCTTCGCGAATCTGCCGATGATCCTCGAGATCGCGGTCGACGCCGCGCCGCGCGGCATCGCTTATCTGTCGTCTGCCGTCTGAACTCCGCCGTCTGTTGTCTGTGGTCCGAAAGGAGCGCCCATGCCCGAGCTGATCCTGCACCACTACGACACCTCCCCGTTCTCGGAGAAGGTCAAAAAGATCCTTGCCTACAAGGACGTACCCTGGCGCGCCGTCGAGCAGCCGACGATCATGCCGAAGCCGCAGCTGGTGCCGCTCACCGGCGGCTATCGACGCATTCCGGTGCTGCAGATCGGCGCCGACATCTACTGCGACACGCAGCTCATCGTGCGCACCATCGAGCGCCTGCACCCGCAACCCAGCATCTATCCGCCGGGCACCGAGGGGACCTGCCACGTGTGGAACCTGTGGGCCGACCGGCTCTACTTCTGGACCACCACGTCGATCCTTTTCGCGCTCATCGGGCAGCACGTGCCGAAAGAGTTCATCGACGATCGCACCAAGATGCTTCCCGGACGCAGCTTCGACGACATCCCGAAGATGGCGCCCCATGCCAAGGAGCAGTGCCGCAGCTTCACCCACCTCCTGGCGGCACAGCTCGCCGACGGTAGGCCGTATCTACTCGGCCATCAATTCAGCCTTGCCGACGCGGCCTGCTACCACCCGGCGTGGTTTCTGCGCAACTTTCCCCCCGCCGCCGCTGTCTTCGAAGAGTTCCCGCAGGTCACCGAGTGGGCCGAACGCATCACAGCCATGGGCCACGGCCGCCGCACCGACATGAGCGCCGATGACGCCTTGCAGATCGCCAAGACCAGCACGCCGGCAACGGCAAGCGCCACCGACCGCCACGAACCCAACGGAGTGAAACCCGGCGATCGAGTCAGCGTGACGCCCGACGACTACGCCTTCGATCCCGTCAGCGGCGAGGTCGTCACCTCATCGGTTCACGAAATCGCCATCCGCCGTCACGACGACCAAGCCGGCGAGCTGGTCGTCCACTTTCCGCGCATCGGTTTCCGCGTTGCGGCACCGTGACGGTGCAGCCGCGCGGATGGCTCACAACCGCTCGATGATCGTCCCGGTTCCCAGCCCGCCGCCACAGCACATCGAGATCAGGCCGTAACGCCGGTTGGTGCGCTCGAGCTCGTGCAGCGCCGTGGCGATCAAACGCGCCCCGGTGCAACCGGTTGGATGACCGAGGGCGATGGCACCGCCGTTCGGGTTGACACGCTCCGGATTCGGCTGCAGCTCCTTCATCCACGCCAGCACCACCGACGCGAAGGCTTCGTTGACCTCGAACACATCGATGGCATCGATCGGCAGGCCGCTCTGCTTCAACACTTTGCGGGTCGCCGGGATGGGACCCTTCAGCATGGTGACCGGATCGACACCGACCAGCGTCGTGGTCACGATGCGCGCGCGCGGCTTCAGCCCCAACGCCTTGGCTCGCTGCGGCGACGCCAGGAGCACCGCCGCGGCACCGTCGGACACCTGCGACGACGTGCCGGCCGTGTGCACGCCGCCGGGCTCGACCGGATTGAGCGCGGCGAGCTTTTCCAGCGACGTCTGCCGCAAGCCTTCGTCCTTGGCGATGACACGTTTCTCACCCGTCGGCGTGCCGGTCTCGTCGAGCACCGGCGCCTCGATCGGCACCACCTCGCGCGTGAAGCGCCCTTCCGCCCATGCCTGGCCGGCGAGCGTCTGGCTGCGCAATCCGAAGCGATCGGTGTCCTCCCGCGTGATGCCGTACTCCTTGGCGATCATCTCGGCCCCCTGGAACTGCGACGCGAAGGCATAATGTTGCCCGTAGCTCGGCGACAGCGGCGAGCCCCCTTTCATGTTCGCGCCCAGCGGCACGCGGGTCATCATCTCGACACCACACGCCAGCACCAGATCCTCGATGCCGGCACCGATCAGGCCGGCGGCGATGCTGGTCGCCTGCTGACTCGATCCGCACTGGCTGTCGACGGTGGTCGCGGCGATCTCCATCGGCAACCCCTGCGACAGCCACGCGACCCGCGCGATGTTGAACGACTGCTCGCCCACCTGCGACACGCAGCCGCCAACCACCTGCCCGACGGCGTGCGGATCGATGCCGGCGCGATCGACCGCCGCCTTCTGCACCGCACCGAGCAAGTCAGCCGGATGCAGACCGGCGAATCCACCCTTGCGCCGCCCAATCGCACTCCGCACCGCTTCGACGATGAGCACTTCTTGCATGCGACCCTCCTCGATTCCGAACTCTCCTGCGGTTCAAGCAGAACGCGCGACGAGAAACCAGAGACCGGTCGCGACCCCGGGGCCTGACGCGCTAGGCACGGCGGATGCCCCATGCTAGTCGATACGGCCACGGAGACTTGAGGATGGATGCATTCAAGGATCGCGTTGCCGTGATCACCGGCGGCGCCGGCGGCATCGGGATGGCGATCGCCCGGAGCTTCGCGGCACGCGGCGCGCGCCTGGTGCTCGCCGATCTCGACGAGACGGCGCTCGGGCGCGCCGTCGAGACGCTCACCGCCGCCGGCGCACAGACGCTCGGCGTGCGCACCGATGTCACGCAACTCGACAGCGTGCGCGCCCTGGCCGCGGCGGCGACGCAGCACTTCGGACAGGTGCACATCGTCTGCAACAACGCCGGCGTCGCCACCTTCGGCCTGATGAGCCAGGCGACGCACAAGGACTGGGAGTTCACCATGAACGTGAACTTCTGGGGCGTCGTGCACGGCGTCGAAACCTTCGTGCCGCTGCTGCTGGCGCAAGGCGCCGGCGGCCACATCGTGAACACCGCCTCGATGGCGGGGCTGGTCGGCATGCAGTGGCTGGGCATCTACTGCGCCTCGAAGTTCGCCGTCGTCGGCCTCAGCGAATCGCTGCACCGCGAGCTGAAGCCCGCGGGGATCGGCGTCAGCGTGCTGTGTCCGATGATTGTCGCGACCAACATCAACGAGAACTCGGTGCGCATGCGACCGGCGGCGCTGCGCAACGACGGCGAGGACATCGTCCTGCCTCCGGCCAGCGAGGTGAAGGGCGGCACCATCGCTCCCGAGGAAGTCGCGCGCCGCGTCGTCCGGGCCGTCGACCGCAAGGACCTGTACGTTCTGACACACCCGGAGCAACGCGGTTTCCTGCGCCGGCGCGCGGCCAAGATTGATGCGATGTTCGAGGAGGATACCTGGTGACTGATCTGTTTTCGATTCGTGGCAAAGTGGCGCTGGTCACCGGCGGGTCGCGCGGCATCGGCTACATGATCGCCCGCGGCTTCGTCGAGAACGGCGCGCGCGTCTATATCTCCGCCCGCAAGCGGGAGGCATGCGACCAGGCCGCCCGCGAGCTGTCGCAGTACGGGTCGTGCGTCTCGGTCCCCGCCGACTTGTCGATCGAGGCGGGTGCCACGGCGCTGGCCGGCGCCGTCGCGGCGCGGGAGCCCGAGCTGCACATTCTAGTGAACAACGCCGGCGCCAATTGGGGGGCGCCGCTCGCCGACTATCCCGACGCCGCCTGGGACAAGGTGCTCAACACTAACGTCAAAGGTGTGTTCTTCCTGACCCGGGCACTGCTGCCGCAGCTCGAGAAGGCGGCGCGCCCCGGCGACCCGGCGCGCGTCATCAACATCGGCTCCATCGACGGCCTCAAGGTGCCGCTGCTCGAGACCTACGCGTACTCGGCGAGCAAGGCCGCGGTCCACCACCTGACCCGCGTTCTGGCGATGCAGCTGGCAAGCCGCGGCATCACCGTGAACGCCATCGCCCCGGGGCCGTTCGAGAGCAAGATGATGGCGGAGACCTTGAACCGTTTCCGCGACGCGATCGTCAACTCATGCCCCCTCGGTCGCATCGGCGAGCCCGAAGACATGGCGGGCGCGGCGATCTTCCTGTCGTCGCGCGCCGGTGCCTATCTCACCGGCACCGTGATCCCGGTCGACGGCGGCATCTCGACGCGTTGAGTCAGGTCTGCGGCGACACCCGGCGCCGGCCAAGCCACGCGCCACCGGTCACCAAGGCCGCCAGCATCAGCACCACCAGGCGCATGGCCCAGGCCTTCTGGTCCTCGACCTGTTGACCAATGTGCACCAGCCAGAGCACCCGAGACATGCCCTCGCCCGCCTCGTCGACCGCCTGCAGGTTGAGCGTCTCCGACAGCTCCGCCGCCTGCCGCAGGTACGGGTTCGGCGCAACCGCTGCCGCCGGATTGATTTCGAAAGGTACCTGCCGTGGCCGTGCCGTGAACGGCGTGAGATCCACCGTGCTAGTGAAGTAGTCGCGCATGTCGGTGGCGTGGCGATCGAACTGACTCAGCGCGTGCACGCCGAGCAGGAGCTCGATGGTCTTCGACATGCTGACGTTCGAGTGATGCACGTGCGAGACGTAGCCGCGTTTGACGTAGGGGCTGATCACCAGCGAGATGGTGCGGTGCGCCGACACGTGATCCTGACCATCCTGCGCATCGTCCTCGGTCACGAAGATCGCCATGTGCGGCCAGAACGGGCTGTGCGTCAGCGCCTCGACGACCATACCCAGACCGGCGTCGTTGTCCGCTACCGAGCTGCGCGCCGACGGCTGCTCCGGGCTGGCCGCAAAGGTGTGATCGTTGGGCAACCACAGCTGCATGTAGGTCGGTAAGGTGCCGGCTGCAGCGAACTGATCGAGCTCGCCGCGAAAGATCTCGGCGCGCGTCACGTCGCTGAAGCTCGCCAAGATGTTCGACGGGTAGTCGAGGTTCTGATTCGGCCACACCTGATTGCGCAGGATGTCGGTCTTCACTCCCGCCGCCGCCAGGCTCTCGATCTCGCCGTTGACGATGGCAAGCACCTGGTCCACCGACGGCAAGCTGCCGAAGGCCTGACTGATCGGCAAGGCAATGCTGGCAACGCCGCCGCCGTTGATGCCGGCGGCGAAGCGTGACAGCAGCGCCAACGTCTCGCCGTACACGCGGAATGGCACGCCCTGGCGCTCCAGCGACTCGAAGATGTAGCCGCCCTTGGCAAACCCCTCTTGGCCCTGCTCCAGCACCGAGCTCGGCAGGTTGCGATCGTAGTTCGACGGCCACAGCTTCTCGATGAAGTCGTTGCAGTTCGCCTGATCGACCCACTCGTGACCCGGAGTCGAGACCTCACCGTCGTTGAAGAAGTTGTCGCCGGTGGCGAACTCGGTGGCCAACGCATGGGCGTTGGGAGTCACGTCGCTCCCGAACATGACGAGGCTCGGATCGCCATTGCCCACCCCCAAGTCACCCAGCACCTGGTCGTAGGTGCGGTTCTCCTTCAAGATGAAGACGACGTACTTGATCGCATCGGATGGACCGCTGCCGAAGTCGATGGGCACCGGGTTGCCGCGTGCCACTTCTCCGCCTTGCGGTTCGACGTCGGTCCACGCCAGGTCAACCGGCGCCAGCCCATTGTTGGCGATCACCACCTGCGTCCCGGCAGCCAGGTCGTACTGATCCACCGCGTCGATGATCGACACGGATCCTTTGAGCAGCTCGCCGATGTACGTCGTATCGCTCTCCGTGGCATCGAACTCCGGCCCACCGTTGGGCCCGACGCCGTTCCCTTTGCCGTTGGCCACGTAGAGGCGTTTGCCGTCGGCGCTCAATGCCAGAGCGCTCGGATACCAACCGCTGGGAATGAAGCCGGCGGGGGTGAACGTACGTGTCGAAGGATCGACGTCGAGCACCTGCACGGCATTGATGCCGGCGTCGGCTACGTAGACGCGCCGGCCGTCGGCGCTGACCGCGATGGCGTTCGGATAGAGGCCTTGCAGGCGCTGCTTGAGCGGCGTGTCGTCGAAGACGTTGAGGTCCACCTCGGCGACCGTCTGCAGCTTCGTCGTCTCGAGCACGACGAGCAGATCGAGATCGGAAGCCGTCACGTAGAGCAGCGTACCATCCGGGCTGAGCCGCAGCGCGCTGGGATGGCTGGCCCCGAAGATGGCGCGGTTGTCGACCCGCAAGCTCGACGCGATTCGCACGTAACGCAGGAAGTGCGGCGGCACCGCGGGATTGCTGATGTCCAGCACCGCAACCGACGAGATCTCCTGGCCGTTCGGGTTCAAGGGCGGCAACGGCGCCGGCACGTCGCCTGGATTACCGCCGTTCAAGCCCCACGACGACACATAGGCGCGTGTCCCATCGGCGGACACGACGACGGCGTACGGCAGGTTGCCGATCTTCTTGTCCGCCGTCTGCACCGCACCACTGGCAAGGTCGACGGCCACGAAGGTGTTGGAGCGTAGACCGACTGCAAACAGACGGGTGCCGTCCGGGCTGACCGCCAGCCCGCTCGGAAAGGTCGCGTCGGGCAGCTCGGCCAGCGGCACGCTGTCGCGGACCAGCGCGCCGTCGACGAAGCGCAACGTATCGATGCGGTCCGGGCCGCTGTCATTGTCGCTGCCGACGAAGACGCGGTCACCCTGCGGCGTCAGCGCGAGGCCGAAGAAGTGCGGCACCGCCACCTTGCTAACGGCCCGCGTCGCGGTGTCGATCACCTGGACATACTGCTGGCCGGTCTCATCACTATGCCCGTCGTTGGTCACCACCAAACGGCTGCCATCGTTGGTAAGGACCATGTTCAGGGGCAGCGTCTCCGTCGGAACTTGCACGCCGGTGGGTTCGACACGGCGCCCGTTCGGCAGCACGCCGCTGCCGTCGGCCAGCGGTCCGGCGGGCTCAGTGCGTGCCGGCGCCTGGCGCACGCTGACGGTTGGGGGGCAGCCGCCCACCGCGACGTTCACATCCGTGAGCACCTCGTCGACGGTGAACTGTCCGTCGGCGTTGGCGTCCGAGGGCGGACACAAGCGCGACGAAGCGGCACCCAACGCCAGCGTGACTGTGCGCAGCAGGTCTTCGCTGGTGACGCGTCCGTCGCCGTTGCAATCGCCGGGGCAGAGCGCGCCGGCGCGAGCCGAATACATGAACCACAACAGACCGAGGACGATCGATGCCGTCAGCTGACGATGTGTGCGCATAGTCCCGCCTAGCGCTGCCCGTCGGTGTCCGTCAAGCAAACGCGGCTGACCCGGCAGCAAGCTTCATGAACATTTCACTTCCATCGGAAGACGATGTTCGCGACGGAGCGCCGGGTGGTTCCGACTTTCTCATGCAGATGCGCCGGAGGTCCAGGGCAAGCCATCGAGATCGACGTTGCCACCGCTCAGTACGATACCGAGGCGCTCGATGCCGCGGATGGCGCGGCATTCGGCGGACAGCGCCGCGGCCACGGCCACCGCGGCGCTCGGCTCGATCAGCAGCTTGGCGCGCTCCCACGCCAGCCGCATCGCGGCGACGATCTCGGCCTCGCTGACGGTGATCACCCGCTCGACATGCTCGCGAATGATCGGCCAGGTGAGCGCGCCGAGGCTGGTCAGCAAGCCGTCGGCAATCGTATCGGGCGCCGTCTGCGGAATGAGCGTGCCGGCCGCCTTGGAGCGCGCCGCGTCGTCCGCACCCGCCGGCTCGGCAGCGATGACCCTGAGGGCGGGCGCGATGCCGTGCGCTGCGATGCAGATGCCGGAGACCAACCCACCGCCGCCGACGGGCGCGATGATGGCATCGAGCCCGGGAACCTGCTCGATCAATTCCAGCGCCACCGTCCCTTGGCCGGCGATGATGTCGGGATGGTCGTACGGATGGATGAAGGTCGCGCCGGTTTGCGCTTGCACGGCGGCAGCAGCCGTCTCACGCGCCGCCAGAGTGGGCTCACAGACGATGACGCGGCCGCCGTAGCCCTCGACGGCACGACGCTTCACCGCCGCAGCGTTGTGGGGCATGACGATGTGCGCCGCGACGCCGCGCAGGCGCGCCGCCAGAGCCAGCGCTTGGGCGTGGTTGCCTGAACTGTGGGTCACGACGCCGCGGGCCGCCTCGTCGTCGGGCAGCCGCATGACGGCATTGCATGCACCGCGAAACTTGAAGGCGCCGACCTTTTGCAGCTGCTCGCACTTGAAGAACAGCGAACGGCCGGCGAGTCGATCGAGCGTGGCACACATCAGCACCGGGGTCCGGTGCGCGTGCCCGGCGAGCCGCTCCGCGGCGGCGCGCACCACGAACAAGTCCACCGCATTCGATGACATGGCTCAGCCTTCCATCTCTCGCGCCCGTTTAGCCTTAGCAAACCTGTACGAGTCGCACAGCCCCGGAGGCAACCGTTCAGACGGGTTTTTGCGCGCGCCGTGCACGAGTCATTGTCAATCACCTCAGCCACGTACTACTCTACGAAGACTTTAGGCTTTGGGGGTAGGCTGATGCTGACACGGCTAGGAGCACCACACCGACACCACCACACGGCCATCGCCTTGGCGGGCCTGACGCTGCTGGCCTGGGCGTCGGTGGCTGGCGCCGACCCGTTCGTGGCGTTCGAAAGCGGGCAGGTCCGCCCACTGGCGCTCGCTCCGAACGGCACGCGACTCATCGCCGTGAACACCCCGGACAATCAGATCGAGTCGTACGCGATCGCCGCCGACGGCACACTGACGCACACGGGGTCGGCACCGGTTGGACTCGAGCCGGTAGCCGTGGCGGCGCGCACCGACACCGAAGTGTGGGTCGCCAACCATTTGTCGGACAGCATCAGCATCGTCGACCTGTCGACCAGCCCGCCGCGCGTCACGCGCACGCTGCTCGTCGGCGACGAGCCGCGCGACATCGTCTTCGCCGGCCCGGGTGGCACGCGGGCGTTCATCACCACGGCGCATCGCGGCCAGCACAATCCCAACGATCCGCAACTCACTACTCCTGGCGTCGGCCGTGCCGACGTGTGGGTGTTCGATGCAACGAACCTCGGCACCTCGCTCGGCGGCGATCCGCTGACCATCGTCACGTTGTTCGGCGACACGCCGCGCGCCTTGGCCGTGAGCCCCGATGGCGCCACCGTCTATGCAGCCATCCTGCAGTCCGGCAACCAGACGACGGCGATCAACGAAGGTTTGGTGTGCAACGGCGGAGCCGGTGCCCCGCCCTGCCTGGTCGCCGGCTCGACCATGCCCGGCGGCCTGCCGGCGCCCAATGCCAACGTGGAAAACAAACCCGGCCCCGAAGTCGGCCTGGTGCTGAAGTTCGACCCCAACAGCGCCGCATGGCACGACGAGCTCGGACGCAATTGGAACAACGGGGTGAAGTTCTCGTTGCCCGACAAGGACGTCTTCGCCATCGACGCCACCGCCAACCCGCCGGTGGAGACGGCGTCGTTCTCCGGCGTCGGCACCGTCCTGTTCAACATGGCGGTCAATCCGGTGAGCGGCAAGGTCTACGTCAGCAACACCGAAGCGCGCAACGAGGTGCGCTTCGAGGGCCCCGGCACGATCGCCGGGCACAGCGTGCGCGGTCATCTTCACGAAGCTCGCATCACCGTGCTGGACGGCACCGACGTGATCCCGCGTCACCTGAACACGCACATCAAATACGACGTCGTGCCGAGCCCGGCGAGCACGCTGGCGCGCAGCCTCGCCATTCCCACCGGTATCGCCGTCTCCGGCGACGGCAAGACGCTCTACGTCGCCGCCTTGGGTTCCAACAAGATCGGCGTGTACAACACCGCTCAACTCGAGGCCGGCACCTTCACGCCCGGCGCGCCACGACAGATCACCGTCCCCGGGGGTGGCCCGACTGGATTGGTGTTGGACGAGGCGGTGAATCGGCTGTACGTGCTGACGCGCTTCGACAACGCCATCTCCGTCATCAACCCGAAGACGCGCATCGAAAAGCAGCACGTCCGGTTGCACAACCCCGAGCCCAGTAGTGTGGTCGCCGGGCGGCCGTTCCTGTACGACGCCACGCTGACCTCCAGCAACGGTGAGGCATCGTGCGCCACCTGCCACGTCTTCGCCGACTTCGACGGCCTCGGCTGGGACCTCGGCAACCCCGACGACGTCGTCCTCAACAACCCCAATCCCTTCCGCATCGGCCCGTTGGGTGATCCCGACTTCCATCCCATGAAGGGACCGATGACGACGCAGACGTTGCGCGGCATGGCGACACACGGGCCGATGCACTGGCGCGGCGACCGTACCGGTGGCAACGACTTCGGGGTGTCGCCGTTGGACACGCAGGCCGCGTTCAAGAAGTTCAACGTCGCCTTCGGCGGCCTGCTGGGCCGCAGCGGGCCGCTCTCCGACGGCGACATGCAGGCGTTCACCGACTTCATTCTGCAAGTCATCCCGCCGCCCAATCCGATTCGCGCCCTGGACAACTCGCTGACGCCGGACCAGACGGCCGGCCGCACCTTCTACTTCAACAACATCTCCGACGGCGGCCTGCCGTGCAACGGTTGCCACGCGCTCGATCCGAGCGCCGGCCACTTCGGCACCGACGGCTTCTCGTCCTTCGAAGGCGAGACGCAGCATCTGAAGATTCCGCACCTGCGCAACGTGTACCAGAAGGTCGGCATGTTCGGGATGCCGGCGCTGGTCGGCAGTCCCGGACCGTCGAACGCCTTCACCGGCGAGCAGATCCGCGGCTTCGGCTTCCTGCACGACGGCAGCATCGACACCGTCCTGCGCTTCCTCAACGCCGCCGTCTTCAATTTCCCGGGTGGAAATCCGCAGCGCCAACAGGTCGAGCAGTTCTTGTTCGCCTACGACACCAACCTGGCCCCGATCGTCGGGCAGCAGATCACCTTGACGAGCACGAACGGCGCGACCGTTGGCCCGTTCATCGACCTTCTGATCGCGCGTGCCGCCGTCGGCGAGTGCGACCTCGTGGTCAAGGGTGTCATCGGCGGCGAGCCGCGTGGGGCGTATCGCACCGCGGCGGGGGACTTCCAGTTCGACCGCGTTGCGGAAGCTCCGGTGGACGATGCCTCGGTGCGGGGGCTGGCGAGCACTGCCGGGCAAGAGCTGACGTACACCTGCGTGCCGCCGGGCTCCGGCATCCGTATCGGCGTCGACCGCGACGGCGATACCGTCTTCGACGGCGACGAGCGTGACGGCGGCACCGATCCGGCCGCCGATACGAGTCTGCCCCCCACGGCGATCACGTGCGCCGGCTCGCAGCTGCTCGCGGGACCGAGCCTCCGCGTGACGCGCAACGGCAACCCAGCCGGCGACGAGCTCCTCAGCTTGACCGGCGGATGGGTAGTCAACCCGCCGACGCCGCGCATCGATCCGCTCAACAGCGGCTTCCGCTTCAAGGTCGACGACAAGGACGGCCACAACATCTTCGCGCGTGCCATTCCGCGCGGGGCTCAGCCGAAGCGCGGCGCCCCGGGGTGGAAGGTCAACGCGACGAAGACCAAGTGGACCTTCACCGACCGGAGCGGCACGCTCGCCGACGGTATCACCCGCGTCGAGGTGCGCGACGAGTCGGCGACCACGCCGGGGTACTTCACCTTCTCGGTACGCGGCCGCCACTCGAACTTCCAGATCGACACGGCGGGACTGCCGGCCCAGGTGCTGGTGGTGCTCGGCGGCATCGAGCAGGGGACCATCGGCCAGTGCGCGACGCGCGCATTCAACGCGACCGGAAGCGGCGCGCCTGACTGTCGCGTGAACGGCGGCACCGTGGTCTGCAACTGACGACGACGCTGGTTGACCTTCTCGGCAACGGGTGACATGCACTCGGGCATGCAGGCCACCGCAGCCGCCAGCACCGCGCCGTCATCGGTCTACGTCATCCAAGGACGCGAGGTCCGCCTCCCCGTCGAGGTGCGCGACGCGTCGGCGGGTGTGGCGACCTTCGTCGTCCCCTCCAGCGCGGCGCGCCGGCTCATTCCACACGACGGCCTCGACGTCGCGGAGATCCTTCCGGGTCGGACGCTGTGCAGCCTCGCCGCCATCGTTTATCGCGACAACGATCTGGGCCGTTACAACGAGGTCTCGATCACCTTCTTCGTACGCGAGCGGGTCGCGGCGCGCCGCGTACCCTACCTGTCAACGGCGCTCGATTTCTTCCGCGGCCGCGTCGGCACCTACATTCATTGGCTCCCGGTGACCGGCAGCTTCACCTGCGACGCGGGTCGCAGCCTGTGGGGCTTTCCGAAGACGGTGGAGGACATCGACATCACGACGCCGGGAGACCGCGCCGTGTGCAGTCTCGTCGCCGGCGGCGTTCACGTGCTCACGCTCTCGGTGCCACGCGGCGGCACGCGCACCATGCCCGAAACGCCGATGCTGACATATACGGTGATCGACGGGGCGCTGCACAAGACGGCGTTCACGCAGGCAGGGACGGGTTTCGGCTTCCGGCTCGGTGGCGCCCGGCTCAGCTTGGGGCCGCACCCGTACGCCGATCAGCTGCGCAGCCTCGGCCTGCCGAAGCGTGCCGTGATGAACATGTGGACGGAACGCATGCACGGACGCTTCGAGGCTGCCACGCGCGTCTGACCCCACTCACCAACACACGCCGTCGGCCACCAGTCGCGCCACCACGTCGCCACTCAACCTCAACACCTCACCGAGCACCGCCTCGGTGTCGGCACCGAGCAACGGCGCGGCGCCGGCCGTCACCAACGGCGTGCGACTCAAACGCAACGGATTGCCGATGTGACGCTCTTCGCCGATCTCCGGGTGGGTCACCGTGATGATCGCGCCGCGCGCCGCCAGGTGCGGATCGCCGCGGTGGTCGTCCGGGTTCTGCACGATCATCGCCGACACGCCGGCGGCTTGCAGCGTCGAGGCGACCGCCTCGGGCGAACGCTGTTGCGTCCAC
>Ga0335082_10001198_pt1 | contig 27627 bp, 26 predicted proteins | sample Lox_Sample_41_FD_206718 | JGI IMG/M metagenome (GOLD analysis project Ga0335082, IMG submission 206718) | Soil microbial communities from Loxahatchee National Wildlife Refuge, Florida, United States - Lox_Sample_4.1 | ecosystem: Environmental > Terrestrial > Soil > Wetlands | place: USA... | reverse complement strand
CTGTCGTGGTACGACAATGAGTGGGGCTTCTCGAAGCGCATGGGAGATGTGACGCGGTTCCTCGGCAGCAAGCTCTGAGGCGCGCTGCGTGCGCACCATCGATCAGATCAACCTGGCCAACCAGCGGACCTTCGTCCGCGTTGACTTCAACGTCCCGCTCAAGGACGGAACGGTCGGCGACGCGACCCGCATCAGCGCGGCGCTGCCGACGTTGCGCTACGCGCGCGACCACGGCGCGCGGCTGGTGCTCGCGTCGCACCTCGGGCGTCCCAAGGGCAAGCCGAAACCGGAGTACAGCCTGGCGCCGGTCGCACAGAAGCTGACCCACCTGTTCGGCCAGGAGGTGCGGTTGGCGTCGGACTGCATCGGCGACGCCGTCGAAGCCATGGTCAACGGCCTCGCCCCCGGCGAGGCGGTGCTGCTCGAGAACCTGCGCTTCCACGCCGAGGAGGAAGCCAACGATGATGGCTTCTCGCGCGCCCTGGCGCGGCTCGCCGACGTCTACGTCAACGATGCGTTCGGCACTGCGCATCGCGCCCACGCCTCCACCGCCGGCATGGTGCCCTACGTCGCCCAGCGTGGCGCCGGCTTCCTGCTGCAGAAGGAGTGCGAGTATCTCGGCAAGGTCGTGCGGGCGCCACAACGGCCGTTGGTTGCCATCCTCGGCGGCGCCAAGGTCTCCGACAAGGTCGCCGTGATCGACAACCTGGTGAACATCGTCGACGTGCTGCTGATCGGCGGAGCCATGGCCTACACCTTCTTGAAGGCGCAAGGCGTCGCGGTCGGCAATTCACTCGTCGAAGCCGACCGCGTCGACACCGCCAAGCGGTTGCTCGATCAGGCGGCGCAGCGCGGCATGCGGCTGCTGATCCCGGTGGACCATCGCGTCTCCACCTCGCCGAAGGGCGACGCGCCGGCGCAAACGGTGGCGCAGGCGATTCCCGACGGCTTGATGGGCGTCGACATCGGACCGGCAACGGAACGCGCGTTCGCCGCGGAGGTGGCCAAGGCAAAGACCGTCTTCTGGAACGGACCGATGGGTATCTTCGAGATCCCCGCGTTCGGTCACGGTACCATGGCCATGGTCGACGCGTTGGTGCACAGCGCCGCGCTCACCATCGTTGGTGGTGGTGACTCGGTGGCCGCGGTGATGCAGTCCGGGAAGGCCGACCGCATCTCCCACATCTCCACCGGCGGCGGCGCGTCGCTCGAGTTTCTCGAGGGCCGCACGTTGCCGGGCATTGCCGCGCTGGAGGAGAAGTGAATCCGCACCGCGTGCCGCTGCTGACTGGCAACTGGAAGATGCACGGCACGCTGCCGGAGGCGATGGCCCTCGCCGAGGGAATCACCGCCGGCGTCGCCGGGCTCGCCGATCGCGAGGTGTTGCTGGCGCCGCCGTTCACCGCCATCAGTGCGGTGGCGCGGGTGATCGCCGGCAGCAAGGTGCTGCTGGCGGGACAGCATCTGCACTGGGAAGCGAAGGGCGCGTTCACCGGCGAGGTGTCGGCGCCGATGCTGCGCGACGCCGGCTGCACGCACGTCATCGTCGGCCACTCCGAGCGCCGCCAGTTCTTCGGTGAGACCGACGAGACGGTGGCCAAGCGCGTCGCCAGCGCCCAGGGGAACGGGCTCGTGCCGATCGTCTGCGTCGGCGAAACCCTCCAGCAACGCGAGGCCGGGTCGACGCTGGCAGTCATCGAGCGCCAGGTGCGCGGTGGATTGCTCGGCCGCGACCCAGCTGCTATACGGGCGCTCGTTGTCGCGTACGAACCGGTGTGGGCAATCGGCACCGGGAAGGTGGCCAGTCCAGAACAAGCTCAAGAGGTCCACGAGTTCATTCGGCGCACGCTCATGCAGCTGGCGGGCGCCGAGGCAGCGAACGCGTGTCGGGTGCTGTACGGCGGAAGCGTCAAGCCGGACAACATTGATGAACTGATGCGCCAGCCGGACATCGACGGCGCGTTGGTGGGCGGTGCGAGCTTGCAGGTCGAGTCGTTCGTACGGATCGCCAAGTTTGTCGCGTGAGGGACATATGTATACAGTCGTAACCATCGTTCACATCATCGCCTGCCTGTTTCTGATCGGCGTCGTGCTGTTGCAGCAGGGCAAGGGCGCCGACATGGGCGCCGTCTTCGGCGGCAGCAGCTCGACGATCTTCGGCAGCAGCGGGGCCGGCAACTTCCTCACGCGGCTGACGACGGGCATGGCGGTCGTCTTCATGCTGACGTCGCTGACCCTCACATACTCATCGGCGCGCCGCTTGGGAGCGACGGTGTTCGACTCCGCGCCGCTCCCCGAGCCGCCGCCGGTACAAGCACCGGCGGATACCGGCGCGGCACCGATGGGCGAAGCGCCAGGCGCGGCACCGGCAGCCCCGCAAGCGGAGGCCCCCGCCGCAGCCGCACCCGCGGTGGAACCACAAGCCGCCGCGCCGCGGGCAGCTCAGCCACAAGCCGCCGCACCGGCCGCCCCAGCCCAGCCGGAGGCACCAGCAGCGAATTGAACTCTCTCACGACGAGCACCAGCACGATCCACGACACGCGAGGATGGCGGAACTGGCAGACGCGCTAGTTTGAGGGGCTAGTGGGCTAATAACCCGTGGGGGTTCAAGTCCCCCTCCTCGCATTTTTCTACGTCCGAATTCACTACGTTTTTTCCAAATTGTGCCCCAGCTGTGGATAACTGGGGGCACAATTTGCCCGGTTCGTGCCGAAAAAGCTCCGGATCGGACGCCTCGAAGCGATTGAGCTCGCTGTCCCGCTCGAGCGGTACCCACTTGCCGTAGTGGCGGCGCAGCGTCTCGTACCGGACGCCGGTCTGGGCCTCAAGCCAAGCGATCTTCACGCCGATTCCGAGCGCCATCGTGACAAATGTGTCCTTGGTGCAGTAGAGACCGCGCTGCCGGATGTCGAGCACGCGCAGGCAATCGTACCAGTGCCGCGAGAACGCCTTCGGCTCGATTGGCTCCCCGCAAGTGTTCTTGAAAACCGGGTCCGTCGGTGCCACATGCAGAGGCTGCAGGTCACTTAGCACGCGGGCGATCTCGGGGAACAGCTCAACCTCGCGACGTGCCTGTTTCGTCTTTGGCGCAGCGTACTGGCCGAGATGACGTGATCGACGCACAGATAGCCGACGGTTTGCGAGGTCGATATCGCCCCACCGAAGGCCGCTCGCTTCAGATGGACGAAGCCCAGTCCAGAAGAGCGTGAACACATACGCATGATACGATGGATGAGGCAGCCAGCGGTGCTCGGTCGAACCCGCTCCGGGATGGAATCCAAACCGCTTGTTCCGGAACCATTCGATGATTCGCTTCCGCTCACCCGGCGTGAAGGGGTCCGGATCCGGCGGTTCCCAGGCCGGCCAACGCATGCCGGCGAACACGTCGCGTACGACGAGTTCGTCGGCCCTTGCCTGGCGGATCAGCGCGCGGAAGGTGCCGCTGACGATGTTCTTCACGTATTTGACCGATTTGCCGCGCATCAAAAGATCGGCCTGGAGCCCGCGCACGTCGCTGGCGCGGAGATCGGAAAGCGCGATGTCGCCGAGCGCCTGGCGAATGTAGATTCGGAAATGCCGGCGGTAGTCCCTGAGCTGCGCCTTCCGCGCGAGCGCTTCCTGCTCCTTGATCCAGCAGGTGAAGTATTCGGCCACCGTCGGACCGCTGCCGCGCGGCGGAACCGCCGTCCCTGGCTTCTCCACCTTGCTGACCGGCTTCTTCAAAATCTCGTCGATTTCGGCCAGGGACCTGCCGGCTTCCAGTGCGGCGCCAACGAGCTTGGCCAGCGGACGCAGACGAGTGCGGTTCTCCACCGTGTCGGTGTAGCCAGTCGACCGCGCGACCTGCCGGCTGCTCCCGTCGGGCATGAGCGCCCGGAAACGCAACCGCAGCTGACCGCTCTTCACGTTAACGGAGCAGCCGCTGTAGCTCTGTCGTCGCCGCTTCGACATTTAAACCCTGCTTCCGTCCCGTCTCATGATGCTCGTCGCTTTCTACCACATCGGTCGGCCTCGTCCGAGTTCTGTGTCCCTCGATCAACGCCACGATTGCATCCCATTTGAAAATCAACCGACTTCGCCGACCTCCGAACTGAAAGAAGTGCACGCCGCGAACAAGGACGCCGCGCGCAATCATCTTCTCGATCGCATCTGGTGACCACGGCGTCCGCTGGGCCAACTCCTCGGCAGACAGATAGGGTTTAGCGCTAGTCATCGTGTCACCAACTCGTCAGGCTCATCGTATGAGTCGATGCGGGGGTCGTTCGTGATCTCGAAGGTTCTTGAGGAGCGAGTATGCGCCGGCCGCGAAGGGTAAGACTGCGCTGCCATGTAGTTTTCCGCCCGCAAGCTGCCGTTACCGTAAGGGCGCTTCGCTAAGGCACCCAACGAGAAGCACTGGTCGGCCCAGCACGGGCGCCAGATGGCCGCATCGGCCCCTTTCTCCTCCAGTTCGGCCAGGGCGCTGAACCACACGGAGCGCGACACGGACAAGGAGGCCACGGCATGGCGATAGCGTTCCAGCCAGATGGGATGGCGACCGACCACAAGGATCGTCGCGTTGTCCGCATCGGTCGCCAGTGATCCGGTTTGCATCGCCGCGTACCGGAGCATTTTTCTCACGAACTTGCGTGGCGACCGGGTGTGGTACTCCACCTCGAGAGCGAAGAACCGCTCGCCAATTTCCTGCCACGTAATCTTGAACCGGGCGTCTGGTACCGCTTCGACGTTTGCGTACCCTCGAAGTTCCCAATCCGACCGCCAGTCGGACAGCGATCCTCCCGTGAGCGTCGTCGTAAGCGTGACCCTGACCGTGTTGGTGGCGAGGAGATGATCGATCTGCCCGTCCAGACGTCGCGGGCAGCTTGGTGCGGCATCGGCTCGATCGATTTCGTTCAACGCATCGCGACCGCCTGGCGCGAGCGCGTAGACGTTGTCACTAGCCAGATCACGGACGAAGGTGCGAATGAGCCCGGCATCGTACAGTAAACGCAGGCGGCGATTGGTGATGGACCGTGAGCCACCGAAATGAAGTCGCGCGATCTGACTGGTCGTAAGAAAACGCATCTTGGCCAGCGCCTCGAGAATCCAGCTGTCGCGATCCTGTATATTCAGAGTAATACGCGATGACCGTCGCCGGTTTCGCTGCTCACGTGAGCCCTGCCGGTGTGTCGTCATCGCGTCGGGTTCCGAAGTCCAACGCCGCAGTTCGTGCACGGGATGTAGGGTGGTACAGAGTTGCATACCGGGCAGCGCGCGAACATGAAACCGTCGGTCGTGTACCGACAGCGCCCGCACTGCCACCGGCCCACCAGACTGACCGGCTGTCCGCAGCCCCGGCATCGGAGGGCATCGACCTGCAACAGCGTCACCGCGCCGGTGAGCCGCTGTGTGCCGCGGAACATGTGCCGCACGATCAGTACCGGCAGGCGTACGAGTTGCCACGCAAGCGCGACGCACATTCTCACTGCTGTCCACCAGACGTCCATCAGCCCAATCGAGGTTTTCGTTTCCGAGGTTGCGCGTCGAACGAAGGCGGTGGCTCTGGTTTGTCTGGTAATGTCACGACGCGGAGCGGTGGCCTTACAAGTTGACGAAGGCGCTCACGGCGCGCAACGATCTGCGCGCGGAGTGCGGTCTTATGCACCGCGTAGCCCCCGATTTCGATACCGGCATCCCTGATGAACCGGTCAAGCGCGCCGGCCGGGATGTCGATCGCCTGGTGCGGTTCGGGTACATCGGGCACGCGCATCAAGACCGCGCGGTGTGGCTGTCGCTTGTCGTACCAATAGCAATGTCTGTTCGGCAGCCTTTGCAGGCGTTCGATCATTGCGGCACGCATGACGCGATAAGAGGGAAACTCACCGGAGCGCCGCAACAGGGCTGCCGCCAATTCGGGATCGTGGGTTGGCAGGAAATCGCCGAGGCAATCGGAGTTCTTTCCCGACGTGCGAAAGATCGCGAGCGTGTCGCAATTGCCTAGGATTGCGTCGCGAAGCTCCGGCTCCACTTGTGTGAAAGTGTGAAAAACGAGCATCAGGTTCACCCCGTACGACCGGAGCGTTGTCAGGGCGGAGTTGAACCGACGCGTCAGCGCCGGCGTCAGAATGTGAAAAAACTCGTCCGCGAGAACCGTGAATGGATACGCTCTGCGACTCGAGCTGTACGCAGCCTGCAAAAACAGATTGAGGAACAGACCCGACAACATTTCGACCTGCTCTTCAGGCACGCCGCTGCCCTTGCCGAGAAAGACGAGCAGCGGACGGCGCTGCTCGAGGATGCCGCGCAAATCGATAATCGCATCGGCGCCAAGCATCAGGCGAACGTTCTCGGGCAGGAGCAGTGATTGAAGACGGGTGCACAATGCCTGCTTCGCGACGCTCGGAACATCCGCATACGTGCGACAGAAAAACTGGCGAATCGTTTCATTGCGCGATCGGTCCACCAGGATGCCGCGCAAGACCTCGTCCTGCATCACATCGGGCCCCTCGACCAAGCTCAGCCGATGCTCGATGAGCAGCATCAGGACGTGACGCAGGATATTTTCCTGATGAAAGGTCAGACCCTGATCGAAGAGCCGACCGAGACTGTTTGTGATCTCATACGCTTGCACCTCGGGACTCCAGCCGGCGAACGGATGGCAGACATTGAACGGCGGCAAGGCCGTGGACGCGAAAGGATTCACGACCGCGAGAGAACGGACGAAACCGATGCGCTCGGCTTCGGACATTCCATACGCGTGCGCACCAACCCACTGCATGCACATCGGATGCAGGTCATTCTTGAAGTCGATCTCGCCGATGCCCGCTCCGAGCGCGAGGTGCTCGATGAATTGATGCTCGCAACACTTCGACTTCCCGGAACCGGTCGTGCCCAAAATGGCGGAATGGCGGCTCTGATGGAGAGGAAGTGTCACCAGACCGTTGTGGCCGTTGCCGCGCACGGTGCCCACGGTGATCGTGGGTCCGTTGTCCGCTTCATACGCAGCGGCATCGCCGATGCACGTGTCATAGTCGTCCGCGGCGGACATGCTCAGATAGGCGTGCGCCTTTGCATAGTCAGTGGCGGGGCCGCGCAGCAGCTCAACGATGCTTCGAATCATGCTGCGTGCCCTTCAGTGTTCGCGGCGCTCCAGGCCGTTCCCGTTCGGTCCAGCAATACCAGGCGGACGGCGCACCGGTGGCAATAAGGGCACACCGCCGCCAGGTGGCGGGCCGTAATCTCGCGGTGCGCCACGATAGGATGCCAAGAATGCGGCGAAGCACGCCCCCACGCCGATCACGATCAATGTGATAGCTGCCCACGGAAACGCGATGGCCGCGATGCTGGTGATTCCCTGCACGATGCAGCAGACGACCACGGGCGCGAGCGCCAACACGACGACCATTTCGATTAACACTTCGATGAGCGAACGACCGTGCGCACCTCGAACGTTCATCCTATTTCTCCCTCATGCGACCAGTGTTAGTCCGAGATCCCGACCGCGAGTTCGAACGCGATTCACGTCCTCGATACGCGGTCGTTCCGAGAGCGAGGTGTCCGGCGACAACGCTCTCCATTCCGGCAGATACGTGTCCTGGACGGAGACGTAGAGATCGCTGGCCGTGGAGAGCGTCGCGAGGGCGGCTAGCACCGGCTCGTGACAGCAGTCGACGTGCCCCGGCAGAATCAACACACGCACGAACACCGGCACCCCCTGTTTCAGCATCGTCTCGATCGCACTCACGGCGTTTGCCGCGTAACCCGGCGCGGCAGAGCAGCGCGTTGCGCAGGCATCATCCGCATACTTGAAGTCTGGAACGTATACGTCGACGACGCCGTTAAGCAGCCTGATCGCGTCGGTGCTGTCGTACCCGCTGCAATTCCATCCGATTGGCAGATCGAAATCTGGCGGGGCCGCGCGCAAGAATGCGAGCACCGCCGGCAAGTTCTCGGTCGGGTTGCCGCCCACGAACACCAGGCTACGCGCTTCACTCAAGTTCAACTGGTTCCAGATGTCAGGCCCCAGCCGCTCGGCAGCTCGGCCTTTCGGATTGAGTGCGGCGGCCTGCTGGCAAAAGAGGCATCGCATCCCGCAGCCACGCAGAGATACGTTCAGCGCCGGGTTGATCGGCGGTTCTTCGGCGATGTGGATGTAGTGCTCGTACACGAATGCATCGGCCCCGAGACCGCAGCGGCCGCGCTCGCCGTTCAGCCGATTGACCCGGCAGCGAAGCGCACACAATTCGCATTGTTCCAACATGCGCATGGCGAGCTCGATCTTGACGTCAAGCAGCGACGCCTCACTTGGCTTCGCAGCTACACGGTGATCTGTCGTGTTGTCGTGCGCGGCCCAGAGTTGAGTGCTGGACATTTCGGACACCGCGTCCCTCAGCACGCCAATCCCAGTCATGCGCGTGCCGAGCAAGCGTGGCGATGTGAAACCTGGCAGCGGAGCCGTGCGCACCGTGTAAGTCGGATCGAACAAGCGGATCACCGGCAACGTGCTTGGGCGCGGATCCGTGAACGCGACGGCGCCGCTCGGCAGAACGCGCATCCGGATGTGCTGCCGTTCAGCCACGCGTCACTCCACAGACCTTCACAGGCGCGGCGCTGAAGTACTCCGGTTTCGGGCAAGACTTCACCACCGTACCTTCGATCGCAGTGGCCAGGTCACGCACTACATTTTCACACTCGCGTCCGGTGAAATGCTTCGGGTCGACTGTGGCTTCGCCGCTACCGCCAACAACGACGTCAACAACTTCGCGACCGCAACCGTTCGCGGAGATGTGAATCTCCCCGGACCGTCTCGGCGTGGTCTTCACCCGATACCCCTTGCCTTCCAGGTGCTCGACCGCACGCGATGCGGTATTGGCAACAACCAGACGGCGCAGGGCCTGCTCGTTCCCGACCAGTCGAATACCTGCCGGTTCGCGAACTGCCCAGACCGGCTCGCGGGGGCTGCCGTTGAGTTTGACAGCGCCAGACGACAGCGACTTCGGTTGGAATTGTGCCTCCCTTGCGCTGCGAGTGAGCCGTTGGAGATCCGTGCTCTGGAGCTGCATGGTGGCCAGCCGCTCCCGCCGCAGGTCCTCACGGCTCTTTTCCATCAGCGCCGCGTATTCCTCGTCTGACGCAGCCAGCGCCCGGCCGACCAGCCAGAGCGCACCGGCGGCCATGATCCACGGTAGGATGGGCGCTGCCGCAGTTCCTGCAGCCGCAGTGGCCACCGGGGTGATGATGACGTTCGTGCTCATGTTCTGTTCCTCCCTTTCCCTCGCGGCTATTCGTTTTCGTCGTCTTCGCCGGCCATTTCCGCGTTCAGTCGAGCCCACTCACGGACGCGGTTGAACCGCTCGTAACGGGCGAGCACCCGCACACGGCTGCGCCGAATTTGTTCGCATAGATCAGCCATGGTCACTCCACGTTTGGCGTCGCGAGCTTCCGCCCGCGCATCGCGCACCACGCCTTCGATATCAGCACCAGAAAACCGCTCGCTGCGGCTTGCCAGTTCGTCCAGATCCACCGTCCCGGTCGTGTCGGCACCCGAGAGCAAGCGCTCGATCAGCGTCCGGCGGCCACGCCGATTCGGCACATCGACGAAGAAGATGCGGTCCAAGCGGCCGCGGCGCGTGATGATGTCTGCCAACTCGCCCATCGACTCCAAGTCGTTGGCCGTCGCGAGCATCATGTTCGGCGCACGCGACTCCGACATCCACGTTAACATGCGCGCCGTGACCCGCATGCTCACCCCGCCATCGTTGTCGGAACGCCCGATGGTCTTTTCCAACTCGTCGAGCACGATCACGACGCCGCGTTCATGGCCGGCTTCGGAATTCGCACCGAGCGCGTCGAGTACGGAGAACGCTCGCTCCGCGGCGGCCTCACTCTGGCCCACATACATCCCCAGCAACGCGCCAAAGCGAAACCAGACCCCAGGTACGCCGAGGTGATGCGCGGTGTACGCGCCAAGCTTTGTCTTGCCAGTACCCGGCGGACCGAGCAGCACGGCGCCCTTCACGCGATCTGGCCCCGGGACACACATCTGATGCGCGTAGACACGTAACCATTCGTAAAATCTCTCCATGCCCACCGGAGCGTCCGCCGCGCTCTGCAGCACCTGCATGGCAAGCTGTGCCTGCAGCTGCTCGGCCTTCCTCGAGGCGAGCGTGCGAACCGCCGCGTCGAGGTCAAAGGTCCCGCTCAAGACATCCTGCATGCCGGCGCGTGCGGCGGCGTGTGAGAGGCCCGGCAGCTCTGCAGCGAAGCGCGCGGCCCATGCCACCAGGGACTCCGCACCGAGCATCTTGCCGGCGCGCGCGGCGGCGATCGCCAATTCCTCCCTTGCGATCACCAACAACTCGTGTCCGCACGGTAGTGGCTTCACGATGCGCGCGATCAGCGCACGAGCGAAGGACGGCACCTGACTTTCCCCTTCCGGCGGCTCGCCGAATACATAGAGGTGTGCGCGGCGATTGTTGGCGGATACCATTTGCAGAAGGACTGCGCGCGTGCGGTGATCACCTGCCGCATCGCCAACGAAGCGCAGCGCGTCCTGGAACAGGATGAGCGCAGGTCCGCTGGCATCACCCGCGGCGCGCAACAGGTCCACCGGATCCGCGGTGGGTCCGGCAACGCTCTCGAATGCGTCGGTGCCCGGCCTCAGGATCCGCCGATTGGCCATGGAGAACACGTGAAGGGGGACCTGGACGGCGCCGGCGACTTCACGCATTGCCGCGACGCCGGCGTCGGGATCCGGCGTAACCAAGAGGGCAGCTCTCGGGGTCTGATTTTGCCGCGCCGCTTCGAAAATCCCAGCCAGTCGGGCGACGGTTTGATCCACATTCCGCGGCGCGGGTGCATTCATGACCCTCTCCGCACACCTACGTTGCGCCGCCGGGTCCAGATGACCCACCCAAAGAGGCAAGCGATGCTGACGACGACAAGCCCAACCAGAAACACTACCGCCCATATCACCGTGGTCGACAGGCCCTCGACCCGGGCATGCGCGACCGCCATCTCCTCTTGCGTCGGCTTGTAGACCGCCGGCGGCGGCGGGCTGAGCGTCAGACCCGCGCTCAGTGCTTGTGCGGTGTCCAGGAACTCGGCTTGGAGTCCGCGCCGTTCCAGCTCGGATCGCCACTTCACATCAGGCCGATACGGAAAGTCCTTTGCCGCGAAGTAGAATCCAAGCCGCACAGTCTTCAGAGCGCTCCAATCGATGCCCTTCGGTGGCTCCCCGGAGCGCGACCCACACTTGTTCCATGTCCGTCGTGGGGGTTCATTGATGAGGTCCGAAAAGACCAGCACGTACTTCTCGCTCGCATTCGAATACTTACGAAGAAGGACTGCGACCTCGTTGAAGGCCGCTTCGATGTCGGTGCACCACTTGAACGCATCGCGCGCCTTCAGCTTCTCCTTGAGATTGTCCGCCGTGAGTTCGCTCAATTGATCGCGGGTGCCCGTCCATATCACTTGCGATGCGGCGTCGAGCGCAACAATCGCGTACACGTCATGTCCCTCATTGCGGTGCCGCGGCTGTTTGGCGGCATCACGCAGGAACTGCTGCACGAGTTGGAGCGCTTCCAGCGCGAATACTCGCCCCTTGAGGCCCGGCGCTTTTGAGGGAAGGCGAAACGATACGGTGAAGTCCAGCACTATAACTACGAGATTGTACGGCGCCGTATCGGCGTCTTCGGCGGATAAGACACCAGGCTTGGCCGAGACGGCCTGTGCCTGTACCTCATGAGTGAAGAACCCAGGAATACTGAGGGCACAGCAGCAGATCACACCAACCAGGGCGAAGGCGATGATCTTCTTCATCGCATTCCCTCCGCGTCGCCATCACCGCTGACGACTTGCGACCAGTAGTTACGCGTGAACCAAACCCGGCCAGAACCGTCGCGGACGAAACGTTCCGGGTGGGCCTGAACGTCGGCCAACGAGAAAGCCTCGGTTCGTCCGGGACCAACGATCACATCGACCGACGCGCCTTCATCCCGCACCGCCTGGGCCGGAGGAGGTTCGACCGGTGGCGGCGGTGAAACTGGATCGAGATCGGCAGCCACCGGCGCAGCGGGATAAGGAGGTGCTACGTAGCCGACTGAATCGACAGCCGGAACGGGCGGCACTCCACCGCCTTCGAGGTCCGACAATGGCCGAGCAACGGGCGCTGGGTCGCGCGCTTGCCGCAGGGGGGCTTGGTCCTCAGGCGAGACAGCCGCTTCAATCGCGTTGTGCAGAGCCTGCCAGCGCACTGCAGCGTGGCCGATGGCGAACTCGAGGCCGATTGCCGTAGCGATGATGCAGCCCGCATATCCCCACGTCGCTGTTCCGACGAAGCCGGCAAAGAACTGGCCGAGACGCGCGACGGCGTCTGGCGCCCACCGGAGCATTTCCGCCGGATCCGTCGTGCCGGTGATGAGGCCTTCCGAGCGAAGTCGGAATTGGGCAACATCATATCTGATGATCAGGAACGAAAAGAGGATGAGCCCGGCCGCCCACACCGAGTGTTCGATCATTGTGTCTCGATAGTCGACCGCGCGTGCGCGCATGGCGGCATCCTCGGAGCGGAGTGCCTGCTTCTGGTCGAAGAAGGCACGCACGATGCCAGCCAAGTTCTTGGTGGTCGCCATGATCGCATAGTTCATCGCGCCAGTGACGACGAGTGCCCAGAGTGCTGCGATCGGGGCTCTGCCAACACCGAAGCCCTCCGCCCACGCACCCAGCAGCGGTACTCGGCCCAAGGCTATCTGCTCCCACCCCTGAGATGAGAACGACTGCCACGCCACAACGAAATTCCCGAAGAAGAGGCAGGCCGCGACCGCCACGGCAAGCAACGCAAAACTGAGTGCGAGAAGCCAGGAAACGAGAGCACGAACCAAGACAGTCATAACGTTCCCGCCTGGCTCTGTCCCAAGATCGAGCGCCTCGACGAGGTCATCTCTGGATCGCAGGAACGTGTGGTGTTGGTCCGCGTCATCGTCCGACTTCCCCTGCAGTCTATTCACTCGCGAGCGTGTGCTGATTCGCCACGCCGGATGACCAATCTGCCCTCCCCTTCAGTACCCACCCCGCGACATCTGCTCGGCCTTTCGAAGCGGGAGCTCCGACGCTTTCGAGGATCATCTGCCTGCCCTACCGTTTTGCTTCCCGCCGCTCACAACTATGCTCACTGGCGAGCGACATGGAATTTGCCAATCGCATGCTGCTGGAGCTGCGGAGATGAAGGGCTCGAAATAGTTTGGCGCCTGTGGCGAAATCAGGAGCGCTGAGCAGTTATCTATCTGAAGGGAAGCTGTTTGCACCGAGGATCAGGAGCTTGGACGGGGGCGTCGATATGGATGAAGGCCTTGAGCTCCGCGAGCTTCATCTCCTGTGCACTCGTTTCGCATGCGATCGTGAGGTGGCTCCTTCTCTCATGGCTTCTCTCATGACTTGTCAACGAACATGGATCCGCCAAGGATTGGGGAGGTAATTCTGTTGAGATGCATTCCGAGAAAAGGGCACCCGCTTTGGCGAAATTGTGGTTGGTGACGAGTGTAAGTAAATAGGTACTACGGCGAGAAGCGACTCGTTGATATGCCTGAAGATGACCGTTCAGCCGCGAAGCGGCAGCGCGCAATTGAGCAGATAGCCACTGCCGATTGGAAAGCGCTCAGACTGCGCCTAGCAAAGTTTGCCGGCCGCTATCTCCGAGAGGTCTTTCCGCGCGGCACACCCCGCGACAAGACGGCGATGATCTACGTGCACGATGCCATATGCAAGGTGCTTGAAGGTGTGCACGCCCTGGAACGAGGCGAAGGCCAGCGAAAATGGGATCCCGACACCCACACGCTATTCGGAACACTCTGTTTTGTGATCGTCAGTGACATCGACAATGACAAGGAGCAGCAAGCACGCCAGCAACGTCTGTTGAAAGCGGAGCAGTCAACGACCGGCCTTACTCTGCCGAACACGCCCGCGCCGCCTCATATCGCCGCTGAATACGCGGAACAGCGAAAATACTGGCTGAATGCATTCGCCGGTCGTCCGCTCGCGCAGGAGATTGCGCGCGTCGTCATGGAAGAAGGAGCGTACACCCCCCGCGACTTATCGATCCGCCTCGGCGTGGAGCGCAAAGTGATCTACAATGAGGTGAAACGGATGAAGGAGCGAGGGAGGACCATCCGAAAGAAGCGGGGGGAATGACATGCCGAAGCGTGACGACATGCTCAAGAAGCTCGCTTGGATACTCAAGGCCGATCCCGATGCCATCGCGTCCGAGCCATTGGCAAAGGTACGCCAGGATTTGATCGAGATGGGTATCGATCCAGAGGAACGGCGAGAGGACGTGGAGGCAACAGTGACCCGATGGCTGCAGGCCGTCGTCGCTGCGGGCGGACTCCGACGACCAAATTCGACGTCCGCAGACAAGGGCAAAACGGTACCGTCTGAGTACGTGATCGCCGGGGCGGCCGTGATACCCTGGGAGTCTCCTGCGGTGCAAATGGCCTCGACGGGACCGCGACGCCACCATCAACTCATTGCACAGGTGGATACGCTCAGTTTACTTAACTTGGAGCCCTATGTCAGAATCGACATCATGCCGGCGCGAGTCGGACGAATCCTGGTGATCGCACTCGGACCGCGTGTGCATCCGAAAAGTGCGGGGCGTTTTTTGGGCCGGAAACCCGCATGCATCGAGGTCCACCTCCTTTGCAGGACCGAAAGGCGCGTTACCGGCTTATTCACACGGCGGGGCTTGTTTCAAAAGGTACCGCTGCTCGATTATATGCCGGGCGAAGAGTCCGAATGGAGGGTCGAAGTCGCCTTCCAATTGGAACCTCATCAACCGCCCCGCTAGCGTTCTTGTCAGAATATGGAGGAACTACCTGGAGCGCGAGCACGGTCACCGGCCGAAGAACTGCTCAACACGCCAGGCGTTACCGCCGACCACCTTCGTTCGGCTATCCAATTTGATGGCACCGACAAGCCACTCCCGTTCCATCTCGTTCAACAAGTACTCGGCAACCTGCAGCAAACCCCGGCGCAAGACTTCTTGGAGGCAGCGAAGAATCTCGCCATCTGGAGGCCGCACGAGCTCGCCTGGCTGCTGTTTCAGCAAATGCGTTTGCGACGCGGGGCAGAGTGGCAAGCCGATGCCATCCCGCATGTGTACCATTTGCGCGCGATTTCCAAGCCAGGATCGGCATTACACAGTTGGACAGCGTGGTGGCTGGCGGAAAACGCCCCCGAAGACCCGAGCGCAATCCTCGACGCGCTCCTCGATTCGCCCTCCAACGCCGCAAGACCCGAGCAATATACACGCTATCTCCACCTCTGGCTCGGCAATCGCTCAAGTGTGGATGCCGTACTCCCACGAGCCGTTTCACACTTGGCAGATGCGTGGGGGATACTCGGCGACGACCGACTGACTGACCGTCTGGCTGTAGCGGTCTTACTCGCGCGTGCGTTACAGCTCCGCTCCGTCCCGGGCGTCGGCGCTCTCTGCGACGAAGCTCGTGTGCTTTCTGATTGCGTACCGGACCCAACACACCGTGAAGCCCTGGCCGCCGCGGCGGATATCGTCCGGCGGGGCGCACGACAAGAGCCACCACCAGCCCCACTGCAACCCAATGAGGAGGCGCTGCGAGGGTTGCTGAGAGACTGCTCTGCTGAAGCGCTCCGCTTCGCCCGCGCCCACCATGGACCACGCGATCCAGATGGCCAAGTGCGCTGGGCCGTACTCAGCGCGTTGGCGACGCAAAGGGTGCGATCGACTGACAGGGCGGTCCGGCTGCTGAACTCCGTTAAAGCATTGCTGCCCACAACGAGAGCCGAGACCGGTTGGCTCTTTCACATGGTAAAGAGCGGATTCCTCTTGCTGCGTACGGAATATCACCGCGGGCTCCTTGAGATCGAGGCGGCGCGTCGCTGCGCGGCTCAGGCTGCCAGCCATCCTTTGCTTTTCCATGCCGTGGTGACTCGCGAGCGGCTGGCTCGGGAGACGCGACTGTCCGCGATCCGCGAAGAGTGCCGAGGCGTCCTCGTGGCGCTGAACCTTTTCCAGGAACGATCTGGCAGGGATCCATTCGACTCGCGAGCCTTCTCCATTGCCAAGGCCCTCGCGATCGAAGGCGTGGCATATTCGAAGACCCTGTCCCGGCTCCGAGAGTTGCAACAATTGTGGTCGGCGTTCCTCAAGTCTCGACATGACTTCAGTGGGACCGAACGAGCGCAGCGCAAGAGGTTCGTGGAGGAACAAATCCAGGAGGTGGCTCAGCACTTGCCTCCCGAACAGGATGAGCCGGCGCTCGTGGCGGAGTTCCGCGCGCAGCAGATGGCGCTGACGCTCAGCCTTCACTTTTCCCAAAGGCACAACGAGCACCTTTATCAAACCGTGCTGAAACCTGGCTTAGACCAGGCTTTCAGACTCGGAGCCAGCCTCAAGAATTACCGCCTGCTCGATTATCTCAGGCAGAAGACGCTACCGCATCGCAAAGGCCTTTTGGGGAGTTACAGGCCGCCAGTGGCATTTCACCGGCCCCGCCTCGAAGTGAGAGAACTCCTCGCCATGCGCGAGCACTTGCGCGCGGTGGGTGCACGGCGAAGCCGGCAAGAGATCGTCAAGGTCGCGCGACGCCGCTATGCGCACCACCTCCGAACGCTTGGTCAACGACGTCCCGACCAAAAGGAAATGCTCTTCTTACTCAAGATCCTGCAAGATCTGAAACAACCGGCGCTGGAGGGTGACGTCAGCAATCCGCTCCATACATGGCCAGACGTTGAACGGATTCTGGACGACGACCTGTTGGATGTGGATGTGCTCCCGCCCTATGACCCAAAGTGGGCAATCGCTGCCGGAGAACGGCTCACGCGCGAAGCGGCGGTCTGCCTGGAACTATTCACGGGTGGACAAGACGCATTCTGCTTCGTGTTACGTGGCGATCAAGGACGGCTCGTCGGCAATGTTGTTCCGCTCTGCATTGGCCAAGAGCACATGATGGGTGCACTCACGGAGTGGCGGCAACGATTGCGCAATTCCGCCATGGAACTCGAGAGCAGTTCGGATCCCCTTTACATGAAAGTGCTCGCCGCGCAGATTCAACAGGACTTGAACCTGCACGGAGATCTCTTCCCGGCTCCCGTCGAACGAGTACTGCGAAAGCGTCCGCCGCGCCTGGTGTATGTGGCGCCAACGGTGCCGCTGTACGACCTACCACTGCACGCACTCCGTAGCCTCGACGGCGCCAGTCTTTCGTCGATCGCACCGATCTTACAAATCACGAAGGCACAGCAGCTCGGCGCCCACGACCCACCTCCAAGCGTGACAGGAGTCAGCGTGATCACTGGACCCGAGGAGATATTCCAACAGAGCGGCCAGAACCTCGCGCGCCGAGGTGGCGCGACCTTCGCGAACCCGAAGACGCGTGCGGACCTCCTGCGCACGCTCCGCGACAGCGAAATCGTGGCGATTTTAGGCCACGGCTGGCTCGACGAGGAACGACCGGCTCGGTCCCGTGTCGCGCTGCAGCATGGGCTGCGACTGACCCTGCGCGACTTCGAAGACTTGGAAATGCGAGGGACAGAGATCGTGCTCCTGAGCTGCTGGACCGGATCGGGGCTGCGCGGCAACCTGCCCGGCGTGGTTCTCGCCCCGCTCTGGCCGATTCCGATCGAGGCGGGCAGCCGATTCATCGGCGACTATATTGAGGAACGCCGTCGCGGGCTGACGCGTGGAGAGGCCATTCAGCGCACACGTACGCTCAGCGACCAATACGAGTACGGGCCATTGTGCAGTGCGGCATATGTACTGTGGGGTGTGGAGAGTTCCGCGCGGGTGTGACGACGCACGCGGATGGAAAAAGGAGGCGAGCAATACGCTGGCCTCCTTTGGTGTTCAGACTTGCGCCGTCAGTAGACTGCCGGCGAACCGCTCCATCTCAATTCGCTGCAACGGCGCTAACGTTTGCGCTGCGGCGGTAAATGCGTTGATAACGCCGAATCGATTCGGTTCCGGCTCGGCGACGTAGCGCGCAACGACCTCGTCGCTGAGCTTCTGGCTCATCTTGCGGTTCTCCGCGATTCTCCGGATGACCGCCAGCGGATCTACGATTGGATCGTCCTTCCCCTTGAGAAATGCGTCGAGTAGCTGCGCAGCGACCATGAAGCCGTCGCCGATCGCCTCCGCCATTCGCCGCGTGAGTTCGCTCGGCGTGAAATGGATGTGCGCGTGCCGGAAAGCCTTCTCCTGAGTGACTACGAGGTCGTTGGTGCAGGCCTTGCGGAACACGAACGGCTCCACCGAAACGCTGCCCATGCCGACCTCGGAGTTGCCGATCATGATCCCGGCCTTGAGTCCCGACAGCGGCTCGACCAGTTCCTCCGACACGATCTTCAGGAAGCAGTTGGTCTCCTCCAGCACGAACGATTTGATCTGGAGCCCTTCGCTGCGCAGCAGACTCTCCACCGTATCGGCGATGGCGCTGTTGTTGTACGCGACGTACTCGCCCGACAACACAGCCCGCACGTGCGTACCCTTACCACGCAACAGAAGAAACCGCTCACTCATCCGCTTCAAGTCGAAGTTGGCCACGGTCGCCTTCATCTCTGGCGGCAGCCGACGGTAATAGGTCGCCGGAATACCGAGTCGTTCGCAGAGCTGGCTTGTCGCCAACTCCGAGAGGACATACGGTTCCGGTGCCGGTCCTCCGTTCATTGCCACCAGCTGCCCATTCTGACCGATCGATAGCTGGGCGGCCGGTAGTTTACGGTCCCACTTGCCGCGGTCATCGTCGATGATGCTCGCCGCCACCTCGTTCCATGTCATTGCGTTGCTCTCCATTTTATCCCTCCTTCTTGAGACGTTTCGAAAGGTTCTGGCAGGAAGGGTACGGAGGGGGCGGGAAACCGAGAAGGATGCACTCTCTGCCGCAAGCGGCAGGGGTGCACGGTGGCGCGGCGCGACGCTTAGCGGGATTATGCGGCGTGCCCGGACGATTTCCGGCCCGCAAGCTGATCGGTGTCGTCCAGCAGGTAGTACGTCAGACCGAAGGCGACGGCGTCGAAGATGGCGAACCGTGCATCTTCCGGCATCCAGGGCTTGCGCGCCGGCGGCAACCGGTGTGCGAGCTCCGAGAAGTGCTGGCTGACGCGCGTTGCGATCTGGTGCTTCGTGATCACGCCATTCCTGCCGAAGAGGCTTCGCACCACTGCGGCGGGGATGAGCAGCACCTCAGTCTCCGGCGTTGCCAATGCGGCCACCTGCGCGATCACTGCACGGACCCGCTGTCGGCGGCGCGACCGATCGTGGCGGCAATCTTCGATGACAATCACGTCCGGATGGTACAGGCCGATCAGGTCCTTGATTTTACGCAACAGCGCACGCGGCTTGTCGTTCGCTGCATTGCGGATCCCCCAATCGACCAGCGTCGTTTGGCCCTCGAGTACGGCGAACCCAAACCCGCGGGACATCGGGTCAAGGGCGAGCACGCGCAGTGCTGGCGCTGCGGGTACGCTCATCGTGGTGACGAATCGTCGCCCCTGTTGCTCTGTGGACCGCCGGCAATCGCCTGGAGCAGAGCGAGCTTGCGCTGGAGTTGCTCATCGTCGCGATGCTTGTTCAGTCGCTGAAGCAATCGCCGCGCCCGCTCCGCCGTCTGTTGCTCGGCATCCTCGTACATACCGGCAAACAGTTCGCGCGCCGGCTTCCCGAAGATGGCCTCCAGGGCAAACACGGTCGGCAGACCGGGCTGCCGCCGGAAGAGTTCATAGCGTGACACCTTGGTGCCGGTCTCGCAGCCCAGCAGAAAGGCCAGGTCATCTTGTGAAAGACCCGCTTTCTTGCGGCTGGCGCGCAGATAATTAGGGAGTTTGCGGTGGGACATAGATTGGATATCGCGGCTTGACGGTGGTGGGGTTTCGTCACGGTGGTCTGCAAGGACACACTGATTCTACCCTGGCACCACAAGCAGCGGAGGCTGTAAATCAAGCCGGAAACGGCAAGATGACCCGGCGTCGGGCGGGAAGCCTGCGCACAGGACGGGGAAGCTCACAGCAAAATGGAAAATCTGTCAAGGTCCGTGCAGGGGCATGCCGGAAGTGCAGCCGGTTGCGCTGCCGCCAGAAGCGCCGGAATGCGCAGGCTGGAGCGACCAGCTTGGGGACATCGGGGGACTTGGGGTGACATTGTCGGGCATGCTGGGTCCTCGATGAAGCCGAAGCTGTGGCGAACGAACTGCGCCGAGCTTTGTTGCGGATACACTCGACACATCCAGAGCCACGTCACCCGACGTCACCCGAAGTCCCCTCGTTCGCCGCAGGAGCGGCAGCGACTTCCGCGGTCGCGAGGCCAAACTTGTCTCGCAGCCGGTTCAACCGCGGGAGATCCTCCAATGGGATCACGAACGTCCCGTGAACGCGTTGCGGCTTCAGACCGAGCCGTTTGCGCAGGATGCCGCCGATCCACTTGTTGGTCACCTTGCGCTCGTACTCGTCACCGTACCGCTCGGTGAATTGCTGCGCGATCTCCTTGATCGACAACCGGGGTTCGTCGCTCAGGAGCAGCAATTCATTAATGACGTCCATCACCTGGGCCTCGGTGCTCATGCCACGTTCGGTGACGAGATCGTGCTGGTAACGACGGGCCAACTCCCGCAGTTCGACCCGGATGGCGCTGTCATCGATCACACTCAGCAACGGCACGAACACCTGGTTCAGCCGCGGCTCGATGGTCCGGTCGACCAAGTCCTCATTGACCCGACAGCGATGGAACGTTCGGAAACGAAAGAGCAGCAGCTTGTTCCGGAGTACCCGCGCTTCGTCGGCGGCGACTTCGGGCAGGTTGATCGGTATGCCATCGCGGAGCGGCCGCTGGCCCATGTCCTCGGTGAGACAGCGGCTCTCCAGCGCGTGGTCGTCAAAGAAGCCGCGCGTCGCGATGAGCTTGGGGCCGAACACGACATAGGCCCGTGGGTTGAACTCGCCCTTACCGTTCGCCTCGCTGCGCAGCACGGGGAAGCCCTTGCCGTTGCCGTTGTTGAGAATTTTCACCACCTCGGCGCGCTCGTCGGTCTGCTTCCAGTCGCTCTCGTCGACAACCAGGGTCCCGCGGAATGTGTCGATCAGACGGAAGATGGGTGAGACAGTAGATGCCCCGCTCGCAAAGATCGGCTTGTAACAAAGTGAGCCGACGGTCAGCAGGAAGCGGCTCTTGCCGCTGCCGGCGTCGCCGCGCACACGCAGGTACGGCAGTTCGTTGAAGCGATCGTACACCCACGCGAACAAGACGTAGTAAGCGGCGATCTGCTCATAGACGAAATTCAAATCCACATACCGGTGGAGAAACGCACGGATCTCACCGACCAGATCGGCGTCCGTCCCATATTCTTCGGGCCGCGACGGGAGCAGCACCACCCCATGCTTCAGGAGGTTGTTGCTGGCCGAGTACGGCACCAGGCGTTCCCCGGTGTCCATGGTGATCATCGCCTCCTCACGCCAGGTACCATCTTGCCACACGGCAAAAGCGGTGCGGCGCGCGGCGGCGTCGTACAGGGTCTCGACGATCGTGCCGTCATCGAGGATGGCGGACACGGTCGGCAGGTTGCGCGCTTTCTGCGCGGCATCAGGGGTGGTCTGACGGTCCTCCATGGTTGTGTTGTGTACTCAGTTCCTCCAAGACGCGGAGAGCCTCGGTGAAAGTCAGCTTGGCGATGACCATCAGGAACGTGATCACGTCGCCGTGCCGGCCACAGCCGAAGCAGTGGAACTGGCCACTCTCCGGATAGACGGCGAGCGATGGCGAGTGGTCATCATGGAAGGGACACAGGCCCCGCAAGATGCGTCCGGCCACGCGCAGCGCGACGTACTGGCCAATGACCTCGGCGATGGGGACGGCGCCCTTGAGGGCAGCCGCGCGCAGACGGAATTCGCGAAACGGTTGCACCCAGCCTGGTGACGGCACCACCGGCAGCGACTCCGGCGGCCGTGGAATGGCCCGCGCTGCGCGCAAGAGGTTTTCAAAATCATCGTGGGTGCGTTCGAGGCGCACGAAGAAATCGGTGAGGTCACCGCCCGGACCCACCTCCTCTGGTAGCTCGACGATCTTGGCGTGTGGCACGAGCTGGCCCACGCGGCGCGCGCCGTGCCGGCCGGCGTGATCGCGATCGAAGCACAGGTAGAGTTCCGGAATTGCTGCAAGGTCTGGCACCCACGCGGCGTGGAAGGAACCCGCTCCGCCGGTTGAGGTCACGGCGGCTATTCCTCGTGATTCCAGCACCAAGCGGTCAAACTCGCCCTCGCAGATGATGAGTCGTGGTGGTTTCGCGAGCACGCGTTCCCAACCGTACAGTTCCACTGATCCGCCGCGGGACGTGAGCATCTTCGGGCTGTCGGTCTGGTCCTCCGGGTCCTTGGCGAATTTGAAAAACGCGAGCCCACCCTCGCGGTCGAAGACTGGAATCGTAATGCGTTGGCCGTTCCAGCCGAGCCGGTGGAGCGCGATAACCTCGTCCGAGATTCCACGGGTATGCAAATAGTCGATGATCCGATCGGGCAGGTTGTGGTGATACTCGGTCGCGAGCAACGCGAGGTTGGGGGAGGCTGTCATGCCATTCAGGGTACGGTTTCCACGCAGACCCAAGAAGGCAGCGATTCTGGCTCCGTGCGGCACAATCTCCCGCCTTGTCGCGCGAAGGCGGTGGCGTACGCTCCCCCTCATGAAGCGGCGACGCCAATCCAATACCGATCGCGCCCAGCGGTCCCCCAAAGGCGAGACTGCATACCGCGTCGAGTGGCACTACCAGCCGACGGCGGACGCCGAAGCGCGCGTGTTTAGGGCGTTCCAGCTGCTGCTCGGACCGGTCCTGAGAAATTTGCCAAGAAAGCTCCGGCGGGCGTATTCTAGAGACGGTGGCCGCAACCGGCCCAACCCGACAACTTGACAGTCGCGCCCTCAGGCCGCTGGCTGCCAGAGTTGGTCGTTTTAATCCTTACCGATCGCCCTATGCGCGTGGCGCTCTATTGCCGCGTCAGCACTGACGAACAAAAACAGGGAGGTACCATCGAGTCGCAGATCAAGGAACTCGAGGTGTTTGCGGCGTCTCGCAACGACGTGGTGGTGCAGAAGTACATCGATGAAAGCTGGAGCGGCTCGTTGCTCAACCGCCCGGCCCTCGACGCACTCCGTGACGCCGCAGAGCAAAAGGAATTTGACGCGGTGCTCATCAACGACGTCGACCGGCTGAGCCGCGACATCGCCAACCTGGCGGTTGTGAAGCGCGACCTCGAACGCAAAGGGGTCGACGTCATCTTCCGCAAGCTGCCTACGGACAAGGGGCCGCTCTCCGACTTCATGGTGAACATCCTCGGCTCGTTCGCCGAATTCGAGCGCGCCATGATCACCGACCGCACCCGGCGCGGCCGGCGCTACAAGGTGCAAGAGCGTCAGCTGATCATGGGCAACCAGCCGCCGTACGGGTACAGCTACGTCAAGAAGGATCGCGACCGCCGTATTGAGGGGCATTACGAGATACGGCCCGATGAAGCGCGCGTCGTTCGGATGATGTTCGAATGGGTGGCCAGTGAGGGGTTGAGCGACCGGGCGGTGCTCCGACGACTCACGGAGTATGACATCAACGCCCGCAAGGGCCGGCCCTGGGCATGGAGCAGTGTGCATCGGGTCCTGACCAATGAGACGTACGTGGGAGTCACCTACTACAACAAGCTCGAACTCCTGCACGATCAGGCTGCTAGTACCCGCAAGTGGAAGCACCGGTACAAGACGACCGCGCGGCGCCTCAGAGCCAAAGCCAAGTGGATTCCCATCCCGTTACCGTCTGATTTGCATATTATCGACCGAGGGCTCTTCGATCACGTGCAGGCGCGGCGGCAGCGCAACCAGGCCTTTTCGCCGCGCAACCTCAAGCACTTCTATCTGCTGCGGAAGGTCCGCAAGGTCTGCGGCCGGTGCGGCTGGGCGTACGTCGGCACGCCGATGCACGGCCTGAGGTACTATCGCTGCGGGGCCCGCGGCTGGCAGGTACCAGGAAAGCCGCGCTGTCGGGCCAGGATCGTGAGTGCGAAGACGATCGAGCCGCTGGTGTGGCAAGCCATCGAGAACGCCGTCCGGAATCCCGAAATCATCATCGAGCAGGTGAGCCGGCTGCAGGAGCAGCTGGCGGTCAATCAGGCAGTTACGCAGGCGGAAACGGCCACCCTTCAGCACGATCTGGCAACTCTCGGCCAAGAGGAGGACCGGGTGCTTGCCGCATATCGGACGGGCGTCACCTCGATCGAGCAGTTTGAGAAGGAGATTGCCAAGGTCAACGAGCGGCGCATGTCACTACAGGCCCAGCTTGCGCAAGCGGCTCGTCACATACCGAACGTCGTCCCGCTGGAGCGCCTCACCCGGCACGTCACACAGTGGAGTGCAGTGGCGGGCGAGCGGCTGGAAGAGCTCACCGACGACGAGCGGGCCGAATTCCTCGGCCTGCTGCTTGAGGGGATCACGATTCATGACGATCGCATCACCGTGCGTGGCGTGATCCCGATCAGTGGGGAGTCGGTTGGTGACATTGTGCCCATGCAGCTCAGAGGGCATGGGCACAATGCAACTCATACATTCGAGTTCAAGCTGACGTTGGCCGCGCGTTCCCGCGGGCCGGTACGGTAACGCTCTATGAGCAACTGACTGGCACCTCTCCCAGAGATACAGACGCTTGAAATTCTCCCCGCATGCAAGCAAAGCATGGATCGGTGCTATGGTGGCAGCCATACAATTGGCAAGGATATGAACGACGCGGAACCGACGGTATTTATCGTCGATGACGACCCCTCTGTCCGCCGGTCGACCGAACGTCTGGTGCGCTCGATGGGATTCACGGCGCAGACGTTTGCGTCCGCCAAGGAGTTCACCGACCACGTGCGCGTGGAGGGTCCGTCCTGTCTCGTCCTCGATGTGCACTTGCCGGACCTAAGCGGCCTTGATCTGCAGCGGGAGCTTTCACGGTCGGGTGTGCAGATTCCGATCATCTTCATCACCGGGCGCGGCAGCATCCCAATGTCGGTACGCGCGATGAAGGAGGGCGCCGTCGAATTCCTCACGAAGCCGACCCGCTCACGCGACTTGCTCGTCGCAATCCAAACCGCGATCGATCGCGATCGTGCATCACGGCGGGCACGCCGCGAAGCCGACGCATTGCGCGAACGGTACGCGCGGCTCACGCAACGCGAGCGGGAGGTCATGGCCCTCGTGATGGCAGGACGCCTTAACAAGCAGATCGCCAGCGAGCTGGCGACCACGGAGAGCACAGTCAAGTTCCACAAGTCGCACATCATGCAAAAGATGGAGGCCGACTCCGTCGCAGAGCTGGTACGCATCGCAGGACAGCTCGGCCTCACGCCCGAGAGGGCGTGAACAATTTCGGGCCTCTGGTCACGGCCAAGAGTCGGCGTACGCTCTGCGAACCGCGAACCTGTGTCCTGAAACGGACGAGTGGACCTGGGGAACCGCTGCCGTGCGTAGCACCTGTCCCAAAGGACAGGGACCTACCTGTCCCAAGAGACAGCTAGAAAGGTTAGCTGCGAACCAGTAGCGTCGGGCCATGGCGAAATCGGTTGACGGTGGCTGCGGGCAGGCAAAGCGGAGGAACGATGAGCACCCGCTCGTCGCCATCATCGATGACGACGCCTCGGTCCGGACATCGACACTCCGCCTGATCCGATCGTTCGGCTATGGTGCCGAGGCTTTCGCCAGCGGGGAGGAATTCTTAACCTCTCCGTTGGCCGAGCGAACCGCATGCCTCGTCCTGGATGTCCGCATGCCGGACATGGACGGCATCGAGGTCCAGCGGCGGATTATCGCACGCGACTTCCACATCCCGGTCATCTTCATTAGTGGCCGGGCCAGCGATGAGGAGGAGCGCCGGGCCCGAGCGGCGGGAGCCGTCGCTTTCCTGCGCAAACCGATCGCTGCGCCGACTTTGCGGCAGTTGCTCCGCAACCTTTTCGAGAAAGGAGACGTCTAGGATGAACGCCATGCATAGCGCTTTAGCGATGGACGGGTCCGCCGCGTACGACGGGGACGAGGGATCGGCACAGGCGGCACTCCATGGAATCGTTGGCCGGAGCGCCGGACTGCGGCACGTGCTGCGGCTGGTCGAGAGTGTCGCAACGACCGACATGGCAGTGCTCATCCGCGGCGAAACGGGAACCGGCAAGGAGCTGATCGCCGGCCTCATCCACCGGCTGAGCGCGCGCCACGGCAGACCGTTCGTCAAATTCAATTGCACGGCCGTTCCAGCCGATCTCCTGGACACTGAGTTGTTCGGGCACGAGCGTGGCGCATTCACCGGGGCGATCGCGCGACGGACGGGCCGGTTCGAGCTCGCCAACCACGGCACCCTGCTCCTGGACGAGATTGGTGATCTGCCGCTGGACCTGCAGCCGAAGCTGCTGCGCGTCTTGGAGGACCAGGGCTTTGAGCGCATTGGCAGCACGCAGACGCTGCGGACCGACGTGCGGCTCGTGGCCGCGACGAACCGTCCACTCGAGGAACTGGTGGAGGCGGGACAGTTCCGTGCCGACCTGTACTACCGGTTAAACGTGTTTCCGATCGATCTCCCACCGCTGCGCGAACGGGTCGAGGACATTCCACTGCTCGTACACCATTTCGTCGAGCACCACGCCCGCAAGCTGGGCCGGCGCATCGACGCGATTTCGGCCGATGTGATGGAGCAGCTCGTCCGCCACCCGTGGCCCGGCAATATCCGCGAGCTGCAGCACGTCATCCAACGAGCGCTGATACTGTCGCACGGTGGATGCCTCCAGCTGCCGCTGCTCGCAGCGCCCGTCAAAATCGTGCGGACAGCCGCGCCGGACGCCGACACATTCGCAAGCGCGGTGCGCGAGCACATCATCGAGGTGCTCCGCCTGACGAACGGCGTCGTCGGCGGTCCACTTGGCGCCGCGGCGCGGCTCGGGCTCAAGCGCACGACACTGCTGTCGAAGATGGAGAAGCTCGGGATCACAGCGGCCGGCGGCGTCGGGGTGCCGCCGCGCTTTCCGGTCGCGCCGTTGCCGCGGGCGGTCGCGGTCTGATCAGCCCGCCACGGCGACGCCGATGGCGTGGCCGATTGCGTAGGTCGCGGCCGCGGCGGCGAAGCCGAGCAGCAGCTGGCGCGTTCCCGACCACACGACGCCTCGGCCTGTGAAGAGGGAGATCGCCGCCCCGATGAAGAAGAGGCCGACGCCGCCTGCGGCGACGCTCACGACCGCTGCCCGGCTGCCGGTCACGAAGAGGAAGGGGATGACGGGAACGATCGCGCCGGCGGCAAAGAGAAGGAACGACGTGATCGCCGCGGTCCACGCCGAGCCGCCGAGTTGGTCCGGGTCGATCCCAAGCTCCTCGCGCGACAGCGCGTCGAGAGCCGTTCGCGCGTCGCTCATCACCGCCCGCGAGAGATGATCGGCTTCTTTCTCCGTCAGCCCCTTCGATTCGTAGATCAGCTGAAGCTCCTCGCGCTCCTCGGTCGGGTTCTGCTCGACTTCGCTCTTCTCGATCCCGACCTCGCGCTGCGCGAGCTCACGCGCGCTCGTCACGCTCAGCCATTCGCCCAGTGCCATCGAGCACGCACCGGCGAGCAGCCCTGCGAGGCCCGTGAGCAGGATCGT
>Ga0335082_10001197_pt1 | contig 27640 bp, 25 predicted proteins | sample Lox_Sample_41_FD_206718 | JGI IMG/M metagenome (GOLD analysis project Ga0335082, IMG submission 206718) | Soil microbial communities from Loxahatchee National Wildlife Refuge, Florida, United States - Lox_Sample_4.1 | ecosystem: Environmental > Terrestrial > Soil > Wetlands | place: USA... | reverse complement strand
AAGCGCTGCTTGTCCTTGCCGTAGGCGGCCGCGAAGACCGTCTGCATGTCGATGACCTCGATGCCGCGGCTCCGCGCTGCGGCCATGAGCTCCGATCGCATGATTCCGAAATAGCTGTCCCTCCCCGCGGTCTCGCCGGCGTAGAGCTCGGGGCGAATGCCGTCGACGACGAGCAGGAGCCGGTCCGGCGGTAGGCCGGTTCGCCGCAGCAACTCCTCGAGGAAGGCCGGGATGACACGCCGCGAATCCTCCACCCGAGCGGGATCGAGAGAATTGGAGGTGTTGGCGACGTATGCTGCCTTGGGTTTTCCGGAGAACCAGCTTTCGATGCGAAAGACGAGATTGATCGCTTGCAGATTGAGGAGCACGTATCGCGCCAAGGCGGAGTGGGAGAGCAACCCCGACCCGAGCAGGGGATGAAAGTCGACCCGCTGCAGCTCGAGCTTTCCGTCAGGCTGCTCCGCGAAGTAGTGGTGCGCGGGCGTGGCCTTGTACTTCAGAAGGCTCTCGTCGAAATCGTTGCCGACGACGACAATGACGATGCCGCGAGGACGATATTTTTGCGCCGCGTAGGCCGCCCAAACAATGTATTGGCTTAGCGGGGCGCCGGAGCCGCCGAAACTATATACCCGGCCGGTATCGCCCACCTCCGCCGCGAGGCGGCCTTGCATGGTCTCCGCGTAAGGGACCATCGCCGCTTCGACGTAGGAGTCGCCGACGATCGCGAGCAGCGGACGCGGGTCGGCATCGGTGTAGTCCTGGTTGTTGACGAAGCCATCGTTGTTGACGTGGCCGCGATTGACGCCGCGTAGGTCCCAGCCTCTGGAATAGATGAAATCGCGGTTGGGCGTGAATTTGGCCACGGGATGGTCGGCATCGACGGTGACGACTCGCAGTCCGGTGTTGACGGGAAGGAACCGAAGAGCCAATTCCGCAACGAGGAGCGGCGCGGCGACGCCGATGGCGATGGTGATCGATGCAAGTGCGAACCGACGCAGCATGACGAAGGAACTCGCTCGATGGCTTCATGCGGACTGGTGTCATCGCCCAATCGCGGCGTTCTTTCAAGCCGAGAAACGCCGCGCTCGATCCGCTGACGCCGGATCGAGCAATATACCCGTTGCCTCCTCGCCTCCGATCGGGGTCCAATGGCCGGCGAGGGTTTGGCCTGCCTGACGACGAGGGGGCTCAAGGGCTTGGCACCGAGCGCGGATCGCTGACCGTCCCATGCGAGTGCTTCACATCATCACGGGTTTGCGCCGGGGCGGTGCGGAAACGATGCTGGCGAAGCTGATCGGTGCCCACGCATCGGCGGGAATCGACAATCGCGTCGTCTGCCTGGTCGAGAGAGGGCCGCTCGCCGACGAGATCGAGAAGCTGGGGGCGCCTGTGACCGTGCTCGGCATGCGCTCGACTGCCTCATTCCCGGCCATGCTGCGCCTCCCCGGCATCGTGCGGCGCCTTCGGCCCGACATCGTCCAGACCTGGCTCTATCACGCCGATCTCGCGGGTCTCCTGGCCGCCATCGCCACGCGCCGCCTGCGACGGCTGATCTGGAACCTCCGCAACTCCGACATGGACCCGCAGGATCATGCGAGGCCGGGGTCGAAGGTCATGCTGCGGGTCTTGGCGCGCTGCTCGACCCTGCCGAGCGGCGTCATCGTCAACAGCCATGCAGGGAGGCTGCATCACGAATCCCTGGGCTACCGGCCGAAATGGTGGGCGGAGATCCCCAACGGCTTCGACTTGGAGCGCTGGCGCCGGGACGAGACGGCCCGGGCGCGTCTTGCTGCGCTCTGCGGCGTTCCCCAAGGCGTGCCGATCGTGGGCATGTGCGCGCGCGCGGCGCCCATGAAGGACCATTCCAATTTTCTGAGGGCCGTCGCCGGACTGCGCGCGAGCGGAGCGAGCGTGCACGCCGTCCTCGTCGGGCGCGGCACCGAGGGGCTCGCGGACGAAGTCGCGGCGCTGAAGCTCGAGGGGAATGCGAGCCTCATCGGAGAGCGCTCCGACCTCCCGAGCCTGATGCCCGGGTTCGATTTGCTCTGCCTCTCCTCGGCCTTCGGGGAAGGCTTCGCCAACGTGCTCGGCGAGGCAATGGCCTGCTGCGTGCCTTGCGTCGCGACGGATGTCGGCGATGCCGCCGTGATCGTCGGCGATACCGGCCGCATCGTGCCGCCTCGCGAGCCGGCGGCGCTCGCTGCCGCGCTTCACGAGCTCCTTGCGATGCCCGTCGAGGCTCGCAACGCACTAGGCTCGCGCGCACGACGACGCATCGAGGAGCACTACGGCATCGCTCGAATAGCGCAGCAGTACCTCGAGGTCTATAAGGCCGTGCTCGGCGGCTCCGTACCCGCCGATCTCAGGATCTCCGCGCCTTCAAGCCCAACGCCGCTGCCAAGCCTGAAACATCAGGACGTCCCATAACTGATAAGCGCGGCTTCGGCGGCCGGAGAGATGGTCCTCCCAATTGCGGCGAACCAGCTCGGCCCGGAGGATGCCGTCCTTCCGCATCCGCGGCTCGTCGAGCAAGTCCTCCGCCCAATCGCGCAAGGGGCCCCGCAGCCACTCTCCGATGGGGACGGCAAATCCCATCTTGGGACGATCGACCAGCGCCCTGGGAACGTGCTTGTAGAGGATCTGGCGGAGCAACCATTTGCCGCGGCCGTCTCTCGCCTTCAGCTTTGAGGGCATCTGCCACGCGAGCTCGACGACGCGATGATCGAGGAGCGGCACCCTCGCCTCGAGCGAGACCGCCATGCTCGCGCGGTCGACCTTCGTGAGGATGTCGTCGGGTAGGTAGGTGATCGTGTCGAGATACTGCATGCGCTCCATGGAATCGGGCAGGCTGCGCGCCAAATCCGCATCCCAAAGCGGTCCCCTCGCTTCCCGGGCATCAAGGACGAGTTGCTCGGGCGCATGCCACTGGCTGAGAATCTCGCGATAGATTCCCTCTCCGCCATTGCGCAGCATGCCAGCCACCCGGTGCACCTTCTCGCCGGCATCCGAAATGCGCCGTCCCGGCATCATGAGCCGCCCCAGGGCGTTTCCGGCGCGCAGCGGAACGGCCCGCATGAGGCATGAGAGGGGCGCGCGCGCCGCCTGCGGGATGCGGTCGATCCAACGGCTGACGGTCCGCGCGAGGAAATACCTCTCGTAACCCCCGAAGAGCTCGTCGCCGCCGTCGCCGGAAAGCGCGACAGTGACGTGGCCCCGCGTCATTTCCGAGAGCAGATACGTGGGGATCTGCGAGGGATCGCCGAAGGGCTCGTCGTAAAACGTCGCGAGGCGCGGGACGATCTCGAGCGCATGACCGGGCTCGACGTAGAGATCGGTGTGGTCGGTGCCGATGTGCCTCGCGACGGCCTTGGCGGCCTGCGCTTCGTCGAAGCCGGCCTCGCGGAACCCTATGGAGAAGGACTTTACCGGCTTGCTGCTGTTGGCCTGCATCAGCGCCGTCACCGTCGAGGAGTCGACGCCGCCGGACAGGAACGCGCCGAGGGGCACGTCGGATACGAGCTGCCGCCGCACCGCATCGCTAAGGAGCGCGTGCATGCGCTCCACCGCCGAGCCTTCGTCGAGCGCGCGGGCCTCGCGGCCGGCTCGCTCGACCTCCGCCATGTCCCAATAGGCGGAGACCGCCGGCGATCCCCCAGGCGCGAGCGTCAAGATCCGGCCGGGCTCGAGCTTGCTGACGCCGCGGTAGATCGTGCGCGGCGCCGGAACGTATCCGAGCCGCATATAGGCCGCGAGCGCGTCGCGATCGATTTCCGGGCGCCATCCGTCGTGGGCGCGCAGCGATTTTAGCTCGGAGCCGAAAAGAAGAAGGCCGCCGAAAAATCCCCAATAAAGCGGCTTGATGCCGAGCCGGTCGCGCGCGAGGCACAGGGTCCGCGTCTGTCTGTCCCAGAGCGCGAGCGCGAACATGCCGTTGGCCCTGCGGAGGGCGCACTCGATGCCCCACGCCGCGCAGGCCTCGAGCAGCACCTCGGTATCGGAATGGCTGCGCCAGTTGACCCGCGCCGGCCCGAGCTCCTCACGGAGATCATCGGTATTGTAGAGCTCGCCGTTGTAGGTAATGACGTATCGGCCGTCGGCCGAGATCATGGGCTGAGAGGCCGCGGCGGAAAGATCGACGACGGCGAGGCGCGTGTGGCCGAGCCCTACCCCCGCATCCCGATCGCACCATAGATTCGTCCCGTCGGGACCGCGATGGACGATGCTCGAGGCCATCGCCGTCAAGCGCTCCCGCAGCTTCGAGGCGTCGGAAGATCTGGGATCGAGAATGCCCGCGATGCCGCACATGGGCGGAGAAGGAACATAGCTTCCGCGAGCTTTGCAAGCCACACAAGCGTGAGCAAAACCCGCAAGCGAACCGGACCGCAGACGAGATCGATACGCCTGGCCTCGGCACCATCGGAGCAAGGGCCTCGGAGACCGCTTTAGACGCTCCACCGAGCTCCAAATGCGGTCCGGAAGCCGGGATGGGATGTGGGTCTGCCGCGCCAAAGCGGCGCCGCCCGCTCATTGCGCGCTGGCGGTCGAGCGATGCCGGCTCACATAGGCGAAGAGCCGGGCGCGGATGTCGTCGCTGATATCCTGCAGCGAGCGCTCCTGCGCGTTCTGGCGCGCAACGACGTTGGCGTACTCGTCGCCCTGAGAGTCGAAGGACACGGCTGTCCGTGTCGTCCCCTGCATCACCGTTCGATCGGTCTCGATCTCCTTCAAATGAAAATTCGCAATGATCATCATTTGGGTCCGGGAGGCCGTGCCGTCGCTACGGATGGCGAGATCGTGGCGTTGGGGGAAGAGCTTCACCTCCAGAACGTAGCGGGTGGGTACTTTGATCCCGCGCGGATTGAGCCCGTCCCGCAGCGACAGAGCAAGCTCCTGTCCCAAGCGGTCCTGGATCGTGTTCACCTTGATCGCCGCGAGATCGGCATCGAAGGTGCTGTCGCCGCGCTCGGCGTAAAGCGGGTGGAAGCCGCACCCGCCGAGGAGCAGCGCCAGCACGATCGCCAAAAAGCCGAATCGAGCGGTCATGAGCCATCCTAGATACTCCGATAGCCCCGGAATTCCAAGGCACTGCTGGCGGACTACCGAGCGCCCGCGATCCTGGACAGTTCGCCGAGGGTGGTGCTATACGCCTGCACGGCTGGCGGTCTAGGAATGTCGCTCACATTGCCGTCCAAGAACGACGAGTCATTCGGCGCCGGCTTTTCGCCGCCGCAGACGCGTCTCAGCAAAGCAGCGATGGATCTCGTCGGGGGCGCGGCCAAGAGCTGGCTGTGGACGGCGCTCGCCGTCCAGGACATCAGGCTCAAATATCGAGGCTCGGTTCTCGGACCGCTTTGGATCACCGTCAGCACGGCGGTCATGATTGCGCTGATGGGGGTGCTCTACTCCAAGATCCTCCATGCCGAGGTGGCGGTATATCTGCCGTTCGTCGCAATCGGGCTCGTTACCTGGCAATTCATTTCCACGGTCATCATCGAGGGATGCACTACGTTCCTCTCCGTGCAGAACATCATTCAGCAGGTGCCGCTGCCTTTCTCGATCTACGCATATCGTTCGGTCTGTCGCAGTTTGCTGGTGCTCGCGCACAACGCGGCGATCGTGCCCGTCGTCTTCATCGTTTTTCACATCCCCGTCGATTGGCGGGCGCTGCTCGCGATACCCGCGCTCTTCGTGCTGGCCGTCAACGGCCTCTGGATCAGTCTGCTGCTCGGAATTTTGAGCGCTCGATTTCGCGACATACCGCCGATCGTAGCGAGCTTCGTGCAAGTGGTGTTCTTCGTCACGCCGATCTTCTGGTCGCCCGAGCTTCTCGGCCCATGGCGGCGGATCGCGGAGCTCAATCCGTTCTTCGCCGCGATCGACATAGTGAGGGCGCCCTTGCTGGGCGCGGGGCCGGCGCCTTTCTCCTGGCTCGTGGTGCTCGTCGTCACGGGCGCCTGCGGCGGCGCGACTTTGGCCTTCTTTGCGCGCTTCCGCTCGCGCATCGCCTTCTGGGTCTGACCGGCTGTGCCTTTCCTGCGGTTGCGCGACGTCTCGCTCGAGTTCCCGATCTATCAGGGCAGCAGCCGCTCGCTCAAGAAGCTGCTGCTCGCGACCTCGACGCAGGGAAACCTGTCGCGCGACGCATTCAATCGAATCAACGTCCGCGCCCTGGATGGGCTTACGCTCGACATCGAGGACGGCGACCGGCTCGGCATCATCGGTTTCAACGGCGCCGGCAAGACGACGCTCCTCAAGGTGCTTTCCGGCATCTACGAGCCGACGCGGGGGCGCCTTCACACCTCAGGCAAGGTCTCGGCGATTCTCGACGCCTCGGTTGGGCTCAATCCGGAGGCCACGGGCTGGGAGAACATCATTCTGCGCGGCATGTACTTGGACATCCATCCGCGTGAGATGCGCAGGCTCGCCAGCGACATCGCGGCATTCACCGAGCTTCATCACCACCTCGACATGCCCGTGCGTACGTATTCCGCGGGCATGATGATCCGTCTCGCCTTTGCCGTCTCGACATGCGTTCCGCCGGAAATACTCGTAATGGACGAGTGGCTGGCGGCGGGCGACGCGCATTTCCTCGAGAGGGCGCGCCAGCGGATGGACGGCTTCGTGCGGAACTCATCCATCATGGTGTTCGCCTCCCACACGATGGATCTGATCAAGGAGTGGTGCAACCGCTGCATCTACCTGCGGCAGGGGCGTATCGTCGCGGCGGGAGAGACGAAAGACGTGATCCGCGCCTATCGCGATGACCTCGAGACTCTCCGGCACGCCGAGGGAACGGCATTTGCCGTCTGAGGCACCGGGGCCGAGTGAGGCCTCGGCCGGGCTGCAGAGTCGATGAGGTGCAGCGACGCCGTAGAGCGCAACGATGTCGCCGAGCACGCGCTGCAGACCGAAATGCGAGCGGATGAAAGCCGGGGCGGCATGCCGAGCGGCCGAAACCCAGTCCTGATCGTTCAGGATCCGCGAGACGCAGGCGGCCACGGTCTTGGCATTGCCATCCGTCGCCACCCAGCCGGTGCGCCCCGGGTCGATCGCCTCCACGGCGCCGCCCGCTTCGGTCGTGACCACCGGCACGCCCAGCAGGCCAGCCTCGAGGAGGACGTTGGGTATGCCCTCGATTTCCGAGGTCAGAAGGAAGACCGACATCGCGGAAATCGCGAGCGACACGTCCTTCATCGTACCGGGCATGTGCAATCTGTCGGCGATGCCGCGACGCCTCGCGCGCCGCAGGATTCTCTCCCTCAGGGGACCGGCGCCGAGCAGCAGGAAATGCGCGTCGGGAAAGGCTCGGGCGACCTCGCTTGCGGCGTCGATCCAAAGCATCGGTCGTTTCTGGGCCCGGAGGCGAAATACGGACCCGATCAACGGTGCCCCTTCCGATACCCCGATGCTCGCGCGGAAGGCCGCGATCGCCGCCGCGTCGGGCCGAGCGATTTCGTCGGTGTCGATGCCATTTGGCATTACGCGGAATTTCAAGGAGGGTATGCCGATCCACCTGACGTAGTCCTTGGCGCCGGCATTGCTGTTGTTCGCGAAGATAATTCGATTGCAGCCGGCAAGCAGCCGATAGGCGGGACGCATATAGTCCTGGTAGTGGTCTAAGGTCGTCGGCCGCAGGTTCCAACTCGAGAGGATGATGCGGGGGACGCCCACGGCGGCGGCGGCTAAACTGGCCGCAACACCGGACATATCTTGAAATCCGTGCACGACCTCAGGGCGCCGCCTCAAGAATTCGATCGCGAGCCGGCGGACGTCTCGTTGCAACCGTTCGGGAAGCATCTCGATCAGCGCCGCGACCGAGGGGTTGCTACCGCACGCGCTAGCGAAATCGGAGGCGTCCGTGGACCGCGTGGCTTCCGTCGCTTCTGCGGCGCAATCCTTCAGATCAGGCAGATAAAAGTCATAGCCGGGCGTGTCAAAAGGATGAGTACAGACGAGGGCGACGCTCTCGAGCGCAGCAGTCGAAGCCAACCCTCGCAAGTGATAGACAATCTGTCGCTCTACTCCGCCCGCGGCTAGGCCGCAGTTTACCAGCACTATGCGACCGGGCACGAACCGATCTGCCGCTAGAAGCGGAGTGATCCCGGCCAGCGTGTCCCTGGCACCGCGGGGCCGACCGAGGCCCAGAGACCCGGAGATACGTTGCCGATAATAGCGGATCGACTCCACCATCAAATGAAGCCGCGGATAGCGCCCCTCCCTTAGCGCGCGTTTGAAGCGCATCAACATGACCTAACCCCGCTTTGTCAAAAACTGCACGACCCGATTGGCTGCGACCAATGACACCAAGCCATCGAGGAGCGCTCAGCGCGGCCAAGATCGGCGAACGCACGCATCGGAGCGGATTGCGCTTGATCGGTGAGGCGCTGGATTGGCCGTTCCGCAGATCCAGCTAGGGACCGAACAACTATCACTCGCGAAAAGCGAATGACAAATTTTAGCTCGAAGGCAACGACGCTCGAGAGGCGGCGCGCCGGCGCTGCGCGAGGGCCGTCTTCGTGCTCGAATCCCATGGTGCAAGCGGCATTGCCGGATCCAATTCGGAGAGACATTGTCGATGCAGGAAATCGACGGGAAAGACCATTTGAGGGACAACTTCCTACGCTCCGGGCCGACCTGCGCCGACATCCGCTCTGGCTCGCGCTGCGACGCCGCAGAGCGTGAGGGTCTCGGCGAGCATGCGCTGCAAACCGAAGCGCGAGCGGATGAACGCCGGGGCGGCATCCCGAGCGGCCGATGCCCATTCTCGGTCGCTCAGGATCTGCGATACGCGGTCGGCTAGGCTCTTGGCTTTGCCGTCCGTCACCAGCCAGCCGGTGCGGCCCGGGTCGATCGCCTCCGCGGCGCCGCCCGCGTCGGTCGTGACCACCGGCACGCCAAGCAGCCCAGCCTCGAGCAGGACGTTGGGTATGCCTTCGAATCGCGACGTCAGAAGGAGGACGGTCATCGCGGAAATCGCGAGCGACACGTCCTTCATCCGGCCGGGCATATGCAACCGTCCGGCAATGCCCCGACGTCTTGCGCGCCGCAAGATCCTCGCCCTGAGAGGGCCCGCGCCGACCAGCAGGAAATGCGCGTCGGGAAAGCTTCTGGCGATCTCGCTCGCGGCATCGATCCACAGCGTCGGTCGCTTTTCCGGATAGAATCGGAAAACGGAGCCGATCAAGGGTGCGCCTTCCGGTACCGCGATGCTCGCGCGGAAGGCGGCGATCGCGGCCGCCTCGGGCCGGGCGATCTCGTCGGTATCGATGCCGTTGGGCATGACTTCGACCGGCAGCGATGGAAGGCCGATCCACTCGGCGTAATCCTTGGCACCGGCGCTGCTGTTGTTCGCGAAGATGATTCGACTGCAGCCGGCGAGCGAGCGATAGGCGGGACGCATGTAGCTTCGGTAGTGAATGAAATTCGTCGGCCGCATGTTCCAGCTCGACAGGATGATGCGCGGGACGCCCACTGCGGCGGCGGCGAAGCCGGCGGCGATACCGCTGATGTCTTGAAATCCGTGCACCACCTCGGGGCGGCGCCTCAGGAATTCGATCGCGAGCCGGCGCACGTCGCGCCGCAGCCGGTCGGGAAGCATCTCGATCAGCGCCGCGATGGCCGGGTTGTCACGGCACGCGCCGGCCAAGTCGGGGTCATCCGCCGATCGCGTGGCTTCCGCTACTTCGGCGCCGCAATCCTGCAAATGAGACAGATAGAAGTCGTAACCCGGGGTCTCGAAAGACTGCAGACAGAGAAGGGCGACGGTCTCGACCGCGGGGGTCGAGGGCAGGCTCCGCAGGTGATAGACGATCTGCCGCTCCACGCCGCCCGACAGCAAACCGTCGTTCACGAGTACAATTCGACCCCGTACGAACCGATCCTGCGCAAGGAGCGGAGTAAGCCCCGCCAGCATGTCGCCGGTACCGAGACGTCGCCCGGGGTCGAGCGACCCGAGGACGCGGTGCTGAGAATAGCGGATCGACTGCAGCATCATGTAAAGCTGCGGATAGCGCCCGCCTCGCAAATCATCCTTCAGGCGCGATAGCGCGGCCCCGCCCCCCTTGGCCAGGAACCGCGCGAGGCGATTGCCCACGGCCATTGGCACCGAGCTATCGCGGGGCATTCGACGCAGAGCCTCGGAGACCCCTCGCACCCGAGCGCGCTCTCCATTTCCGGCGAGGTGCCGCCTTGCCGGTCCGGCGAGTGCAGTTAAGGACGGAGCTGTCGTCCCCCTCGAAATTTGAAATGAACAATCCGATCTCTCTTAACAGGTGAAGCTGCCGCGCAATCGTATATAGAGTCCCCCTGCCCCGTGACAAGGGATCGGGGCGGCAAGGGCCCTTGCGGCAAATGGAGAGGTCAGGAGCCTCGGCGTCGACGCCGAAGACAGCCACCGCTCTCGCACGCCCCCGATCTGCCGGCGCAACGGAGCGGAGATCCTCTCCGATGCGACCTACCCTCGGACTGCAGCGGTCGAGAACGCCAGCGGCTTCCTATGCGCCGGGACGGTCTGCATCGGCACTCGCTCCCGAGCGCGCTGCGATGCCATAGAGCGCAACGGTTTCGACGAGCATGCGCCGTAGGCCGAAGCGCGAGCGGACGAAAGCCGGCGCGGCATGCCGAGCGGCCGAAGCCCATTCTGGGTCGCTCAGGATCTGCAACACGCGCGCGGCCAAGCTCTTGGCTTTGCCGTCCGTCACCACCCAGCCCGTACGGCCCGGATCGATCGCCTCCACGGCGCCGCCCGCCTCGGTCGTGACCACCGGCACGCCCAGCAGGCCCGCCTCGAGGAGGACGTTGGGTATGCCCTCGAATTGCGAGGTCAGAAGGAAGACCGACATCGCGGAAACCGCGAGCGGCACGTCCTCCATCGTGCCGGGCATGTGCAGGCGGCCGGAGATTCCGCGGTGCCTGGCTCGCCGCAGCATCCTTCCCTCCAGCGGCCCCTCGCCGATCAGCAGGAAATGCGCGTCGGGAAACCTTCGCGCCACCTCGCTTGCGGCGTCGATCCACAGGAGCGGTCGTTTCTCGGCACGGAATCGAAACACGGAGCCGATCAATGGCGCCCCATCCGGTATCGCGATGCTCGCGCGGAATGCCGCGATCGCGGCCGCCTCGGGCCGGGCGATTTCGTCGCCGTCGATGCCGTTCCGTACGATCCGGAAACTCGAGGGGCGCAGGCCGGTCCATTCGGCATAGTCCTTCGCGCCGGCGTGGCTGTTGTTCGAGAAGACAACCCGGCCGCAACGGGCAAGCAGCCGATAGGCGGGATCCATATAGCTCCGGTAGTAAGCGAAATTCGTCGGCCGCACGTTCCGGCTCGACAGGACGATGCGAGGGACGCCCACGGCGACGGCGGCGAAGCCGGCGGCGATACCGGCGTTATCTTGAAATCCATGCACGACCTCGGGGCGCCGCCTCAGGAATTCGATCGCGAGCCGGCGCACGTCCTCCTGCAACCGGTCGGGCAGCATCTCGATCAGCGCCGCGACCGTGGGGTTGCCACCGCACGCGCCGGCCAAGTCGGAGGCGTCGGTGGACCGCGTGGCATCCGCTACCTCGGCGGCGCAGTCCCTCAAATGCGACAGATAGAAATCATTGCCGGGGATGTCGGATAGATGAAGGCATAGAAGGGCGACGCTCTCGACCGCGGGCGTCGAAGCCAGCCCCCGCAACGTGTAGACGATTTGCCGCTCGACCCCGCCCGCGACCAGGCTGTCGTTCACCAATATTATCCGACCCCGCACGAACCGATCTTCGGCAAGAAGCGGGGTAAGCTTTGCCAGCGCATCGCCGGCGCCGCGAAGCCCGCCGAGTCCGAGCGAGCCGAGGGCGCGCTGCTGAGAATAGCGGATCGACTGCAACGCCAAATATAGACGTGGGTGACGTCCGCTACGGATTTCCCCCTTGAGACGCGCAATTGCGGTCTCGCCCCACTTGGCCAGACTGTGCGCGAAGTGACCTGCTGCGACCATCGGCACCGAGCCATCGCAGAGCGCCCAGCGCGCAGCGGCGGAGACCCCCGCATCCGACCGCGTTGCGCCTCTTCGACCAGGCGCGGCTCTGGCCGCTCCCCGAGCCTCCCCAGGGGCAAGCCGGTCACCGCCTTCGGGAAGGGGGCAACCGATCGTGCCTCTATCTCCGCGCGCGTTCAGGTTAGAGCTTCGCACAGCGACCGCAATTCTACCAAAGAGAGAGGGCCGTGGCGGATTGGGGTGCGTTTCCCTCCTTGCGGCCGCCGATCGATTCTTCCGCGCACGGAAGGGCGCGAAGGCGGGCCGGCAAGGCCGGAGCGGCGCCGAGGCAACCGCCGCCGGTAGCCCGCCCCGGTTGCGATAGTCGTATTGGGCTGGTAACGTCGCGCCGCCGAACCGCCCCCGACCCAGATGCCGCAAGCGATCCACGAAAACCTCGACCGCCCGCAGGAGACGATCGGCGGCTCAGATCGCGCCTTCGGGCTCGTCTTCGCGGCCGTCTTCGCCGTCATCGCGGCCGCGCCGCTGCTGTGGGGCGGCGAGCTAAGGCTCATCGCCCTCGCCGTCGCCGGCGCGTTTCTCTTATTTGCTCTCGTCTTCCCCGCAGTGCTGCGCCCGCTCAATCGGCTCTGGACGAAGCTCGGGCTGCTATTGCACCGCGTCGTCAGTCCGCTGGTGATGGCCGTCATCTTCTTCGGCATCCTGACGCCGGTCGCGGCGATCCGCCGCCGGATGGGCCGCGACGATCTCCGGCTGCGAAAGGCGCCGGGCGAGGCCTCGTACTGGATCCTGCGTCATCCGCCGGGACCGCCGCCGGATACGATGCGGCGCATGTTCTAGGGAGCGCCCATGTCCTTTCTTGCGGAGCTCTGGGCCTTCATGCGGGCGCGCAAAAAGCTGTGGCTCGCGCCGATCATGATCGTGATCCTGTTGCTGGGCGGCCTGCTGGTTCTTTCCCAGGGTTCCGCGATCGCGCCGTTCATCTACACCCTGTTCTAGGTGGCACGGTGCGGGTCCTCGGGATTTCCGCCTATTACCACGACAGCGCGGCGGTGCTCGTCGAGGACGGCCGCATCGTCGCGGCGGCACAGGAGGAGCGCTTCTCGCGCAAGAAGCACGACGCGCGCTTCCCGCATGCCGCGATCGAGTACTGCCTCGCGGCCGGGCGCGCGAAGCCCGGCGACCTCGATCTCGTCGCCTTCTACGACAAGCCCTTCCTGAAATTCGAGCGGCTGCTCGAGACCTACCTCGCCTTCGCGCCCCGGGGCTACCGCTCCTTCCGCCTGGCGATGCCGATCTGGCTCAAGGAGAAGCTCTTCCAGAAGAGCCTGCTCGGCCGCGAGCTCAAGGCGCTCGATCCCGGGATCGACTGGACGGCGCGGCTCGTCTTCGCGGAGCATCACCAGAGTCACGCCGCCAGCGCCTTCTTTCCCTCTCCCTTCGAGGAGGCGCTGGTGCTGACGATGGACGGCGTCGGCGAATGGGCGACGACCTCGGCCGCGATCGGACGCGGCAACGGGCTCGAGATCTTCAAGGAGCTGCATTTTCCGCACTCCCTCGGCCTTCTCTATTCGGCCTTCACCTACTACACCGGCTTCAAGGTCAATTCCGGCGAGTACAAGGTGATGGGATTGGCACCCTACGGCGAGCCCAAATACGCCTCGCTCATCCTGGAGGAGCTCGTCGATCTCAAGCCCGACGGAAGCTTCCGCCTGGACCAGTCCTATTTCGACTACTGCACGGGCTTGACCATGACCAACGAGCGCTTCGCCCGGCTCTTCGGCGGCCCCGCGCGAGACCCCGCGAGCCTGCTGACGCAGCGCGAGATGGACCTCGCGGCCTCGATCCAGGCGGTGACCGAGGAGATCGTCCTGCGCCTCACGCGCGCGCTCGCGCAGGAGACCGGCATGCGCAACCTCTGCCTCGCGGGCGGCGTCGCGCTCAATTGCGTCGCCAATGGCAAAGTGCTGCGCGACGGGCGCTTCGAGCGGCTTTGGGTGCAGCCGGCCGCGGGAGACGCTGGCGGCGCGATCGGCGCGGCGCTCGCGGCCTATCACGGCCTCTGCGGCAAGCCTCGCGCGACACCCGCGAGCGGCGATCTCATGCACGGCTCCTATCTCGGGCCCGAATTCGATCAGAAGGAGATCGAGGCGCGTCTCAGGGCGGCCGGCGCGCGCTTCGAGATCCTCGACGACGAGCGACTGATCGCGCGCTCGGCCTCGGCGCTCGCGGAGCAGAAGGCGCTGGGGTGGTTCCAAGGCCGCATGGAGTTCGGGCCGCGCGCGCTGGGCGCGCGCTCGATCCTCGGCGACGCGCGCTCTCCGGCCATGCAGAAGACGCTCAATCTCAAGGTCAAGTACCGCGAGTCCTTCCGCCCCTTCGCGCCCTCGGTGCTGCGCGAGGACGTCGCGGAGTGGTTCGATCTCGACGACGATTCCCCGTACATGATGTTGGTCGCGAGCGTGCTGGGCCAGCATCGCCGCGAGATGACCGCGGACGAGAAGGCGCTCTTCGGCATCGAGAAGCTGAACGTCGCGCGCTCGAGCATCCCCGCCGTGACCCACGTCGACTATTCTGCGCGGATCCAGACCGTGCACAGGGAGACGAATTCCCGCTTCCACGCGCTCATTTCCGCGTTCAAGGAGCAGACGGGCTGCGGCGTCATCGTGAACACGAGTTTCAACGTCCGCGGCGAGCCCATCGTCTGCACGCCCGACGACGCCTTCCGCTGTTTCATGGGGACGGGGATCGACGCGCTCGCGGCCGGCAACTGCTACCTCGAGAAATCCGCCCAGGACCCCGCGCTGCGTCGCGACTACCGGGAGGCATTCGAGCCGGATTGAAGGGCCGACGAGCGTCGTGCCGGCGATGCTCGGCTCCCTCGCGATGTCTGCGCCCATATCGACGCCGTTGGCGGATTGGCCATCCGGAGCCGAGGCTCGAGCAAACGTAGAATTCGACACCTCGGTTGAGCGAAAGCAGCGGCAAGAACGATGCCGGGTGCCTCCGCGACATTGCAATCAGCTCACGAGTTCCGGACAGCTTTCGAGGTAGCGCCTTGGAGCATCCGATTGCAGCGCGCCCCTCCGCTCCAAGACTCGCAAGCAGCGTAAGACCAAGTCAAATGACTTGTAGCAATGATGAGCAATCAATGCCAGGTGCTTCAGCTGCTCCTCGCTCATCGATTCGGGACGCGCAAAATCACGCACGTAGACCACGTCGGCTTCGAGCAGCTGATTTAGCGGCGTCCATGGGTCGTTGTTGATAACGCAGGGAGCGATAGGCAGTTTCTTGATACCCGCGAAGCAATGCGGAATGAAGCCTTGGCTCCGTAACTCGACGTCGATATCGCCGAAAGTGGGCTGATCCCTATAGAGGCTTATGAACGATACCTCTGTCTGGATTGCCACCGTACTCGCGAGCTTCCCCGCCCGCCCGGACTGGAAGACAGCGAGCTCGCTGCCCTGGACATCAATCTTCAGAAAGTCCATATGCTCGATTTCGGCAATGTCGTTGAGTCCGCGAGTAACCACTTTCCGAGTTGCCACGACTTTGGCCGCAGGCTGGAGCACTCGGAACAGGTTCAAGTTCACCTGATCGGGTTCGAATAGGCTGGTCATGCCCGATCCCGCACAGATGTGCAGGGTATGCGCCGCGCCATCGCCGACGACGTAATCGAGGTAGCGTTCGTTCGCTCCCTTCTTCTGCTGAAGCTCCGCCAATGCCGCTTTCTGGGGCTCGAAGCCGGTGACGCGGCAGAGGCCGGCCGCAAGCATGGCCCGATAGGGCGGAGTGCCATCGATGGGATTCGCTCCGATGTCGACGACCTCGGTCAGGCGGCTGGGCTTCAGCAATTCCGCTAGGACGCTCATCCCATCCTCCCTTCACGCGACGTCGGCCGCGCAAATGCATCGCGCAAAGGATACACGGTCTGCCGAATGCATGGCGCGGGCGGCGACGCGCCCGCGGCAGCAAGAACGTACCAAACCGTGAGTGCTACAGACCAGAATCAATCGAGCGGTGGCGCGTCTTGGGACCCTCGGCCCGGATTGCGCCACGGACGCCGAGCGGGCGAGCAAGCAGAGTCATCCCGCGAATAAGACACGAATGAGGCATCGAGACCCGGTTCGAGGCGGCGCGAGTTCCGGCTTGCATCCGCCTATTTCCCCTCCCCGCGAAGCTTTTGCGCTAGAGCGTCATCAAGGATATTCTATTACCGAACCGACATCGCTGGAATCCAGGCATGGCCCCGCTCGCAATCGTCACGGCCGCCGATACTAATTTCTTCGGTCTCCTGCAGGACTTGGTGGCGTCCATACGGGAGAAACCGCAGGGTCAATCGGTTCCCATTTACGTGCTCGATGCGGGACTGAGCGAACCCGAGCACAGCTGGTTGAGCCAGCACGCCGCCTCGGCCGTCCATGTCCCCTGGCCCTATCCTCTCGATGTGAGCGGCCCGCTACGCGCCTTGGCCATGCGCTCCCATATCCCGGCTCTAATGCCGGGACACGAAATCTACCTTTGGCTCGATGCAGACACATGGGTGCAGGATTGGCCGGCGATCGAGCTCTATCGCCGATTTGCCGACGAGAGAGAATTCTGCGTGACTGCGGAGACCGATCGCTCGTTCGCATTTACGGAGGCCACGGTTTGGCTCGACCGGACCGCGCGGCGCCTCTTGGGACCTGCGGTCGCCTACCGTCTTGTTGGAAAGCCGCTGCTCAACGCAGGTGTCTTCGCAGGTCGCGCGGATGCGCCGCACTGGTCGGCTTGGCAGAAGCGCGTGCAATCAGTGCTCTTGCAGACGGCCGCGGATTTCTTTCTCGACCAGACGGCACTTAACGCCGTCGTCTATGTCGACGGCCTCGACGTTGCGGTCCTCCCCGCCTCCTGCAACTGGGCATGCCATCGGGCTCTGCCGCGCGCCAGTGACGACGGCTCCCTTCTGCTCGAGCCACAGGCGCCCTATCCGCCGCTTGGGATCGTCCACATGACGGGCGCCACGAAGCAGGAGGAGTACGTGCTGCGCACGGCATCGGGCGGAATGATTACGCGCTCGCTGCGATACACCGCCCGCCCCAAGGACATCGAGCCGCCGGACGAGACGCTTGCCTCGGAGATCAAACTGGCGCTCTACGACTCCGCGACCCAATGGATCCACCGGGCGGCTCAACGCCTGCGCCAACTGGTCTCGGAAAACCCCGCCAGCGCCGAAGCGCTCTTCGCGCTCGGCAAAGTCTGCCGCCGAGACGCCGCCCAAGGCGAAGCGGTACGCGCGCTAAGCCGCGCCGACGCTTTGCGCCCCGACAACATCGCAGTATTGGCGGAGCTCGGCGCCGCGTATCTGCAGCAGGGCCGATACGATGAAGCGGCGCTGACTTTTCGCCGGGCGCTTGCGCTTTCGCCCGACGACCGGAATCTCCCGCAGCATCTCCAGGAAGCGGTCAAGGGTAGCGCGTTTCCTCCCGGCGACTATGTCTCACCCGGCCTCCTGCGCGCGAAGCTCGACAGGCACTTCCCGTTCATGGTCCGTGGCGATCCCGCGGCGAATCCGTGGCGCTACCTCAGGCGGCCGCCGGCGCACAACTGGTACGTCGACAAGCGGGAACGCAAGACGGGCTTCGTCAGTCGTGACGAGGCGCACATACTCTTCAATACCGCCTTGAATTTCGAAGGCGGGCAAGCGCTCGAGATCGGCTGTTTCATGGGCTTCTCGACCTGCCATCTGGCGCTTGGCGGCGTACGGCTCGACGTGGTCGATCCGCTCCTGCGCGATCCCGGCGTGATCGACTCGGTGACGAACTCGCTGATATCGGCGGGTCTGGTCGACGATTGCCGGCTGTGGCCGATGGCCAGCCCCGATGCCGTCAGAGCGATTGCGGAGAGCGAGAACAGACGCTGGTCGCTCGTCTTCATCGATGGCGATCATGCGGGAGAGGCGCCTCGTCGCGATGCCGAGGCGTGCGAGCCGTTTCTCGAAGCGGATGCGCTGGTCCTGTTTCACGACCTGCTATCGCCCGATGTTGCGGCGGGTCTGAGATTCTTCCGCGAGCGCGGCTGGCGCACCCGGATATATCGTACCAATCAAGTCATGGGGGCGGCCTGGCGCGGCGCGGCGGAGCCGGTCGAGCACATTCCGGATCCCGCATTGCCGCAGGAGCTTCCCGCGCACCTCGCAGATTGGACGGCGTGAGAAGCGCCCGATGAAGGCGCGCGGGTTCGCGCCGAAGTGCAACAAGAAGGCAAGGGAGCTTGGACGTCATATGGCGGAAGTGGCCGAAGGTGGGGTCTTGCGCGAACCGCGGCTCGCATCGCAGTGAGGAGCCGGAGGAGCGAGGCCGAGCGATGAATCGTTGCCGGGTCGAACTTGGGGGCGCGCTCGCGCGTCTCGGGCGATCACGGCTGATTCGCGCCGAGAATCGAATGCATTGGTTTCTCCGGTGAGCCCCCCAGGACATCCCAGGCTCTAAGAACTTTGCACGGACGGGTCCCGGGCGCGCGCGAGCCGTCTGCCTTGACGCTCCAGGCGTTGGCCACGCACAGTGCGCCGACAGCACGCTTGTGCGGGCGGCCCGATGGATACCGTCATTGTTCAATCCTACCGCCGCGAGGACGTTCCGGGCTGGATCGGACGCTCGATGGCGTCCGTGGAGAGCTGGGCCCGCGCGCGCGGCTTCGACTACCGCTTCGTCGGCGACGAGATTTTTGACCTGGTGCCCTCCTGGTATCGCGAGCGCGCCGGGCACTCGGTATTGCTGTTGACCGATTTGGGCCGCCTCATCCTCGCTCGCGATCTCCTCGCCGAAGGCTATCGCCGCGCTGTCTGGTTCGATGCGGACGTCTTCATCTTCGTGCCCGAGCGCCTCGAATTGCCGCGCGACCGGCCCTTCTACCTTTGCCGCGAAGTGTGGCTCGAGTTCACCGGCGCAGGCGTCGAGATCAGCGAGCGCGTCAACAACTGCGTCTGCGCCTTCGAGCGCGGCAATTCGTTTCTCCGCTTCTACATCGACGCCTGCCAGCAACTCATCCGCGACTGGCCCACACCCGCCAGCCCGCTCATCGTGGGTACTCAGTTTCTGACTTACCTCGACCGCATTCTGCGCCTGCCGCGGATCGGCAATATCGGCCTATTCGGCCCCTACCTCGTGCGCGATGTTTCCCGCGGCGGGGGGCCTTTCGTCGATGCCTTCCGGCAGCATTTTCGGTCGCCGATCTACGCCGTCAACCTCTGCGCCTCCTCCCGGAACAAGTCGATACCGCTTGCCCAGGGCCAGCCGCCCTTCCTGCTCGACGACATCGTTTTCGACCGCGCTCTCGATGCCCTTGCCGCCGCCGGCGAGCGCTTCATGGATTGATGGCGCCGGGCTGATCGCCTGCGCGTCGCGCGAATCTTCAAGCGCAACAGCAGCGCGCTCGGCCGCCGCTCAGGCGATTTTCCTGATCACGAAGCGGAATTGCCAAGCAAAAAATAGCGCGCTCGCTCCATTGGTGCCCCTGGAGGGACTTGAACCCCCACTCCCTTGCGAGAAACAGATTTTGAGTCTGCCGCGTCTACCATTCCGCCACAGGGGCGCCGGATCGGGAGCGGCACTATAGCGGCGGCGATCTCTCGGTCAATCGCAGCGCAGAGTGACCGCGACGCCGTTCGCGCTTGCGCGGTCGCGCAGGCTCGGGCTAGATCGCGCGCCCCATGCTGCGTTCCCTCTATCAGCGCACCCTGAGCCTCGCCGAAAGCCGACACGCGCTCCGCGCGCTCGCGGCGGTGGCCTTCGTCGAGAGCTCGGTCTTCCCGATCCCGCCGGACGTGCTGCTTATCCCAATGATCCTTGCGACGCCGCAGCGCGCCTTTCGCCTCGCCGCGGTCTGCACGGGGGCGTCGGTGCTGGGCGGCATGCTCGGCTATGCGATCGGCTATTTCGCGTTCGAGACCTTGGGCGAGCCGGTGCTGCGCTTCTACGGCGCGATGGACCGCTACTACGAGCTCCAGGCGAGCTTCAACGAGTGGGGCGTCTGGATCATCGTGCTCAAGGGCATGACGCCCATCCCCTACAAGCTCGTCACCATCGCGAGCGGCGCCTTCAAATTCGATCTCGTGGCCTTCGTCCTCGCCTCGATCGTCTCGCGGAGCCTCCGCTTCTTCCTGGTGGCGGCGCTGCTCTGGCGCTTCGGGGCGCCGATCCGCGAATTCATCGAGCAACGCCTGCTGCTCGTGACCTCCGCCTTCGTCGCGATCCTCGTGGGCGGCTTCCTCCTGGTGCGCTATCTTTGAGGGACGAGATCCGAGCATGCTCACCCCGCGCCAGCTCCTCATTGCCGTCCTCGCGATCGGCGGCGCCGCCATCGTCGGCGCGCTCCTCTTCCAATACGTCGGCGGCCTCGAGCCCTGCGAGCTATGCCTGGTGGAGCGCTGGCCCTATTACGTCGGGATTCCCATCGCGGCGCTGGCGCTCGCGACGGGGGTGCGCGGGGCAGGCTGGTGGATCGCGCTCCTGTTCCTGGTCTTCCTCGTGAGCGCCGGGCTCGGCGGTTATCACGTCGGGGTCGAGCACGGCTGGCTCCAGGGCCCCACGGCCTGCACCGGCCCCGCGGGCGCGGGCGCCAAGACCGCCGAGGAGTTCGCGCGCATGATCGAGCAGCGCCAGGCCATGCCGTGCGATCAGGTGCCGTGGTCGCTCATGGGCATCTCGCTCGCGGGATTCAATCTCCTCACCTCCCTGCTGCTGCTGCTGCTCTGCGCCAGCGGCTTCAGCCATCTGCTGGGGAGGCGCGCGGCATGAGCGCCCGGCATCGCCTCCCAGGCGACCCCTCGCCCGACGAGGATGTCGCGCGCATGATCCGCGTCGATCACGCAGGAGAGTACGGCGCCGTCCGCATCTACGAGGGACAGCTCGCCGTCCTCGGCCGCTCGGCCGCCGGCGCCGCGATCCGCGAGATGGCGACGCAAGAGCGTAAGCACCTCGAGCGCTTCGAGAAGCTCGTGGTGGAGCGCCGCGTGCGCCCGACCGCGCTCACGCCGCTTTGGCACGTCGCGGGCTTCGCGCTCGGCGCCGCGAGCGCGCTCCTCGGCGAGCGCGGCGCCATGGCCTGCACCGTCGCCGTCGAGGAGGTGATCGACGAGCATTACCGGCGCCAGGCCGAGCGCCTCGAGCCCGGCGAGGGCGCGCTCAGGACGACGATCGAGGAGTTCCGCGCCGACGAGATCGCGCATCGCGATCAGGGCCTCGCGCGCGGCGCGGCGGAGGCGCCCTTGCACGATCTGCTGACGGCGGCAGTGAAGGCGGGCTCGCGTCTCGCGATCTGGCTTTCCACGCGCATCTGAGCCGTCGCGATCCCCTTCCGCTGCGGAGAGACCTTCTCCGCTTCCACACCGTATGCTAGTATCCGCGTTCCCCGAACAAGGAGGCGTGGGGCGTGACCTCGACACCGCTCGAGCGGGCGATGGCGCGGGTGGAGGTGGAGGCGGACGCGACCGCGCGCACGCAGAGCGAAGCCGCCGCACGGAAGCCTGTGCGATCGTTTACCGGGCCGGTTCCCGCCAGGCCGCGCGAAGCTGCGCCCGCCTCCGGCCTCGCCTATGACGGCAACAAGCGCGAGCTGCTCCGCCTCTGGCTCGAGACGACAGCGCTGACGATCCTGACGGTCGGCTTCTACCGCTTCTGGGGGAGGACGCGCATCCGCCGCTATCTCTGGAGCCGGGTCGGGCTGCTCGGCGACCGCTTCGAGTACGATGGAACCGGGCGCGAGCTCTTCGTGCGCTTCCTGCTCACGGTCGCGGTGGTGCTGGTGCCGCTCGCTGCCGTCGGCATCGCCCTCGAATTCTCGGGCCTCGAGCCCGATACGGTTTGGCTCGTGACGCGCGGGGAATTCGTGGTGGCGACCTTCCTCTCCTTCGCCGGACGCTATTTCGGGCAGCGCTACCGGCTGAGCCGCACGCTCTGGCGCGGGCTCAGAGGCGGGCTCGACGGCAATGCCTGGACCTACGCGCTCCGCTCCGCGGGCTACACGCTGCTCCAGCTGCTCACGCTCGGCTTCGCGCGGCCCTGGCAGTATTGCGCGCTCTGGCGCTACGAGGCCCGCAACACTCGGCTCGGCAGCCGTCACCTCGAGTTCCAGGGCCGCGGCGGCGAGATCTTCTGGACCTGGGCCGCGACCTGGGTCCTCGGTCTCTACGCGACGGCTGCCTTCAGCCTGCTGGTCGCGTTCGTGGTGCTCATCATGGTGGGGCTCCTGATTGCGATGAGCGCGCTCCGGTCGGGAGAGCCCCCGCAATTCAGTCTCGAGCTCATCCTTTCCGGCGTCTACGGCTACGCCGTTGCGGCCGTCGCGATCAGCGTCTTCTGGATCATCGTCAGCAGCGCTTTCGAGCGTCGCTGGCTCGTTTATTCGACGGGCGCCACTGTCCTGGGCAATATCCGCTTGCGGCTCGAGGCTGCGACCAGGGAGGTCTGCTTCCTCAAGATCGGCAATTTCCTGCTGACGGTTCTGACGCTCAATCTAGCCTGGCCTTTCGTCGCCCATCGCACGCTCGCCTTCTACGCTCGCGCGCTCAGGCTGGACGCGGAGGGCTTCGAGCGGCTGAGCCAGACGGAGGCTGCCTCGCGTCCTCCCGCCTCCGGTCTCGCCGAGCTCTTCGACACCGCCGGCTTCGCCTGAGGCCATGTCCATGTTTCCCGCGAGCTACGTCGACGGCGTCACCGCAATCCGCCATTGGGTGACGGCGACCGTGCGAAAGGACGGCATTCTCGTAGCGGATGCCGGGGGCCGGCCCGTCGTCGTTTGGCCGTGGCCGGAGATCGCTGCGCTCGAGGATGAGAGCAGGAGCGGCCCGATCCGCCTCGCCCGGGGTGCTGCGCGGCTCACCGTCGAGGCGCGAGGCTTCGCCGCCGCGCTCTACGCGGCGGCGCCGGCGCTCCGCCCCGCTTCAATCGGACGGCGTCTCGCACGGGCCTGCGCGGCGATCGCCGCGTCGCTCGCGGCCGTGGGCGCGATCTGGTGGAGCCTGCCGAGCCTCACCGTCCTCCTGGTGGCGCTGATCCCCGTGAGCGCGGAGGAGCGCCTGGGCGATCGCGAGCTCGTGAGCCTCGAGGTGGCGCCCTGCACGGACCCCGCAGGGCAAGCGGCGCTTGACCGTCTGGTTCGGCGCCTCACCGAGCGCGCCGATCTCCGCTTTCACCCGAAGGCGATCGTCGCTCAATTCGACGAGCGTGGCGGCGACAAGATCGTCAACGCCTTCGCGCTCCCGGGCGGCCGCATCGTCGTGTTGCGCGGGCTCATCGAGGAGGCCGAGAGCGCCGACGAGGTCGCGGGCGTGCTCGGCCACGAGCTCACCCACGCGATCAAGCGCCACCCGCTGCGCCGCATGATGGCGGAAGCAGGGCTCGGGGTCCTCTTCGAGATCCTCCTCGGCTACAACACCACGAGCGATGCCGGAAGCCTGATGGCCGGGCTGAGCTTCACCCGCGCGGAGGAGCGCGACGCGGATGAGGGAGGCATCGCCCTCATGAGACAGGCGGGCATCTCGACCGCAGGCTACGCGGCCTTCTTCAAGCACCTCGCGTCGCGCACGCGCGGCGAGCCACCGGCACTTCTGAACACGCACCCCGCGACCGCCGAGCGCATCGCCGCGGCGGAGGCGGCAGCCTTGCCGGGCACCTCGCCCGCGCTCTCTCCCGCGGACTGGAGCGCGCTCAAGCACATCTGCGACGGAATGCCCGAGCCCGGAAGCTCCGAGCCGGAGTGATTCGCATCGAGCGGATGCGGGGACACTCGGAGCGGAAAACTGACAGACCCTCACCCTCCCATGGCTTCGCCATGGGCCCCAACCCTCTCCCGCATAGCGGGCGAGGGGCCATGTTGTCCCTCTCCCGCCGGAGGTGGGAGAGGGTTGGGGCCCATCGCATAGCGATGGGAGGGTGAGGGAGCTATAATTCACTGATGGAACACTACCTCCCGATCCTCGTAGTCATCGCCATGCTCGCCACCTTGGGCGTGCTCGGCCTCGGGCTCTTCAACATGGCTCGCGGGGGCAGCGCCCGCACCTCGAACAAGCTCATGCAGTCGCGGGTCCTGCTGCAGGGCGTGGCGCTGCTGCTCTTCCTCCTCTTCATGTGGCTCTTCCGGCGCTGAGGCCGCGCGATGGTAAGGCTCACGCGCATCTACACCCGCGGCGGAGATCAGGGCGAGACCTCCCTCACGGGCGGCGCGCGCGTCAAGAAGAGCTCGCTCCGCATCGAGGCCATCGGCACCGTCGACGAGGCCAATGCCATAATCGGCATTGCGCGGCTCCGGACCGTCGGGAGCCACGCCATGGCCGGGCCGGACACCATGCTCGCGCGCATCCAGAACGACCTCTTCGACCTCGGCGCCGATCTCTCGACCCCCGCGGGCGACGAGGGGGCGCTCCGCATTGCGGCAAAGCAGGTCGAGCGCCTCGAGCACGAGATCGACTCCCTGAACGCATCGCTGCAGCCGCTCGACAGTTTCGTACTTCCGGGCGGGACCGAGCTCGCGGCGGCGCTCCACCTCGCGCGGACGGTCGTCCGGCGTGCCGAGCGCGCGGCGGCTGCGCTCGCGGAGCAGGAGGCGGTCAGCGCCGAGGCGCTCAAATACCTCAACCGGCTTTCGGATCACCTCTTCGTGCTCGCGCGAATGGCGAACGACCAGGGCCGCTCCGACGTGCTCTGGCGGCCCGGCGCCAACCATTAACCCGCAGCGACGACGGTGTGACAGGAAAGGCTTGCCTTAGCCTTTCGCACATGCACAATTCCCGCCCACCTCAAAGACAGACCCAGATAGCGGCGGGATTTCCTTCATGAAAGTGCTGGTCGCGGTCAAGCGGGTCATCGACTACAACGTCAAGATCCGCGTCAAGGCGGACAAGACCGGGGTCGAGACCGCCAACGTCAAGATGTCCATGAACCCCTTCGACGAGATCGGCGTCGAGGAGGCGATCCGGCTCAAGGAGAAAGGCGCGGCGAGCGAGATCGTCGTGGTCTCGCTTGGCCCGCAGGGCTGCCAGGAGACGATCCGCACGGCGCTAGCGATGGGCGCAGACCGCGGCATCCACGTCCTGACGGAGGTGGAGTTGCAGCCGCTCGCGGTCGCGAAGCTCCTGAAGGCGATCGTCGAGAAGGAGCAGCCGGGCTTCGTCATCCTGGGGAAGCAGGCGATCGACGACGACTGCAACCAGACCGGACAGATGCTCTCGGCGCTCCTCGGCTGGGCGCAGGGCACCTTCACCTCGAAGCTCGCGATCGCCGACGGCAAGGCGACGGTGACGCGCGAGGTCGACGGCGGGCTCGAGACCGTCGAGCTCAAGATGCCCGCGGTCATCACCACCGACCTCCGCCTCAACGAGCCGCGCTACGCCTCGCTCCCGAACATCATGAAGGCGAAGAAGAAGCCGATCGAGCAGCTCACGCCCGAGGCGCTCGGCGTCGACGTGACGCCCCGCCTCCAGACCCTCAAGGTCGAGGAGCCCGCGAAGCGCCAGGGCGGCAGGAAAGTCGCCTCCGCGGCCGAGCTCGTGGACAAGCTGCACAACGAAGCGCGGGTGATCTGATGACGAGCCTCGTCCTCGCCGAGCACGACGGCGCCGGCCTCAAGCCCGCGACCCTCAACGCCGTCGCCGGGGCGCAAGCGATCGGCGGCGACATTCACATCCTGGTCGCGGGCTCGAGCTGCCGAGGCGCAGCGGAGGCCGCCGCCAAAGTCAAGGGCGTGGCGAAGGTGCTCATCGCCGACGACGCCTCCCTCGCCCATCCTGTCGCCGAGGATCTGGCGCCGCTCGTGGTGAAGCTCGCGCCCGGCTATACGCATCTGCTGGCGCCCGCGACGACCTTCGGCAAGAACGTGATGCCGCGGATCGCTGCACTCCTCGACGTGGCCCAGATCTCCGACATCGTCGCGGTCGTCTCGCCCGATACTTTCGTCCGCCCGATCTATGCGGGAAACGCGCTTGCGACGGTGCAATCGAAGGACAAGATCAAGGCGATCACCGTGCGCGGCACGGCCTTCCCCGCCGCCGCGGCCGAAGGCGGCAGCGCCCAGATCGAGAGCGTTGCGGCCGCGGGCGCCTCGGGTCTCTCGCACTTCGTGGGACAGGAGCTCTCGAAGTCGGAGCGGCCGGAGCTCACGGCGGCGCGCATTGTCGTCTCCGGCGGGCGCGGCATGCAGTCCGGTGAGAACTTCCATCTCCTCGACAAGATCGCGGACAAGCTCCACGCCGCCGTCGGCGCCTCGCGGGCGGCTGTCGACGCGGGCTTCGTTCCCAACGACTACCAGGTCGGACAGACCGGCAAGATCGTGGCGCCCGACCTCTACATCGCCGTCGGAATTTCCGGCGCGATCCAGCATCTCGCCGGCATGAAGGACAGCAAGGTCATCGTCGCCATCAACAAGGACGAGGAGGCGCCGATCTTCCAGGTCGCGGATTACGGCCTGGTGGGCGACCTCTTCAAGATCCTGCCCGAGCTCGAGGCCGAGCTCGAGAAGCAACTGAAATAGCCGCGGCGCGCCGGGCGCCCGGCCACGGGAAGGTACCGACATGATCAAGACCATCGGCGTGATCGGCGCGGGACAAATGGGGAGCGGCATCGCCCATGTCTGCGCCCTCAACGGCTTCGAAGTGACCCTGTCGGACGTCGATCCCGCGGCGCTCGACCGCGCGCTCGGCGTCATCGACCGCAATCTCGGGCGCCAGGTCGCCTCCGGCAAGGTCGGCGAGGCCGACAAGACCGCGGCCTTGAGGCGCGTCCGCACCAGCACCGATTACGGCGCCTTCCGCGACTGCGACATCGTGATCGAGGCCGCGACCGAGAAAGAGGCGGTGAAGCGCGAGATCTTCAAGCAGCTCGTGCCGAACCTGAAATCCGACGCGCTCGTCGCCAGCAACACCTCCTCGATCTCGATCACGCGGCTCGCCGCGGCGACCGACCGGCCCGGCAAGTTCATCGGCATGCATTTCATGAATCCGGTGCCGGTGATGGCGTTGGTGGAATTGATCCGCGGCATCGCCACGGATGATGCGACCTTCCAGTCCGTGCGCGACTTCGCCATGAAGCTCGGAAAGACCCCGGTCGCGGCGGAGGATTTTCCCGCCTTCATCGTCAACCGCATTCTGCTGCCGATGATCAACGAGGCCGTCTACACGCTCTACGAGGGCGTGGGCTCGGTGGAGTCGATCGACACCGCCATGCGCCTCGGCGCCAACCACCGAATGGGCCCGCTGGAGCTCGCGGACTTCATCGGTCTCGACACGTGCCTTTCGATCATGCATGTGCTCTACGAGGGCCTCGCCGACAGCAAGTACAGACCCTGCCCGCTCCTCGTGAAATACGTCGAGGCCGGCTGGCTCGGCCGCAAGGCGGGCCGCGGCTTCTACGATTACCGCGGCGAGAAGCCGGTGCCGACGCGCTGAGCTCGGTGCCAAATTTCACTTATATGACAAGCACATCCCCTGCCTCTGGAGCGCTGGCGTTTCACCAGATGTTGTGGCAGGATCGCCGCCCATGAATGGGCCGCACCCTAGACGGATCGCCCAATGCCGGTGAGCCCCGAGCGCTGTCCGGCATTGGTGCTCAACGCCGATTTTCGGCCGTTGAGCTATTTTCCTCTCTCGTTGTGGTCATGGCAGGACGCGGTTAAGGCGGTATTTCTCGACCGCG
>Ga0335082_10001194_pt1 | contig 27694 bp, 20 predicted proteins | sample Lox_Sample_41_FD_206718 | JGI IMG/M metagenome (GOLD analysis project Ga0335082, IMG submission 206718) | Soil microbial communities from Loxahatchee National Wildlife Refuge, Florida, United States - Lox_Sample_4.1 | ecosystem: Environmental > Terrestrial > Soil > Wetlands | place: USA... | reverse complement strand
GTCCCTCGGTGAGGCCGCCCTCGCCGGCGGGCTCATCGGGCTGATCATCGCGGCCATCACGGTCGCCGCCGTTGGCCTGGCGAACCTGCTCGGCATCGACAGCGTCCGCGCGGTCTTCCGATCGGTCTCGCCGACCCTCATGAGCATCCTGTACCTGCATCGGGACGCCGTCTCTGGGCTCGCGACGCTGTCGGTGGCGTTCGTCGCGCTCGGCGCCGTCGGTGGCGCGCTCCGAGCGTGCGCCGTCCCCGTGCGCCGCCCGATCGTGATCGGCATGGCGTCGGTGGTCGGCCTCGGGCTGCTCCAGCGGATCATCCCGACGGCGCTCGACCAGCTCGGGCTACCGAAGGCGTGGCTCTACAGCTCCGTGACCCTAGGCCTGACGTGGGCGGGCGCGGTGATCACCTTCGCGGTCGCCGCCGGGCTCACCGTCCTGTTCATGCAGCGCGGCAAGGACATGCAGCGCGGCATCGTGTGGATGACCGGGGGGGAGCGGCAGGCCCGCACGGCAGAGATCATCGCGCTGATCCTGATCCTGCTGGCGCTCCCGTTCGTGGCCGGCACGATCCTCTCGCAGATCCTCGGGTCGGTCGGCATCTACATCCTGATGGGCCTCGGCCTCAACATCGTCGTCGGCTACGCCGGCCTGCTCGACCTGGGGTACGTGGCGTTCTTCGCGGTCGGTGCCTACATCACCGGCGTGCTGACCGGCGGCCTGCTGATCACGACGCTCGGCCTGAGGGCACCGGCGATCAACGGCGACCTCTCGTTCTTCCTGGCCCTGCCCATCGTGATCGCGGTGGCGGCCCTCGTCGGCGTCCTGATCGGCGCGCCGGTGCTGCGCCTGCGCGGCGATTACCTGGCGATCGTGACGCTCGGCTTCGGAGAGATCGCGCGGGCCCTGTTCACGTCGGACTGGCTCAAGGACATCTTCGGCGGGACGCAGGGACTGACGAAGATCCCGGCGGCGCCGATCGGCGGGCTCGATTTCCGCAGCCCGCGGACCTTCTACTACCTCGTCCTCGTGTTCTGCATCATCGCGGCGTACATCGCGTGGCGCCTCCAGGCCTCACGGGTCGGCCGTGCGTGGAACGCGATGCGCGAGGACGAGCAGGTGGCCGAGGCGGTCGGCGTCAGCTCCACGCGGTACAAGCTGCTCGCGTTCGCGATGGGCGGCGCGATCGGCGCCGTCGGCGGGGCGCTCTTCGCGGTCCAGGTCGGGTCGCTGAACGACGCGAGCTTCACGATCTTCGTGTCGATCACGACGCTCGCGATCGTGATCCTCGGCGGGATGGGCAGCATCCCCGGCGTCGTCGTCGGGGCGCTCGTCCTGATCGGGATCCCGGGGCTCCTGTCCGAGTTCCAGGCGTACCAACTGCTCGTCTATGGCGCCGTCCTGATGTCGGTGATGATCCTGCGGCCCCAGGGCCTCATCCCGAACATCCGGCGGACGCGGGAGCTCCAGGAGGAGGAACGGGCCCAGGACAAGTGGGCCGGGGACATCGCCGGCGATGAGGGCGTGGCCGCCGAGCCCTCACCCCTCGGGGAGGGCAGCGGATGAGCCTCCTCGAGATCCGCGGCATCTCGAAGCACTTCGGCGGTCTCTACGCGCTGGACAACCTCGAGTTCTCCGTCGAGCAGGGCGAGATCGTCAGCGTGATCGGACCGAACGGCGCCGGGAAGAGCACGCTGTTCAACGTGATCACCGGTCTGTATCATGCCGACGCCGGCGACATCATCTTCTCCGGCCAGAGCGTCGTTGGGCTCACGCCGAACCAGATCACCCGCCTCGGCATCGCCCGGACCTTCCAGACCGTGCACCTGTTCCCGAACATGACCGTGCTCGAGAACGCGATGGTCGGCCAGCACTGTCGCTCCAAGGCGGGCGTGTTCGGCGCGATCCTGCATTCGCCGCGCCAGCGGGCCGAGGAGCGCCGCATCCGGGAGGGCGCGCAGGAGGCGCTGAACTTCTTCGGCACGAAGCTCACCGGCTACCGGCAGGACCAGCCGGCGTTCGTCCTGTCCTACGCGAACCGCCGCCGCCTCGAGATGGCGCGCGCGATGGCCACCGAGCCGACGATCCTCCTGCTCGACGAGCCGACGGCGGGGATGAACCCGCACGAGACCCTCGTGCTCCGCGACCAGATTGTGCGCATGCGCGACGAGCGCGGGCTCACGATCGTCGTGATCGAGCACGACATGCGCGTGGTGAAGGGCGTCTCCGACCGCGTCGTCGCGTGCGACTACGGGCAGAAGATCGCGGAGGGCTCCTACGAGGAGGTCGCGAACGACGAGCACGTGATCGAGGCCTACCTGGGCACGAAGGCGGTCGGATGAGCGGGGAGGCGCCGGCCGCCGTCGCACCGCCGGACGCCGAACCCGACCGGCGGCCGGCGCTCGAGCTCCGCGACGTGAGCACGCACTACGGCCTCGTGTCGGTGCTCCGCAACGTGAACGTCCAGATCTTCCCCGGCGAGATGGTCTGCCTCCTCGGCGGGAACGCCAGCGGGAAGACGACCACGCTGAAGACGATCCTCGGCTACGTGACGCCGAGCGAGGGAGAGGTCCTCCTGGACGGCGAGGTGATCTCTGGCCTGCGGACGAAGGAGGTCGTGGCGCGCGGGATCTCGATGGTGCCCGAGAACCGCCGGCTGTTCCCGCACATGACGGTCGCGGAGAACCTCGACATCGGCGCGTACCTCCGGACCGACCGGGCGAAGCTCGCGGATGATCGCGAGCAGGTGCTCGAAACCTTCCCCCGCGTGCGGGAGCGTCTGAAGCAGAAGGCCGGCACGCTCTCCGGGGGCGAGCAGCAGATGGTCGCGATGTGCCGCGCGCTCATGGCGGATCCGCGGGTGCTCCTGATGGACGAGCCGTCGATGGGCCTGGCGCCGGTCCTCGTGGAGCAGGTGTTCCAGATCATCAAGACGATCCGCGATCTGGGCAGGACGATCTTCGTCGTGGAGCAGAACGCGAACATGGCTCTGTCGATCGCCGACCGCGGCTACGTCCTGCAGACCGGCGAGATCGTGCTGGCGGGCGCGGCGACGGCGCTCCTGGAGAACCCCCGGATGCGCGAGGCCTACCTGGGCGAACTGTGATCCGAACGGTCGGCGCCGACGAGCTCCGGCGTGGTCTGTCGATGCGGGCCGCGATCGATGCGCTCGAGACCGCGTTCGGCGAGGAGGATCCCGCCGCCGCCGGGCCGCCACGTACGAGCCTGCAGACGCGGGCCGGTTCCCTCCTGCTGATGGCGGCGGCGGGCGACCGGGGGGTCGGTGTGAAGCTCGTCACGATCTCCGAGGGCAACCCCGCGATCGGGGCGCCGCTGATCCAGGCCTCCTACGTCCTGTTCGATCCGGCGACGCAGACGCCCGAGGCGGTGCTCGACGGCACCGAGCTCACGGCGATCCGCACGGCGGCGGTGAGCGGCCTGGCGACGAGACACCTGGCGAACCGGGAGGCGCGGCGGCTCGTGCTGTTCGGGGCGGGCACGCAGGCCACCTCGCACCTCGAGGCGATGGCGGCCGTCCGCCCGGTCGAGGAGGTGGTGGTGGTGTCCCGGACGGCCGAGCGCGCCGCGCGGCTCGTCGAGCGCGCCGCCTCGATGGGGCTGCGGGCGTGGACCGGCGGGCCCGAGGCCGTTGAGGACGCCGACCTGGTCTGCACGTGCACGACGTCGTCTACGCCCCTGTTCGACGGCGCGGCGCTCGCGGACGGGGCGCACGTGAACGCGGTCGGCGCGTACCTGCCCGAGGCTCGGGAGCTGGACACCGGGACGATCGCCCGCGGGAGGCTCGTGGTGGAGACGCGCGAGGTCGCGATGGCCGAGGCCGGAGACGTGCTCGTGCCGATCGCCGAGGGCGCGATCGGACCGGAGCACATCGCTGCCGACCTCGCGGCGCTGGTCCGGGGCCGCGCGGTCCGGACCTCCCGAGAGGACGTCACCGTGTTCGTGTCGGTCGGGATGGCGTTCGAGGACCTGGTGGTCGCGCGGGCCGCGATCGAGGCCCTCGGATGACCGATCTCCCGCGCACCGCCGACGTCGTGGTGATCGGCGCCGGTATCGTCGGCTGCTCGGCCGCGTACCACCTCGCGGCGGCCGGCGCCGGCCGGGTGCTGCTGCTCGACCGCGAGGACGCCGTCGGCACGGGGTCAACGGGAGCGTGTGCCGGTGGGTTCCGCCAGCAGTTCAGCACCGAGGTGAACATCCGTCTGTCGCGCGCGAGCGTGCCGATGATCGTGGGCTTCACCGAGGAGCACGGGATCGCGCTCGACGTGACGCAGGACGGGTACCTCTTCCTCGTCCGTGAAGCGGACTCGTGGCGGTCGTTCCTGCGCGGGGTCGAGCTCCAGCGCTCCCTCGGGGTCGAGGTCGAGACGCTTGGCCCCGATGACGCCGCGGCGCTCGTGCCCGGCGTGAACGTCGAGGGTGTGCTCGGGGCGACGTTCGGTCCCCGAGACGGCATCGCGGACCCGGCCGGACTCACGCAGGGCTATGCGAGCCTCGCCCGGGACGCGGGCGTCACCCTGGCGCTCGGCGAGCCCGTCGAGGCGATCGTGGCCGGCAACGGCGGAGGCCCGGCGGTCCGGACCCGAGGCGGCACGGTGGCCGCGAGCGCCGTGGTCCTCGCCGCCGGCGCGTGGTCGGGGGCGCTCGCGGCCACCGCCGGCGTCGACCTCCCGATCGAGCCCGTGCCGCGCGTCGTGGTCACGACCGGCCCCTTCCCCGGCGTTCCGGAGCGGCGCACCCTCCTGATCGATGCGGACAGCTCTTTCTACGTCCACCGGGAGGCAGACGGCGTCCTGATGGGCATGGGAGGCGCCGACGAGCCGACGTTCGACACGAGCGTCGACGATCGGTTCATCGAGCGGGAGCTGCTGCCGAAGGCCCTCGAGATCTTCCCCCCGCTCGCCGAGGCGGGCGTCCGCTCGAGGTGGGCGGGGCTGTACGAGATGACGCCGGACCGGCATCCGGTGATCGGTCCCGCGCCGGTCGATGGGCTCTGGATCGCAGCGGGTTTCAGCGGGCACGGGTTCCAGCAAGGGCCGATCGTCGGCAAGCTGCTGGCCGAGATGATCGTCGAGGGCGCCGCGACGTCGGTCGACGTCTCGTCGCTCGGCCTGGATCGCTTCGCGCGTGGGGAACTGGTCCTGGAGCACCACGTGGTGTGAGGTGCCGGGAGCGGGGGTCGAACCCGCACGGGCCGAAGCCCACGGGATTTTGAGTCCCGCGCGTCTGCCAGTTCCGCCATCCCGGCCGGCCGGCGACAGCGTACATCGAGGGTGGATGGGGACCGGCGGTCCTTGCGTTGCCCGCGGCGGCGGCCGGGCCTATAGTCCGCCGAGATGGACGGAGGCGCGATCCGCGCCTCCCGGGAGGAGGATCCGGATGCGGACATCTCGATCGTTCGCGCTCACGGCCGCCCTTGCGGTCGTCGTGACGCTCGGTGTCGCTTGTTCGAAGGGCACGACGACCGGCCCGGCCGCGAGCGGCCAGGCGCCGACGGGCGGAGGCGTGTGCGCCACGGTGGACACGAACGGCACCGACGCTCTTGCAGCGGTGTGCAAGGCCGGCACGATCCGGGTCGCCACCGATCCGAAGTACAAGCCGGCCTCTTGGTACAACGTCCAGACCGGCCAGTGGAACGGGTTCGACGTGCAGGTGGCGCAGGAGATCGCGAAGCGGCTCGGCGTGAACGTCGACCTGCAGGCGCAGAAGTGGGACGTCATCACGGCTGGCTCGTGGAACGACCGGTGGGACCTCAGCGTGGGTTCGATGACGGATACGGTCGACCGCGAGAAGTTGTTCGACTTCACACCGGCGTACTACTACACGCCGGCCGGCGTGGCGGTGAACAAGGCGAACACATCGATCACGAGCGTCTCCGACATCAGCGGCAAGAAGGACTGCGTCGGGGTCTCGACGACCTACCAGGACTACCTGAAGAAGACGCTCATCCTGGGCAAGTCGGCGCCGCCCTTCACGTTCCAGGTCGCCAATCCGCAGATCATCACGTTCACGACCGACACGGACGCGCTCGACGCTCTGGGCCTCGGCGACGGCGTCCGGTGCGACGCGGCCGTCTCGGCGGTCCCGATCATCCAGTCCTATATCGACGACGGGGGCCCGATCAAGCTGATCGGCGACCCGATCTACTACGAGCCGCTCAGCATCGCGCTCGACAAGAACGCACCCGTCTCGCAGACGACGTTGCTCGATGCGGTGAGCAAGATCGTCACCGACATGCACGACGACGGAACGCTCGCGGCGCTGTCCCAGAAGTGGTGGAAGACGGACCTAACGACGTCGAGCGCCTCTTCCTGATCACCGTCGGGAACATCGGGTGAGCGCGAAGGCGCAGACGGCGGGAGTCGGATCAACCCGGCTCCCGCCGTCGCTGCTCGAGGAGCCGCCGAGCGCGAAGTACCTGCTGTTCGGGTCGTGGGTGCTCGCGACCGAGGGCGCGCTCGCCCTTGTCTTCCTGCCGGTCCTGGTCTTCTCCACGTCGACCGCGATCCCTCCCGCGCACATCGCCATGTTCGGGCTCGTGGGGGTCGTCTGTCTCGTCGGGGCAGGGCTCGTCTACGTCCGCCGCGCGTGGACCTGGTGGGTCGCGCTGGCCGCCGCGGTCGGGAGCGCCGGGTACCTCCTCGCCGTCGGCGGGTTGACGTCGACGCGGGAGGCCGACGCGGCGGGGGTTCTGAGCGCGATCGTCGTGGTGTTGCTGATCATCGGGAAGTCGTCGGCGGGGAACGCCGACGCGCTCGCGCTCGCGAGCGCGCGCGTGCCGTTCCGGCTGAAGGTCACGCTCGTCTGGGTGGCGATCTTCTTCATGCTTGGCTTGTTCCTCGCGTTGTCGGATCTCGATTTCGGATTCATGCGAGAGAACTTCTGGTACATCGCTCGGGGACTCCAGTACACCGTCCTGCTGGCGGCCGGAGCCATCGTGCTCGCGACGATCCTGGCGCTGTTCGGCGCGCTCGGGCGGCTGTCGAGGAACCCGGTCGCCTACGGCATCTCGGGGTTCTACACCTCGTTCTTCAGGGGCACTCCCCTGATCGTGCAGCTGTTCCTGATCTACCTAGCGTTGCCCGAGATCGGTGAGAACCTCGATCGCGTCTCGGTCGTCAGGTTCCTCGCATTGAGCGCGTTTATCGCCGGCATCATCGGCTTGGGCTTGAACTATGGGGCGTACATGACCGAGATCTTCCGCGCGGGGATCCAGTCCGTGAGCCACGGCCAGGCCGAGGCCGCGGACGCCTTGGGGATGACGTATCCCCAGCGCATGCGTCGGGTCGTCCTGCCCCAGGCGGCGCGGGTGATCATCCCGCCGACGGGCAACGAGTTCATCGCGATGATGAAGGACACCGCGCTCGTGAGCTTCCTCGGCGCAGAGGTAGCGAGGGCCGAACTCTTCCTGCGCGGGCAGCTCGCGTTCAGCCAGAACCTCACGAAGCGGTTGGAGACCCTGCTGATGGTCGCGGCCCTCTATTGGCTCTTGACCTCGATCTTCACGTTCTTCCAGGCCCGGCTGGAGCGACGGCTCTCGAAGGGATACGTCCGCACGAGCGTGACCTCGACCTTCGGGGGGACCCGGACCCAGTTCCTGCCTGCATCCGCCGGGGGTGGGCCTGGGGGCGGGGGAGCCGTGGTGGAGATCCCGGTCCCCGACGAGCAGCCTGGCGTGCCCCTGGGACCCGCCCAGTGAGCTCCACCACCGGCGGGCCGGTCGTGCGGGTCCAGAACCTCCACAAGTACTTCGGGGCGCTCGAGGTCCTCCGGGGTGTCGACATGGACGTGTTCCAGGGAGAGGTCGTGGTGATCTTCGGCCGGTCCGGTTCCGGCAAGTCGACCTTGCTGCGGTGCATCAACTTCCTCGAGGACCCCACGGACGGCCAGATCGAGGTCGCGGGGATCCGGCTCGAGGGGGGCCACCGGACCCGGAGCAAGCGGGAACAGATCCGCCAGCTCCGGATGCATGCGGGGATGGTCTTCCAGCAGTTCAACCTGTTCCCGCACATGACGGCGCTGCAGAACGTGATGGAGGGTCCCGTCACCGTGAAGGGGCTGAAGCCCGATGAGATCCGGCCGATCGCCGTGGAGCTCCTCGCGAAGGTGGGGCTGGCCGACAAGGCCGATGAGCATCCGATCCGCCTTTCGGGCGGCCAGCAGCAGCGGGTCGCGATCGCCCGCGCCCTGGCGATGGAACCAGATGTGATGCTCTTCGACGAGCCGACCTCGGCGCTCGACCCCGAGTTGATCGGCGAGGTGCTCAACGTCATGAAGTCGCTCGCGACGGATCTGCACATGACGATGGTGGTCGTGACGCACGAGATGGGCTTCGCCCGCGAGGTCGCGAACCGGATGTGCTTCTTCCACGACGGCGTCATCCTCGAGGAGGGGACGCCGGATGACCTGTTCGAGCGGACGCGGCACGCGGAGACGAAGACCTTCCTCGACGCCGTCCTGTGAGATCGGGACCCCCCCAGAAACGAGATGACGGGCCGCGGCCCCCCTCGGAGCCGCTCGCGCCTTCCCCATACGCGAGCGTCACCTGTCGAGTGCCGCAGCCCGTCACGTCGCGGTCCCTGCGATCCGCCGCCGTTGCTCCGGTTGCCCATCGCATCTGGCGGGAACCACCGGGACCGGAGCGCAACATAGACGGAAGGTTGAGGGCTGTCAACTCGCATCACCCTGTTGCCGTGCAAGGGCTGTGACGCATCGACGCAGGTAGCGGTCCCGTGCCGATAGACCGACAAGAACGTGAACGCCGTCACGATGTCGAACCCTCGACCGATGCACGAGGGTCTGTCCGACGTGTCTGTCCGAACACCGCGTCGCAGCTCGCGGCTACCATTGGCGTTGTGAGCGGTACGACCGATGCATCGAGCACGCCTCGACGGTTGTTCCTGCTCGACGGACACAGCCTCGCGTACCGCGCGTTCTTCGCGCTGCCGCCGACGCTCGCCACCAGCAGCGGCACCGTGACGAACGCCGTGTACGGATTCACCTCGATGTTGATCAAGCTGCTCGGCGACGAGCACCCCGATCTGATCGCCGTGGCGTTCGACACCGGTGCGCCGACCGTCCGGTTGGAGATGGACGCCGAGTACAAGGCCGGCCGGCGCGAGACGCCGGCCGACTTCGGCCCGCAACTCACGCTGATCGAGGAGGTGCTCGCCACCCTGAAGATCCCGATGATCAGGGTCGAGGGGCACGAGGCCGACGACGCGCTCGGCACGCTGGCCACCCGGGCGAGCGACGAGGGGATCGACGCGGTCATCGTCACTGCCGACCGCGACTTCTTCCAATTGGCCCGCGAGCGACAGGACGGGAAGGGAGCGATCTCCGTCCTGTTCAACCGCCGGGGCATCTCCGAGATCGATCACATGGGGCCGCCCGAGATCGAGGCGAAGTACGGCGTCTCGCCGGCGAGCTACCTCGACTACGTTGCGCTGAAAGGCGACACCTCGGACAACATCCCGGGCGTCCCCGGGGTGGGCGAGAAGACGGCCGCGAAGCTGGTCCAGGAGTTCGGCTCGGTCGAGGATCTCTTGGCTCGGTCCTCCGAGCTCAGGGGGAAGCTGAAGGAGAACGTCACGGCCGCCGCGGACCGGCTGGCGCTGAACAAGCAGCTGGCCCGGATCGTGACCGACGTCGAGCTCGACGTGGGTCCCGAGGACGCGGTCATGGGCGCGTTCGACCCGGAGGCCGTCCGGCGACTCTTCGTGTCCCTCGAGTTCCGGTCCCTGATCGACCGCCTCCAGGAGGCGATCGGCGCCTCGAAACCGAAGGCCGAGGTGGCCGAGCTGGACCTCCGGCGGGCGGAGGCCGAGGAGCTCGCAGCGGTGCTGCGCCGGGCGCCCGCCGCCGTCCGTCTGTCGGTGGAGGAGGGACGGGTCCGCGGCGCCGCGGTCTCGGCCGGAGGCGCCCAGGCGGCCTACGCGGACCTGGACGGGCTGGGGCCGCTCGCGGCGCCGCTGGCGGATCCGGAGGTGGCGCTCTGGACGCACGACGCGAAGTCCCTCGAGCGCGCCGTGACGGCCGAGGGCGGAGTGGTCGCCGGCGTCGCGTTCGACACGATGCTCGCCGGGTACCTCCTCGATCCCGCGGCCGCGCGGTACCCGCTGCGCGCGCTCAGCGAGCGGTACCTGGGGGCCGACGTGCTCGGCGACGAGCAGGACGAGGAGGCCGGGCAGCTGTTCGCGGAGGATCCGTGGCGCACGACGGCCGCCGAGGCCGCCGCGGTCGCCTTGCTCGCACCCGTGCTGGAGGAGGAGGTCGAACACCAGAGCCTCGGGGCGCTGCTCGAGGACGTCGAGCTGCCGCTCTCCTCGGTGCTCGCTCGCATGGAGGCGCGGGGCGTGCGGCTCGATACGGCCTACCTCGACGAGATGGGCGATTCGGTCCGAGATCGCATGGCCTCACTCATGACCCAGATCTACGAGGGCGCGGGCCACGAGTTCAACCTGAACTCCCCGCCGCAGCTCCGCCAGGTCCTCTACGAGGAGCTCGGTCTGCAACCCGGGAGGAAGACCCCGAAGGGCGAGCTCTCCACCGACGCCAGCGTCCTGGAGAAGCTCCGCGACGAGCACCCGATCGTCGACGCCCTGCTGTCCTGGCGCGAGCTCGACAAGCTCAACTCGACGTACCTGGAGGCGTTGCCGAAGATGGTCGACCCCCGCGACGGCCGGGTCCACACGACGTTCAATCAGGCGGTCGCCGCGACCGGCCGGTTGAGCTCGTCCAACCCGAACCTCCAGAACATCCCGATCCGCTCGGAGATCGGCCGGCAGATCCGGCGGGCGTTCGTGCCGGGCCGGAAGGGCCACGTCCTGCTCGTGGCCGACTATTCGCAGATCGAGCTGCGGGTGCTGGCGCACCTTTCGGGCGATGAAGGCCTCCGCGAGGCGTTCGCGAAAGGGCTCGACATCCACACCGCGACCGCCGCGGCGGTCTTCGGCGTGCCGCTGGATGAGGTCGAGCCGGAGCTCCGACGCCGGGCGAAGATGGTCAACTACGGCCTCGCGTACGGCATGAACGCCTACGGCCTCGCGCAGCGGCTCGACATCCCGACCGGCGAGGCGCAGGAGATCATGGACGGCTACTTCGCCGGCTTCCCGAAGATCAGGGAGTACCTGCGGGCCCAGGTCGAACGTGCGCGGCTGGACGGCTACACCGAGACGATCCTCGGGAGGCGCCGCTACATCCCCGAGCTCACGAGCGGCAACCGGCGGCTCCAGGCGCTCGGCGAGCGGCAGGCGCTGAACGCGCCGATCCAGGGCAGCGCGAGCGACGTCTTCAAGGTCGCGATGATCGGCGTCGACGAGGCGCTGCGGGCATCCCCCGACCTGGACTGCCACATGCTCCTCACGGTGCACGACGAGCTGGTGTTCGAGGTCCCCGCGAAGCGCGTCGAGGGGGCCGCCGAGGTCGTTCGGGACCGCATGGAACACGCGATCGATCTCGAGGTGCCGTTGCGTGCGGACATCGGCTGGGGCTCCAGCTGGGCGGACGCCGTTCCGGAAGGCCACTGACACCATTGGGGCGCGCTGCGGGTTGCGCCGCGGCATAATGCGGTCGTCCAGCCCGATCGGAGTCCCATGGGTGAGGAGCCGCACACGTTGACGGTTCCCGAGCGACCGTCCTCCGGCGTGCAGACGTTCTTGATCGCAGATCTTCGCGGGTACACCCGGTACAGCGACGAGCATGGCGATGAGGCGTCGGCTCGGGTCACCGAACGGTTCGCCGCGCTCGCCGGCGAGGTGATCGCGGCCCGGGCGGGCAGGGTCGTGGAGATCCGGGGCGACGAGGTACTGGCCGTGTTCGAGTCGCCGCGAGAGGGGATCCGCGCAGCCATCGACCTCCACGCCGCGCTCGAGGCCGCGCACGACCCCGAGCTCCCCCTCCGGGCCGGCGTCGGCATCGACGTTGGTGAGGCGGTCCCGCTCCACGGTGGGTTCCGCGGACGAGCGATCAACATGGCGGCCAGGCTGTGCGCGCGGGCTCGGCCGGGGGAGACCCTCGTGACGCCGGAACTGGCGCACCTCGCGGGCTCGATCGAAGGGCTCCTCTTCGAAGACAGCGGACCCGTTCGTCTGAAGGGGTTGACGCGGCCCGTCCATCTGCTGCAGGTCGTGTCATCTGCGGGACGGCCAGATCTCGGCATCAGCCCGGCAGCGGGTCCGTTGGAGTTCCGCGCGCTGGGGCCGCTCGAGGTGTCCGATGGCGGGCGGGCGATCGCCCTCGGCGGCCCGAAGCAACGGTTGGTCCTCGCGCATCTGCTCCTCGCCGCCGGCCGCGTCGTCTCGATGGACCAACTGATCGATCGGCTCTGGGATACGGAGCCTCCGAAGGCGGCCCGCAACACGGTCCAGGGCTACGTCTCCCATCTGAGGAGCGCATTGGGTTCCGAACGGATTGAAGGCCGGGCGCCCGGGTACGTCCTGCACGCGGAGCCGGACGAGGTGGACGTCCTTCGTTTCGAGCGCCTGCTCCGCCGCGCGCGCCGGCAGGTCTCGGTGGATCCCGCTCAAGCGGTCGCGGGCTTCGGCGAGGCGCTGTCGCTGTGGCGCGGTGCTCCCCTCGCGGATCTGACGGACATTTCGTCGCTCGAAGGGGAGGTGTCCCGCCTCGAGGAGATGCGGCTCTCCGCCCTGGAGGACCAGATTGATGCGCGCCTGGCGCTCGGCGACCACGCGGGAACGATCCCGGAACTCGAACACCTCACGGCCGGCCATCCGCTCCGCGAACGTCTCTGGGGGGAACTCATGGTGGCCCTCTACCGATCCGGCCGGCAGGGGGAGGCGCTGGAAGCGTTCGATCGTGCGCGCCGGCTGCTCGCCGACGAGATGGGGATCGATCCGTCGCCGGACCTCCGAGAGCTTCACGAGAAGATCCTGAAGCAGGATCCCGTGCTGGAACTGCATGGGACGCCGCTCAGGAGCTACCGGCTGATCGAGCAGATCGGAGAAGGTGCCTTCGGGGTGGTGTGGCGCGCGCTCGACCCCGGAGTCGGTCGCGAGGTCGCCGTGAAGCAGATCCACGCCCGGCTCGCGGACGACCCCACGTTCGTCCGACGGTTCCAGCAGGAGGCGCAGATCGTGGCGCGCCTCGAGCATCCACACGTCGTGCCGCTATACGACTACTGGCGCGACGGCACCGGCGCCTATCTGGTCATGCGGCTGATGCGCGGCGGGAACCTCGCCGAGATGCTGGGGGCCGGCCCGCTCGATCTGGACGAAGCAGTGGCCATCATCGACCAGATCGCCTCGGCCTTGTCGGCCGCGCATCGGCAGCGGTTGGTGCACCGCGACGTGAAGCCCGAGAACGTCCTGCTCGACGAGGACGGCAACGCGTACCTCTCGGACTTCGGGATCGCGGAGGACCAGGGGGTGCCGGCACAGCCTTGGGCGGGCTCCTCCTCGTGGGGATATCGCTCGCCGGAGCAGGTCCGAGGCGAAGATGCGACGACCCGCTCGGATATCTATGCGCTCGGCATGGTGCTGGCGGAGATGCTCCGCGGGCGGCGACCACCGGCAGAGCCACCGGACCTGTGGCCAGCGGTCGATGCCGTCCTCGCGCGAGCGACGGCCGACGATCCGAGCGCGCGGTTCGCCGACGCCCGCGAGCTCGCCGAGAGCCTTCACGCGTCGATCGTGGTCGCCGAGCCCATCGCCGCCGTGACGATCACGGATGAAGAGACACGGAACCCGTACAAGGGGCTGCGTCCGTTCTCCGAAGCCGACGCCGCCGATTTCTTCGGGCGCGATGCGCTTATCCGGCGGCTCGTCGGCCGCATGGCGGAGGATGAGACATCCGCCCGGTTCCTCGCGGTGGTGGGTCCGTCGGGCAGCGGGAAGTCGTCGGTCGTGCGCGCCGGGCTCCTGCCGGCGCTCCGTGCCGGCGCGGTGGATGGCTCCACGCGCTGGTTCTACACCGACATGCTTCCCGGCCGCCGGCCGTTGGAGGAGCTCGAGGCCGCACTGGCGAAGGTGGCCGTGGACCCACGGACCTCCCTCATCGAAGGGTTGGAACGGGATGAGCGAGGACTCGCTCGAGCGGTCGACGCGATCCTGCCGGGCGACGACAGCGAGCTCCTGCTGCTGGTCGACCAGTTCGAGGAGCTGTTCACGCTCGTCGAGGACGGGCAGACACGCGCTCGGTTCCTCGAGAGTCTGACGGCGGCGACCTCGGAGATGGGCTCCCGCCTGCGCGTGGTGGTGACGCTCCGCGCCGACTTCTACGACCGTCCGCTCGCGTATCCGGGCTTCGCGGAGCTCGTCCGCTCACGGAGCGAGACGGTCGTGCCGCTGTCACCCGAAGAGCTCGAGCGCGCGATCGCCGGGCCGGCCGAGCGCGTGGGCGTGGTGCCCGAGCTCGGGTTGATCGCGGAGGCGGTCGGAGACGTGACGGATCAACCGGGCGCGCTTCCCCTTCTCCAGTACGCCTTGACGGAGACCTACGAACGCCGGCAGGCGGGCGTGCTGACACTCGAGGCCTATCGCGCGGCGGGCGGCGTCCGCGGTGCGGTTGCCGGGAGGGCCGAGCAGCTCTTCGGCGCCATGAACCCCGCCGGTCGCGAGGCGACCCGACAGCTCTTCCTGCGCCTCGTCAGCGTGGGGGACGGAGCGGACGACACCCGCAGGCTGGTGGGCCGCGCCGAGCTGGGCTCCCTCGAGGTCGACCCCGAGGCGATGGACGCGGCGATCGACGCTTTCGGCAGTCATCGACTGCTCTCGTTCGACCGCGACCCGAACAGTCGTGCACCGACCGTCGAGGTGGCGCACGAGGCCCTCCTCCGGGAATGGGGGCGTCTGCGGGGATGGATCGACGTGTCGCGTGAGGACATGATCGCGCACCGGCATCTGGTCGCCGAGGCCGCCGAGTGGGAGCGATCGGGGCGGGACCCGAGCTTCCTCCTGCGGGGCAGCCGCCTCGCCCAGTTCGAGGCTTGGGTGGATACGACGGCGATGGCGCTCTCGGCGGAGGAGCGGTCGTACGTCCACGACAGCGTCGAGGTCCGAGAGATCGAGCGCGCGGAGGAAGAGACGCGAGCGACACGAGAGCGGGCACTGGAGCGGCGCTCCCGGACCCGGCTCCGAGCACTCGTCGCGGTCCTGACGGTCGCCGTGCTCGTGGCCAGCCTGCTGACGGTTGTGGCGGCGAACCAGCGGAGCAACGCTCAACGGCAAGAGCGTGTCGCGACAGCCCGCGAGCTCGCCGCGGCTGCAACGACGAACCTCGACGTCGATCCGCAGCGAAGCATCCTCCTCGCTCTCGCGGCGATCGATGCGACGAAACCTGTGCTCCCCGAAGCGATACAGGCGCTCCATGACGCGGTTGCAGCCGATCGGGAGATCCTGACGCTCCGGGATCCATCCACGGCCAACGTCGCATGGAGCCCGGATGGGCGTCTCCTCGCCACGGGGGGCACGGCCGTCGGGCACGGTCAGCCCGACGTGTTGCTGTGGGACGCGCACACCGGAGCCCTGGTCCGCCGGCTCGTGGGCCACACGACGGACATCGACTACCTGGCCTTCAGCCCTGATTCGACCCGCCTTGCCACCGTGGCCAGCCAAGGCGACGACCGGACGATCATCTGGGATACCCGGACCGGGAAGAAGGTCCGAACCATCCCCGGACTCGGACTCGGGGGCTTCCTGCTTGGCGCACGGTTCAGCCCCAACGGGGAGCGCGTCGTTATCGGCGAAGCGCGGGGCGACGGGAACGTCACCGTCAGGGTCGTGGACGTGAAGACGGGCAAACAGGCGTGGCGTCGGGACACCCGCGTCGGCTGGAGCACGGAACCGGCGTTCAGCCCCGACGGGAAGAGAGTTGCAGTCAATGGATCCTACAAGACGCTCCTTTTCGACGCATCGAACGGACGTCTCGTGCTCACGCTGGACACGCCGTCCTTCGACAACCCCGAGCTCGCGTTCAGCCCCGACTCGAGCGAGCTCTTGACCGCGGACTGGGGCGAGGCCGACGTGTGGAACCTGCGCGCCGGAGGCACGGAGGTGAAGGAGCCGGCGTTCCGACTCCTCGGACAGCGGGGGGTCGTCGGGGCCGCCTGGAGCTCCGATGGACGGCTCCTCGCCACCGCCGGGAACGACGGCACGGCCAGGCTCTGGGACGCGACGACCGGGGAGCAGCTCCTCGTCCTGGCCGGACACGCGGGGGGCGTCGCGTCGGTCGCGTTCGACCCGGACGGGACCCGGCTGCTGACGGGTGGGGGAGACGGCACCGCCCGGGTGTGGAACATCACGCCGGCCGCCACCGCCGAGGTGTTCGGGGCGTTTGAGCCATCACAGGGGCTCGCGAGCGTTTCGTTCAACCCCGACGGCACGCGCCTGCTGACGAGCGATTGGGATCGCCGAGTGTGGCTGTGGGACCCGAGGACCGGCGAGCGGGTCCAAAACTACAATGGATGCTGCTCCGCGGCCTTCGGTCCTGGCGGCTCGACCATCGCGACGATCGGTGGGAACCCCCTGGATTCCGCGCACATCCTGAACACGACAACGGGCGAGCTGATCAGGTGGATGTCCACGCCGCCGGGGAACTGGGAGGACAAGCTGGCCTTCAGTCCAGACGGGTCCTTGATCGCTACGGTCCAAAACTCCGGGAAAGTGGCTCTATACGATGCCTCGACGGGAAGGCTCCTCGTGCACCTCGGCGGATCGACCTCGATCGCCGACGAGATGAAGGATGTCGCCTTCAGTCCCGACGGGCACCTCCTGGCCGCCATCAGCGCAACCGCCACGTTGTACCTGTGGAACGTGCCGTCGGGCGCGGAGGTGTTCCACAAGCAGAAGGCTCAGACCGGGGAGGGGACGTCGGTCGCTTTCAGCCCGGACGGAAAGACGATCGCCACCGCGGGGTTGGACGGCGCGACGGTGTGGAGCACCTCGGGGACGAAGCTCCAGACCATGTCGGGGGGCGGCAGAGCCGAATCCGTCGCGTTCAGCCCGGACGGGCGGACGCTGGGTACCGGTGGCGACGACGGTGTTGCGCGCATCTGGGACGTTGCCACCGGGCGGCAGATGGTCGCCCTCAGCGGGCACTCGGACACCGTCAACGGGGTCGCCTTCAGCCCCGACGGGACCGAGCTCGCCACGGTGAGCTCGGACGGGACCCTGCGGGTCTACATGCTCTCGACCGACGAGCTGATGAGGATCGCCCGTTCCCGCCTCACGCGTGGCTTGACGAACGCCGAATGCCTGCAGTACCTGCACACGTCGATCTGTCCGGCATCCCTCGGATAGACGCCGCCTCGGGCGTTGCTCACGGGCCATCCTTGGACACGGCTCGGCCAACTCGCGTGGGGCGGCTGAACCGCCGCGCACCCTGATCTACCTGCATTTCAAGCGTTCTCCAAGCGTCCCGCACCGGGGCTCCATGAGCACGGGTCGACGGTGCGGGCATGTTCAAGACGGCCCGGATCCTGGTCCTGCTGGCGGTCCCCGCGCTGCTGGGGGGCACCAACCTGAAGGCAGCGACGCCGGTCCAGGTCGGACCGAGCGCCTGGGTCCTCAACGCCTCGCCGAACGAACTCGACCTGGTGCGCTGGGCGATCGGCCGCTACGACCGGGCGGGCCTCGCATTGCCCCCCCTCGAGTTTGCGTTCCACGTCGACGTGAGCGGCTGCGAGGGCCGGACCGGCCTCTATCACAGCGGCATCGTCGACCTCTGCCCTGTCGTGATCAACCCGACCACGCAGCACACCGTCTTGCACGAGATGGCGCACGCATGGACCGAAACGAACGACGGCGCGGCCGTCCGAGCCCGGTTCCTGAAGCTGCGGGACCTCGACACCTGGAACTCCTGGGACGAGCCGTGGCCGGACCGAGGATGGGAACAGGCGGCCGAGGTCATCTCCTGGACGATTGGGGACCGGACCCTCCCTTTGTGGTCCCTCCCGCACCACGACCCGACCCAGATCCTCGCCGCCTACACGGTGCTCACCGGCCGCCGGCCTCCCGCCGCCCGCCCGGCCGGACGCTTGACGGCGTTCTCGCAGCGTACGTAACCTCTGGGCCGGCCCGCGGGGTGCAGACCCGCGCCCGGGCAAATCCCACCCGCCCTGGCGACCGCTTCCCGCGCGCGCGGAAGGAGTCCGAACGGATGAGTGACGAGACCACGGTCGCCCCCGACGAGGTGGCGACCACGACGGCCGAACCGGAGGAGGCGGAGGCGCCCCAAGCGCCCCAAGCGCCGGAAGCAGCGGAGGCGCCGGCCGTCGAGACCAAGGCGGGCGATCTGCCCGACCTGACACCCGAAGAGCTGATCGCGGCCCTCGAGGCCTCGTTCAAAGACTTCAAGGACGGCGACATCGTCGACGGTGAGGTCGTGAAGATCGACCGCGACGAGGTCCTCGTGGACATCGGCTACAAGTCGGAGGGCGTCATCCCGACGAAGGAGCTGTCGATCCGGCACGACGTGGATCCGAACCAGGTCGTGAAGGTCGGCGACCGGATCGAGGCCCTCGTGCTCCAGAAGGAGGACAAGGAAGGCCGGCTGATCCTGTCGAAGAAGCGCGCGCAGTACGAGCGCGCGTGGGGCCGCATCGAGGAGATCATGCGCTCCGGCCAGACGATCAAAGGCCCCGTGATCGAGGTCGTGAAGGGCGGCTTGATCCTGGATATCGGCCTGCGCGGGTTCCTCCCTGCCTCGCTCGTGGACCTGCGGCGCGTCCGGGATCTCCAGCCGTTCGTCGGCCAGGAGCTCGAGGCGAAGATCATCGAGCTCGACCGGAACCGCAACAACGTCGTGCTCTCTCGCCGTGCGTTCCTGGAGGAGTCGCAGTCCGAGGGACGCAAGAAGTTCCTCGAGAACCTGAAGAAGGGCGAGCGGCGCAAGGGCACGGTCAGCTCGATCGTGAACTTCGGGGCGTTCGTGGATCTCGGCGGCGTGGACGGCCTCGTCCACGTGTCCGAGCTGTCGTGGAAGCACGTCGACCACCCGCAGGAGATCGTCGCGGTCGGCCAGGAGGTCGAGGTCGAAGTGCTCGACGTCGATCTGGAGCGCGAACGCGTGTCGCTCTCGCTGAAGGCGACCCAGGAGGATCCCTGGAAGGAGTTCGAGCGGACCTCGAAGGCCGGCTCGGTGATCGACGGCACCGTGACCAAGCTCGTGCCGTTCGGCGCGTTCGTCCGGGTCGCCCAGGGGATCGAGGGCCTCGTGCACATCTCGGAGATCAGCAACGAGCACGTCGACTCGCCGGAGTCGGTGCTGACGGTCGGCCAGGAGGTCCAGGTCAAGGTGATCGACGTCGACGTATCGCGCCGGCGCGTGTCCCTCTCGATGCGGCAGGTCAGCTCGCCGGCCCCGAAGCCGAAGGAGATCGAGGTCGAGGCGGAGGAGCCAGCGCGCGACGCCGGCCCCGAGATGTCGACCGCGATCGAGGTTCCCCAGGCGATCCTCGAGGCGGTCGCGGCCGCTGAGGCATCGGCGCCCGAAGCGGCAGCCGCGCCGGCTGCGGCCGAGGCCGAACCGGTGGAAGCCGCCGAGACCGTGACCGAGGCAGGACCGGTGGTCGAGGAGGCCGCGGCGATCGAACCGGCCGTGGTCGAGGAGCCCGAGGCGGCCGTCGAGGCCGTCGTCGAGGAGCCCGCGGCCGCGGAGGAGCCCGCCGCGACCGACGAGGAGGTCTCGCTCGAGGCGATCCTCGAGGACCTCAAGCGCCGCGAGGGACGCAGCGAGTGAACGCGGCATGCTCCTGCTGGGCCTGACCGGCGGGCTCGGCTCCGGCAAGTCGACCGTCGCGGAGATGCTGCACGCTCGCGGCGCGGTCGTGCTCGATGCGGACGCGTTCGCGCGCGAGGCCGTCGTCGGCGGCTCCGAGGGGTTCCGCCGCGTCGTCCAGCGCTTCGGGGCGGGCGTCGTGGGCGCGGACGGCGAGCTCGACCGCGCGAAGCTGGCGTCGATCGTGTTCGCCGACCGGCCGTCGCTCGCCGATCTGGAGGCGATCGTGCATCCGGAGGTCCGCCGGCTGATGGCCGACGGCATCCAGGAGAACCTCGATACCGATCGGGTCGTGGTCCTGGTCAACCCGTTGCTGATCGAGATGGGGACCCATCGCGACTGCGACGTCGTGGTCGTCGTCTCGGTGGCGCCCGAGACCCAGGTCGCGCGGTCGGTGGCCCGCGGCATGGCCGAGGACGACGTGCGCGCGCGGATCGCGGCGCAGCTGCCGCTGGAGGAGCGTTCGCGCGCTGCGGACGTGCTGCTCGACAACGAGGGCTCCCTCGAGGACCTGGAACGCGAGGTCGACGTGCTCTGGCGCGAGCTGATGGTCCGGGCCGGCGCCCACGCCTGAGGGCGCCGCTATCCTTCCCGGATGCGGTTCCGGGGGGTGTTCTTCGATGTCGGCGAGACCCTCGTGCACGCGGCGCCGTCGTTCCCGGAGCTGTTCTCGAACGTGCTGGCCGCCGCGGGCCACCGGCGGGATCCGGCCGACGTGAGCGCCGCGTCGGCGGTCGTGTTCCGGCGCTTCGCCGAGGCCGCGGACGACGGCGAGCTGTGGACCACGTCGCCCGAGCGATCGGCGCGGTTCTGGAAGGGCGTGTACGCGCAGATGCTCGAGACCCTCGACCTGCCCTCCGGCGACGGCCTGCGGGATGAGCTCTACGGCACGTTCACCGATCCCGGGAACTACGCCCTGTTCGACGATGTCGCTCCGGCGCTCGACGCGCTCGCCAGAGAGGGCGCCACGTTGGGCATCGTGTCGAACTACGAGGCATGGCTCGAGGACCTGCTCGTGCTGCTGGGCGTGCGCGACCGGTTCCCCGTGCGCGCGATCAGTGGCATCGAGGGATACGAGAAGCCCGATCCGCGGCTGTTCCGTGTGGCCCTCGACCGCGCGGGGCTGGCTCCGGCGGACGTCGCGTACATCGGCGACAACCCGGCGTTCGACGTCGATCCCGCCCGCGCGCTCGGCATGACGCCGGTCCTGATCGATCGCCGAGGCCGGTTCCCCGGCCAGGATTGCATCACGGTCGCCGACCTCCGCGAGCTCCCGGCGGCGCTCGGAGCCACGACGTGACGGAGCGCGTGTTCACCCTCGAGGAGGCGAACGCCGAACTGCCGGCGCTCAGGGAACATCTTCCCCGGCTCCGCGACGCGCGGCAGGAGCTGATCGCCGCGACCGAGCGGATCGAGACGGCGGTCGCACGCGACGGCGGGGGTGTGGCGGAGCCGGGCTGGTTCGCCCAGCAGCAGACCTTGAAGACGGAGGTGGAGTACCTGGTCGAGCGCGGCATCCTGCTCCGCGACCCGGACGCGGGGCTGATCGACTTCCCGGCCGAACGCGAGGGCCGGCGCGTCTTCCTGTGCTGGCGGCTCGGCGAGGACGACGTCGCGTGGTTCCACGAGGAGCAGTCGGGCTTCGGCGGCCGGAAGCCCCTGTGAGCGCACGGCCGGTCGTCGCGGTCCTCGGGGCGACGCCCGAGGACCCGCCACCGGGGATCGAGGCGGCGGAGGCGCTCGCGGACGTGCGGTTCGCCGCGGACGGCGACGCCGTGCGCCGTGTCCTGCCGGGAGCCGAAGCGATCCTGTGGTGGGGCGCCGATCGCCGATGGCTCGAGGACGCGTGGGACCTCGCGGGACCGCTCCGGTGGATCCAGTCGGCGAGTGACGGCGTCGACCAGCTGCTCTTCCCCGGGCTCGCCGAGCGGGGCGTCGTCGTGACGAACGCGCGCGGCATCTTCGACGACGCGATCGCGGAGTGGGTGATCGGGGCGATCCTGGCCATGGCGACCGGCCTGGCGGGGTCGATCGTGGCGCAGCACGAGCGGCGCTGGACCCGCGACCGGCGGACCGAACGCCTCGCCGGCAGGCGACTCCTGGCCGTGGGTCCGGGGCCGCTCGGCCGAGCCGCGGCACGGCGCGGGCACGACCTCGGCATGACGGTGAGCGCCGTCGGGCGCGCCCCCCGCGACGACGATCTGTTCGACCGGATCGGCGGGCCAGAGGACTTCCACGCGATGCTCGGGGAGGCCGATGTCGTCCTCGACGTACTCCCGTTGACGGCGGAGACGAGGCATCGGTTCGATGCGGCCGCGTTCGCGGCGATGCGACCGACCGCTCGGTTCGTGAACGTCGGCCGCGGCGGCACGGTGGACGAGGCGGCGTTGATCGACGCGCTCCGCCGAGGCGCGATCGGCGGCGCGGCCCTGGACGTCTTCGAGGAGGAGCCGTTGCCCGCCTCGTCGCCGTTGTGGTCGTTCCCGACCGTGATCGTGTCACCGCACCTGTGCGGCGACTTCGAGGGGTGGGAGGCGGAGGTCGTCGCGCTCTTCGTCGACAACCTCGGGCGGTTCGCGCGGGGCGAGCCGCTGCGGAACGCGGTCGACCTCACCCTCGGCTTCGGCGTGGCGTAGGCTCGCACCGATGGCCGAGCGGGTGATCGATGTCCAGGGCCTCCAGAAGCACTACGGCGATGTCGAGGCGGTTCGCGGCATCGACTTCCACGTCGACGCGGGCGAGGTCTTCGCGATGCTCGGCCCGAACGGCGCGGGCAAGACGACCACGACCGAGATCCTCGAGGGCTACCGGGACAAGACCGCCGGCGAGGTCTCGGTGTTGGGGTACGACCCCGCGAAGCGAGAGCGAGCGATGCGGGAACGGATCGGCATCGTGCTCCAATCCACCGGGATCGATCCATTCCTCACGGTCACTGAATCGATCGAGATGTACGCCGGGTACTACCCGTCCCGTCGGCCCACCGGCGAGGTGATCGATGTGGTGGGACTCGCCGAGAAACGCGATACGCGCGTGAACAAGCTCTCCGGTGGCCAGCAACGCCGGCTCGACGTGGCGATCGCACTGGCCGGGGACCCCGAGCTGCTCTTCCTGGACGAACCGACCACGGGGTTCGATCCCGGCGCCCGCCGGAACGCCTGGGAGGTCGTGAAGAACCTCGTCGCGATCGGGAAGACCGTCTTCCTCACCACGCACTACATGGACGAGGCGCAGTACCTCGCCGACCGCGTCGTGGTGATCTCGAACGGGGAGATCGTCGCCGAGGGCCCGCCCGCCACGCTGGCCGGTAGGAACACCATGATGGCGAGCATCCGGTTCCGGCTCGCGCCCGGCGCGCCGGAGCTCCCCTCCCTCGGTCAGCGGAGCCTCGGGGACGGTGCGTTCGAGATCAGCACCGAAGACCCGACCGGCGTGCTCCACGCCCTCACGGGGTGGTCCCTCGAAGGAAGCGTCGATCTGGACGGGCTGGAGGTCCATCGCCCGACGCTCGAGGACGTGTACCTCGAGCTCACCGGAGCGGAGGTCGGAACGTGAACGACGCCGCCCTCACCGCACGCCAGGTCCGCTTCACGAACCGCGCGTTCTGGCGGAACCCCCAGGCGGCGTTCTTCACGTTCGCCTTCCCATTGATGTTCCTCGTGATCTTCACGGCGCTGCTCGGCAAAGGGACGGTGACGGTCAACGGCCTGCCGTTCAACCAGTCCACCTACTACGTGGCCGGCATGTCCGCCTTCGCGATCATCACGGCCTGCTACACGAACCTCGCGATCAGCGTGACCTTCCAGCGAGACGCGGGGATCTTGAAGCGGACCCGAGGGACCCCGCTGCCCGGCTACGACTACCTGACGGCGCGCGTGGTCCACGCGATCGTGATCGCGATGATCCTCGTCACGATCTGCTCGCTGTTCGGGGCCGCGTTCTACGGCGCGGAGGTCCCCAGGGGCGTGTCGCTGTTGGAGGCGATCGTGACGGTCCTGGTCGGCGCCGCTAGCTTCGCCGCGTTGGCCCTCGCGCTCACGTCGGTCATCCCGAACGCCGACGCCGCCCCCGCGATCGTGAACGCGACGATCCTGCCGCTGCTGTTCGTCTCGGGTGTGTTCATCCCGATCGGCAGCAATGCGCCCCGGTGGGTCGACATCCTCGGCAAGGTGTTCCCGGTGAGGCACCTGGTCGAGGCGTACCTCGGTGCGTACTACGGGAAGCCCTTCTTCGTCTTCTCGTGGCGTGATGTGGGCGTGGTTGCCATCTGGGGGATCGCGGGGTTGTTGTTCGCCACGCGGCGCTTCTCCTGGGAGCCACGGAAGTAGTGCGGACGGAGGGTCTGCTACGCTCCGCGCTCCGGGTCGTGCCAGGGAGGGAACCGTGATGCGCAAGCTGCTGCTCGGTTTGGTTGCTCTCACGATCGTCGCGACGGCGTGTGCACCGAAGTCCTCGACCACCTCGGCCGCCGACAGCTCGCCGGCGTCCTGCGCGGTGGACAGCCTCAACCTCCATACCCCCGGGCAACTCACGATCGCGACCGGCAACCCCGCCTACCTGCCGTGGTACGGCGGCAAGAGCGTCGCCGGCTCGGATTGGAAGGCCGGCTCGTACACCGGCGACCCGCATTCGGGCAAGGGCTACGAGTCGGCGTTCGCCTACGCACTGGCCAAGCAGATGGGCTTCACGCCCGATCAGGTCATGTGGGAGGGCATCCCGTTCAACAAGTCGTTCGCGCCGGGACCGAAGGACTTCGATTTCGCGATGCAGCAGATCTCGATCACGCCGAAGCGGGAAAAGGCGGTTGACTTCAGCGACGGGTACTACAACGTGAACCAGGCATTGATCGCCGACAACGGCTCGCCGGCGATCGGCGTGACGACCCTGGCGGGCCTGAAGGACCTGAAGCTGGGCGCGCCGGTCGGCACCACGAGCCTCCAGGTGATCCAGGATGTCGTGAAGCCGAACGTCGAGCCCGCCGTGTACCCGGACCTCGACACCGCTCTGAAGGACCTCAAGAACGGTCAGATCGACGGCGTCGTGGTCGACTTCCCCGATGCGTTCTACGGCTACGCGGATCAGATCGTGGGGCAGTTCGCACCGATGAACGGCGAGCAGGAGCAGTTCGGGCTCGCGTTCGAGAAGGGCAGCACGCTCGTCCCATGCGTGAACGCCGCGATCGCCGCGCTCAAGGCGGACGGCACCCTGACGCAGCTCCAGAACACCTGGCTGCAGACGGACGCCGACGTGCCGGTCTTCAGCTGACGCGATCGGGATGGCGGCGGGGGGCGGACCCAGCCCGGACGTCTACTTCCCGAGGGGCGGCCCGGGAGACCCGAAGCTCCCACCGACCGGCGACCGCAGGTCGAAGATCTTCGGCGGCGGCGATCCGAGCGCGCGGAACGTCTGGGTCGCGGTCGCCAGCACGCTGCTCTTCTTCGGCATCATCGCGATCTTGATCGTGCGCTCACCCGGATGGCCGGAGGTGAAGCAACAATTCTTCAACGCCCAGGAGTTCAAGGAGTCGTTCCCGCTGATCCTGCGGAAGTTCGTACGGAACATCTTCATCTTCTGCATCGCCGAGGTGTTGGTCCTCACCTTCGCGCTCGTGCTTGCCGTCCTCCGGAGCTTGCCCGGCCCGGTGTTCACGCCGCTCCGGATCTTGTCCGCGGCGTACACCGACCTGTTCCGCGGCCTGCCGACGATCCTGGTGATCCTGCTGCTCGGATACGGGATGCCCGCTCTCAACCTTCAGGGGGTCCCGGATTCCGACTTCCTCTGGGCGATCGTCGCATTGACGCTCGTCTACTCGGCGTACGTCGCGGAGGTGTACCGCGCCGGCATCCAATCCGTGCATCCCAGTCAGAGCGCGGCCGCCCGCTCGCTCGGTCTCACGCGGTTGCAGTCGATGCGGTACGTGGTCCTGCCGCAAGCGATACGACGCGTGATCCCGCCGCTCTTGAACGACTTCATCGGGCTCCAGAAGGATTCGGCGCTCGTGTACGTGCTGGGCGTGGTCGAGAGCCTGTCGCAGGCGACCATCATCCAGTCGGGGGACTTCAACTTCACGCCATTGATCGCCCTCTCCCTGATCTACGTCGTCATCACGATCCCGCAAGCGCGTTTCGTCGATCGGATGATCGCGAGGGATCAGCGACGACGACAGGCCGGAGGCGACCTGTGACCGAGTCGATCCGGATCGACGGACTGCACAAGTCCTTCGGCGACCTCGAGGTGCTGAAGGGGATCGACCTCGTCGTCGACACGCACGAGGTCGTATGCCTGATCGGGGCCTCGGGATCGGGCAAATCCACGCTCCTGCGCTGCATCAACCTGCTCGAGCCCATCGATGCCGGGCACATCGCGATCGACGGGATCGAGATCACGGGACGCGGCGTCGACGTGGACGCCGTCCGGCGAAGGATCGGGATCGTCTTCCAGGCCTTCAACCTCTTCCCGCACATGACGGTCCTGCGCAACGTGGCGCTTTCGCCCGAGAAGGTCCAGAAACTGTCCCGCCGTGTTGCGGATGACGGCGCCCGGGAGCTGCTGTCGCGGTTCGGCCTCGGGGATAAGGCCGACGACTATCCGGATCGTCTCTCGGGAGGGCAGCAGCAGCGCGTCGCGATCGTTCGGGCGTTGGCGATGAAGCCGGACATCCTGCTTCTGGACGAGGTCACCAGCGCACTGGATCCGGTCCTTGTCGCCGAGGTGCTGGACGCGATCCGGGAGCTCGCCGAGCAGGGGATGACGATGGTCATCGCGACCCACGAGATGGGGTTCGCCAAGGACGTGGCGAACGACGTGGCCTTCCTCCACGAGGGGCGGATCCTCGAAGAGGGTCCGCCGTCCACGATCTTCAGCGAGCCCACGAACCCGGAGACCCGGATCTTCCTGGACCGGATCATCGCCGCCGGCCGGATGTGAGGGACCGGTGTCGCAGGGGCCTCCTACACTGGACGGGTGCCCCCGTTCCGCATCGTGTCGGAGTTCGAGCCCGCCGGCGACCAACCGCAGGCGATCGACGAGCTGACCGCGGCCGTGCAGGCCGGCGATCCCGCCGTGACGCTGCTCGGCGCCACCGGCACCGGCAAGACCTTCACGATCGCGCACGTGATCCAGCGTGTCCAGCGCCCGACGCTGGTGATGGCCCCGAACAAGTCGCTGGCGGCCCAGCTGGCGAACGAGTTCCGCGAGTTCTTCCCCGACAACGCGGTCGAGTACTTCGTCAGCTACTACGACTACTACCAGCCCGAGGCTTACGTCCCGCAGACGGACACGTACATCGAGAAGGACAGCTCGGTGAACGAGGAGATCGAGCGCCTGCGGCACTCGGCCACCGCCGCGCTCCTGAGCCGGCGCGATGTCCTCATCGTGGCCAGCGTCTCGGCGATCTACGGCCTGGGCTCGCCGGAGGAGTACGAGGGACAGTTGCTCCGCGTCTACCGCGGCACCGAGGTCCCGATGGAGTTCGCGATGCAGCGGCTCGTGGACATCCAGTACAAGCGGAACCAGGTCAGCCGCGCCCGGGGGACCTTCCGCGTCACCGGAGACACGCTCGAGCTCTTCCCCCCGTACGAGAAGTCGGGGTACCGGATCGAATGGTGGGGCGACACCGTCGAGCGGATCAGCCAGTTCGACCCGACCACCGGCGAGATCGTGAAGGACGACATCGTCGATCACACCACGTTCCCGGCCACGCACTACGTCGCCGGCGAGGAGCGCATGAAGCAGGCGCTCGTCACGATCGAGGAGGAGCTGCACGAGCGCCTCGCCTGGCTGACCGATCAGGGCAAGCTGCTGGAGGCGGAGCGGTTGCGGATGCGGACCGCGTACGACCTCGAGATGCTGCGCGAGGTCGGGTTCTGCAGCGGCATCGAGAACTACTCGCGGCACATTGACGGCCGCGGGCCGGGCACCGCTCCGTTCACGCTGCTGGACTACTTCCCG
>Ga0335082_10001193_pt1 | contig 27696 bp, 22 predicted proteins | sample Lox_Sample_41_FD_206718 | JGI IMG/M metagenome (GOLD analysis project Ga0335082, IMG submission 206718) | Soil microbial communities from Loxahatchee National Wildlife Refuge, Florida, United States - Lox_Sample_4.1 | ecosystem: Environmental > Terrestrial > Soil > Wetlands | place: USA... | reverse complement strand
ACCCGGCGGCCATCGCTGGAGGGCCATTCGACCGGGGAACCAGGGGCGTCGGCACTGGGGTGGGCCACGCGCGGTGTTTAACGCCCGGAGGATCGCAGGCGCAACCGCCGCGCGAGGGTCTTGGTAGGACCGCCGAGGCTGGTGTAGACAGAATCGTCCCATGGCGCTCTACAGCTCCCTCACCGGCGCGATCGACAAAGGGCCCACCGGACCGCGCATCGGGGCGTTCTTCGATCTCGACCGAACGCTGCTGGCCGGGTTCTCGGCCGCCGCGTTCGTGCGCGAGCTGGTGCGCACCGGGCGGGTCGACGCGGCAGCGATGGTGCAAGGGGTCGCGGCGGCGGCGCGCTTCCAGTTCGGCGGCGTCGGGTTTTCGGGCTTCGTCGCGGAGAGCGTCGGCGTGCTGAAGGGCATGCCGGAAGGCGAGCTGGTCGAGATGGGCGAGCGCCTGTTCACCCGGGAGCTCGCGACGTCGATCTACCCGGAATCCCGCGCGCTGGTGCACGCGCACCAGAAGAAGGGCCACACCGTGGCGGTGGTGTCGTCGGCGTTGCGCTATCAGATCGAGCCGCTGGCGCGCGATCTCGGCATCGACCACATCATGTGCACGCGGCTGGAGGTGGACGACGCCGGCAGCATCACCGGGAAGGTGGTGCACCCGACGTGCTACGGCGTCGGCAAGGCGATGGCGGGGCGCGAGCTGGCGGCCCAGCACGGCATCGATCTGTCGAAGTCGTTCTTCTACACCGACAGCGACGAGGACCTGCCGCTGCTCGATCTGGTGGGACGTCCGCGGCCGATCAACCCGACGCGGGGGCTGCGCACCATCGCCGCCAAGCGCGGCTGGCCGGTGCGGCGCTTCACCAGCCGCGGCACGCCGACGCAGAGCGAGGTGGTCCGCACCGCGCTGGCGATCGGCAGCGCGGTGCCCTCCTTCCTCCTCAGCGTCCCGGCGGCGCTGCTGGCACGTAGCTGGCGTCCGGGCATCAACCTGGCTCTGAGCACGTGGGGCGAGCTGGGCACCGCGCTGGCCGGCGTCGATCTCCAAGTGCGCGGCGAGCCGTACCTCTGGTCACACCGTCCCGCGGTCTTCATCTTCAACCACCAGAGCGCGGTGGAAACGCTGCTGCTCTGCAAGCTCCTGCGCCGCGACTTCATCGGCATCGCCAAGCAGGAGCTCAAGCGCAACCCGGTGTTTGGCGCCATGGGGGCGATCGGCGGCACGATCTTCGTCGACCGCTTCAACCACGAGCAGGCCGTGCACGCGCTGGAGCCGGCGATCGACGCGCTGCGCCACGGGCTGTCGATCGTCATCGCGCCGGAGGGAACGCGCAGCCCCACGCCGCGGATGGGCGCGTTCAAGAAGGGCGCCTTCCACCTCGCCATGGCGGCGCGGCGGCCGATCGTGCCGATCGTCTTCCGGAACACCCTCGACGTGCTGCCCAAGCACGGCGTCGTCCTGCGCCCGGCGACAGTCGAAGTGGTGGTGCACAAGCCGATCTCGACCGCGAACTGGAAGCGCAAGGACCTCGACCGCCACATCGGCGAGGTGTACCGACTGTTCGAGTCGACGCTGGCGGCCTAGTCCCGTCGACGGCGCGCCGGCGGGGGGCAACGCCACCCGCCCCCATCACCTTCAGTGCGCGCCGAGGTTCACCCACACGCTCTTGATCTGCGTGTACAGCTCGAGCGCCGCCTTGCCCATCTCGCGCCCGAAGCCGCTCTGCTTGTAGCCGCCGAAGGGCGATGCCGCGTCGAACATGTTGTAGCAGTTGATCCACACCGTGCCGGCCTTGATGGTCTCGGCCAGGCGGTGCGCCTTCTGGATGTCCCGCGTCCACACCGCGGCGGCGAGGCCGTAGGTGGTGTCGTTGCCGGCGGCGGCGACCTCGTCGATGTCCTTGAACGGAATCGCGCACACCACCGGCCCGAAGATCTCCTCGCGGGTGACCTGCATGTCGGCGCGGACGTCGGTAAACACGGTCGGGGCGACGAAATAGCCCTTCTTCATCTGCTTCGGGCGTCCCCCGCCGGTGGCGACGCGCGCCCCTTCCTGGGCGCCGGCGGCGAGGTAGCCGTTGACGCGTTTGAACTGCTCGCTGGAGACCAGCGGGCCCATCTCCGTCCCCGGGTCCATGCCGGGCCCGAGCTTGATCTTCTCCGAGTACTCGATCAGCCGCGGCATGACCTGGTCGTACGCGCCCTTCTCGATGAAGAGCCGCGAGCCCGCACAGCAGCACTGGCCGTGGTTGAAGTAGATCGCCGACGCGGCGCCGATCGCGGCGGCGTCGAGATCCGCATCGGCGAAGACGATGTTCGGCGACTTCCCACCGAGCTCGAGCGAGACCCGCTTCAGGTTGCCGGCCGCGGCGCGCATGATCTCGTGGCCGATTTCCGTCGAACCGGTGAACGCGACCTTGTCGACGTCGGGATGGGCCGCGATGGCGGCGCCGGCGGTCTCGCCGAAGCCGGTGACGATGTTCACGACGCCGGGGGGGATGCCCGCCTCGTCCAGCAGCTCGCCGAGGCGAATCGCCGAGAGCGGGGTCTGTTCGGCGGGCTTGAGCACGACGGTGTTGCCGCAGGCCAGCGCCGCGCCGAGCTTCCATGCCGCCATCAGCAGCGGGAAGTTCCACGGAATGATCTGGCCGACGACACCGACCGGTTCGCGCAGGGTGTAGTTGAGCATGCGCATGCCCGGGGTGGAGACCGGAATCGTCTCGCCTTCGACCTTGGTGGCCCAGCCGGCGTAGTAGCGGAAGTGGTCGACCACCAGGGGAATGTCGGCGACCCGCGCGACGCTGAGCGGCTTGCCGTTGTCGAGGGTCTCGAGCTGGGCGAACTCCTCGCCGTGCGCCTCGATGAGATCGGCCAGCTTCCACAGCGCGCGACCGCGCTCGGAAGGCGTCATGCGCCGCCACGGCCCACCCTCGAAGGCGCGGCGCGCCGCGCGCACGGCGCGCTCGACGTCCTCCTTGTCGCCGGCCGCGATCTCGGCCAGCGGCTCTTCGGTGGCTGGATCGTAGGTCGTGAAGGTCTTGCCCGACGCCGCTTCGACCCACTTGCCGTCGATCAACATCCGCCGGGTGCGGCTGCTCACGAAGTGCTGCACGCCCTGGTCGAGGCCCGGATACGACGGGGCGACTCTCGCCTGCGCCATGGAACGCTCCTTTCGCGCTGCGCGCTGCTGGGGAAGCTTACGGCCGGGTTGTAGGCCCGGCCCTTCCGAGCTGTCAACTGTCTCAGTGCGGCGCGGCGACCACTTGCAGGCCGACGAACGCCGCGATGCACGCCAGGCACACGAAGTGGTCGCGGCAGATGCCACGTGCCAGCTCCGTCTGCACCGCGGGCGGATCGCGGCGGGTACCCAGGCGGACGGCGTTGGGCACGACGCGCCGCACCGCCAACGCGATCGGCACGGCGCACGCCACCAACGACGCGATCCCGATCACCGCGCCGCTCGCGAACTGACGGAGGGCCCCGACGACCGCCACGAGCATCGCGACGCGGACGGCATAGCTCATGCGCCGCGCGTCGGTGGTGACGCGCCGATAGTAGCCGGCGATCGAGGCCAGGACCGCCTCGGGCAGATCCCCGCTGGGATGGCGCAGAACCTGGACGTCGAACATGAGATCGAACCACAGCACGGCGAGCAGGAACCCGCCGCTGGCTGCCGCAAGCGCCGACATGCATGGACCTCCCCGGCCGGGGCGGCACGATAGCGTCCGGCGACGCCGGGGCCAACCGCCGGCCCGGCCCGCTGCCGGGGTGAGTTTGGATCACCGCGGGCCGAGCAGCGTCGCGGCGACCTCGTCGACGCGAGCGCGCTCGACCGCTACCGCGGCGGGGTGGCTCCCACTCGGTGGGGCGTCGAAGCTCGCGACGAGATCGGCCCGCGCGAGCGGCGCCGCATTGGCCAGCGCGACGGTCGTCGTCCCGTCGGGTGCCCGTCCGAAGCGAATGAGGGCGTGCCGCGCTGCGCCCAGCGCACGGACATCGCGGAGACGCAGCGATGGGTCGCCGCGCAGGTCGAGCTCGACCGCGGAAAAGCCGTGGCCGTCGATGCGGATGGGCAGGCGCCCCTGACCGGCAGACGCCTGCAGGCGGCCGACCCGGACGGTCGCGGCGGGGTGGCTGGCTGGCCGCGTCTGCCTGAGCGATGCGCCGCCCGACGGTGGCTGCCAGCTCGTGGTGCAGTCGCCGAAGGCGATGGCTTGGAAGTCCTGCTGAGCTGCGGCACCGGACAGTGGCGCGAAGCCGATCGCGGCGGGATGACAGACACCCGATTGCAGGCTCGGCGCGACGATCTGTTGGTTCGGGGCCGGCGCCGCGTCGGCGAAGAAGGTCCAGTCGGAGCCGCAGAGCTGCGCGACCGGCAGCTGGCTGCGCAGACCGACGACGAGCTGCAGGATGCGGGTCGCGTCGAGCGAGGTGAGCGAGCCGTTGCCGGTGGCGTCGCAGGCGAAGCGCTGGACCGCGTCGAGGGTCCGCATACCGGAAACGGCCTGCAGGACGTAGGCGGCGTCGAGCGCGCTGATCGCGCTGCCGGTCCCGCCGAGGCGCTGCGGTGTCAGCATGAGCGGCGCCCCGACGGTGGCGCCGCACGCGTAGCTGCCGTCGGTGGCGGACGTCGTGCAGGCGCCGACGACGACCTGTCCGACCGCGCGGCCGCTGCGATAGTAGCGCACGTGCCCACTCACCATCGCGGTGGGGGCGAGCGTCGCCGTGGCGCTCGCCGGGGGCGTCGCGGTCGTGGTGGCGGTGCGCGTCGGCGTCGCCGTCGCGTTGACCGTCGCCGTGCGCGTGGCGGTCGCGGCCGTGGTGGTTGGGGGGGATACGGTCGGCGTCGGCGTCGGACCGCCGCTGCCCTGGACCGAGAAATGGCGCGCGACGCGGCTGATGTTGCCCTGCACGTCGGCGACGGCGACGTGCAGCATGCCGTCGGCCAGGGCGCTGAGCGGCTGGCTGAGCGTGAGCGTCCGGATGCCGTCGCCGGCCGTCGCGCTGAGGTCGGCGAGCTCGGCGCCGGCGGGACGGCCGTTGACGGCGAAGCTGGCGGTGATCGACAGGGTCGACCAGTCGAGGCCGCTGTGTGCGTCCGCCGCGCCGAGACGGAGCAGCGCCAGCGGACCGGCGTTGGGGCCCGGGCGCGGGGCGCTGACGTTGAGGCTCGGCCGCAGGTCGTCGAGGAACCAGCCGTAGGCGCTCTGCGCCCAGTCGATCGGACAGCCGAGATCGATCCAACGCGCGAAGAGGAGCTTCTCGTCCTCGCTGAGCGGCGGAACGCCGCTGCCGGGCGGCGGCATCATCGTGCCGGTGTAGTCCAGGTCGGCGTCGTTGACGTCGGCCCCGGACGGCAGCGTGCTGGCATCGCCGGGAACCGACTCGGTCGGATGGTCGGCGTTTGTCCAGCCGTCGAGGCGCTGGCCGAACAGCTTCCACATCAACAGGCTGCGGCGGCTCTGGAACATGCGGATGTAGCGGCTGGCGTTGCTCTGCCGCCAGCCGTAGGAGACCAGCGGTGCATACCCCCACTGGGCATCCTGATCGTCGGCCAGACGCGCGTAGTCGCCCGGCACCGAGCTGCCCGGGTTGGCGTAGTCGTCGAGCACCAGCGCGCCGGGCGGAGTGGGGTTGGCCTTGGTGTGGCAGGGAACGCAGCTGCGTTGCAGGAGCGGGCGGATATCGTGGAGGAACTCGACGGTCACCATCGGGGCGTTCACGGTGCGCACCGTCGGGTTGCCCTGCGCGTCCTTGGTGAGCAGCGGCGTGGTCTTGGTCAGGTCGGGCACCTGGTAGCCCGGCTGCGCGGCCGCGGTGGAGGCGAAGGCGAGCGGCAGCTGGCTGTGCGCGTGGCATCCACCGCAGTCGTTGCGCACCTCACCGGGCCGCACCTGGTGCCAGGTCTGCGCCACGTTGAGCACCATGCCGTTGCGATCGAGGGTCTGGAACGTGAAGGGCGAGTCGGCCGGAACCTTCACCAGAAAGCTGGTGTCGGGGTTGCCCTCCGGGTCGAGGACCGGCTGGCCGCCGGCATCGACCTTGCGGAGCGGCACTTCGCCGAGGATGCGCAGCTTCTCCGCCGCGTGGCTGGCGAACAGCGAGCCGCCGCTCGGGCCGCCGTTGGGACCGTAGCTGCGGTGGGTGTTGGGCTCCATCCCGATGATGCGGATGGCCCAGATGTCGCTGTTGGCATACTTGCCGGCGTCGGCGCCCTGCCACTCCCAGTTGCTGCTCTGCCCGTTCTCGTATGTGTTGAACGCGTCGAGACCGTCGAACGTGTCCGACCACGGCGGCACGAAGCCGGGGAAGCTCTCGCGCTTGTACACGCTGCTGGTGCCGACCAGGCCGTACGGGGTGCCGGCCGGCAGCTCGGGATGTTGGCTCCCGTCGTTGGGGAGCCAGGAGAACTGCGCCGGCTCGGCGACGCCGTGGACGGCGGAGTAGGGGACGACGGCGCGCGGCCAGGCTTCGTTGTAATTGGGATCGTTCTTGATCAGCACGAGCTGGCTCGGGTCGGTGACGATGTTGCCGCCCGGGATCAGATAGAGGCCGGCGTCGTCGTACGGCACGCTGGTCGGGCGATCGAGGTTGTTGCACGGGCCGGGCGACCAGACCACCAGCAGATCGTTGTTCGGCGCGCCGCTCGGGTGGGTGAACTTGCCGACGCGGATGCCGGTACCGCCGACCGGGGCCGCCTCGTCGTTGCCCTCCGTGAAGGGCGAGATCGAGTACATGCCCCACGGGGTGAAGGCCATCTGAAACGGGTAGTGAAAGCCGCCACCGACCGTCTGGTCGATGGGGGGATTGTCGTCGGGAAACGCGCTGTAGAAGCGCGGGGTGTTCGGCGGGACGGTGACCGGGAGGCGGTACAGCGCGCCGAAGCCGTTGTTGTTGAGGTTGTAGTAGTCGACGATCACCAGATCGGTGTTGGAGAGCTGGGTCGCGAAGTGAAACGCCTGGCCGCTGCGAAAGGCGCTCACCACCGGTTCCCAGTGGCGGCCGTCGGGCCAGATCGACCAGATCCCCCACATGCGCTCGTCGCGCAGCCCCTGCGACTCGAGCGAGCTGAACAGCAACCGCCCGTCGACGAGCGGCGTCGGGTGCAGGGCGCTGCCGATGTTCATCGGCGCGATCTGGGTCACGTTGCCGCCGTCGGCATCCATGACGAACAGCTGCAGGGTCGGGTTGGTGAGGCCGTGCGGCGGCACGAAGCCGTTTCGGTTGCTGACGAAGGCGACCTTGCCGCCAGCGACCGGCGCCGGCCCGAGGTTGAGGATGCCGTAGCCGAGGCGGTCGTACTGCGAGCCGGGGTTCACCGGGTCGGCCTCGTTGAAATGGCCGGACCCGGTGTTGGGCGTGAACTCGCCGAAGGTGAGCTGCTCGATGGCGCGCGTCTGCAGGTTGATGCGGAAGATATCGGCGCCGTCGTACGGCAGGCCGCGTTGCGAGTTGTAGCCCTGCGGGCGGACGTCGTAGAAGTACGCGTAGTAGACCCACTGGGCGTCGAACGACACGAACGGATCGGTGACCGCGCCGACACCGCCGTCGACCAGCAGCTCTTCGCTGCCGTCCGGGTGCAGCAGCATGAGGTCGGCGCCCGGATCGATGCTGGCCGGGTGCGCGACCTCCGGCCAGGTCGTGTTGCTATTGTCCCCGAAGCGCGGCTGGCGGACGTAGACGATGTTGTAGGGGACCGCGCCGGCTGAGCCGGCGCATGCTGCAGCAAGCACGATGACGAGTGCGCATCTCAACGCACCCGACACATCACGCCGCGTACCCATCGCCTTCCACGTCGCTCCGCGTTCGAGAGGGCAGCAACGCCGGTGCCACGGGGCGCCGGCGACCGGCCCGGCGCGGCCGCGCGGCGTCCGTCGAACCGGCGTCGCTTCCTGTGCCGGATTGCGGCGAAGCGAGCCGATGCGTCGAGCGGGCCAAACGCTGCGGCCGACGCGGCCGGCCCTCAGAGGTCGAGGCCGGCAAATCCCCACGCGGCGAGGATGGCGACTTCCTCGGCGCGGCTCATCGCCTTCTTGAATCGCGCGCCCGAGACGCCCTTCACCCGGCGTTCGCACTCGGCCCAGGTGGCATGGCGCATGGGCAGGCCGTTGACCAGGCTGAGATACGAGTACGGTGCCGGCTTGGCGGTTGGCTTCCCGCCCGTGCGTGCGCGCGCCGGGAGCCCGGTGTCGTCAGGCACGTCGTGGACGGCGACCGGGTAGCTGATCAGGGGTCCGTCGTAGAGCCCGACCGGCTCCCGGCTCGCAAAGCCGACGGCGATCTCGTCGGCGCGCTGGTTCCCCGGGATCGCGGCGTGCCCGCGCACGTAGTGCCACTCGACGCCATCGCGGCCGCGCGCGGCGGCGAGGTCCGCGAGGCGCTCCCACAACGCTCGGTTGAGCACCGGCTGCCCCTCGGCGGTCTTCCAGCCGCGCCGGCGCCAGCCGTGAATCCATTCGGTGATGCCGCGAATCACGTACACCGAGTCGGTGTGGATGCCGACCCGCCCGGCGGTGGCGCCCAAGTGTGCCAGCGCCTCGATCACGGCGGTGAGTTCCATCTGGTTGTTCGTGGTGTGCCGCGAGCCGCCGCCGAGCTCGATGACGCGCCCCGCGGGGGTGGCGATCACCGCGCCCCAACCGCCCGGACCCGGATTCCCCTTCGCGGCGCCATCGGTGAAGACGACGATCCGATCCATTCTCACCGCCGTGGAGCCGCTCGACGCGGCGACGCCGAGCGCGCTCCGCGTCTCCGCGTCGAAGCGTCCCTCATCGCTCGAGCGGCTTGAACTTGATGCGGTGCGGCTGATCGACGTCGCCGCCGCGGCGGCGCAGATCGGCCTCGTAGTCCTGATAGTTGCCCTCGAACCACTCGACGTGGCTGTCGCCCTCGAAGGCCAGCATGTGGGTGGCGATACGGTCGAGGAACCAGCGGTCGTGAGAGATCACCACCACGCAGCCCGAGAAGCCGAGCAGCGCCTCTTCGAGCGCGCGCAGGGTGTCGACGTCGAGGTCGTTGGTCGGTTCGTCGAGCAGCAGCACGTTGCCGCCGCGGCGCAGCATGGTGGCGAGGTGCAGGCGGTTGCGCTCGCCGCCAGAGAGCAGACCGGTCTTCTTCTGTTGGTCGGCGCCCTTGAACCCGAAGGAGGCGACGTAGGCGCGGGCCGGGATCTCGCGCCGGCCGATGCGGATGCGATCGTCCCCCTGGCTGATCTCTTCGAAGACGGTCTTGGCGGGGTCGAGCGCGTCGCGCGTTTGGTCGACGTACGCGAGCTGCACCGTCTCGCCGATGCGCAGCGTCCCGGAGTCGGCGGTCTCCTGACCGACGATCAAGCGGAAGAGGGTGGTCTTGCCGGCGCCGTTCGCGCCGATGACGCCGACGATGCCGCCCGGCGGCAGCGCGAAGCTGAGGCCGTCGATCAAGAGGCGGTCGCCGTAGCCCTTGCGCAGCTTGGCCGCTTCCACCACGACGTCGCCGAGGCGCGGCGGCGGCGGGATGGCGATCTCGACCGTTTCGGGGAGGCGCTGCTCTTCTTCCCCGCGCAACGCCTCGTAGGCGCTGATGCGCGCCTTGCTCTTCGCCTGACGGGCGCGTGGCGACATGCGGATCCACTCCAGCTCGCGCTGCAGGGTGCGCTGGCGCGCCGAGGCCTGCTTTTCCTCGCGCGCGAGGCGCTCCTGCTTCTGGTCGAGCCAGGCCGAGTAGTTGCCTTCGAACGGGATGCCGCGCCCGCGGTCGAGCTCGAGGATCCAGCCGGCGACGTTGTCGAGGAAGTAGCGGTCGTGGGTCACGGCGACCACCGTGCCCGGATAGTCCTTGAGGAAGCGTTCCAGCCACGCCACCGATTCGGCGTCGAGGTGGTTGGTCGGCTCGTCGAGCAGGAGGAGGTCGGGCTTCTGCAGCAACAGGCGGCAGAGGGCGACGCGGCGGCGCTCCCCGCCGGACAGCGTGTTGACGTCGGCCTCCCCGGGGGGGAGGCGCAACGCGTCCATGGCGATCTCGAGCGCGCGGTCGAGCTCCCAGGCGTTGGCGGCGTCGATACGATCCTGCAACTTGGCCTGCTGATCGAGGAGCGCCGCCATGGCGTCATCGTCCATCGGATCGCTGAACTTGGCGGTGAGCGCCTCGAACGCGTGCAGTAGGGCGCGCGTTTCGGCTACGCCTTCTTCGACGTTGCCGAGCACGTCCTTCGAGGCGTCGAGCTGCGGCTCCTGGGGCAGGAAGCCGACCCGTACGCCCGGCATCGGCTTGGCCTCGCCGGTGAATTCGGTTTCCACCCCGGCCATGATGCGCAGCAGGGTGCTCTTGCCGGCCCCGTTCGGTCCCAGCACGCCGATCTTGGCGCCGGGAAAGAAGGCGAGGGTGACGTCGTCGAGCAGCACGCGGTCCGGCGCCACGGCCTTGCGCAGCTTGTACATGGTGTAGACGAATTCGGGCATGGCCCCTCCCCCTAGCGTACCCAACCCACCGCTGCCAGCCGGGCAGGCGGGATCCGACACGCCCACTCGCGCACGCGGCACTTCGCGCGCGTTTCGGCTACAATGCCGGGCGGAGACCGGCCATGAGATGGGCGACGAGCGCGTCTGACGACGCGAACTTCGAGGCGGCCATTCAGCGCGCCGGGGTCGATCTGCGCGCGCAACTCGCCGGGGAGAGGCCGGACCTCGTCGTGGTGTTCATCTCGGCGCACCATGCCGCGGGGTTCCACCGCGTGCCGGCGATGATTCGGGAGGAAACGCGCGCCGGCGTGCTGCTCGGGTGCTCGGCGGGCGGTGTGATCGGCGGCGGCAGCGAGATCGAGCGGCGGCCCGGCGTGTCGCTCACTGGCGCCGTGCTGCCGGGCGTGCGCGTGCATCCGTTTCACCTCGACGGCGACGCGCTGCCCGGTTCGGCAGCGGACGCCGGGCGCTGGCAGACGCTGATCGGCGCCGATCCGAACCACACCCCGCACTTCATCATCCTGCCCGAGCCCTTCACCTTCGATACCGAAGGCCTGCTGCGCGGCCTCGACCTCGCGTACCCGGGAGGGAGCAAGATCGGCGGGATCGCCAGCGGCGGACGTCAGCCGGGCGACAACGCGCTGTTCCTCGGCGACCGCGTCCACCGCAATGGAGCAGTGGGCGTTGCCCTGTCCGGCAACCTCGCGGTCGATACGATCGTCGCCCAGGGGTGCCGACCGATCGGCGAGCCGATGTTCGTCACCAGCTGCCACCGCAACCTCGTGCGCGGCCTCGACGGCCGGCCGCCGCTCGATGTCCTGCGCGATCTGCACGAGCAACTCGACGAGCGCGACCGCCAGCTGGCGCGGCACTCGCTCTTTCTCGGCATCGCGATGAACGCGGACCGCCAACAGTACCGGCACGGCGACTTCCTGATCCGCAACTTGCTCGGCATCGACCCGAGTAACGGCGCCCTCGCGGTCGGCGCGCTGCTCGACGAGAACGTGGTGGCGCAGTTTCATCTGCGCGACGCCACCACGTCGGCGCAGGACCTCGAAGCGATGCTCACCGCCTATCAACAGGGCGAGAGCGCGCCGCCACCCGAGGGCGCCTTGTTGTTCTCCTGCCTGGGCCGCGGTCAGTTCCTCTACGGCCTTGCCGACCACGACAGCGCGGCCTTTCGCAGCCATCTCGGCCAGCTGCCGCTGGGCGGCTTTTTCTGCAACGGCGAGATCGGCCCGGTCCACGGCACGACCTTCCTGCACGGCTACACCAGCGCGTTCGGGTTGTTCCGCGGCAAGGGAAGCTGAGCACGAGGCGCGTCGCGCGTCTCGGTCCGTCTTCCCTCTGGGGCGGGCAACCGACGCTGGACCGCCCGCGTGTCGGCGCACCGCGCCTCAGCGATGCACCTCGGCACCGTGCAGTAGTGCGAGGAAGGCATCGCGCTGCGACGCCAGCGTGGCGTCTGGACCGGTCGCCTTCAGGAACCAGGGTCCGCCGTCGGCTTCGATGACGGCTGCCAGGAGGCGAGAGTTCGGCTGCGCGGCGCTCGGCCCCATGCCCATCTGCCCGGGCTTCAGCGTGCCGTGCACGTCGACCCAGGTGACGCGAAGCCCGTTGTTCTCGAACGTCTCGCGCTGTGCGGAGCTCCCGGGCTCCGGGATCACCTGGTTCATCCACCGCTGCAGGTTGGCTTCGACGTTTCCGCCCTGTCCGGCGCCGAAGAAGAACACCGCCAGCTCGGCGTCTCCGCCCGATCCTGGGACGACGACCTGCGCGGCCCGCATGGTCGAGCTCGGCGGCACCTGCCGCCAACCACTCGGCAGCGGCAGACGGAGAGACCCCACCTGCAGTGCATTGTCGTTCGCAGCGCCCCCATCGCTGCGGCAACCGGCGATCGAGGCCGCGGCGGCGAGGAAGAGCACGATGAGGACCCGCCGGCCCATGCACTTCTCCTTATGATGAACCATCAAAGCGCGTTGGTGCGCGGCGCTGCTCGCGAAGGTTCTCCACTATGTTGCAGTTTTGTGAAGGAAATTGGGCTCATCGTGAAGCAACAAACGCCCCGACTGAAATTCGGAAGCTAACATCCTGGAAAGCCATCATTTCCGACACGTGTAATCTGCACAAAATGGGGGCAATTCAATACTCTTCTTACGCAGGAGCGCTCTCCCGGATCGTAATCAACATGTTGTCCACAGGTAGCTGTGAGCAACGGATGGGCGAGCAGGGAAGCGATGGACCCCTTGCGAATCAGGGTATTCCCTAATCGGGCTTGGGGATCCTCCTAGCCGTTAGCCGGAGCGCCGCGAGCGGTGCGCGGGTTGGACGGGCTCACTGATCGCCGTCCTCCGCGTACATGTCTTCGATGTCGCGTGCGAAGTGTTCCTGCACCACTCTGCGCTTCACCTTCAGCGTCGGTGTGAGCTCGCCATCCTCGATGCTGAAGGCGCGGGGCAGGACGCGAAACTTCTTGATGCCTTCGACGCGGGCAAACTGTTCGTTGACCGTCTCGACGTGCTGCCGGATGGCGGAGAGCAACACAGGGTGGGCGTGAAGCTGGGTGCCGTTGACCTGATGGGCGGCGGCAAATTGTGCGGCGGCCTCCGGTTCGAGTGTCAGCAGGGCGGTCAAGTACTTCCGGCGGTCGCCGACGACGGTTGCTTCGCCGATCAGCGGCGACTGCTTGAGGGCGGCTTCGATGTTCTTCGGCGTGATGTTCTTGCCGCCGGCGGTGATGATGATCTCCTTCTTTCGGCCAGTGATGTGCAGATAGCCGTCGGCGTCGATCTCGCCGAGGTCGCCGGAATGCAGCCAGCCCTCGACCACGGTGTCGGCCGTCGCGGTGGGGTCCTTGTAGTATCCCATGAACACGTTGGGGCCGCGCACCAGGATCTCGCCGTCGGGAGCGATCTGCACCGCGAGGCCGGGGATCGGCTGGCCGACGGTCTGGAGGCTGGTCTTGCCGGGCAAGTTGAACGACGTGGGGCCGCAGTCCTCCGACTGGCCGTACACCTCGTAGATGATCAGATCGAGGCCGGCGAAGAACTCGAGCAGGTCGGGTGCGATCGGCGCGGCACCCGTCACGCAGAGCCGTGCGCGGCCGAGGCCGAGGGCGGACTTGAGCTTCGCGTAGACCAAGCGTTCGGCGAGCCGGTGTTGCCATGCCAGCAGCCCGGTCGGCGGTCGGCCCTGGTATGCGCCGGTGCTGGCGCGGCGGCCGACACGCATCGCCCACTCGACCAGGGTGCGCTTGATGCCGGCCGTCTCGTGCAGCTTGGCGGTGATGCCGGCATGGAACTTCTCCCAGATGCGCGGCACGCCGAAGAAGAGGTGCGGCTGCACCTCCTTGAGATTGTCCGGCAGCTTGTCGATCGATTCGGCGAAGTACACCGCGTACCCGACGGTGGCAGCGCCGAGGATTGTGAACATCTGCTCGGCGATGTGGGAGAGCGGCAGATACGACAACACGACGTCGCTGGGGCGAACGCCGGTGATGCGCATGGCCACCTCGGCGGTCCATGCGAGGTTGTGGTGCGAGAGCATGACGCCCTTGGGCGGCCCGGTAGTCCCCGAGGTGTAGATCAGGGTGCCGAGCTGGTCGGCTTGAATGGCGGCCAGCCGGCGCTCGAACGTCGCGTCGTCCACCTGATCGGCCCGCGCACAGAACGCCTCCCAGCTCAGCACCATGGGGTCGTCGATGGCCGGGACGCCGCGCATCATCACCACGTGCCGCAGGCGTGGCAGTCGCCCCCGCTCCTGTTCGACCTTGCGCCACTGCGCGGCGTTCTCGAGCAGCACGACCGTCGCCTCGGCGTGATCGAGGACGTACTGGATCTCGCCGGGGGCACTGGTGGTGTAGATGCCCACCGGGACCCCGCCGATCGACATGCACCCGAGATGGAAGGTGGTCCACTCCGGTCGGTTGAACCCGACGATGCCAGCGGTCCCGCCGGGTTCGACGCCGAGGGCGACCAGGGCCTTGCCGACGCGGCGGACATCGTCGCCGTACTGGCGCCAGCTGGTCGGCTGCCACGCGCCCTCGGCTCGGACCCAGTACGCGGCGGCGTCGGGCCGGGTACGGGCCTGCTGTTGGACGAGCTCGGGTATCGATCCGAGTGCCATCGCGTCCCCCTCGCCGGGCCTTTATGGCCCAACCGGCCCGGGGTTCAAGAGGCGGGACGCGACGGCCGGAGCGGCGCGGCGCCTAGCGCCGGCCGCTGCGGTACCCGCTTTGCTGGACGCGGAAGAAACCGCCGTCGGTGACCGACCCGCGCAGCATTTTCGTGCTCGCGATGTCGGTCTGCTTGAACGTCATGCGATCGATGGTGCGCTTGAGCAACGTCCGCAGCCGCGCGCGGCGGATCGAATCGTGCTCGACGCCTTCGAGCTGATCTTCCGGGATGACGATCGTGGCTTGATCCTTTTGCCGCGACAGCGTGAGCGCGATGCCCGGCGATCCGGCATGCGGTGTGGCGACGAACTCGACCTTTTTGTCGATAGTGCGGATCACCGTCCGCAGTAGGCTTCGGGTGTCTTCGATTCCAACGGTCATGCGGCCTCCCTCCCGCGTTTCGCGGTGCGTGGGGCTTGTTGGCGCCGAAACGGCACAGCCAGCGGGAAAGATCCACCCTATGAGGGATGATGCCCCGAGTCAAACCACCCCGCGGCGAAGGGCACGCGGAGCCGGTGCGCCGATCAGAGCGTCCAGTCGTCTCCCTCGCCGACGCCGAACGGCGGCGGCGGCAACCCGGATCGATCCGCCGCGGCGCTCGGCGGCGGCTCCGGCAAGTGGGGCGGCGGGGTGCCGCCCTCCTGTTCGAGCGCCTTCATCAGCTCCGGAACCGCGCGGCACGCCGCTGCGGCGCGCCCCTTGATCAGCTGGTTGAGCTCCCCGAGGCGCCCGGCCCAGCGCAACGGGTTGTCCCGATAGTCGCCGATCTCGTGCTGGATGCCACGCAAGGCGCCATGGAACTGCGCGATGCGCGCGGCGGTGGTGGTCTGAAAGAGGGTCAGGTCGCGCAGCGCGGCCTCCATGATCGGATGATCGAGGGACGGGAACGAGGCCGGGTTGTCGAGCGCGACGACGCGGCGCAGGACGGCGTCGATGCGGCGCAGCTCGAGGAGCATCGCGGTGGCGAGCGTGCGGCGGGCGCGCCGGCGCTCGCCGCGCTCACGCGCCCCCGCGATGCGCGCGCCGAACCACGCGGCGAGCAGGGCGAGCGCGGCGCCGCCGCCGAAAGTGAGCGCCTGGCTGCGGGGATCGACCCCGGGCGCGACGGGGACCGAGGCGGGTGGCTCGCTCGCCGTCCGGGTGGCGAGCGGCACCGTCGTCGCCGTGGCCGTGATCGTCGACGTCGACTGCGGTGGCCGAGTGGCGGTCGCGCTGGCAGGCACCGCGGTGGCGGTCTCGGTGTCGGCCGGGGTTGCGGTGGCGGTGGCCGTCGCCGTCGCGGTGCTGGCGATGATCGGTGTGGGGCTACGCGGCCGTCGCGTGCGGGTGGCGACCGGTTCGGTCGGGGCCGCGTCGCTCCCTCCGGGGTCGGCGAGCGGCTCGGAGCGGATGTCGTCGGCGGCCGGTGCCGGCGGCGCCCCGGGCGCCTGGGCCCAGACCGCCGTGCCCACGGCGAGCGCGACGGCGCTGAGCACCGACCATTGCATCCGAGCGCGCCGAGCGATCACGCGGCGCGATCTACTATGCGCGCGGTGCCGGAAACAAGCCCAAAAGGCCGCGCCCTAGTGAAAGAAATGGCCGCCGTTGACGTCCAGCGCCTGGCCGGTGATGGCGCGCGAGAGGTCGGAAGCGAAGAAGACGACCGCGTCGGCGATCTCCTCGGAGGTCGGAATGTGGTTGAGCGCCGTGCGCGCCGCGATCTCCGCATAGACCGCCTCCGGCGTGGTGCCCTGCTGCTGCGCGAGGGTCTTGAAATAACCCTGCAACGCCGGCCCCCAGATGTATCCGGGGACGACGGAGTTGACGCGGATCTTGTCGCGCCCCAGCTCCTTCGCCAAGGTCTGCGCCGCGATCATCAGGGCGCCCTTCGAGGCGGCGTAGCCGCCGAACTTGGCTTCGATGACGCGCATCGACATCGAGTTGATGAACACGATCGAGCCGCTGCCCTGACGCCGCATGTGCGGGATCACGGCCTGGGTGAGCTGCAGCGAGCCGAACACGTTCACGTCGAAGACCTGGCGCCAGAGCTCGACCGGGGCCTCGGCCATGAGTGGCTCGACGCCACCCTTGAAGGCGTTGTTGACCAGCACGTCGATGCGGCCGAGCTTGTCGTGCGCCGCGGCGGCGAGGCGGCGGCACTCCTCCGCCACGGCGATGTCCGTGGCCACGCACAGCGCGCGCCGTCCCAGGGCTTCCACGTCCTTGGCGACCGCGGTGAGCTTGTCCGCGCCGCGCGCGGCCAGCACGACGTCGGCGCCCTCGCGCGCGCAGGCAAGCGAGATGTCGCGGCCCATGCCGGGACCGATTCCCGAGACGATGACGACGCGGTCCTTCAGCAACATGGGCGGTCTCCTACGCGTTCACCAGCGGCGCGACGTCGCGTCCGAATGCCTCGATCTGCTCGATGAGCTCCGCGCAGGATCGGCTGCGAAAGCGCACGCCGCAGTGGTGCACGCCGAGCTGCTTGATGCCGCGCAGGACCTCCGCCAGCTCGGCGGCGCTGCCCGAGCGGGTGTTGGGCCCGGCATCGAACGCGGGCCGGCCGACGTAGAACCACGGGGCGTTCATGCCGATCTCGATCGGCGCGCCGCCGCGGACGCGGGCCCGGTGTTGCGTGATGAAAGCGATGGCGGCCGGCATGCCCATCTCCGGAACCCCCTGCGGCAGCCAGCCGTCGGCGCGCTCGGCGGCCCGCCGCAGCGCGGCCTTGGTCGAGCCGCCGACCCAGATCGGCGGACGGGGCTGCTGCACCGGACGCGGGCGCTGGCCGAGATCGCGCAGGGGCCAGCGGGGTCCGTCGTGCCGCGGATACTCGGCGGTGAACGCCGCGGTGACGGCGTCGATCGCTTCGTCGAGCAGCGCGCCCCGGCGGGTGAAGTCGACGCCCAGCGCGGCGAACTCCGCTTCGAGATGACCGGCGCCGACGCCGAGGATGACGCGGCCGCCGGACAGGGCGTCGAGCGTCGCGAAGGCCTTGGCGGTAACGAGCGGATGGCGGTACGGCGCGACCCACACGTACGATAGCAACCGCACCTGCCGAGTCGCCGCGGCGAGGAAGCCGAGTGTCGCCACGGTGTCGTACCAGACGGTCGACATCGCCGCGGCGTGCGAGCGCGGCACGGCGACGTGATCGGAGACGGCGACGTAGAAGAAGCCGCTGCGGTCGCAGGCCTCGGCGACCCGCCGGATCTCGTCGGTTCCGGCGTCGCCTTCCCAGGGCTGCACGAAGGTCGTGCTCTGTGCCGCGACCGGCAGGTGCATGCCGAACGCCAGCACGCCGGGTGGCACGATGGCGACGGCGCGCCGGGACTCGACCGTCACCGCGGATCGCTCAGCTGGCGCCGGACGCGCGCCGGTGGGTACCCTTGCGGGCCAGCGCCGCTTGGCGCATGCGCGTCGTGCTGTGGACGGGGTCCTTGTCGAAGCGCGGCTGGACGTGCTTGCCGAACAGCTCCACCGACTGCCGGGCGATGTCCTGCGGCTGCGATGACGCCAGCACGCCGAAGATGAGCTGATCGCAGCCGATGTCGGCGTAGAGTTGCACGGCCTTCGCGCACTCGTCCGGATCGCCGACGACGCGCTGCCCGGAGGCGATACGCTCCTCGAGCTGCTCGGGCGTCGGTTCGGGGATCAGCGCCGGCCACGCCGGGACGCCGGCCGGGCGGGGAAACGTGTCCAGGTACCGGAACACCAAACTGGTGTGGTACCCGCTGCCCATGCTCAGCGCCACCTGGCGGGCCTGTCGAGGGTCCTCCAGGCAGACCAGCGCGGTGACGCAGGCGACGTTGTCGTTGACGTAGTCGCCGACCGGCTCCGCGTGCCTGATCGTGTCTTTGTACACCTTGATCAGCGGCTCGAAGTCGCGCGGCGAGCCGAGGCTGAAACAGAGGGCGCCGAGCCCGAGGCGCGCGGCCTTCTCGAAGGTCGACGGGCTGCCGCAGGCGACCCACAGCGGCGGGTGCGGCTTGCTGTACGGCTTGGGCAGCACGTTGCGCTCCGGCATCGAAAAGTACTGGCCGGCGTAGCTGTACTTGGTCTCCTTCCACATGCGCAGGATCTCGCGCAGCGATTCGTCGTACATGGCGCGGGTGGTGTCGCCGTCGGGGATGCCGAAGCCCTTGAACTCGGTGCTCGAGGAGCCGCGCCCGGTGCCGAACTCGAAGCGGCCCTCGCTCAGGTGGTCGAGCATCGCGACGCGCTCGGCGATGCGGGCCGGATGATTGACCGGCGGGGTGATGTTGTAGATGGCCGATCCGACATGGATGCGCTTCGTCTGCGCCGCGACGTACGGCAGAAAGATCTCCGACGCGGAAATGTGGGAGTACTCCTCGAGGAAATGGTGCTCGACCGACCAGACGTACTTCCAGCCGGCGCGATCGCACGCCACCGAGAGATCGAGCTCGCGCATCAGTCGGGCGTGCTCGGCGTTCTCTGGATCGGCCTCCACCTCGTGGCGCGGCACGTGCGCTTGCACAAACAGTCCGAATTCCATCGCGGATGAGCTCCGAGCGACCGCCCGAGCCGGCGCTCGATCCTTTCGTGGGGCAGTGGGCGTTTCCCTTACTACACCCCGGCGAACCCCTACAAGGCGCTGAGGTGCGCTCCGGGGCGCGGGGGCCACGCCGGTCGAAGGCGCGCGAGCGTCAGCGGCCTCGCCAGACGGGCTTCCGCTTCTCCACGAACGCCTGCTGCGCTTCGCGGGCGTCCTCGGTCGCCCGCTGCGGGCGGCCGAGCTCCTCCTGCCGGCGGTAGGCCTGGTCGAGCGGCAGGCTGAGCAGCTCGCGCACGCCCCGTCGCGTCGCCCGCACGGCGAGCGGGGCGTTGGCGGCGATGGCGTCGGCGGTTTGCAGGGCGGTGCCGAGCAGCTCGCTGGGGTCGACGATCTGGTTGATCAGCCCGATCGCGAACGCCCGCTCGGCATTGATCGGGCGAGCGGACAGCAACAGCTCGTGCGCGTGCACCCACCCGATCTGTCGCGGCAGGAGGACGGTGGCATTGCCGGTCGGGTAGAGGCCGAGGGCGACCTCCTCGAGCGCGAACGTGGCCGTCGGGACGGCGAAGCGGATCTCGGCCGCGAGCATGAGGTCGAAGCCGCCCGCTCGAGCATGGCCGTTGACGGCGCAGACCACCGGCGTATCCAGGTCGAACCCTGCCAGCGTCGCCGTGGCGACGTTGCGCAGTCCCTCGAACGCAGCGTCGTCGATCCGTTCGCCGCGCGCCAGCGCCTGCGCGACCGGGATGGTCGCCCGCAGGTCCATGCCGGCGCAGAATGCCCGCTCGCCGGCGCCGGTCAGCACGGCGCAGCGAATCTCCGAGTCGGCGGCGATCCGGCGCCAGGCCGCGGCGAGCTCGCACAGCATCGGCGGATCGAGCGCGTTGGCGCGCTCCGGCCGGTCGAGCGTGACCACCGCCACGTGCGGATGGTCGGCGGGGAGGTCGAGCCGGACGGGCATCGGGCCGCAGCGACGTGACGGGTGACCCGGTGACCGGTGACCAGTTGAGGATTCAGCCACCGGTCACTGGTCACCCGCAACCGGTCACGCCTTCCCTTTCGTCTCTCTCCGCAGCCCCCAGCTGTTCCAGTACGTTCGCCCCGCCGCGGGCAGACGCTTCGCGGGCTTGAACTCGCTGCCGTTGTAGTAGGCGACCGGAAAGAGCGCGGTCTGGGTGATGCTGTCGGGGATGCCGAGGATCTGGGCGGCGTCGCGCTCGAACATCAGGTGCAGGGTGGTCCAGGCGGTCCCCAGCCCGCGGGCGCGCAGGGCGAGCATGAACGACCACGCCGCCGGCAGGATCGAGCCGTAGATCGAGGCCTGGGCGAGGACGCCGGCGTTTTCGATCCGGCCCTCGATACAGGGGATGACCATCACCGGCGCTTCGTGCAGACGTTGCGCGAGATAGCTGGCGGAGTCGATGATGCGCTCGGTTTGCGCGAAGCGCGGGTCGTCGGTCGGGATCGTCGGCCGCATCGACTCCGGCGCGTTCGCATACTGCTCGAACGCCCGGCGGTACAGCTCGGCGAGGCCTTGGCGCTTCGCGGCGTCGGTGACGACGACGAAGTGCCAGCCTTGCATGTTCGACCCGGTCGGCGCCTGCAGGGCGATCGCGATGCAGCGCTCGATGACGGCCGGCTCGACCGGGCGGGAAAAGTCGAGCCGCTTGCGCACCGAGCGCGTGGTGGTGAGCAGATGATCGACGGTGGCGAGATCCATGCTGTCCTTCCTCCCGTAGGCGGGGCGGACAATAGGAAGGAAGGGCCGCGCGCTTCAAGCGCTGGGGACGCCGAGCGCGTCGCGGCCGGCGCCGGAAGGCAACCGGATGATGAAGACGGTGCCGTCTCCGGGCGCGCTCTCGACCTCGATCCGCCCCTCGTGTGCTTCGACCAGCGAGCGGGCGATGAAGAGGCCGAGGCCCACCCCCTGTCGCGGTTGCCGCATGGTCCCGCGGCCATACGGCCGAAAGACCGTCGGCAGATCGCCCGGGGCGATGCCGACGCCGCTGTCGCGCACCTCCACGACCACCGCCTCGCCGTCGCGGCGCGCCGCGATGGCCACGCGGCCCTCGACCGGGGTGAACTTGAGCGCGTTGTGAACCAGGTTGCCGAGCACGCGCTCGAGCGCGACCGCGTCGGCGGGAATGAGCCCGAGCGGCTCGTCGATCGCCTGGGTCAGGTCGATGCCGAGCTGCTCGGCCTGGCCGCGATATTGTGCCGTGACCGCCGCGATCACGTCGGCCAGCACGACCGGCGTCTTGTTCAAGCGCAGGTTGCCGCCTTCGATCTGGGTCAGGCTCAGGTAGTTCGCCACCAGCGTCTGCACGGTGTCGGCGTTGGCCTCCATGCGCGCCAGGAGATCGCGCTGGTCGTCGTTCAGCTCGCCGACCTCGCCGAGCAGGCCGATGAAGCCGAGGATGATCGCGAGCGGGTTCTTGATGTCGTGCGTCAGCATGGCGAGAAAGTTCTGCTGCTGGCGCGCCAGGTCGTGGCGGGCGCTGACGTCGCGGGCCACGCTCAGCATCACCGCGTGCCCCTCGAACACGATCCGCCGTCGGTTCACCTCCACTGGGATTTCGTGCCCGCGGCGCGACACGTAGACGGTCTCGAAGCTCCCGTCGCGCGCCGGTGCAGTGGGGTGGGCGGCGGCCGCCTCGCGGCGCTCGAACTCGCCCAGGTGCCGGCCGATGAGCTCGTGCGCCGGCCACGCCAGGCGCTCCGCCCCGGTCTGATTGATGTGGCGGATCACGCCTTCGTCGTCGTGCACCACGACGATCTCCGGAATGGCCTCGAACAGCGATCGCCAACGGGCTTCCGAGTCGCGCAGCGCGCGGCCGCGTTCTTCGAGCAGCTCCTCGATGCGCATCAGCGACCGTTGCCGCCGGACCGTCTCGCAGAGACCGAGCAGACGCGCCGGGTCGACCGGGGCGCGCAGGGTCCCATCGGCGCCGTGGCGAGCCAGCAGCAGGCCTTCGCGGCCGGCGGCGTCGGCGGTGATGGCGAAGGCGACGGTGCGGGAGCCCGGCTTCTTCATCGCCGTCAGCACCCGCGCCGCCGGCAGGTCGGCGAGTTGGTCGTCGACCACCGCCACGTCGGCGGGCCGTGTCTTCCAGGCGCGCAGCGCGTCGGCGCCGTTGTGCACCGCTTCCGCGCTGTAGCCCTGCTGCGTGAACGCGGCCGCCAGGCGGACGGCTTCAACCGGGTCGTGGTGAACGACCAGCACGCGCGGCGCCGGCCGTGGCCGTTGGCCGCTGAGCAGGGCTCGGGCGTACTGCTGCAAGGCCGACGGCGCGAAGGGCGCCGCGAGGAACGCGTCGGCTCCCAGGTCGAGGCTGAGTTGCTCGGCGTCGCTGCCGGAGAAGGTGGCCGACACGACGAGGATGGGGACGCGGTTGAGGCGCGGATACTCGGGTGACCGCAGCAGCTGGCAGAACTGCCAGCCGTCGATGCCCGGCATGTGCAGATCGGTGACGATGAGGTCGACCGCGGGGTCGGCGTGCAAGGTGGCGAGCGCTTCCTCGACGCCCGCGCACCCGCGCGTGCGGAAGGCCGCCTTCTCCAACACCGCGCTGATCAAGCGTAGCTGTGAAGAATCGTCGTTGACGACGAGCGCGCTCGGTCGTTCGGGCGAGATCATCCTCCCGGCTCCTGCGACGCGAGACCCGACTATAGGGCGCCGTGGGCCGGAGTGTAAAGAACGACCGCGCGGTCGACGCGGGCGGCGGGTCACGCGCGCGCCGGCGCGTGCGCTGCTACGTGGGGTGCGGAGCGCTGCCGCATGGACTCTGCGGCTGCCGCTGCGGCGGCGGGCTCACTGGATGACGATTCCGCCGTCGACCCGCAACACCGCGCCGCTGATCCACGTCGCCTCATCCGAGGCGAGGAAGACCGCCGCGCTGGCGATGTCCTCGATCGCGCCGACGCGCCCCAGGGGAATCCAGAGCGCGGTCTGGGCGCGGCCCTCCTCGGTGCCCAGGAACATGCGGTTCAGGTCGGTCGGCACCGGACCCGGGGCGATGCAGTTGGCGCGGATCCGTTCGTTGCCGTACTCGGAGGCCAGGTAGTACGTCAGCGTGACCAGACCGCCCTTGGCGACCGCGTAGTCGGACACACCGGCGGGCGAGGCCTGAAAGGCCCCGTGCGAGGAGACGTTGATGATCGCCCCGCCGCCGCGCGCCGCCAGGTGCGGCAGGGCGTACTTCGCGCACAGAAACGGCCCGCGCAGATTGACCGCGATCGTGCGATCCCAGTCGGCGCTGGAGAGGTCGGCGATCCGCCGTCCATAGGCGATGATCGCGGCGTTGTTGTAGAGGATGTCGAGGCCGCCGAACGCGGCCGCCGCCCCGTCGATCGCCGTGCGCACCTGTGCCTCGTCGGACACGTCGCAATGGACGTAGCGCGCCGCGCCGCCGGTCGCCGTGATCGCCGCCGCGACGGCGTGTCCGGCGTCGTCCAGCACGTCGAGCAGGGCGACCTGCGCGCCCTCGGCGGCGAAGCGGCGCGCCACCCCCTCGCCCTGACCCTTCGCGGCCCCGGTGACCACCGCCGCTTTGCCTGCCAACCGCTGCGCGCCCATCGCTCACTCCGATTCGTACGGCAGGAGGGTCAGCGTCGGCGTCTGCACGATCTCGATCGGAAACCCGTCCGGGTCGCGGATGACGCAGCACTCGATCCCGTTCACCAACACCGCCCGCGTCTCGTCCTCCACCGTGACGCCCTGTGTCCGCAGCTCGCGCAGCGTGGCGTCGAGGTCGGTGACGTAGAAGCTCAGGTGCGAGTGACCGATCTCGTTCGACCGCCGCCGCCGCGCGCTGCGGTCGGGTGGCGGGTTGGTGAAGGCGATGATCTCGATGCGCATCCCGTCGCGCTTCATGAACACCCCGGTGAAGCGCGCGCCGGGCACCCCCATGACGCGGGCCGTGTCGGCGTCGTCGAAGTCGAACTGCGCGACCACCTCGAAGCCGAGCACCTCGGTGTAGAAGCGGCGCGAGCGCTCGATGTCCGCGACGCAGTGCGAGTAGTGCAGGAGCCGGGCGTTCTTCATGCGGGTGCTCCGTTCGGGCCGATGGGCGTCGCGGCGGCGGGGCGCGGCGGCCGGCGGGTCAGGGCATTCCAATGGTGGGTGGACGATCGACGGTCATCGCCGCGCTAGGCACCGTTGAGCCCGTACAGCCGTGCGGCGTTGGCGCCGCGCACCTTGTCCTGGGCGCTGGGCGGCAGCTTGACCAGGTGCTCCTCGAGCTCGCGCACGACACCCGGAAAGGTCGCATCCAGGTGCGGATAGTCGGACGCCCAGACGATGCGGTCCTCGCCGATGACCGGGGTCAACAACGGCAGCGTCGTCTCGTCGGGGTCGAAGGACACGTAACACTGGCGCTTGAAGTACTCGCTCGGCTTCAGGTGCAGATCGGGCGCCATCCAGCCGTAGACCTGGGCGAAGTGGTCGAAGCGATCGAACCAGTGCGCCAGCCAGCCGCCCCCGGCTTCGAGGACGACGATGGTCAGCGACGGATGCTGCTCGAGCACCCCGCCGCAGACCAGGTGCGAGAAGCCGACGAAGTTGTCGATGAAGAAGATCGACGGGTGGCCCATGATCGGCGCGTCGAGCCGCAGGCCTTGCAGCGCGCCAGGCAAGTCCCCCGCGCCGGAGGGATGCAGGCCCACCGGCACGCCGGCCTCTGCCGCCGCGGCCCAGAACGGGCCGAAGTACGGATCGTGCAGCGCGCGCCCGTTGCACGGGTTCGGCCGCACGAACGCGCCGCGCATGCCGAGCGAGCCGCAGGCGCGCTGCAGCTCGCGGACCGCGGCGCGGACGTCCTGCATGGGGATCGCCGCCACGCCCACCAGCCGCGTCGGCGCGGCGCGGCAGTAGTCGGCCAGCCAGTCGTTGTAGACCCGGCAGCACGCCTCCCCGAGGGCGGCATCCTCGACCGCTTCGAGGAACAGGCCGATCGACGGGTAGAGGACCGCGATGTCGATGCCCTCGCTGTTCATGTCGACCAGGCGCTGCTTCGGGTCGAAGCCCCCCGGCATCAACTCGCTGTAACGCACCCCTTTGCCGATCTCGTCGAACGCGCGCCCGGCCATGCCGACCCCGACGATCCCGTACGGCAGCAGCGGCCGGCCCTCCAGGTGCACTTCCTCCTGCAGCGTGTCGGGGTTCCAGCGCACCGCGAAGCCACGCGGGCGCAGCGACGCCGGCAGCTCGCGCTCCCACAGGTCGCCCGGCTCGATCACATGTCCGTCGGCATCGATGGTCTTCATCCGGTCCCCTCAGCGAGTCCGGCGACGCCGCCGCAGGCGCACGCCCGGCCGCACCACGGCACGGTTGATGGCCAGCGCCATCTCGCGGCCGCGTTCCGCCAGGTTGACGTGGCCGGCGGTGCCGGCTCGGTATTGCCGGCCCCGGTCCGGCAGCATGAACTCGAACAGAATGATCCCGCCGATCACCATGATCGTGGCCATTGGTCGGTCGGGATAGAACTCGCGCGCGGACACGCCCCCGGCGATGAACTCGACGAAGCGGCGAACGAAATGCTCGAACACCGGCGGCATCTCCCCGCCGGCCGGGGTCGACGGGACGATCCGCTCGGCTTCGAGCAAGCCGTGACAGAGGATCCGCGCGTTGAGCGGGTCGTGCCCGTAGAAATCCACCAGCGAGGCGACCAGGCGTTCCAGGCGTGCCGTGTAGGAGGCGGGCGGGGGGTCGAACCAGTTCTCCGCGGCGCGCTCGAGATTCTCGCCGAACGCTTGGAAGACCGCACCGAGCAGCGCGTGCTTGTTCGGGAAGTAATGGAAGACCGTCGCCTTGGTCAGCCCGGTGCGCTCGGCAACGGTGGCAAAGCTGATGTGCGTGTAGCCGCCGGTGGCGTACAGCCGGCTTGCTTCGTCGACCAGGCGCGCGCGCAGATGCGCGGCCTGACTCGGCCCGGGCGGGCGCCCGGGCCGCCGGCGCGGCTGCAGCGGCGGGCCGGCGCGGGTGGTCATGCCGCGGCCGCCGCCGGCGGCGTTCCGTAGTCGGCCGGCCAGTACTGGGCCGGGACGAAGGCGCGCCGCAGAACGCGCTCGGGCATGATCGCCAGCGTGTAGTTCGAGATCCCGTCGTGCATCATGGCGGCATCGCCGGGGTCGTTGGTATAGCCGCGCCGCGAGCTCGCCGCGTACAGCAGGGCCAGCCGTTGAATGACGGCCAGCTGCCAGCCGCGCATGGAGCCGAGCAGGAACGTCACGTGGCCGACCTCGTCGATGAGAATCTCGTCGAGCAACGTGCGCACGCGCTCGCATACCGCCGGATGCGCGGCGAGCAAGCGCTCGCCCTGGCGTGCCAGATGGGCGAAGGCCACCGTGCCCATGAGCTCGCCGGCGAGCAACAGCATGTACGATGCCCGGCGCGGCAGGTACGCCATCAACTTCACCGACTGCTGCAGCACCCGGGGCGGCGTCCGCAGCTCGTAGTCGACGCCGAAGAGGCGGACGATCTCGCGCATGATGCGGGTGTGATAGGTCTCTTCGAGGTCGGCGTAGTCGCGCGGCTGCAGCTGGCCGCCGCTGCCGAGCCCGTCGAAGCCACCCCGATCGAGCAGATACTCGACGCCCCACCCCTCGCCCTCGTTGGCGCGCGCGACCTTGACCAGCCAGGCGAGCAGCGCCGGCGCCTCGGCGAGCGAGCGACTCCCGCGATGCCAGCGGGCGAACTCGTCCGGATCGATCGGCGGCCCGTCCCAGCGCGGCGCCGATGCCTCAGCCAAGGCGCCGAAGAACGCCTCGCGTCGCGTCAGGGTGCGGCGGCGCACATCGGGCTCGCCGTCGCGCGCGTGGGCAAAGGCGATGAAGTCCTCCGCGATGCGCCGCCGCTGCGCATCGGGGAGCGGCGTGAACAGCCGCGCGTCGAGCATGGCCGCTGGAATATCAACCACACGGTTGATTCGTCAAGACTCTTTTGCGACCCGTGCGGTGTGTCCTGGGCACACCAGACGGCCTTAGGGTAAACCCTGAGTCATTTACGGGTTGTCCCCTAGGGGACGCGGGCAATCCCCGGATGTTCTTTTTCTCGTTGATGCGGCATGTTTCAGCCCGCGTGATCCGCTGCGCAGACGCGGCGGCACAGGGGGAACGGAGGGACAGAGCATGACGGGACGTTGGAGAGGTGTGGCCTGGTGCGCCCGCCGTGGCGGTAGCGCGCTCGCCGCCGCGGCAATTGGGTTCCTGGTGAGCGGCACCGCAGGGGCCGCGACCATTCCGCTCGGCGCTGCGAGCGGAGGCGTCGCGATCTACTACAACAGCACGGGCGGCGAGGTACCGACCAACCAGGCGTATCTGCGTGCCCAGTTCAGCGCCGGGAATTCCAACGGCGCCGAGTTCAACTTCGACAGCACCCCGATCCCCGGCACCGGTGGCGCGTTGAGCTGGTACGGGATCTTCCAGGCGGTGCCCGACCAGTTCGGGCTCGATCTGATCGTGCAGGCCCCGACCAGCAACGGTTCGGTGCCGACGCCGATCCTGACCGCCTATGACAACGGCAACAACTCCGTCGGCGGCCGCATCCCCGCCGGCACGGTGACGTGGGCGCTGAGCGGCTATACCGGCGCGAC
>Ga0335082_10001192_pt1 | contig 27697 bp, 20 predicted proteins | sample Lox_Sample_41_FD_206718 | JGI IMG/M metagenome (GOLD analysis project Ga0335082, IMG submission 206718) | Soil microbial communities from Loxahatchee National Wildlife Refuge, Florida, United States - Lox_Sample_4.1 | ecosystem: Environmental > Terrestrial > Soil > Wetlands | place: USA... | reverse complement strand
CTAAGGCGGTTGGCGCTGCACGTGGAGCTGCTGCCGCTGTTGTTGCGGCGCGTCGTCATCGAAACCGTCAGCCTCGATGAACCTGCAATAACGGTCGTAAGGACGAAGGACGGAATGTTCCTCGAAGCGCTACCGCGGCTACATCCAGTAGAGCAGCCGCGGCGAGAACCCGCCGCCCCGCAAGCGCCCGCACCGACGGCGGAGACGTCGGCCTCGCCGGTCGGCTCAGGGCTGATCCTTGACCTGCGCAGGTTCGAGATCAGCGACGCAACGTTCACACTGCGCGACGCCGAGGGCGAGGAGCAGTCGCTCCGGCACATCAACCTGAACGCGGCCATCTCCATGCTGGGCGACACGCAGATGGTGTCGAGTCTTGCCCTGCGTGCCGATCTCCCAAATGGTTGCCGCGTCTCGGCGAGCGGTGCGGGGCAGTCGTTCAATCGGGCGACTGGTGAGATCACGCTTGGCGATTTGAAAGTCATTTTTCCGGGCGGCGCGCTGGGGCTCGGCGGCGCTGCAAACGTGAATACCGCCAGCGGCGACATCGCGATCTCATCGGACGGCATCAAGCTGGACAACATCGCGCAAATGGCGGCGCCGCTGGCGCCCGCTGTGTCCGAAGTCAGGTTGGGCGGGACCGTAAAGCCAGACCTGAAAGCGGCGTTTGCGGCCGGTACATACTCCGCCTCGGGCACGATCGAGCTGCGGGATGTTGCCATCCAGAGTGGCACGCTGGCGCTGTCGAAGATGGCTGGTTCGCTGGTTGTGAGCGCCGATCAAACCAAGCAGAGCGTTGCCGCCACAGGCCTCTCGTTTGTGCTCCAAGGCAAGCCCGGGACGATCAGCTTCTCCGCCGTCGTCCAGGGCGACAGCGTGCGAATCGAACCTCTCAGGCTTGCGGCGCTCTCGGGCTCGATGTCCGGTGTTGTCGACGGGTCGCTCGCGAAGCCCAATCGTTTTGCTGCACGCGTCGAGGGGTCGGGCTTCTCGGTTGCCGAGCTGATCGCGCTGGCGGACCCGCGGGCGCCGCTACAAGTGGAAGGGGTCATCTCGAGGTTGGCATTGAACGTACGCGGTCAGGGAGCGGGAGACATCGCGCGCTCACTGGACGGCACGGCGGGCTTTGGTATGAAGCACGGCGTGCTCAAAGGATTCAACCTCGCTGCGGCCGTGCTAACGGCGGCGACGCGTGTCCCCCTGCTCGCGGGCGCGGTCGACGACCCGCGCTTCAAGAAGTACCTCTCGTCCAGGGACACGGAGATCGAATCGCTGACCGGCGACTTCACGATCCATTCCGGATGGGCCGACACGCGCAATCTGAGATTGGAGAGCGAACTGTTGACCCTTGCGGGGAGCGGCAGGGTCTCGTTCCAGTCGGACGTCGACCTGCTGGCCACGGTAACCCTCAACCCTGAGCTGTCCCAGTTGATGATCGGCAGGGCAAAGGAGCTGCGGCCGGTGCTCAACGACGACGGCACGCTGAGCATTCCGGTCGCCGTCGAGGGTCGGCCGCCGAAGCTGGACGCTCGGCCGGACATGACCAGGCTGATCGAGGCCAGCACTAAGAACATCCTCGAAGGCACGGTTGGCAAAGCATTGGGCAAGGCGCTGCGCGGTGAGGAGAAGAAGGGAGGCAAACTACTTGACCGACTGCTCGGGAAATAGCGCACGCGGTGAGGTGCGGCGCTGACGGGACGCTTGTGCGGACGGCGGCGAAGTTCTTGGCCGCGCTGCTGCTGGTCGCCGTGGCGGCCGGTGGGTGGCTGGTGTGGCGGCTGGCGCAGGCGCCCATTTCCCTCGATGCGCTCACACCACGCATCGAGACGGCGCTCAACGCTCCGGATGCGACGGTTCGGGTAGCGGTGGGAGCGACCGAGCTGGCCTGGGCTGGCTGGCGCCGTGGCGTCTACCTGCGTGCACGCAACGTGCGCATCACGGGAGCTGACGGCGCGGTGATCGCGAACGTCCCGGCGCTCGCGTTGCGCCTGGCGTTGCGCGCCCTGATGCGCCGGCAGATCGCCTTCAGCCGCATCGAGTTGCTCTCACCGCTGCTGCGGCTCATACGCGAGCCGGATGGCCGCATCGGGCTCGGCTTGGGCGCCGAAGCCGAAGCACGTCCCGAGAACCCGGTGGCGTACGACGCCTTGGAGGCGCTGCTGACGTCGCCTGAGAGAGTCGACCAGCCCATGGCGTACCTGCGTCGCGTTGAAGTCGGCGACGGGGAGGTGGTCGTCGAAGATCGCGGTTCCGGTGTGCTCCTGCGGGCGCCACGCATCCATCTCGTGCTGTCGCGCAGCGCGGGCGGGGTGAGTGCAACGCTCAGCGGCGACGTGAGCGTGGGCAATCAAGTCATTCCCATCGAGTCGACCGCGCAACTGCAGGCGGAACCGCGAACGCTCGACGTACAGCTAGCGTTCCGTGGCGCAAACCCTGCTGGGCTGGCGGCGGAGCTTGCGGCTGATCCCGCAGCACCGCTCGTTGTGCAGCATCCCGACCTCGTCAAACAGCTGGCCGGCATCAGGTTGGATCTTGCCGGCTCGATCGAGGTGCACCTCGACGGCAGCTTGCACCCGGCGACAGCACGGCTCGACCTGAGCGGGTCCGCGGGGTCCGTCGCAGGCCCCGGGACGCGCGCACAGCGTTGGGACCTCAAGGGCTCGCGGCTCGCTGCGCGTTTCGATGCAGCGGCGGATGAAGCGCGCATCGAGAAGCTCGATGTCGATTTTGCGGGCGCCTCGCTCACGGCAAGCGCCCGTCTGGCCGGCCTCACCGGACCAGGCATACTAACCGCCGATGCAACGCTGACAGGATTGCCGGTCGACGACCTGGCGCGCTACTGGCCGGAAGGCGCTGCGGCCGGGGCGCGCGAGTGGCTGACCACCAACCTGTCGCGCGGCACGGTCGACAACGCCGCCGTGCACCTCAGCGGCACCTTCGGTACACCGTTGCTCCCGACCTCCGCCGCGCCCGCTGCTGCGCCCGGGTCGGGGCAGCCACCGCCTTCCTTCGTGCTCAAAGAACTCAACGGCTCGGTTGCGTTCACCCGGCTCACGGTCCGCTACGTGCCGACCATGCCAGCGGTGACCGACGTGGCGGGCGCTGGCACATTCACGGCGGATGCCTGGTCTCTGCGCGTCAACAGCGGCGTGCTGCGGCAGTTGCGAGTCGGTCCCGCGACGGTGACTATCTCGAAGATCACCAGCAAGGAGCCGACCCGAATCGCCATCGCGGCCGACGTGAACGGACCGCTTGCCGACGCGCTCGAAGTACTCGACGCCGAGCCGCTAGGCTTTACGAAGGAGATGGGCATCGTCCCCTCCAGCGTCGCCGGCGACGTGCGCGCTCACGTCGGCTTCGATTTCCCGCTTGCCGGCGAGATCGGACTCGACAACCTCGGCCTCAAGGTATCGGCGCAGCTCGAACGGGTGGATGTTCCGCACCTCATCCAGAGCTGGTCGGTTGCCGGCGGCGATCTCAAGATCGAGGTCGACGGCGCCGGCCTCGACCTCGACGGGCGTGCGCGTCTCGAAGGCACACCCCTCGACGTCAAATGGCACGAAGCCTTCGCGCAGCGTGCCGCCGTGCGTCGCCGAGTGACCGTGAAGGGGCAGATCGACTCGGCCGGCCGCGCCGCAATTGGCTTTGGTCTCGAGCCGTGGGTCGACGGGCCGGTGGGTGTGGACCTGCGCCTCACGCAGCCGAATCTGGGGACGGGGCGCATCGATTTGCGGCTCGACCTTACCCCGGCGCACATCGAAGTCGCGCAGTTGGATGTGCGCAAACCTCCGGGAGAGGCGGGCCGGGCTGAGGGGACGCTGCGACTGGCGAACGGGGTAGTTAGCGCCGTCGATCCGTTCGAGATCAGCATGCCGAGCTGTGAGATTCATGGAAGCGCCGCGCGCAACGGCGAGCGTTGGAGCACGATCGATGCGACGGGTACGCTGGGCGCGGCGCGTGCTGGCGTTGCCCTGCCGGGCGGGTTCACCCTCAGCGTGCGGCCGGCCGGTAGCGTCGAGTCGTTCTCGCTGACATCGAATGACGTTGCCACTCTGTTTCGTGCGCTTGATTTCTATGGGGATGGGCGCGGCGGGCGCCTCGACGCCGGGGGCACTGTCGACCTGTTCCACGCGGCGCACGCCTTCGACGCTCATGTCGAGATCACCGATTTCACCGTGACCCGAGCGCCGACGCTGGCGCGCATCCTGACGCTCGCATCACTGAGTGGCATTCGAGAGATGCTGTTCAGTCAAGGCGTGAAGTTCAGCCGGATCAGTACGCGTGTGTCTGGCAACGCGAACATCATCGACATCGGCGACCTGATTGCCGTGGGCGACTCGGTCGGCGTGGCTACGGGCGGCCGAATCGATCGCTCCGACAACCACGTCAACCTTTCCGGCTCGGTTGTCCCGGCGTACTACGGCATGAACGCGACGCTCGGCAAGATTCCGGTGCTGCGCGACCTCTTCTCGGGCCAGAGTGGCCTCGGCGTGCTGGGCATTGACTTCACGGTGACCGGCTCGCTCGCGCAACCCGACGTGGCGGTCCACCCGCTCCAGTCACTCACGCCCAATGTCGCGCGGCGTTTCACGGATCTGTTCCGCAGCGAACAATCGGGGAAGAAGCGCGCTACCGGTCGCAAGTGGTGGTGATTCGAGTTACGACATCCGTGGATCGCTATACGGCGGGAGGATTTCTGGAGACGGGCTGCCCTCAGCCCGCGTCAGGCGGAGCATCCGACGCGGGGTGAGGGCACGCCGGCTCCAGGACCGTTCGTGTTGGGTTGCGGGCGGCAGCCCGCGCTGAGGAGGCCCCATTTCTCAGCCGCCGTCTCGAAGCCTGTCCTGAGCCCAATCGACCGGGGGCGCTCGCTGGTCTGACGCTCCTTCACTCGCAGGCATTGCGGCCAACCCGCTTGGCCATGGCGCGGTGTCGGGGTATGGAGAGCGCCATGGACGCGTTACAGCGTGACAGTCCCTGCGCTGATTGCCCCGGACGACTACGCAGTGTCCCGCCGTGTCGCCGAGCGCCTGCGGGCCGAGCGACGGCCCGGTGCTATCGTGCCAGCTGCGACGATGGCCTGTGCCTTCAATGTGGTCATCCATCCGGACGCCTGGAACGAGTTTGTCGTGCACGATCCCGTTCCGCTAGCACTCGACAACCGTTTGTTGCGGCGTCTCGCTGAGGGCGAGTGACGACGGGAGGAGGCTTCATGCAGGCCGACTTGCGGGACGGACGAGTGAGGATGATATGACGCTACAAGAGGTGATCGAGACGACCGGGACGTGCCGCTTCTACCGTCCCGACGCCGTTCCAATGGCTGTCCTCGCGCGAGTGCTCAACGCGGCTCGCTTTGCCCCCAGCGGCGGCAACCGCCAGCCGGTGCGCTTCGTCGCCGTGCGCGACGCGCAGAAGAAGCGGACGCTGAAGGAATGGTACCTGCCGATCTGGAGCAACTATGCGGGTCGAATGAAGCAGGCCGCGCCGCCCGATCCCGTGCGGGCGCGGTTGCTGGAGAATGCCGATCACTTTGCGCATCACCTCGACGACGTGCCGGTGCTCCTCGTCGTCTGTGCCGTGATGAGCGACTTGCTCCCAACCGACCAGGGCCTCGGTCGGGTGAGCATTGTGGGCGGCGCATCGGTCTATCCGGCCGTACAGAACGTATTGCTCAAGGCGCGGGAAGAAGGACTGGGCACGGCGCTCACGACGCTGCTCTGCATGGTTGAGCCTCAGGTACAGCAACTGCTCGACATTCCCGACGGCGTCGCTACCGCCGCCATGATCACGCTCGGCTATCCGGCGAGGCCGTTTCCCAAGCGGCTGCGCCGGCGGCCACTGGCCGAGGTGGCGTTTGCGGACGCCTACGGTCAACCTCTGCCGGGCTGACCAGCTCACCGCAACTTGGCCGATGCGGCGCTCTCAGCTGCGCGGCGGCTCTGATCGCTTGACGCCGAACTGCGTAGTCAGCAACGCCGCACCCGTCATCGTCACCCCCTTCAAGAAGAATGACGTCTGTATCGCCCGCATCTGCGCGTCCGGGGCGGTGAACATTCCCACGCCGTGCACCGTGACCGTCACCGGCACGAGGAAGATTGCAATCAACCAGGCGCCGAGACGCGGATACTTATTGGTGACAATCAACGTCGCGCCGGTCAGCTCGACCACAGCGGAGATCATCACCCAGAAGGTGCGGAACGGGATCCCGGCGGGCATCAACGCGACGTAGTCGTCCAGCCGCGTGAAGTGCGTGATGCCCGACAAGAAGAAGATGAGGGTGAACATGATGCGTCCGGTCACCGCAATGGCGGGGTGCAGGACGACCAGATCGTTCGCCTGTTCCATTTCGAACCTCCGCGCCGAAGTCGATGCTGGCGGAGTACAAGAACGATCGGCGCGCTGCAAACGGATGGCGTCGGTCCCTCGCGCTGTCTCGCACTAGAAGCGCTGCTGCGCTAACGTGCCACCGATCAAAACCAGTGAGGAGCGAGCCATGCACGATGTAGTCATCCGTGGGGCGGAGATTTGCGATGGCACCGGTGCGGCGCGCCGCCGCGGCGACTTGGCGGTGCACGATGGACGTATTGTCGAGGTGGGGCGGGTGGCCGGTGCGGCGCGGCGGACGATCGATGCCGACGGGCTCACGCTGGCACCCGGCTTCATTGACCTGCACACGCATTACGACTGCCAGGTGTCGTGGGACCGGGCCCTGACGCCGTCGTGCTGGCACGGGGTCACGACCGTGGTCATGGGCAATTGCGGCTTCAGCATCGCCCCCTGCCGACCGACGGACCGTGAGCTGCTGATGCGCATGCTGCTCTACGTCGAAGGCATGCCAACAGAAGCGTTGCGCGCCGGAATTCACTGGGAGTGGGAGACCTTCCCCGAGTATCTCGACACCCTGGAGCGTTGGCGCCCGGGGCTCAACGTCGCGGTCTTCGTCGGCCACGCGGCGATTCGCTACTACGTCATGGGCGAAGCAGCGACGCAACGGGTCGCGACCGACGCTGAGTTGCGGCGCATGCAGGACGTCGTTCGCGACGCGCTGCGTGCCGGGGCATGCGGCTTCTCGACCTCGGAGTCGCCGACACACTTCTTCGGCGACGGCACGCCGGTGCCCAGCCGCGTGGCGCCGCGCGACGAGATCCGCGCGCTGGCGAGCGTGTTGGGCGAGTTCGGGCGCGGCATCACCGAGATCGCGCCGCGGCACACGATCGGTGGGACCGACGGCAAATCGGAGGACCAACGCTTCTACATCGAGGTCGCCAAGGCCAGTGGCCGGCCGGTGACCTGGGCGCCGTTGCAACACAGCCCGTTCGATCCCGAGGGCGCGCTCCGTCTGATCGAGGAGGCGCGTGCCGCGCAAGCTGACGGGGCGCGCGTCGTCCCACAGGTCGGCTGCCGCCCCCTCGAGATCCGCATCAGTTTCGGTGCCAGCAGCATTGCGACCGAGAACAATCCCTTTTGGCGAACCATCTTCCACAAGCCGGAGGCGGAGCGGCGCGCGCTGTTCGCCAGCATCGCGTTCCGCGATGAGCTGCGCGCGATGTCGGCCGCCGGCTCATGGGTGGCGGCCCTGGCTCCGTCGTGGGAGCAGTTCTTCCTGCGCTACTCGCCGCTGGCGGCGCACGCCGCGTGGACCGATGTGCCACTGACGCAGATCGCTGCGGCTCGGGGCAGCGACCCGGTTGATGCGTTGCTCGATCTGTCGCTGGAGAGCGATCTGCGTTGCCAGTTCGGTATTCCGATCCTCAACACCGACGAGCGCATCGTCGGCGAGCTCATCCGCCATCCTGCCGGCATCCTGGCGCTCTCCGACGCCGGCGCGCACGTCGATACGCTATCCGACCAAGGCTTCACGACCCATCTGCTCAGCCACTGGGTGCGCGAGCGGCAGGCGCTGTCGCTCGAAGAAGCGGTGCGCCTGCTCACCAGCGCGCCCGCACGGCTTTACGGCCTCGGTGGTCGCGGCGAGATCCGTCCCGGTTACGCTGCGGACCTCGTGCTCTTCGATCCCGCCACGGTCGGCTTGCAACGCACCGAGCTGGTCGCCGACCTTCCCGGCGGGGCGGCGCGGCTGCTTCAGCGCGCGACGGGCGTGGAGTTCGTGATCGTCAACGGCGAGGTGCTGATCGACTGCGGCGAGGAAACTGCCGCCCGCGGGGGTGTAGTGCTGCGCGGCACGTGAGCGCGCGGCGCGCGACCGCAAGCACATCGAGAAATCGGCAGCCTGCCCTCAGGCCCGGCGTGAGGGCCCAACCCTACGACGCGGCGGGTTGCGGCACAAAGTCCGGTTGTACGATCTCCTCGACCGTCAGCGCCGGACGCGACTGGAACGGCTCGACGCGGATCGGGCACGCCGGAATGTCGCAGCGCGCGCAATAGGCGCGCCGGCATGGATCGGTGTGGAAGACGATCTCGCCCTCGATGCCGCACGACTTGATCACCTGCCGCTCGAACGCATCGGCCGCATCGTGCGCCGCCTCCACGGACCAGAACTCCGGGACCACGAGGTGCGCGTCGATGTGACTGAACCGGCCAGAACGGATGGCGCGCAGGTTGTGCACGCGAATAATGCCGGGCACCAGGCTGTCGTTCAGCGCCACGAGCAGCTTGTGCAGCAACTCCGTGTCCTCTTCATCGAGCAGGCCACCCGCGGCGTGACGCACGAGTCGCAGCCCGGTCCAGGCGAGATTGACGCCGACGATCGCGGCGACCAGCGGGTCGAGCCACAGCACGCCGGTCATACGCACGAGCAGCAAACCCACGACGACCCCGAGGCTCGTCCAGAAATCAGACAGCACGTGCTGCCCGTCCGCAACCAGCGTCAGCGAGTTCGCGCGCCGTCCGCTGCGCAGCAGAAACCCGCCGAGCGCCAGGTTGGCGAGCCCGGCGGCGGCGATGATCGTCACGCCCAGATCGAGCTGCCGTACCTCGATCCCGTGCAGCAGGCTGACCCCCGCCTGATAGACGATCATCACCGCGGCAAACGCGATCAGCCCGCCTTCGAAGGCGGCGGAGAAGAACTCGATCTTGCCGTGGCCGTAGGGGTGATTGCGGTCGGCGGGCCGGCCGGCGAACAACAAACCGCCAAGGGCGAAAACCGCGGCGACGACATTGACGATGCTCTCCATCGCGTCGGACAGAATGGCGGTCGAGCCGGTGAGAGCGTACGCCAGGTACTTGGCGGCGAGCAGTCCGCTGCCGACCACCAGCGACACGACGCCTGCGGTGAGGCGCAGGCGCAGGTCGCGCTGGGCGTCGAAGCTGGGTGCGGCCGTTCCCATGCCGCGTAACGTAAATCCGACGAGGCGAAACGTAAAGCGCGCGCCGGTGAGGCTGTCGGTAGCCGGTCAAGTGTCCGGCAGCGGTCGCCAGCACCGCGGTGTGGCACGCCATTGAGTACTGGCGGATGCGTGCCGGGATCGAGTACAAACCGCGCCGTCCGAGCGGCGTTCTCGATTGCCATTCCCTCGCGCCCCGAAATTTGCTTCCCTCTCGCTGCAGTATGGTCTCGACCTCAGCACTGTCTACGATCTGGCGGACATTGAGCAGGGGCAACGATCCCAGCTCCGAGGCGTACGCCGCGCACCGACGGCGCCTCACTGCCGCCAGCCTGCCAGCGGCGGGCGCAGTCATCTTTTCCGTCACCCTGCTGTACGCGCTTGCCGAGGCAGTCCGCAGCCCCGCCGGGTTCCGGGACACGTTGCCGGAGTATCTCGCGGAGTTGACGATCCCGGTGGTTGCGGTGTGGCTGGTGCGTGGCCCGTTCCGCGAGTTTCCCGAGTGGGTGGCGTTGGTCTTCGACATGGCTTTCACGATCACCCTTGCCCAGATGCTCTTGCAGCCCACGACCACGACCTCCGGATCGGCCCTGTTTTTCTCATTGAAGATGGTGGCGACCGCGTTGTTCTTTCCGTGGCGCGCGCGGCTGCAGTACCTGTCCGCCGGGATCACCCTGCTGCTGTACTGGTCCGTCGTCAGCCTGAGCGGGCGCGCGACGGATCCGGCCGCGTCGTTGCACCAACTCCTCGGGCCGCTGATCGCCGCGTTGTTCTCCGCCGCCGGCGCGACCAGCGCCGACCGCGCCCGCGAGCGACTGTTTCAGCGCGGTGTCCGTCTGGCAGCCTCGGAAGCCCGCACCCGCGCCTTGCTGGAGTCCGTGCGTGAAAGCGAGGAGCGCCTGCGCAAACAACAGGCCGAGCAACAGGTGATCTTCGACTCAGTGCCCGCGCTCATCTGGTACAAGGACACCGCAAATCGCATCGTCCGAATCAATCGGCCGGCGGCCGAGTCCGCCGGGCTGGCGGTGGACTCGATCGAAGGCCGGTCGACGTACGACCTGTATCCCGACGAGGCGGAGAAGTATCACCGCGACGAGATGGAGGTCATCACGTCAGGCGTGGCCAAACGCGGCCTCATCGAGCCCCTGCAAACGGCGTCGGGCGAGAAGCGCTGGGTGCGAACCGACAAGATCCCGTACCGCGACCACGACGGCAACATCGTGGGCGTCATCGTCTTCGCCGAGGATATCACCGAGCGCCAACGCGCCGAGGCGGCGCTGGCGGACGAGATGCAGGTCTCGGCGGCACTGGCACGCGTCGGCCGCGAGCTGATCTCCGCACTCGACACACCGGTCGTGCTCGACCGCCTGTGCAAGCTGACCACCGAAGTCCTGGAGTGTGATCTGAGCCACGTGTTCCGCTGGCAGCCGGGCGACCAGGTGTATGTGCCGGTATCGGCGGACGGGCTGAGCGCGGAGGAATGGGAGGCGTTTCGGTTCCTGCACAGTCCGCGATCGATGCTCGGGGGCCTGCTGACGCGTCTCGAACGTGACGAGGTCGTCCAGGTGGAGGTGGCGAAGGTGCGCGCCCAGCTTCCCGGTGCGGTGGCCGCACAGTACGGCGTCACGCGCACCCTGCACGCGGCCCTGCGCCGCGGCGGTGAGGTGTTCGGTCTGCTGACCGCCGCCTACCGTGGCCGGCAGGAGCCGTTCAGCCCGCGGCAAGAACGCATCGCGCGCGGGTTGGCGCAACTCGGCTCACTGGCGCTGGAGAACGCCCGCCTGGTCGAGGAACTCGATCGCGCCAACCAGGTCAAATCGGAATTCGTCGCCACCATGTCTCACGAACTGCGCACACCGCTGAACGTCATCATCGGCTACAACGATCTGCTGCTCGACGGCGGCTTCGGCGCCGTCACCGTGGAGCAGCGTGAAACCCTTGAACGCGTCGCCCGCAACGCCCGCGAGTTGCTGGACCTGATCAACGACACGCTCGATCTCAGCCGTCTCGAAGCCGGCCGCATGCCGCTCGAACTCCGCGAGGTGCGCGTCGGGGAGCTGTTCGCCGTGCTCGATGCCGAGACGCGGGAGATGCAACGGAAACCGGGCCTGCGCTTCGAGTGGAAAGTGGCTGCGGACGTGCCGCCGCTGGACACCGATCCGGTGAAGCTCAAGGTCGTGCTCAAGAACCTCATCGTCAACGCGGTCAAGTTCACCGAAAAGGGTGACGTCATCGTGGCGGCGCAGGCGCGCGACGGAGGCGTCGAGCTGTCCGTCACCGACACCGGCATCGGGATTCCAGAGGGGGCGCTGCCGGTCATCTTCGAGGCATTTCGGCAACTCGACAATTCGACGACGCGTGCCCACCGTGGCGTCGGCCTGGGACTGTACATCGTGAGCCGCCTGCTCGATCTGCTTGGCGGACGGATTTCCGTGGAGAGCGTCGTGGGGGGCGGTTCGACGTTTCGCGTGTGGTTGCCGCTGCATCCACAGCCACCAGCGTCGTGATGGGAAGCTCAAGTCTGGGGTCCAAAGTTCAAGGTCCAAGGTCCAAGGTCAAAAGTCCAAGGTCCCAAGTCTGAAGCCTGAAGCCTGAAGCCCGAAGATCAGGCCTCTCGTTACCAGCTTCGCTTCACGCTCTTCAATCCAGCCCCAGCTGTCCGGCCAGATTGTCGAGCAGGCGTTCGACGCCGAGGTGCGTGAACTCCTCGGCCGTGAACCAGCGCGGGCCGCCGCGCCAGAACTGCCACCAGTTCAAGAGGTTCGAGGACAGCGACTCCTGGGTCTCATCGAAGGTCCGCGTCCACAGCACCTTGCCGGTCGACACCGAGACCAGTGAGAGTGTGAACGCCACGCTCGCCGGCTCGCGTGCGCCAAACTCGGTGCCGACGCGCTCCCTGTAGCGCGAGACGGTGCCGTACAAGACACCGTCGGCGCCGACGGCCTTGCCGAGCGCTTGCGCGCGCGTCTGCAGCGGCCCTTTCGTGTCGAGCTTGACGAGCGCTTGCGTGACGGTAAGGTCCGGCACGAAGCGCCAAATGGAGGAGCTGGCCAGGACACTGTAGACCTCCGCGGTCACGACCCGCTCGGCGCCTGGCGCCAAGCGCGGCGGCCCCGTCGAGGCGACGGCGCTTGCCGGCTCTTCGCGCTCGATCGGCATCACCGCGATGAGGTTGATGCGCTCGTCGATGGCGGGGCCACGGCCCAGCAAGCTGCACCCGGCCAGCAGCACCACGCAGAGCGCGGCGAGCGACGAACGGCGCGCGCCGCGCGACGTGCCGCCGCTACACATCGAGCTTCAGGCCAAGCTCGCGCAGTTGGCGCGCGTCGACCGGGCTGGGAGCGTCGGTCATCAGACAGACCGCGCGTTGCGTTTTCGGGAAGGCGATGACGTCGCGGATGGAGCTGCCGCCGCACAGCAGCATGGCGAGCCGATCGAGGCCGAAGGCGATGCCGCCGTGCGGCGGCGCGCCGAAGGCCAGCGCATCGAGCAGAAAGCCGAACTTGTTGCGCGCCTCGGTTTCGCTGATGCCCAGCACCGCGAAGACGCGCGACTGGATCTCCGGCCGGTGGATACGGACGCTGCCGCCGCCCAGCTCCGTGCCGTTGAGGACGACGTCGTAGGCCAGCGCTCGGACTCGCAGGGGATCCGACTCGAGCCGCTCCAGATCTTCCTCGTGCGGCGACGTGAACGGGTGGTGCACCGCGACGTAGCGCTTGTCTTCCGGGGCGTACTCCACGAGCGGGAAGTCGGTGACCCACACGAAGGCGTAACGGTCTTTCGGGATCATGCCGAGCTGATCCGCCAGCTTGAGGCGCAGGTTCGCCAGCGCGTCGTTGACCACCTTCGGCGTGTCGGCGACGAACATCAGCAAGTCGCCGACGCCGGCGCCGCACGCCTGCTGGATGGCGCCGCGCTCCGCCTCGGTGAGGAACTTGGCGATCGGCGACTGCCAGCCACCATCGGTGATGCGCACCCAGGCGACGCCCTTGGCGCCGTATGGTGCAACGGCGTCGGGCAGGTTGTCGAGGTCTTTGCGCGATAGCCGCTCACCATCCGGCAGGCGCAGGACCTTGACGATGCCGCCGCTCTCCACGGCGGCGCGGAAGACTTTGAACTCGCTCTTGCCGACGATGTCGGAGACCTCGGCCAGCTCGAGGCCGAAGCGCATGTCGGGGCGGTCGATGCCGAAGCGGCGCATGGCGTCGTCATAGGTGAGGCGTGGGATTGGACGCGGCACCTCGATGCCGCGCAGTGCGCACGCCGCGGTTAGCATGCCCTCGGTGATCGCCATCACGTCGTCGGGCTGCACGAAGGACATTTCCAGATCGATCTGCGTGAACTCCGGTTGGCGATCGGCGCGCAGGTCCTCGTCGCGGAAGCAGCGCACGATCTGGAAGTAGCGGTCGAAGCCGGCGACCATCAGCAGCTGCTTGAACAGCTGCGGCGACTGCGGCAGCGCGTAGAAGTTGCCGGGGTTGACCCGGCTGGGCACGAGATAGTCGCGCGCCCCTTCCGGCGTGCTGCGTGTCAGCACCGGGGTTTCGACCTCGATGAATCCTTGCCCGTCGAGGTAGTCGCGCACCGCCTTGGTGAGGCGATGGCGGAAGATGAGGTTCTGCTGCATCTCCGTCCGGCGCAGGTCGAGGTAGCGGTACTTCAGGCGCGTGCTTTCGGTGACCGGGGCGCCGCCGTCGATGGGGAAGGGTGTGCTGCGGGCGCGGCTGAGCAGTCTGGCCTCGGCTGCCATCACCTCGATCTCACCCGTGGCCAGGTTGGGATTCAGCGTCTCGGCGGGCCGCGGTGCGACGCGGCCGCGCACGGCGACGACGAACTCGCTGCGCAGCTCGCCGGCCAACGCGAACGCGGCCTCGCCGTACTCAGGGTTGAAGACGATCTGGACAATGCCGCTGCGATCGCGCAGGTCCACGAAGATGAGGCCGCCATGGTCGCGCCGCGTGTGCACCCAGCCCATGACGGTGACGGTCTCGCCGGCGTGGGCGGCGCGCAGGTCGCCGCAGTAGGTGCTGCGTTTCCAGTCGCCGAGTCCTGCGGAACTCACGCGCGTTGCTCCACGGCTTGCGGTCCCAGCTGGGCCAATGCCTCGCGCAGCTCACTGCCGGAGGACGACAGCGCGACGGCGCGCACGGAGTCGCGTTTCGCGCTCATGTCGCGCACCGTCAGCGCGCCAGCGGCCAGCTCATCTTCACCGAGGATGAGCACGTAGGCGACCCCCATCTTGTCGGCCAGGCGCATCTGGCTCTTCAGGCTCTTGCCGCCGCTGGTCATCTCGACGCGCACGCCGTCGCGGCGCCAGCGGTGCGCCAGGTGCATCGCTTCGCTCTCCGCCGCGGCGCCGAGCGGGGCGATGAATACTTCCGCCGCGGGCGGGGTCCCCGATGCGTGTGCGGCCATCGACAGGATCAGCCGTTCGACGCCGAGCGCGAAGCCGACGCCGGGAATGTCCGGACCGCCGAGCGCTTTGACCAGACCGTCGTAGCGGCCGCCGCCGCCGACGGCGTTCTGCGCACCGAGACCTTCGGCAACCACCTCGAAGGCGGTGCGCACGTAGTAGTCGAGCCCGCGCACCATCCGCGGGTTGAGCCGATACGCGACGCCTTCCCGCCGCAGCACGGCGCACACCGCATCGAAGTGCGCGCGGCACGGGCCGCAGAGGTGATCGAGCATGACCGGGGCGGCGGCGGTGGCGGCGTGGCACTCCGGACTCTTGCAGTCGAGCAGGCGCAGCGGGTTGCGCTCGAGCCGGCGGCTGCAGTTTTCACACAACGCGCTGAGGTGCGCGCGGCCGAAGGCCAGCAGCGCGTCGCGGTACGCCGGGCGGCAGGTGGCATCGCCGAGCGAGTTCAGTTCGATCTGCGGGCGGCGAATGTGCAACACGGTGAGCAGGTCGTGCAGCAGCAGGAGCACCTCGGCGTCGACGGCGGCGTCGTCGCGGCCGATGACCTCGACACCGATCTGCGAGAATTGCCGCAGGCGCCCCTTCTGCGGGCGCTCGCGGCGGAACATCGGGCCGAAGTAGCACAGCTTCGACACCGGCTCCTTCTGCTGCATGGCGTGCTCGACGTAGGCGCGCACGATCGACGCCGTGCCCTCAGGGCGCAGCGTCAGCGACGACCCGTCGCGGTCCTCGAACGTGTACATCTCCTTCTCGACGATGTCGGTGGTGTCGCCGATGGAGCGGCTGAACAACTCGGTGCGCTCGACGATTGGGATGCGGATCTCGGCGAAGCCGTAGCGCGCGCACAGCTCGCGCGCCCGCTGCTCGATCCACGACCAGCGCGCAGACTCGCCGGGCAGGACGTCGTGAAATCCTTTCACTGAGGGGATTTTCATTAACTTTTGACTTGCGCCGCGGGTGGCGAGTAGGTATCAGAGGGTCTACTTCAAGTCAACGAACGGTCCACAGACGTGGGACTCATTCCACTAGCAGCACCCCCCACCAGACGACAGCAGTCACGGCGTTCAGCGGATCACTGCTTTCTGCGCGCCCACTCTCTCCTGTTGATCACGTTCCTTCTGTCGTGCGTGCCCGCAGTCGCTCAGCAGGATTGTTGCCAATGTGGAAACCAGGACGTGCCCGTATGTCTGCAACCCGTTGGTGGCAGTTGCCCAGTGGAGTGTACGTTGGTCCTGGACGCCACTTGTCCCCAGGACGCTAGTGGCATCTGTGCCACTTTCACCGCCACGCCTACCAACACTGCGACGGCTACTCCTACACCTACCAACACATCGACACCCACTCGAACGCAGACACCGGGGCCAAACGATTGCTGCCAAGCAGGATTCTGTGGTCCAGTCCCAGGCAACGGTGTCTGTGCAGGCGGGGTCCCGGTGTTCAACGCCGTGTGCGCGGCGGACATTGGACAGTGCATCACTTTCACGCCCACCCTAACCAGGACGCCCACTGCGACTCACACGCCGACTCCGACGCTGACGCCTACGGCAACCAACACGCCGACTACAACACCGACCTCCACTTCAACTCGGACGCCGACGAACACTCCGACACGGACGTCAACTCCGACGCCGACGCGGACACCCACTTCAACACAAACCCCGGGAGCCAACGACTGCTGCCAATGCAATTTTTCCGGCAGCCCAGCGTGTGCGCTTCCCCCTCCCAGTGGAATGTGCCTGAGCGGCTGCGTTCCGGTCTTCAACGCTAGTTGCAACGTTCCCACCGGTCAGTGCATTCCGTTCACGCCGACCCCAACCTTCACTGCGACGCCGACGGTGACACCGACGGCCACGCACACCCCAACACCAACGGTCACCCCGACACCGACGTTCACGCGCACGCCGACGCCGACCTTCACCCGCACCACCACGCGGACTTTCACTCCCACGCCGACCCCGACGCCGACCTCGGTGCCGACGAACACATCGACGGCTACTGCAACGGCGACACCCTCGACCACACCAACGGGCACAGCCACGGCAACGCCCACTGACACGCCAACGCCGATTGAGACAGCGACACCAACATCGACCCCTAGCGCGAGTCCCGCCACGCCCTCAGCGACGCCCACGGTCACCAACACGCCGCTGCCGTTCCCGACCTCAGCGCCCAACTGCCTGTCGATCGGGCCGAGCGGTTTGGCCACTGTGCAAACGCAGAACACGCCCGCCGGCTGCGGCGTCAATTGGCAATGCGCCCGATCCCTCGATGGCGATGCGTCGTACGTGTACTTCGGGCCGACCGGGGCCGTCGGCGGCCGCACGGATCTCTATGCGCTCGACAGCGTCGACCCGCGGCCGGAACCCATCGCCTCCGTTGTCGTGCACATCATGAGTCGCGCGAAGCTGGGCTTGGGGGCGAGTTCTGCGACGACGGAGCTCAAGATCGGCAGCGGCCCAACGATGTATGCTGGAGCCCCGTTCGCACCCCCGACCACCTACGCGGATTCTACGACCAGTTATTCCCTCAATCCGGCGACGTCAGTCGCGTGGAGCTGGACGGATATCAACACGTTGCAAGCCGGGGTGCGGCACGATGTGACAACCGGCGAGGAGCTGCGCACGACGGCCGTGTTCGTCGAAGTCTGCTGGGTGCCACCCACCGCCACTACGACGCCCACGAGCACGGTGACGCGGACCACCACGTCCACGGCGACATCGACCGCCATGCCGACGGCAACGCCGAGCGCGACCCCGACCGCGACGCCGACTGCGATACGGACCGCGACGCCGACCGTCACGCCATCGGCAACCCCGACCTTCACGCTCCCGCCGTCAGCGACTGCATCGTTCACCGCCACTGCCTCGCCGACGGATACCGTGACGCCGAGTCCGAGCAAGTCGCCGTTCCCGACGGACACGCCGACGGTGACGCCAACGGGAACGCGCACGCCGCCGCCCCCGCCGACGCCTACGCATACGCCCTCCGCGACCCCCACGCCGTCCTTCTCGCCGACGATCACCCCGACGCCGACGATCACGCCGACAGCTGTCCCCAGCGCGACCATGACGCCGACCGGAACGGTGACGCCGACGCCCACGTTGACCAACACAGCGACGCGGTCGCCGACGCCGAGCGTGACTGCAACGCCGACCATCACCCCCACCGTGACCGTGACGCCGACGCAACCGACGCCCACGCCGACACCGCTGCCGCACATCCCGTTCGTCTTCGCCACCGGCAGCAACCAGTACCTGTGTGCGTTCAATCTGGCCGGGAACGTGCCCCTGCTGTTCTCCTACGGCAGTTATCCGTTCAACCTGCTGGTGAATCAGGATCCCGTGAACCTGCGGAACCTCTATCAAGTCATCTACATCGCGCCGGACCTCGCGGCCGACGACTACCAGTACTTGCAACAGATGGTGGCGCCGGACGGAGTCATCGAGCAGTTCGTGAGCCTGGGGGGCGTGGCCGTGATCAACGTCGCCGGCAGCCTCGGCGACCAGGCCAACATCGCGCCGGGAGGCGTCGGCTACTCCAGTGCGACGCAGCATCTGAGCGAGCAGATCCTGGCGCCTCTGCATTCCTATTTCACCGGCGCCGGCTACGGCGGCGAGGGGCTCGGTACCAGCGATTTTGCCAACTGGCAGCAGACGGACTACGGCACGTTGACCAATCTGCCGGGCAATGCGGCTGTCTTGCTCGCCAATAACGATGGTGCGAGCCTGGCGGAGTACCAGTACGGCGAGGGCCGCGTGATCGTGTCGACGCTTGCCTATTGCTGGGACGGGAAGCCGGCGTCGCAGCAGGCCGCGGCGCGCAACCTGCTGCGCTACAGCCGCTTCTATGTCGGCTCCGCGCAAACGCCGGGGCCCACGGTCACCCAGACAGGTACGGCAACGCCGACACGCACCTTCACGCCAACGCGCACGCCCACGCCCACGGTGCCGGCCAGCCTAACGCCAACACCCAGCCCGACGATCGCAGTCCTGCGCGGTGACGCCAATGGCGACGGCGTCGTCGACGAGAATGACCTGCCGTCGTTGATCGAGGCGCTGTTCATGGACACCCCGCCGCTGGAGGCGGACGTCGACGCCGACGGTCAGGTCACCGCCGCCGATATTCCAGCGTTCCTGGCGCTCTTCCAGTGATGCGGCTCGCAGCCCGCTCACGGACGGGATTGCGCTGGCATCGGGGCGCGTTCTTTGGGCGGCCCGGCCTTCTCGGCGTACTTCAACATCTCGCGCTCCAGATCGCGGATCTCTTGCAGGATGTGCTCCTGGAGGACGTCCAGTGCGGGATCTTCCTCGGTGAGCGAATAGGTCTTCGACGCTAGTGTTCGAACGCGCTCCTCGCCTTCGTCGGCGACGTCGGTTGCTTCGAACGAGACTACGGTCTCGCCATTCGGATTGTTCCGCACGGTAATCACCGTAATCAGCCGTTTGCGCGTGGCGCGCTTGGCTGTCGGAACGGGGGTTGGGACGACGGGTCCGAGCTCCAAGATGACCGGTGGTCGTCTGGGCTTGGTTCCCGGCTTGGGAGTGGCGGCCATCACGACGCCGAGTGCCAAGCCGATCCAGGCTGTCCATTGCATGGCAGATCTCCTTCTCCTGCAGCGCGCGCGTCACGCGCTGTGGTGATGGTATGCCGGATCAGCGCGTGCGTTGCTAGCAGCGTGTCGGACTTGGAAGCCTGCAGCGACCCAGCGGGGAGCGGACCATAGAAATGACGCCGGCCGCAGGCCCTAGCCGCACGCCGCCAGCGGATGGCTCACGGCACGCGGATGACGAGGTGTTGCGGGAAGCCGATGTTGCCGCCGCTATCGCGCACCTGCGCGCTGACCAAGGTGTCGCCACGCGGGAAATGCAGCTCGTTGCCGAGCACGCTCATGGTGCAGTACTGCAATGTGGAGGTACCGGGATGCACGAAGGACGGGTTCCCGCCGGGGCTCAGGGTGCATGGAAACTGATCGGTGTGGGTGTCGAAGCGGCAGCCGAAGTCGTTAAGCGCGGCGACCACCTGCGGTGAGGAGAAATCGAAGCTCGGCGGATTGATTCCCGGCACGCCGCCCAGCGGCAGGTTCGGTTCCGGTCCGATGTCGCAAATGAGGGAGCTGCCGTCGCCGAGGTCGTTGGTGGCCTCGATCTGCAGGTCGGGCGGGGTCTTGTCGTCACCGTTCGAAGTGATGCCGCCGGGCGCTCTGCCGCTCTTCCCGGGCCTGACTTCGACGACAAAGAAGAAGCCGGCGCCGCTGACTCGGACGTAGACCGGGTTGCCGAAATCATCGGTGGTCGACGGCGGCAGGACGGCGTTGAACGCGGTCGCCAGGCCGAAGAACGTGATCTGCGGCCCGTCAGAGATCGGCAACGTCGGGGTCGGCGTGCGCGTCACCGTGCGGGTGGGCGTAACGGTGCGGGTCAGCGTCACGGTGCGCGTGGCGGTCGCTGTCGCGGTGTTGGTGGGTGCACGCGTCTTGGTGGCCGTGCGGGTGTTCGTCTGCGTTGGGGTGATGGTCGGGGTGCGCGTGGCAGTGCGCGTCCGGCTAGCGCTGCGCGTTGGCGTCGGCGTCACCGTGGGGGTCGGCGTCCGCGTGATGGTCTGCGTGCGCGTGATGGTGACGGTCGGCGTGATGGTGGCGCTCGGCGTGATGGTGGGCGTCCGCGTCACCGTGGGCGTAGAGGTGACCGTCCTGGTGATGGTCGGGGTGCGCGTATTAGAGGCGGTGCGGCTTGCAGTCGCGGTTCGTGTTTCCGTTGCCGTTCGTGTCGGCACCCGGGTGCGTGTTGGGGTTCGCGTTGGAACGCTCGTCCGTGTGAAGGTCGGGGTAATCGTTCCGGTGAATGTTCGCGTCGGCCTCGTGGTCGTCGTCGCGGAGCTTGTCGGGCCGAGAGAACCGGTGCGGGTCGGAGTCGCCGTTTTGCTAGGGGTGCTCGTCGGTGTCGCGCTGCCACCGCTTGGGGTGACGGTGGCGGTGGCCGTCGACCCTGGCGTGAAGGGCAAGCACTGCCCGGTTGATCCGGAGCAGCTCGCGTTGAATACCGGCACGGCACCGGCTGGACACGTGCCGCTACTTGGCGGACCACAGAACGGCCCGAGCTGACAACAGTCGTTGGGGCCCGGCGTCGGCGTGTTGCCCGCAGTCTGGGTTGCGGTCGAGGTTGGCGAACGAGTCGCGGTGGCTGACGGTCCGGGTGAGTTCGTTGCCGTTGGGCTGCGCGGCGGGGTACGCGTGAAGGTTGCCGTGGGTGTCGTGCGGCTTGCGGTCGGTGAACTGCTGGGCGTCGCGGAGGGAGTCATGTCCACGGTCGGCGTCACGCTGGGCGGTGGTGTGGCGGTGCCGCTGGGGGTGGCCGTTGCAGCTGTCGTCGGTGGTCCGCTCGGCGTAGGAGATTGTGGCGGCAGGGTGAGGAGCTGCAACACCGCAGTGGCATCGGCCACGCTGACGCGACTATCGCCGTTCACATCCGAGCTGTCGCACGTGTTTGGTCCGCCGAACACGATGGCCAGCACCGCCTCGATGTCCGTTTGGTCGACGCGCCCGTCGCAGTTGGCGTCGCCCTGCAGCGCCGCGCCGGACTGCGCCCTGCCGGCCGCCGCGGACAGCACAATGAGCAGTGCCGCGCAAACCCACCGCATACAATGATGCTGAAACATGATCCAAGACCTCAGCGGGCGCGTTTCCTTACACGGATTCGTGCCGGGATGCCAAATGGTTCGTTGCTGTCACTCCGCGCTGAAGACGAATCCCGTGATGGCATCGCCGCCCCCGGGAACTTGATCCAGGGCCGGTGCGTTGAGTACGAGCTTGCCGGGACCATTCGGATTCTGCCAGTCGCGGCAGGAAAAATTATGGCCGGGACTGATCGCCGTCTCGGTTTGATCGCCGTTGCTGAAGTGGTCGATCTTGGACGTGGCCTGACCACTGGTCAGAGCGAACGAGATGGTTGCGCCGGGGCCGGGATCGACGCACGGGAGGGTCGACTGAATCGATAGACGAACCGGCAAGCCGCTGAGCTGGGGTACCGTGTTCGGTGCGATTACCACCGCGCCGGGATCGCTATCGATGGGACCCTGGCTGCCAACCAGCGGCCCGTTGCACACGCCGGGGTGCGGTTTTGGAGTGCCGCAAACGCCATCTTCCTCACCCGGGGCCGTGTCACAGTCACCATCGTTGCGGCAAGCTTCGCCGCTCTTCCCCGCGGTGCAGTGCGACATGTCGAGACCGCAAACGCCGTCGTCGGCGCCTGTGGTGCTGTCGCAGTCGGTATTTGTTCGGCACCCTTGACCGACCATGCCGGTGGCGCAGATCTGGTTGGAACTCTCAATGCTGCCGTTCATGCTGGCGCAGTCGTCGGGCGTGAAGCCGTCCACACCGATTTGGCCGAGGCGATGGTTCTGGGCGGTGGTAATCCCGGGCAGGCCACCGTTGCACGCGATCAGGCCTGCGTTCAGTGCCGGCAGGATGGGCTTGATGCAGAGCACGAGGTTGGCGCCGGGGAAGGAGCTGGCATCGGCGAACAGGAACTCAGACGAGTTGGTGACGTCGATTATTGCGATCCCGGTCTGCGGATCGGGTTGTCCCGCGCGGAACTCGAAGAAGCCCTGTTCCACTTGTCCGTTCGTCTGTCCTTGGAATGTGGCGATGGGGAGGGTGACGCCAGGACCGAGTGGGCCGGTGATTTGGAACGGGCTGTTCTTCTTGACGATGTTGAAGCGTCGTAGACCCAGCACGCCGAATGTTGGGGTGATGGTTGGGGTGGCGGTGATCGTCGGCGTGGCGGTGATCGTAGGTGTGTCAGTGATCGTTGGTGTTGGCGTCGGCGTTGACGTTTCCGTGCTGGTGGCGGTGGCAGTGGCCGTCGCGCTCGGGCTTAGCGTCGGCGTCGCCGTTGGCTGCGGTGTGTGCGTGTACGTGGCGCTCGGTGTGACCGTCGCCGTTGCCGTAGCGGTTGGCGTCGGCGGCACGGTCGCGGTCGATGTTGGTGTGTTGGTCGGAGTCGCGGTTGGGGGTGGCGTGGAGGTCGCCGTGTTGGTGGCCGTGCGGGCCGCCGTGGGCGAGTTGGTTGGCGTCGCGGTGGGAACGATCACGTTGTCATTGTCACTGTCGCATGCCGTGAGGAAGAGGCAGCTGAGGAAAAGTCCCAGTGTCAGTAAGTCGTGCCGCACGCTGATCATACGTCCCGCCCCTCCGTCATCCGGAGATCTCCAGGCTCACAGCACCTACCGTGGTGGTCACGGAATTACAAGTAAGCAATTGGATGTGCGCGGCATCGGGCGTCTGATCGGTCAGAGCGTCCGACCGAGTGGATGATGGGTGCTGCTACCAGTGCATACGCGCACGCAACTCGCGTGCTTGCGCGCGGCTGAGCTCCACCTCCGACCCCTTCTGATCGCGCATCACCAGTTTGAAGCGGCCGCCGAACCACGGGACGATGGCGCGCACGTGTTGCAGGTTCACGAGGCGTGACTTGTGGGCGCGGAAGAAGACCTCCGGGTCCAAGCGTTCCTCGAGTTCCTTCAGCGTGAAGTTGGTCATATAGCGATCGCCGTCGATGTGGGCGTACACCAGCCGGTACTCGACTTCGAACCACAGGATTTGCTCGCTCGGTAGGACGAGGATCTGCCGGCCGCGGTGCACCGGCACCTGGCTAAGGTAGCGCCGCTGGCGTGCTTCGAGTAGCTGCAGCAGGTCCTGCAGCTGCGATCCCGGCGTCTGGCCGGCCAGCCGCTGGCGCACGTGGCGCACGGCCTCTTCCAGTCGCGCCCGCGCGATCGGCTTGACGAGATAGTCGGCGGCATGCACCTCGAAGGCATGAATGGCGTACTCGTCATAGGCGGTTGCGAAGACGACCTGGGGCGTTTGCGTCACGGACTTCAGCACACCGAACCCATCCAATCCCGGCATCTGGACGTCGAGGAACACCAGGTCGGGGGCCGCCTCGTCGATCAAGCGGACGGCGTCAACGCCGTTCCTGGCCTGGCCGATGACCTCGATGTCGTCGATGCTGCGCAGGAACGATAGCAGTCGGTCGCGTGCCAGCTTCTCATCGTCGACGACGAGCGTGCGAATCATGTGGCACCGCTGCCGGGCTTGCCTGGGCGGCTGGATGCCGCATGGGCGCCGCGCGCGACAGGGATGCGCAAGGTCACCGTGGTGCCCTCGCCGTTGGTGGAGCCGATTGTCGGCGCGTAGGTGGGGCCGTACAGCTTCACCAGGCGGTCGCGGACGTTGCGCAGGCCGATCCCGCGGTCGAACATCGAGTCCGCGGCGTCAATACCGACGCCGGTGTCCCGCACGGTCAGGCGTAACGTACCATCGTCGACGGTGGCGCGGATCAGCACGGCACCGCCGCCGATCTTCTTGGAGATCCCGTGTTGCACAGCGTTCTCCACCAGGGGTTGCAGAATCAATCCTGGCAGGAGCAGCGACCGGGCGCGTTCGTCGATCTCCTCCGTGACGACCAGGTCGTCGCCGAAGCGGGCGCGCTCGATCTCCAAGTAGGCCTCGGCCACTTCCAACTCCTCGGCCAGCGGGACGAACTCGGCTTGCGTGCGCTTCAGAAGATAGCGAAAGATCGCCGCCAGGCGTTCGACGCACGCTTCCGCTTTGGCCGGATCCGTGGCGATGAGTTGCGCGATCGAGTTCAGGCTGTTGAAGAAGAAGTGCGGATTGACCTGCGCGCGCAGCGCCGCGAGTTGCGCTGAGACAGCGAGCTCGCGCAACTCGCGCTCGCGCCCCTGCAGGATGAAGATGCGCCACCAGTGCAGGTTGAACGCCACGACGCACAGCAGCGCGGTCGGCAGGATGGGGATCAGCGAGTAGATCACGGGCGCGTGCCGCAGGGCTGCTGCCGGGATGGTGATGGTCCGATCGCCCCCGGTGTAGGGCCGCAGCAACGAGTGCCCGCCGAAAAGAAGAGCGTTCACCTCGGTGGCCAGGAACGACAACGCTGCGAAGGCGATCAGTGAGATCAACAGCTGGCCACTGAACCGTGCCCACGGGCGGAGCGCCGACAAGCGCGGCAACACCCACTGCCAGAGCACCAGGGTGGCCGATGAGAAGACCAGCGTGGCGATCAGAAAGAAGAAGGAGGTCCCGACGGAACGGAACAGAAACAGATGGATCAGTCCCAGATGCAGCCCGATGGCCAAGCCGGTGCCGTATAGGAACAGTATCTGCCGGCGCAGAGGCCGGCGCTCGCCGCCGTCGACGTCCATCTTCCAATCGCGCCGCGTCAACGGCACCTGCGTAGCAACGTCCGGCGGGCTTCTCATCGAATTGCGTCCCAGCGGTCAAATCCTCCGCACCAATCCGCCGTCGGCGTTGCGGTGTGGAACCTTCGCCGGCGGATGACTGTTTAAGCAGTCCAGTTGACCTGACGGCCACGACGGCGTGCAGGTTCGCCAGAGCCTAAATTGACACTTGCAAAAGCTCAGCCATAGTACGTTCGTGATGAGAGAGATGGAAGAGGAGAAAGTGACGTGAAGCCGTTGGTTGTCGTGTTCATCTGCGCCGCCCTGGCCGGCGCATTCACCTGGTCGACCATTGCTGCCGCGCAGGAGGAAGTGACCGTCCAAGGAGAGATCATCGATATGGCCTGCTACATGGCCAAGGGAAGTCGCGGCGCGGCGCACAAGGCGTGTGCCCAGTTGTGCGCCAAGAAGGGAGTGCCCATCGGCGTGCTCACCGACGCTGGGGAGGTCTACCTGCTCTTGGATGATCACAACAATCCCGACCCCTACGACGACGCCAAGAAACTGGCCGGCGAACGCGCCGAGATCAGTGGCAAGAAATTCAGCAAGCAAGGTGTTGCCAGTATCGTGGTCGGCGGCGTCAAGGGACTCTGAGAAGCCGCACGACGTTGCACTGGGCAACGTTGCACTGGGCAACGTTCTTTGCTTCAGCGAATTCCTGTGCAACCGCGTCTTGTCAACAGAGCGTGGAAGCTCGCGCTCGTCGTGACCGGCCTCTGCCTGTGGACTGGTTGCGCCGGTAACGGGCCGGCGCCCGCCGATACCAGCCCGGCGCCTGGCGACAATACGACCTTCGACGACATCCAACGCACCATCTTCAACAAGAGCTGCATCTCGGGACCGTGCCACAGCTCGATTTCGCGACAAGGCAACCTGGTGCTCGAGGAGGGCGTCTCGTACGGGCACCTGGTCGGTGTCGCACCGTTCAATGACGCGGCGCGTGCCGCCGGTCTGCAACGAGTCGTGCCCGGCGACCCGCTCAAGAGTTTCCTGCTGATCAAACTAACGGGTCCGCGCCCTGGGGAAGGCAGTCGCATGCCGCAGGGATTCGAAGCACTGTCGCCCGGCGACATCGAAAAGATCCGCTCATGGATTCTGGCGGGCGCTCCCCCACCCGGGGGGCCGCCGCCGACATTCTCAGCGACGTCCGTGCCCAGCGCGACCCCGACGGCGACGCCAAGCGCAACCGAAACCGTGCCGCCAACGCTGACGCCGACGGGCACCAAGACGCCGTCCGGTACGCGCCCCCCGACGCCGACCGGCACGATGACGCCAACGCAGACGGCGACAGCTACACCGACACCTTCGCCGTCGGTTGTGCCCACGCCGACGTTCAGCCTCGACTCCACCTTCCCCCAGATTCAGGCCACGATCTTCAATACGACCTGCCTCGATTCCGGTTGCCACAATGCGACAGACCGCGCCGGCAACCAGTCGCTGGCGCCGGATGAAGCCTACGCACAATTGGTGGGGGTACCCCCGTCCATTCCGGCGGCGGCAGAAGAGGGATTCCAGCGCGTGACGCCCGGCGATCCCGACCGGAGTTTCCTCATCACCAAGCTCACCATGATGGCGGTTTTCGATGCCCAGTTCGGCTTCCGCATGCCGCTGAACAAACCGATGTTGAGCGACGATCAGATTGCGCACATCCGCGCCTGGATTCTGCGCGGCGCGCCGCCCGACGAAAAGCCCTGAGCGTTGACGGCGGGGCGGCAGACCTTTACAAGGCCTCGATGACCACGCAGGATCTCGAAGCCTTCCGCACTGAGTTGCGCAACTGGCTCGCAGCGAACATCCCTGACGAACTGCGGCCCGAGAATGTCGCGCGGCTGCCCGAGGGCGAGCGCGTGCCGCGCTTGCGGGCGTGGCAGGCCAAGCTCGCAGCGGCCCGCTGGGTCGGCATCACCTGGCCCGCGGAGTACGGCGGGCGCGGCGCCTCGATCCCCGAGCAGATCGTCTACACCGAAGAAATGGCCCGCGCCGAGGCGCCGGAGGTGATCGGCAGCCTCGGTATCGGCATCGCCGGTCCGCCGCTTATCGCCTACGGCAGCGAGGAGCAGAAGCGCCGCTTCGCGCAGCGGATCCTCACCGCCGAGGACCTCTGGTGCTTCGGGTTTTCCGAACCCGGCGCCGGCTCGGACCTCGCGTCGCTGCGCACCACGGCACTCCTGGACGGCGACCACTTCGTCGTCAACGGCCAGAAGGTGTGGACGACGCTGGCACACCAAGCCGACTGGTGCATGCTCCTGTGCCGTACCGATCCGGAGTCGAAACGCCGGCAGGGCATCTCCTGTCTGCTCGTCGACATGAAAAGCCCCGGCATCAGCGTTCGGCCGCTGCGTCAGATGGGCGGGCAGGCGGAGTTCAACGAGATGTTCTTCGAGGAGGTGCGCGTGCCGCGCGAGTGTCTCCTCGGCGAACTGCACAACGGCTGGCAGATTGCCACCGCGGCATTGCAGAACGAGCGCGGCATTCTGTACGTCGTCGAGATGCAGATCCTGCTCGCCAAGGCGCGCGACCTGCTGATGCGCTTGGCGCGTGAGCGCGGCGCGACGCACAACCCGGTGACGCGCCAGGCGCTCGCCGATGTGTACCTCGGCGTGGAGACCTTCCGCCACACCTGCCAGCGGACGTTGGACAAGCTGCTGCGTATGGGCATGCCCGGTCCGGAGGCGTCGATCATCAAGCTCCATTGGACCGAGCTGACGCAGGCGATGCCGCGCATCGGGATGTCCATCCTCGG